>Ga0302180_10000582_pt1 | contig 29476 bp, 28 predicted proteins | sample I_Palsa_E3_2_FD_200575 | JGI IMG/M metagenome (GOLD analysis project Ga0302180, IMG submission 200575) | Peat permafrost microbial communities from Stordalen Mire near Abisko, Sweden - I_Palsa_E3_2 | ecosystem: Environmental > Terrestrial > Soil > Palsa > Peat permafrost | place: Sweden...
CGACGCCGGCGCGCGCCACCGTTTCACTGACGAGGACCAGGGCCGTGGCTGCGAGCACGTCGCGTCGGCTGAGACTTGTCATGCTGTGCCGTGGTGCGGAAAGTCAGGGAACGAAGGAGAGCCGCAAATGGTTCCCGCAGCTCGAGTTCGCGCACTGGGCGCCAGCGTGCGGCCCGGATGGGCGCCGCCCATGCGCAAGGCTGGCCAACTCGGCGACGGCGCGTGCATCCTGTCAGTCCCAGTGGGCCGGGATCGGTACATTAAGCCTTGATAGAATCGCAAGTCCACAATACCGGGGGAGGACGCTTCAATGAAATTCATAGTCCGCGTATCGCTGCCCGCAGCCAAGTTCAACGCGGCTCTCCGCGATGGCACCGCCGGCAAGAAGATGGCCCGAATATTGGAAGAGACCAAGCCTGAGGCGGCTTATTTTACGAGCATGGACGGTGAGCGCGGCGGTTTCCTTGTCTACAACATGTCGAAGACCTCAGAAATACCGGGCTTGGCAGAACCTTGGTTCCTCAACTTCGACGCAAAAGTCGAATTCTCGCCAGCCATGACACCGGAAGACCTGCAGAAGGCCGGGCTCGAAGGCCTCGTTAAGAAATGGGGTTGACGCAGCCGTTTTGATCTTCAGCGCTGGCAGTCTCGGTATCTCGGCAACGCCGCAAGGTAGACATCCTAGACTGCACAGCAGGCGGAACACTTGCCATGATTTACGAGCTTTATTATTGGCCCGGCATCCAGGGTCGCGGTGAATTCGTGCGCCTCGCGCTCGAGGAAGCCGGCGCCTCCTATCGCGACGTGGCGCTCGTCCCGCAGGCGCAGGGCGGCGGTGCGCCTGCGGTTGTGAAAGTGCTGAATGCCAGGAGCATCAAGCGTCCGCCGTTCGCGCCTCCTATCCTGAAGGCCGGACGCCGCTTCATCGCGCAGACCCCGAACATCCTGATGTACCTGGGCGACCACCTAAAGCTTGCGCCGCGTGATGAGGCAGGCAGGTTCTGGACGCAGCAACTGCAGCTCACGATCTCGGATTTTTACCTTGAGATCTTCAGCACGCACCATCCGCTCGGCGACGCCTATGCCTACGAGGAACAGAAGTCGGCGGCCAAACGGCGTACCAAGGATTTTCTGTCGACGCGCCTGCCGAAATTCCTCGGTTATTTCGAACGCGTGCTGGAGCGCAATCGCGCGCGCGGGCCGTGGCTGGTCGGAACGCGCCTAAACTACGCGGACCTGTCCATGGCGCACGTGATTGCCGGGCTGCGCTACGCTTTCCCAAAAGCCACCGCCAGGGCATTGCGCAGCCGCCCGCGGCTGCGCTCGCTCCACGATCATGTATTCGAACGGCCACGCATTGCGCTCTATGCGGCCTCCAGCCGACGACTTGCCTTCAATAACGAGGATCTATTTCGCCACTACCCGGAACTGGATCGATGACGTGATGCATGCGCTCCTGGCGGCGGCTGCGAAGCCGTGCGAGATCATCGACGCAGTGTCCGATTCGAAAAAAGGCCGCGAAAGCCCGAGCGTGCTAGCCTTGTAGCGGGGAAATCCGGTCTTTGCGCTAGGGAGCGTCGCCATGCGAGCGTGGGTTCGAGCTGTTTTTTCTGCCGCGGCCTGCACCGCGGCCTTGAGTGTTGCCGGCGCGGCGGACACGGGCAACCCCGCCTCGCTCGCCGACGCGTTGGCAGTCATGCAGGCCCATCACTTCGTCGATCTCACTCATGCTTTCGCTCCGGGCATCCCGCACTGGAAGGGCGCACCCGACGAGAGGGTCAAGACCCTGTATACGGTTGAGAAGGACGGCTTTCGGATCAATGAGTACTGCCACGTCGGGCAGTGGGGCACGCACGTGGATGCCCCGGACCATTTTCATGCGGGCCTGCACACGGTCGACACCATCGATCCCAAGGAAATGCTGATGCCCCTCGTCGTCCTGGACGTGCACGAGAAGGCTGCCAGGAACCCCGACTATCTTGTGACGCTGGACGACGTGCGTGCCTGGGAAAGCCGCCACGGCCGCATCCCGCGCGGCGCCTTCGTTGCGATGCGCACCGATTGGGCGAAGCGCTGGCCGGACTCCGCGGCGCTCGCCAACCGCGATGCCAAAGGCGTGTTTCACTATCCCGGCTGGAGCAAGGAAGTATTGAAGCTCCTCTACGAGGAGCGGGGCATCACTGCATCCGGCCATGAGACGACGGATACCGATCCGGGTCTGCGCACGACCAAGGATGACTATTCGCTCGAGTCATACATACTGAGTCTCAATCATTACCAGATCGAACTTCTGGCGAACCTCGACAAGGTTCCCGAAGCCGGCGCGATCGTCTGGGTCACGTTTCCGAAGGTCGAAGATGGCGCCGGCTTTCCGGCGCGCGTCATCGCAATCGTGCCGTGAGCGCGGCCGCCGCACCGATCGAGTACGCCGACGCTTCGCGCGAAGTGCGCGCGGTGTACGACGACATCATGGCGACACGCAAGACCGACTGGGTGAATAACTTCTGGAAGGTGCTCGCGCACGATCCTGCGACTCTGCGGCGAATGTGGGCCAACGTGAAGGAAGTCATGGCCCCCGGAGCGCTTGATCCTCTGACGAAGGAACTCATCTATATTGCCGTCAGTGTGACGAATGGCTGCCGGTACTGCATTGCTTCGCACGGTGCTGGCGCCACCGCCAAGGGCATGACGCCGGCGCAGCATGCTGAACTGCTCGCGGTCATTGGCCTTGCCAATGAGACGAATCGCTTTGCTGTCGCCCTTGATATGCCAATCGACGAGCGGTTTCGCTGAAATTTAGGAGAGACTCATATGGCCATGACACCCGCGCACACCCCGCACACTTCCTCCCAGGACACGCCCATGATCGACCTCGATCCCGAAGGCGCCCATCACTATCGGTGGGATGATCTGCCGAAAGAGCCGCTGAAGGGCACCATTTCGCGCCGTCTCATCACGGGCGAGCGCACGATGATCGCGCAGATCTTCCTCCAGAAGGGCGACGATGTCCCGCGGCATTCGCATGAAAATGAGCAGGTGACCTACGTCCTCACGGGCGCTTTGCAGTTCTGGCTGGGGGCGAACGATGAGCGCGAGCTCGTTGTCCGTGCGGGCGAAGTGCTCGTGATCCCGTCGCACCTGCCGCACCGGGCGCTGGCGCTCGAGGATACTCTTGACGTGGACGTCTTCTGCCCGCCGCGCCAGGACTGGCTCGCGGGCACCGACTCTTATTTAAGAAGCTGAAGTGGCGGCGTACGACGTTGCGCCGGGGGTTGCCGCGGCGCTGCAGAATTTCACGCTTCCGGAGCGGCTTGGGTTCGGGCTCGTGCCGGCTCCGGTCATGTTCACTGCCGATTGGTCGGATGGCGTCTGGACTCGCGGGGTGCTCCAGCCGTTCGGCCCGATTGAAATCCTGCCTGGCGCCCGCGCGCTGCAATACGCCGAGCTCGTGTTCGAGGGTTTGAAGGCCTACTGCGTCGGCCGTTCCTGGCCCAATCTCTTTCGTCCGCGGGAAAATTGGCAACGCTTCAAGCGCTCGGCCGAGCGTCTCTCCATGCCTCCGGTCACCGAGGGTCTCTTTTTTGAAGCCATTGACGCGGTCGCCGGCTCCTGTCACGCCTTCATCCCGCGCGCATCGGGGCGCGCGCTCTACCTGCGGCCATTCCTGTACGGCGTCGAGGATGGCTATCTGCTGCGCAATTCGACACGCTTTCGCTTCACTCTCATCGCAAACCCCGTGGAGAGCTATGCCGTTGGCCCGATGCGCGTTGCCCTCGAGCGTGTCGATGTGCGCGCGGCGGTGGGCGGCGTGGGAGCCGCGAAGGCGGCGGCAAACTATGCGGCGTCGCTGCGCGCATCCAATGCGGCGGTGGCACGCGGCTACACGGTCGCCCTATGGCTCGATGCGCGCGAACAGCGCTTCATCCAGGAACTGTCGGGCATGAATCTCTTCGCCGTCATCGACGGCGAGCTACATACCCCAGAACTCGACGGCACCATCCTGCCTGGCATCACTCGCGACTCGCTGCTCACCCTGGGCAGGCATTTGGGTTACCGCGTGATCGAGCGCCCGATAGCGATCGATGAACTCCTGCTGCAGCTTGCCAGCGGCGAGTGCAGCGAACTCTTTGCCTGCGGCACTGCGGCGATTGTCTGCCCCATCAGTGTATTGGCGGACTCGAATTCACGGGAGCACGTTCCTAATGAGCTCGACGTCGTGGCATCGCGCCTGCGGGAGGCGTTGCTGTCGATCCAGGAGCGCCGTGCCAATGATCCATTTGGCTGGACGCGTGACGTGGGACCGCTGCCGCAGAACTGCGATTGGGTACCGGCTGCGAATCTGGACCTGCGGCGCGGAGTCGGGTAGCGCCGCGGGTTTCCATACCGCCCGACTGCGCCGTCGGCCCGCCGTGGAGGCGGAATCAAGCAGGCGGTGGGCGATTTCTAGTGCATTTTCGATGCGGGGTCCCGGGTCGGGAACAGGACTTGCTTCGCCACTAGTCCCAACGCTTGCAAAGACCGAAGGAGCACCGCAATGGCAGACCGCAAACCCTGGCAACCAACCCTTGACACTGAGCCGGAGGCAAATGCTTTCGCCAACCGAACCCAAGGCGACGGCTCGTTCAAGAAAAAGATCCGCGACCCGGAGGTAGACACCTCGCCCCTGGAGGGCTCCAAGGATATCTCCGATGATGATTCGCTCGTCGACGTGGTCGCCGAGGAGAGCACGGGCCCAGCAGCGAAACGATAGCCTCGACGCAAGATCGATCAGCACAGCACTGAGGGGAGACGCAGATGCTGGACCACTTTGGCATGACGGTCGCAGACTTCGCCCGTTCGAAGGCGTTTTACCAGCAAGCGCTCGCGCCGCTGTCGATAACATTAATTAAAGAACTGACTGCGGCAGACACCGGCGCCCACGCACACGCCGGATTCGGCAGCGACGGCAAACCCTACTTCTGGATCGGGGACGCGGGCCGACCTGCCGGCACGGTGCACATCGCCTTCGCCGCGCCGAGTCGCGACCAAGTCCATCTGTTTTACCGCGCCGCCCTTGCCGCGGGCGGCAGGGACAATGGCGCTCCCGGCCCGCGTCCGCACTACCACGCCAACTATTTTGGCGCCTTTGTCCTCGATCCCGACGGTAACAACATCGAGGCGGTCTGCCACCAGCCCGGGTAACCGCGTTTAACCTTTTACTGGACTCGAACGCACGACCGGCATGCCTCGCAATTCGTCGTCCGTCGCACCGCAGCAATTCTTGCCCCGTTCACGCTGCTGCTGCATACTTCATCGATAATCAATAACATACGCGCCTGTCTTGCGAGGCTGAGTACGAAGACGCGACTTGCCGATCGCCGCGACCGGCTGCGGCTCGGGGACATCTCGCGTTTGTTGCCAGCACATGCTATTCAACTCAACCATGCTCACTTCTAATCTTCGGCACGATGCGCGGCCAGGTCGCCATCCACGCGTTGGATATCAGGCATGACCAGACTGTCGGTAGTGCCGGCGCCCATGACGACGCTCGACGATGACGCCTGGGATGACCTCTTAAGCTTCATCGAGGAGCGGCGCGTCATTCCAATCGTGGGGCCCGAGCTCCTGCAGGTCGCAACCGACCGCGGCCCGCGCCTTCTGTACGACTGGCTCGCCGAGAAACTCGCCGTCCGGCTCAATGTCGATGCCGCCTCGCTGCCGCAGCCCTACACTCTGAACGACGTAGTCTGCTGGTTTCTTGCCGCCCGCGGCCGGCGCGAAGAAGCCTACGTGCGAGTGCGCAGCATCCTGAAGGATGCGAACTTCGAGCCGCCGCAGGCGTTGCGTCATCTGGCCGCGATCACGGACTTCGACCTCTTCGTTTCCACGACTTTCGATCCGCTGCTCGAAGGGGCGATCAACCTGCAGCGCTTCGGCGGGGCGCCGACGACCGAGGTGCTCTCCTACTCCCCGAACCGCGTCACCGATCTACCCTCCGAGCGCGACCGTCTGCAGCGACCGGTCGTCTACCACCTCTTCGGCCGGGTCTCCGCCTCGCCGACCTACGTGATATCCGATGAGGATCTGCTGGAATTCATCTGCGCGCTGCAGAGCGAGCACCTGGCGCCGGAGAAGCTCTTTCACGAGCTCGAACACAATCATCTTCTCTTCATCGGCAGCAATTTCACGAACTGGCTCGCGCGCCTGTTCCTGCGCATGGCGAAGCGCCAGCGCCTGTCGGACCCGCGCGACGTGGGCGAAGTGCTGGCGGATGACCACTCCAGCGAGGATGACCGGCTCATGGCCTTTCTGCAGCAGGTGAGCGTGCGCACGCGCATCTACATGGGCGCCGAACGCTTCGTCGAGGAGCTGCACTCGCGCTGGCAGGCGCGCCGCAAGCCTGCGGCGTCCGCCGCAGGGGCTGGGACGACCGCGCGCTTCCTGCCGCCGGCGCGGGAAATGCCGGACAACGCGGTGTTCATAAGCTACGCGCGCGAGGACCTGGCCGCAGTGCAGCTCATCAAGGCCGGGCTCGAGGCGGCCGGCATCACCACCTGGTTCGACTTCGATCGGCTGGAGGTGGGCGACGACTACGATCGCAAGATCCAGCGCAACATCGCCCGCTGCTCGTATTTCATTCCGGTGGTGTCGGCGACCACGCAGCGCCGCCTCGAGGGCTACTTCCGTCGCGAGTGGAGTTACGCCATCGATCGGGTGCGCAACATGGCCGACGGCGCGCTCTTCATCCTGCCGGTCACCATCGATGCGACGAGCGCCGCGGAGGCGCTGGTGCCGGACAAATTCAAGGCACTGCATTTCACACATCTGCCCGCTGGCGAGGTGCAGGCAGACTTCGCGCAGCGTCTGACCGACTTCATGCAGGCGCGCCAGCAATGAACGCATTGCCCGAAAGCGCGGCGCTGCACTCCCCTACTCTCGAGGCGCCCAATGTCGATGAGCGCAATCCTTGGCTCGGCCTCGCGTCCTTCACGGAGGAGACGCGCGGCTACTTTTATGGCCGCGAAGAAGAGGTCGCCGAGCTTGCGCGGCGCGTGCAGCGCAAACTCCTGACCGTGCTCTTCGGCCAATCGGGTCTCGGCAAGACTTCCATCCTGCGCGCCGGGCTCGTCCCGCGACTGCGCGCACAGGGCTATTGCCCGGTCTATGTGCGCATCGATTACGCGCGCGAGGCCCCTGAGCCGGCGGTGCAGATCAAGCAGGCGATCGCCCAGACTGCGCGGCGCTCGGGTCAGTGGACTCAAGCGGGGGTCGCGGTCGAAGGCGAGTCGCTGTGGGAGTTCCTGCATCATCGCGACGATGTGCTGCACGATGAGTCGGGCGCGACCCTCATTCCGCTACTGATCTTCGACCAATTCGAGGAAATTTTCACGCTCGCGCAGAGCGACGACTTCGGGCGCGCACGCGCGGCGCGCTTCATCGCGGATCTTGCGGACCTTGTCGAAAACCGTCCGCCGAAGGAGCTCGAGACCAAGCTCGAGGAGGACGAGTCGGCCGCTGAGCGCTTCGATTTCGCACGCAGCGACTATCGGGTGTTGATTGCCCTGCGCGAGGACTATCTCGCCCCGCTTGAGGGCCTGAAGGCCGCGATGCCGAGCATCACGCAGAACCGTTTGCGGCTTGCGCCGATGACCGGACAACAGGCGCTGGCCGCGGTCATGCGCCCCGGCAAGCGCCTGGTCTCCGAGGAGGTTGCAGCCGCCATCGTGCGTTTCGTCGCCGGCGGCGCTGAGATCGCCAACGCCGAGGTGGAACCCTCGCTCCTGAGTCTCATCTGCCGCGAGCTCAATGACACCCGCATCGCCCAGGGACGCAACGAGATCTCGCTTGATCTTCTGGCGGGCTCGCACGCCAGCATCCTGAGCAACTTCTACGAGCGCTCACTCGCCGACCAACCCCCGGCCGTGCGCCACATCATCGAGGATGAGCTCCTGACCGCCTCCGGTTTTCGCGAAAACGTCGCCGAGGAGCGCCTGCTGAGCAGCTTCGCAGCCGCCGGCGCCGCCCCCGATACGCTCGCGGTGCTGGTCAACCGCCGTCTGCTGCGCATCGAAGAGCGCCTGGACATCCGTCGCGTCGAACTCACGCACGACGTGCTCTGCAGCGTCGTGCGCAGCAGCCGCGATCTGCGCCACGAGCGCGAAGCGCGCGATGCCACCGAGCGGCTGCTCGCCGAGCAGCGCGAGCGCGAACTCGCAGCACGGCGCTCGCTGGTGCGTGCCCGGCAGGTCGCCGTCGTGTGTACGGCGCTCGCCATCGGCGCGCTCGCCGCCGCGGTCCTGGCCTATATCAGTAACGACCGTGCCCATCGCGCCGAGCGCCAGGCGGAGCAGACGCGCATCGCCGCCGATCAGGCGCGCGGTCAGGCCGAGCATCTCCTTGCCTACCTGGCGGATGACTTCGCGCGCGAGCTCGAGAGTTTCGGCCGACTGGATGTGGTTGCGGAACTGTCCAAACGTCAGGTCGATTACTTCAAGGCGCTGCCGGCGGAATTGAAGGGCCCGGAAACCACCCGCAACGGTGCGCTTGCGCTGGTGCACTACGCGAAGGCGATGCGCACACTGGGGAATATGCCCGCGGCGGGCGCCGCATCGGCAGAGGCATTGCAGCTGCTTCAACAGTTGCAGCACGACGGTGACACGTCCGAGGCGACGACCATTGCGCTCGCGAGTGCCATGACAGTCGAGGCCAGGGTCCTCAATAACCAGCAGAACTCGGCGGCATTGCCCACCGCATTGCGCGCGGTGGCGCTGCTGAAGCCGCTCGCCGAAGCGCCGAATGCCTCGGTCGCCGTGCGCAGCGCGTATGTTGAGGCACTCGTGCATGCAGGCTTCGAGCAGGCGAGCTCTGTGAGTCTGACCAAGGACGCAGTCGCGACGCTGCAGCTTGCCATGCGCAACGCCGCAGGGCTCGGCGCCCGGGACCTCACGAATATCGAGATGGCAGCCCAATACGCGGAGGCCGGAGCCTGGCAGACCGGCGTTCTGGCTAATCTCGGGCGCGATGAGGACGCCCGGCGCGTCGGCGCGGATGCGGGCGCCGTGGTGGAAAAAGTGCTCGATCTGCGCCCCGGGTATCTTCTGGCTCTGCATGCTCAGCAGGTCATGACGGACTCTCTCGGCGGCCTTGCGATCATGGATATGCGTCCAGCGGAGGCCTTGGAACTCGGCAAGCGCAGCGTGGCAATCTCGCTCACCCTCATCAAGCTCGATTCCAAGAACACCGTCTCGTACAACAATTTGGCAGTGGCTTTAAACCAGCAGGGCCAAGCGAGCTGGCAGGCGGGGCGGCTTCGAGAGTCGTTGGATTATTCTCGCCAGGCCCTGGAGGCCATTGGTCATGCGTCAAAGGCCGGCGCGTCGTTTGTGCTCAACAATACGATCCTTCCCACGGTGATCAGGGCCACGCAGCAGGCTGATATCGGAGACACCACCGCGGCCACCGCCTCGCTCACCGCAGCCACGCGGGAGCTGGAGAGCGTGCGCCAGAGCGAGCCTAACAGCCGGTTTATACCCATCTTTGGCCAGTGCCTGCTCAAATACGGCGAAGGAACCCTCGCCATGTGGCGTGGCGACTTTGCCGCGGCCCGGCGCGCCGAGACAGAAGCCGTGGGCCTCATGCAGGCCTCCACTGCGCATGGAGCCACGGAGGAATTCTGGAAGACCGCATGCGTTACCTTTGGCGTTGAACAGTCGGGCCAGGCCGAGTACATGCTCGGCGATGCTGCCGCAGCCGAGAAGAGCATGCGCGCGGCGCTCGACTCGCATAAGCACTGGCCCACGCATAATGATTCTGATCGGCGCGATGAAGCGCGCATGGCAACACTGCTCGCCGTGGCGCTCGCCCGTCAGGGGCGCGCGGCTGATGCCGAGCATGTGATCACTCCAGTGGTGAAGTTTCACCGCGCGCTTGCTGCCCGCAATCACGGCGACGAATGGCAGCATGTAGAATTCGCAAGCGCGCTCTATGCGCAGGCACTTGCCGACAAGCATCAGCGCCCTGCGCTCCTGAAGCAGGCCGCAGCGCTCATCGCTGCTGTACCGCCAGAAATGCGGGACTTGCACAGCGTGCGCCTGTGGCGCGATCGCATTCGCGAGGAACTGCACTCGCGCACGGCAGCGGTGGTGCGCGGCGTGCACCGGGTCGCTGGGTGAATCGCACGCCGCTGCCGCTTTTTCATTCAAGCGGACAGCCCGGCTTCTCCAAGCTCGTCAGCAGCGATCCGCGCCACATCGCGGCGCTCAAATTTGAACGCGAAATCCATGTGCGCTTCGCACCTGCAGCTTGCACCGTGCACACTCCCGAAGGTCTCGTGCATGCCAAGGCCGGGGATGCCATCGTGACCGGCACGGCCGGGGAAACCTGGCGCGTCTCGCAGGCGCGTTTCCCGCACAAATACCGGCCGGTGCCGCCCGTCCTGGCGGGAGAGCCTGGCGCCTACATGAGCCTGCGCAATCGCATCCTTGCGCTGCAGATGCAGGAGCCCTTCGAGGTCGTGCTGGCGGATGGCATATCGCATCTTACGGGCCGCCCCGGCGACTGGCTCGTCGACTACGGCGATGGCAGCCTGGGAATCGTCACCCAGCCGATCTTCGCCACGACCTACGAAATCCTCGACGAGCCCTCTTAAGATGGCACTGCATCAAACAATCCAGCGCCTGCTGCTCGTCGGCGTACGGCTGCAGACACTGCCTGCGCCGCCTGCACCTCAGCCACCGCCAAGGCTGGTACCGCTCATCGCCGCCATCGCGCCCGCCCATGATACTTTCGACATGCTTGCCATCGATTATGGGAATCGCTACCGCAGCGGCTACTGGGCGATCTACATGCTGAGCGCGGTCGCCGTGCTGTTCGCGGTCCTGCCGCTGGCACTCGGCTGGGATGACAGCCGCCATCTGCTGCATCCTTTCATCGGACTTTGGGCAGTGGGCGAAGTCGCTGTCATCGGCACGGTCGTTGCGATCTATTGGCAGGGGCACCGCAGCGACTGGCAGGGTCAGTGGCTGCGCGCACGCATGACGGCGGAACTGACTTGGTATCTGCCGCTGGTGGCGCCGCTTGTCGACTTCACACAGCACTGTGGCGAGAATTGGTATACGCGGGTGCTCGACCCGGGTCAGCCACTGCACGGCGGGGATGACGTCGGCAACCTCTGCGCACGCAACGAGCCGTTGGCACGCAGCCTACTCGAGCATGCATTGAATGATCAGGAGTTCATCGCAAGCTACGTGCGCTGGACAATCGAGGTGCTCGAAGGACAGAAGCACTATCATCATCGTGTTGCGCACCGCCAGCATGCCCTGCTGCACCGGGTCCATCGCGTCAATAACTGGCTTTTTGGACTCACTGGACTTGGGGCGCTGCTGCATCTTGCCGTGCATACGCTGTGGTTGTCGCTCATTACAACTTTTTTCCCGGCGCTCGGCGCGGGACTGCATGGCGCACTGGCGCAATCCGAAGCCTATCGCTTGGAGACGACCTCCGAGCGGCTCGTAGGCGATCTGCAGGGTGCCATCGATAAGATCCGCACCGCAGGCGATGCCGATACGCTGAAGGCCTCCATCGAAGCGGCGATCGCGCTCATCCTGGAGGAGCATCAGGACTGGCACATGCTGGTGCGGCCGCACCATCTGCCGCTCGGCTAGTAGACCAGGGTCGTCTATCTTTGAGTGTGGCTCAATGGGCGATGAATTGACTGGCCGTCAGCGCGGCAATCGTTGCGTCCGCTGGCCTACGATGCAGCGGCCACATCACGCGCAGCGTTGGCCGGCCCGTGCTGGGAGGCGTCGTTCAGTTAAGGCCGCGCCAGCGCGCAAAGATCTTAGCGCCGAGGCCCGTGAGTATCTGTGTCGCTTGCGGGCCCGGATCTCCGTAGACCTCGAAGCCGGTGATGTCGGATACTTCCAGAAGCTTCGGCACGAGCTCCTGCACCACCGGGCCGGTCAGGTGCGCGAGCACCGCGTGCGCATCTACATAGGTCTCGACCAGCCGACATTGCCTGCGATCGCCGCTCAAACACCAATCGTAGCCGAGAGCGCCTGGCTCCTTCTGGGTGCCCGCGATCATGCTCTGCGCGATGCGTTCGAACGCGTCGAACTTGTCCGCTTTGATCGCCAAATTGACCGTGAAACGCACTTCTTGGCTGGTCATTCCCGACTCCTGGCAATGTCTGCCAGCACCATAGCACCGAGGTAAATTCCAAGTCCACGCCGAAATTCCGGCAGCAGCCGTGTAGCTGCGCGCCGCCGCCTGGGAGCTTCCTCGTCGGGCGAGTCTCCGCCGCTCGTTGCGCCGCGCGGACTACTCCGCAGCCGCCGTTCGCGGGTTAAGCTAGGCTGCCGAGCGGCAAAGGTCGAGAAATCGCGGCTGCGCATGCCGCCAAGGAAGTTTTATGACCTTCAGCGTAAGAGCCATCTTTGAACGCAACGACGCCTACGAAGGAGTCCGCAGGATCAACATCTACCTCCTGCGGCTCGTCTTCATCTTAATGTTCTTCCTGCTGGGGAGGGACACTTGGACGCACATCCTCACCCACCAGGGATTATGGGAGCCAACAAATGCCGTGGCGTGGTGCGTCTGGACAGCTTTCGCGACTTTGGCAGGCTTGGGAATCATCCGTCCTTTGAAAATGCTGCCGATCCTGCTGCTGGAAATATTTTACAAAGTCCTGTGGCTGATTATCGTGGCATATCCGCTTTGGTCGAAGGGCATGTTGGTAGGCTCCCCAGCGGAAGGCATCACCGCAGCGTTTCTGTGGGTGATATTGCCCATCGTTGCCGTACCGTGGGGATATGTTTTTTCGAACTACTTCTACAAACCAAAGACATGCCACAGGGGCCATGATCGCGCGTCGGCGCGTGCGCTGCACGGCGCCGACGAGAACCGTGAACAACTCTAGGAATAGACGCGGGAGAGACTGATGCAACGGGCATTAAAATTTGCCGGCATGTGTGCGCTTCTGATGCTGTGTGGGCTCGAACTCTTGGCGGCACAAGGCGATTCCACGCGCCAGAATTCGCCGCCTCGAGCGCGCGATCTCGGGGTCCCCTTCGACGGGGTACCCGGGCGTTTCAATGCCATCACCGATGTGAAAGGCGTGACGGTCGGCCATACCACGTTGATCTCTGGCAGCGGCCCCCTCAAGGTTGGCATGGGCCCCGTGCGCACGGGAGTCACGGCAATCCTGCCTCGCGGCAAGGAGTCGAACGACGCCGTGTTCGCCGGATGGTTCACCGAAAACGGCGCCGGTGAGATGACCGGCACGATTTGGCTCGAGGATTCAGGCTTTCTCAATGGCCCGGTGATGCTTACCAATACCCACAGCGTGGGCGTGGTCCATGACGCCGTCATCGCGTGGAAAGTGAAGCGCGGCGTCCCGGATGAAGAAGGCTACTGGTGGTCGGCCGCGGTAGTAGCTGAAACCTGGGACGGCTACCTCAATGATGTCAATGGCTTCCACGTTCATCCGGAAGATGCCTTTCACGCCATCGACGTCTCCCGCTCGGGCGTCGTCGAGGAAGGCAGCGTCGGCGGTGGCACCGGCATGATCTGTAACGAGTTCAAAGGAGGCATCGGCACTTCCTCGCGCGTGCTTGATGCAAAAGCCGGAGGCTATACCGTCGGCGTACTCGTGCAATGCAACTACGGCGCGCGCGAGGAACTACGCGTCGCGGGCATCAACGTGGGCCGTGAGATCCCCGAACACACCGTCTGGAATGGCGATGTTGGATCGATTATCGCGGTAGTGGCAACTGATGCTCCCCTGCTGCCGACGCAACTCAAGCGCGTAGCACGGCACGTGGCCCTCGGACTGGCCAGGAACGGCAGTTATGGCGGGAATGGGTCAGGTGACATTTTCCTGGCGTTTTCCACGGCCAACCCTGGCGCCATCTCTTCCCACGGACTGCGCAAGCTTACGATGCTGCCCAACGATTCATTGGACCCGATTTTTTTGGCTACGGTGCAAGCCACCGAAGAGGCGGTCATCAACGCGATGGTCGCCGCCAAGACGATGACCGGCATCAACGACAGGACGGTCATAGCGCTGCCGCACGATCGGCTGCGCGAGCTCCTGAAGAAGTACAACCGCCTGGCCAAGTGACTTGAGCCGCGGCGTCGCAATGTGATGGCGGCCGCGGTCGACAGCCGCTCTGAGCATTCACGCGGTGGTGGATGCGCGCGACGGCCGAGTTTTGCGTGGTCCCAATCTTCCGTGTAGCCCGTCCCACCAGCCGGTAAAGACCGCGGCAATTTTGCCGCCCTTTGATTCTTCATAAAACGAGATGCGCTTACATGCCTTCAGGCAGCTCAGGAGGCTTATGAGCGCCCATGATCCCAGTGTGTACCTTCCCGACTCCCGCAACAGCACCGTGTAATTTCTTGCAATGTAGTAGCGGCGATCCGCCGAATGGTTGCTGGTCCACTTTTTCATCCACAACAGCCGATGCTGGGTGGGCCTGCCAATCGAGTGCGACATGAGCGGCCTGCGCGTCTTGAGGATGCGATACCCGTTGGCTCTGGCGCGCGCGCAATAATCAGTGTCTACATGGTCGATGAAGAACTCCTCCCGGAAAGGCCCAATGAGCGCATACGCCGCCACGGAGAGCAAAGAACCTGACGTGATCACCGCTTGCACCTCGTCCCATTCCTCGCCGCAGGACTCGAATTTGACGGCTTTGGGCGATCGTCTATGACGTTCGCGAAATCCGGATCCAATGATCGCGAGCTGCTCCCTATCAGGGAAACGGTCGCGAATGGCGCACAGCGTCCTGACCATATCGCCTTCAACACGACTATCCTGGTCGAGCAGCAGTGCCCACTCGTATCCGAGCGAAGTGGCTCTCTGCACGCCGATGTTGAGCGCGCGCGCCAATCCGAGGTTCACGGAATTCAGCACTAAAGTTACTCCGGGATCCACCGCGATCTCGCGCAGCATCGCAAACTCGGCTTCCTCTGAACCGTTATCCACAATCACGAGCGCCGCCACTTGCTGCGAGATGGCCCTCAGCCTTGTGGGCAATTCGCCATCCGGATGGTAGGTCACCAAAATGGCGCACACATCCTGACAGCGTTGCAGAGGCTCCGACATCTGTTTCCCTGCAGATTGCGGCGTTGCGGCTAATTGCCGCCAATGAGTCCTGCAGTAACGTTGATTGCGAATCCGAGGACCGCTGCGTTGAAAACGAACGATATTACGGTCTGCGCAATCACAACCTTGCGGATTTCGACTAGATTCGTAGCGATATCTGCGGTCTGGCAGGCCGCGGCGATGGTGAACGAAAAGTAAGCAAAATCCCAGAATACCGGCGCCGGCGTTTGCGGAAAATGCAGTGGTCGAGCATCCGGCGCGGCGTCGTAGAACATGTCGGCGTAGTGCAGCGTGAACATTGCCGGCACGAGCGTCCAGGAGCTCGCAATGGTGAGCGCCGCGAGTGCCAGGTGCGCAGCCCGCTCGACTCCGGCTGTTTGCTTAATGGTCGAAAGCAGCTCCACGATCGCCACCAAGCTCAGTAGCGCCGCCACGATGGCGATGATCAAAATGAACGCGGCGGCCGCATCCTCTCCCATGAATTCGAGACAGATCTCTTTGGCAGTCAGGCGTGCCATCCACGCGTACAGCAGGATGAGGAACAGCACGACGCCACAATTCCAACATGTCAGGATGCGGCTCAGCGCGGACCACTGATGCGGCAGCACGAAAAAAATTGCAGCTGCCGCAGTGACAGCGATCAGGAGGCGCAGATGATTGAGCACAAATTTTGGCATGCGCATTACTCGACGCCGATTCGGGATATCCGTTGACCCGCTCGCACCGCGCGTATCATTCGATCATCAGCACGGCGACCGACGCGCCCGCGAACGCGAGCGCCGCCATCACGAGCAGCACGAGATAGATCGTGCCGACAAACGAAGCCTTCGAGATCTGCTCCAGGCTGACACGCTCCTGCGCGCTGAATTGCCGCGGTGCGCGCGGCATGATGAATCCGCCGCGCGCCGCGTCGACTTCGCGGCGCACCTCCGGCGTCGGCTGCGCCTGCCGCAGTTGCGCGTCGAACTCCAGGTCGAGTACGCGCAGGGCGACGGTGCCCATGACCGCGATCACGAGGAGGCCTGCAACGGAGGCGGCCGCGTTATTGATGCCGGAGGCGACGCCGGTCTGATCCTGCTGCACCGCGTTCAGCACGGTTGTCGTGAGGGGCGCAATGGTGATCGCCATGCCAAATGCAAGAACCACCATCGGCAGGACGAATGAGAAGTAGCGGCCGTCGCCGCTCAAGAGCGCAAACAGCAGCAGCGCCACGCCCGCGATGGTCGGGCCGATGATGAGCGGCCGCCGGGCTCCAAAGCGATCCATTAAGCGCCCCGACCATTTGGATAACGCGCCGAGAATCACCGCAAACGGCACGAAGATCGCGCCCGCCGCCGCGGCAGAGTAGCCGTGAACCTGGATGATGAGAAACGGCACGAAGAAGAATGTTCCGGCGAGCGCACCATAGAGAAGGAGCGTCAGGATGTTCACTCCGGAGAATTGCCGTGATGCGAAGAGCCCGAGCGGTACCATCGGTGCGCTGCTTTTCCTTTCGATCCAGACAAAGACGAACAGCAACGCCGTGCCGGCCACAAGGGTGCCGCTGACTGCTGCGTCGCCCCAGCCGCGTGCGGCAGCGGCGATCAATCCATAAACGATCGCGCCCAGACCCAGAAAGATGCTCAAGGCGCCCGGCCAGTCGAGCCTTGCGCGGCGTTCGGTTTCGCGACTCTCCGCAAGATAGCGCACGGCAATCCACAAGGTCGGCACGGAGAGAATCGGATTGATCAGAAAGATGGCGCGCCAGGACAGGTGATCCACGATCCATCCGCCGATGATCGGACCTGCCCCTGCCGCAACTGCCGAAGCCCCCGACCACACGCCAATCGCCGCGCCGCGCTCTTTTTCACCGTAGACCGCGCTGATGAGGGCGAGGCCGCAGGGAATCAGGAACGCCGCGCCCACCCCTTGTAAGGCGCGCGCCGCGATGAGCGCGTCCGGATTCGGCGCAAGCCCGCAGCTGATCGACGCAAGCGTGAAGACGCTGACGCCGATCATGAAAATTCGCCGCCGCCCGAAGCGGTCGCCCGCGGCGCCGCCGATCAGGAGCAATGCGGACATGCACAGCGTGTAGGCGTTGATCACCCACTGCATCGCGGAAAGCGACGTATGCAGGTCCGCTTCCATCCGCGGCAAGGCGACGTTGACCACGGATTCGTCGACGAAAGCCATCGTCGAGGCAAGCACGGCGCAGATGAGCACCCAGCGTTTCTGGTGCGTGCCGGTGGATAAAGCAGAAGTGCGCACTCGCACTATCGTACACAACTGGAAGATCCTTCGCGGACGCCGCTCGAGCGACCCTGCTGCCCGCTCGCGGGCTAATCGCAGGAAAGGCCCGCTTTAGCGGCCGCGGCGTGTACTTCCGGCTGCCAGAGTTCGAAAGGTGATCGAGTAGCGCAGCGCCTTCGTGGGCGAGACGGCGTGCTGCCATTCCCAGCGGGCTGCTGCCTGCATGGCATAGATCGAGCGCGGCGCAAGCTCGATTGCGAATGCCGCCTTGCGCCGGCCGACGCGCGGCGGATAGGGGCGAAAACGCATGCGTGCAGCTCCCGCGAGCGAGACTCCAACGACCGACTCGAAGTCGGGAACATCGCGGTGCCAGCCAAGCTGCGTGCCGGTGCGGTATTCAGCGATGATTGCATGATTGAATTGCGAGGCGTCGATGCCGCTCCATGCGCCGATACGCGCGCGCAAGGGCAAGAGAAACGGCGGGATGGGTTCGGCCGGGAGGAGCTCGTGAGCGCTGAAATCATACTTGCCGCCGAAGCTTACGGTGCGCCGGTTGGCGCGCCATTGCCGATATTGAGCTTCCTTGAGAGCGAGCGAGCGAATGATCCCCAGAAGCGCGGATTCCTCCGCGGCCGAGAGGAAGTGCGTCTGATACTTAAGGCCGGCGACAGCGAACTCCTGCGGCTCCGCAAAGAGCTCCGCCTGCGCCGGTGCGTTAGTCGATGTAGCTGCCATGGGGAGTCAGTGTTTGTTCATGGCTTGCACCGCCAGCGCGTTACCAAGTGCGGCATTCGCGGCGGTGTTATCGAAAATGCACCATGTCGCAGCGGTGTGCGCGCTGCTTGCTTCGAGAGCATGGTGTGTGTGCTCGAGCGCGCGCGCCTCGTAATTTGAATAATAGATCTGCGGCGATCCATGCAAACGGTAGTACTCAAGACCGCGCCAGCCACCGGGGTGACCATCCGCCGCGCAACGCGGCGGATCGGCGGCCACTCGCGCGACCTCGTGGATTGACAGGATTGTGTTGGCTTCTGGCGTAAACCAGCTGCGGTGACGCGGCTCGCAAGCCACGCCCACGCGCTGCTCGAAGCGAGCCCGCAGATGGGCAAAAAATTTAGCCGTGGCGGCGGCATCAAAAACGAGACTCGGCGGTAGCTGCACCAGGAGCACGCCCAGGCGCGCACCCAATCCCGCAAGCTCACCGGCAAAGCGATCCAACGGCGCTTCGGTTTCGAGGAGGCCGTGCTCATGCGTGATCTCCTTCGGGACCTTGACGGCGAAGCGAAAATCCCGAGAAACGCTGGCGGCCCAGCGCTCGTACGTCTGGCGTCGATGGGATCGGTAAAAGGACGAGTTGATCTCGACTGCGTTCAGGCGAGACGCGTAGCGTTGCAGGTGCGTGCCGGCATCGGGAAATTCGGCCACGTACCGCCGCGGAATGTTCCACCCGGCGGTCCCAATGAATGCCGGGCGGCCCGACGCTTGCACGGCCGAACGCTCGAATGAGCAGACGCTGTCCTCTGCCGCGTCGCGCGTGAAAGGCTGCTCGATCAAAGACTTAACCCGGATGCTTGCGAAAACGACATGACTGGTTGAATATACAGTATCCCCACCCGATACAGGCCTTTTTCGATGACCTCCGCGCCGAGAGTGCTGCTCGATACGTCGATCGCGAACCTGCGCACCCTCGCGGCGTTTTTCGCCGACGAACTCGGTAATTGCGGGCGGGCATCGACAGTTCCAAGCCCGGAAGCTCGAGCCTGCCAGGAGGCTTTGCTGACAATCAGCGTCCTGATTCCGAAGTTGCAAGCTGCGCGGTATGTCGTCGCGGACGCTGCGCTGCCGGCGTCGCACTGCCCGTCGTGCGACGATTAGGCGCGACGCCTGGAGCTGCGCGGTTTATTTAGGATCCTGCTGAGACGGTCGCGGCGCTTGTTTCATGAGCGTGAGCGCCCAGGAGTTCCCCAACCGCTCGATGCGCCTGATCGATCGCCGCATCGGTATACGCCGCGCGGCCGGAGTCTGAGTTCGCGATGACTATGCGGCCGAATGGCGCCCGTGCGATGACATTTGGCTGCTCTGCCTCCGGCAGGTCGGCGTCAAATAACGGGTTGTATTCGGGAGCATAGCCGTGCGGCCAGCGATTGACCGTGATCGCCGTAATATCGTTGGCGGCATCGAAGCCGCCATCTTTTAGACAGCGCGCTAATTGATCGCGGGTATTGAATTCGAAATCCTCAAATGAGGTCGTAAGGAGTTCCGCGCGTCCCGCGCGGCTTTGCTCCACCTCCGGCAGACCCGGCTTGCAGGGCGCACGCAGCATTTGCACCAGGATCGGCTGCTCTGGCGAATCCGGGCTGCGATAGCCGCCCAGGTTGACGTGCGGATTCAAGCGAAAATAGCTGTAGTAGGAGCCGGGTGCATAGACTTCGTGTATCCGCAGGCGCTGGAAGGCGCGCCAGTTGCGCAGTGCCACGTTCGTATAGACGAGAGGCGACCTGACGAGACTGTGCAGCGCTGCCTGCTGGGGGGCGGGAAGCTCGGGCGCAAGATATGGAATCATCACGTTGTAGCAGGCGAGGACGCATCCTTTGGCGCGCGCCGTGAAGGTCGCGCCGCCTCGCACGTAGGTCACCTCGACGTCCTGCGCTGCGGTCGGATCGCCCAGATGACGCACACGGGTCGCGATGCTGTTCAGCCGCACTCTCACGGCTGAGCCGGGGCGATCAAGCTGCGCGTAGTCGACCGCCGCCGTGACGACATCCTCTGCGCTCGCCCCCGGAATCGCAGGTGGGACAAGGCTTCGTATCAGGAGCCGCGCGATCGTCGCGTTGCCGTCCGGAAAATGCAGGTGCAAGGAGCCGCCAGTCGCGGCGTATCCCGCCGGTGTGTAGCCCATGTGCGCGATGGAACCGCGCGCCAGCTTCATCCCCTTGAACCCCGGCATCTCGAGCGCCCAGCAGTCAAGCGCTGACAAGGCGTCAATACCGATTCCCTGCTCCGGATGGGTGCGCGTCTGGTAATACGCGATCACGATCGGATCCGCGTGGACGATGTCCGTCAGAAACGCGGCATAGCTGATCGTGGAAAGACGCTGCTTTTTAGCATCCGAAGAAAGCCCGGGCAGATAATCCAGCGCGCCGGATTCGATCTGCGCAATCTGCGTCCGCGCATGCTGCGGCAAGGGCGAGCTTGCGAGGAACGCATCCCAGTGCACGTTGCCCGCGCCCACCGCGAGCGCATCCCGACCAAAAGTGGGCGCGTCGAAAAACACGGCGGTTTGCAGGCCACGATGCTGGTAGAACTTCGGCTGCTCGATGCGCCTGGCGAGTGCTGCGACATCGATGCCGAGCGACTTCAGAAGACCCGTCGCCACGGCGCTATAGGGGCGGGGACTGTCGATATCGAGCGTCCCCCCGTTGACCAGTCCGAGCGTATCGCCAAAGCGAAACTCGTTGCGCTTGGCGTGACCACCAAAATCATCATGATTCTCGAGAATGAGGACGCGGCGGCCGCTGCCGGCCTGCGCGCGGTAAAAGTGCGCTGCGGCGAGCCCGCTGATGCCGCCGCCGACGACGATGAGGTCGTACTCCTCGTGCGTGTCGAGGGCTTGTCCAGGGCGCATCCCGTCACGCAGCGCATGGGCTGCCTCGAAGGATCCGGGATGGCTGCCGCGCATGCCGGTGAGAAGCGGCGGGTAGTAGCCCGGAGCATCCTGCGCTTCGATGAGAGCCGGCCCGCTCGCTGCCGCGGCTGCGGCGAAGAGCGGAGCCGATGCGGCTGCAGTGGTGCCGAGCGCGATTCCTTGCAGAAAATCGCGCCGCGTGATGCCTTGAAGCATTCCGAGTGCCACGGCTCGGGCGCGATCTTTCGGATTCATCTTTAGTGCGGCCCGGATTGTGCAGAATGCTTTGCTTGAAGCTACCGCCGTGAACCCACGGGCGTCAATCGATTGTGGCGTGAAAGAAACACATTGCTTATCTTGCGAACGCCCGTTAATTTGTACAGATAAAGAATAATAAGAGCGCTATGGTAGAGGCCGTATTGGGGGGACTTAGTCTCGGAGTACTAACAATGCGATACGAGAATTTTGCGGGTCTGTCGCGCAGCATCCACGTCAATATTCCCCTCGGCGCGGCCATCCTCTGCGCCCTGCTCGGCGCGGCCGTAATTCCCGCCGGCCGCGCGGCGGATGCTTCGGCTAGTTCCGATGCGACCAGCACCGTAGGTTTAGCGGAAATCACCGTGACCGCAACGCGGCGCGAGGAATCCATCAGCAAGGTGCCGATCAGCATCAGTGCCTTCTCGCAGGAGACGATGGACCAGAAGGGCGTCAAGGACATCAGTGACCTGGTGCGTTTCACGCCCGGAGTTTCCATCGACACATCCGGCACGAATGCCATTTCCATTCGCGGCATTTCCTCCTCGGGCGGTGCGGGTACCACCGGCATCTACATCGACGACACGCCGATCCAGATGCGCGCGCTCGGCTTCAATCCCGACGACACGCTGCCCAAAACCTTTGACCTGGATCGTGTCGAGGTGCTGCGCGGGCCGCAGGGCACGCTGTTCGGTGCGGGTTCCGAGGGCGGGACGGTGCGCTACATCATGGTTCAACCGAGCGTGACCACGGAGTCCACCTACGCGCGCAGCGAGGTCTCGTTCACGGAGAAAGGGCAGCCAAGCGAGGAGTTCGGAATTGCGCACGGCGGCCCGATCATCGACGGTGTGCTCGGCTATCGCGCGAGCGTCTGGTACCGCTATGACGGCGGCTGGATCAACCGCGTCGATGACACTACGGGGGACGTGACCGAGAAAGACGCCAACCATGCGAACACGTTTGCGGCACGGTTGGCGCTGCTGTATGAGCCGGTCGCGAACGTCAAGATTACGCCGAGCATCACATACCAGAACAGCCGCAAGCACGACGAGTCGACTTTTTGGCCCGCGTATTCGGACGTCAGCGCCGGTGTGTTCAACAACGCAACGCCCGAGCGTATCCCGGTACCCGATGCGTACTACCTGCCGGCGCTCAAGATCGAGGCGGACCTGGGCGGCAGCAAGCTGATCTCGAACAGCTCTTTCTACCATCGTGACGAGCTCACCGGCTACCAGGGCACGACCTATGACCTCGCCTACTATCAAGCCCAGAGCTGGGTTATTGGTTCGTGCGGGCCGGCTTCCACGACGCCGGTGCCGCCGTGCTCCTGGTATCCCCTGATCAATGCGACCGGGATCCACCTGCCACCGGGATTCACGGACGAACAGACTCCCAACCAGATCACGAACCGGCAGGAGAGCTGGACGCAGGAAGTGCGCTTGCAGTCGAACAATCCCGCGAGCCGCTGGAATTGGACGGTGGGCGTATTTTGGTCCCTCTCGAAGGAGACCAGCATCGAGCAACTGCGCGATACCCAAATCATCCCGTTCTGGAACGCGCTCTTCGGCATCGATCCCCAGGACTATTTTTCCCCCGCTACGTATTACTGCAACGGCGTGGGCACGCCGAGCGCGACATTTCCGAGTTGCGATATCTATTACAACGCCAACACCTCTTTCGACCGGCAGATTGCCGGCTTCAGCGAGGTCGCCTACAACTTCACCGATCAGTTGAAGCTGACCTTGGGCGGACGCCTGGAGAAGATGTCGTTCAGCCTCTCGCACTACGGTGACGGACTCGAAAACTACATATCGGAAACCGCTACCGCGGCAGAACACCAGACCGCCTTCACACCGAAAGTCAGCCTGTCGTTCCAGGCTGACCCGCAAAATCTCTACTACGCGACCTACGCCAAGGGGTTCCGCCCGGGCGGCGGCAACGCACCGCTGCCGTATTATTGCACCGGCGAGGGGGGGTTGGACCAGGAAGGCTATCCGAACGGCGCACCTTTGACCTACAACTCGGACACGACCCAGAGCTACGAAATCGGTTCGAAGAACAATGTCGGCTCCGTCTTTCGCATCGCGAGCAGCATTTACTACATCAAGTGGAAGAACATCCAACAAAACGTCTACGTTCCTTACGACTGCGGACTGCAGTTCACGGACAACCTCGGCACGGCGGTCGCCAAGGGCTTCGACATACAAGCGGACTGGGTGCTGGGCGCAGGCTTCACGGCCGATGCCGCCATCGGCTACACGAGCGCCCGTTATACCACCTCGACAGCGCCACCCAAGCCGCTGCTGGTGCAAGCGGGAGACGCGATCTCGGGCGAGGCGGCAACCGACGGCGGCCCCGGCACGAACCCGCCGTGGAATATCGCGATCGGCGCGCAGTACGATTTCAAGGTGGCGGAGCGCGCGACGTTCGTGCGCTTGGACTGGGAGTACACGTCGCGTAATCCCTGGCTCGCGGCAGTGCAGGATCCGGCCTCGGTGCAGTACGATGCGAACGTCTACACGCTCTCGCCCACGCATTTCGCGTCGCTGCGCGGCGGCATGACGTTCGGCGACTGGCAGGTCGCGCTCTTCTGCGACAACCTCTTCGACTCGCACACGACCATCAACTACGAGCTCTCGCAGACCGACGCGAACAACCCGGCGTACCTCGCAAATCCGCTGGCACCGACGTCGTTACAGCAGAACGCCTACACGTGGCAGCCGCGCACGATAGGCATCACGGTGACGCTGCACCAGTAGCGCGAGGGAGCCCTCCAAAAGCCCTGCGGGCCGGCTGGCAGCTGTGCCGGCCCGCCCCTTTGCCGTTACAGGTAGAAATCGAATTCCCGGCTGAAGAGCTCTGCGATGACTGCGGCATATTCCTTGCGCTTAAGCTGCGCAAAGAGCTGCAGAAATCTCGCCGGGATGTACGCCGAGAGCAGGCTTGAATGCTCGAGACGCTCGAGCGCTGCCAATAGGCCACTAGGAAACGCCGGATCCGGCCCCGTTTGAACGCGCCCCACAGCCGGTGCGGTTGGGTTCAAGCGATGGGTCAAGCCGTGCAGAACGGCCGCCAGGATGGCCGCGATCACCAGGTGCGGGCTTGCATCGGCGCCCGCCACCCGATTCTCGACGCGGCGGCCCGAGCCGTGAGTTGCCGGCACGCGAAACGCGACGGCGCGGTTGTTGTGCCCCCAATCACGCGTAGTCGGCACGAACGGCCCGAGATAACGGCGATATGAATTGAAGTTGGGCGCACAGAAGCCCAGCGAATCGAACATCAGCGCCTGCATGCCCGCGACCGCCTGCTGCAAGAGGGCCTCCCCGCCTTCAAGCCCGAAGCGGTTGCCGCCCGCGGCATCGGCGAGGCTGACATGCACGTGCAAGCCGCTGCCCGCCTGTCTTGCAAACGGCTTTGCCATGAAGGATGCGAGCATCCCCATCGACTGCGCCACACCTTTGACAATTCTCTTCAGAAGCACTGCGTGATCCGCGGCAAGCACGGCGTCAGCGACGTGCCGGAGGTTGACCTCGTATTGACCGACGCCGTATTCCGCCACGGCGCCGCATACGGGAACGCTCTGCTGCGCAGCCGCCTCGGCTACGCAGTTGAGGAACACGGAGCTCTCCTCGATGGCGTCCATTGAGAGATTTGCGGCGCGCCACGGCGGACTGCCGCGTCCGGGCAGCGTAGCAAGCGCAATGCCGCCGTCAGCCTCGCGGCGCGGATCAAGCAGATAGAACTCAAGCTCGCAGGCGATGACCGGATGCACGCCCGCGCGGCGGCACACGGCGAGCACCTCGCGCAGCACTTCGCGCGGATCGAACCACAGTGGTCCGGCACTCTCCGTATGCTGCATGGTGCACAAGACCTGGGCGGTGCTCGCGCGTGCCCACGGCACGAGGTGCAGTGTGCCCGCGAGCGGCATCGCGGTGCCGTCCGGATCGCCGTCGGATGCGCCCATGCCCTGTACGTTGTGCCCCAGGCCGCGTACGTCGGCAATCAGTGCGCATGATGAGAACTGCACGCCATCCGTAAAGGCCTTGTGCGCATCGGCAATCGCTAAGCGCTTGCCGAGGGTGTTGCCGTTGACGTCGATGATGAATGCGTCGAGGGCCGTGAGCTGCGGATGAGCGCGCGCGAACTCCTGCCATTCTTTGGGAGCGGCCAACGCGGGAATGGGCTCGGTCATGATGCTGCTCGCTTGATGATGGACGGGTGTGAAACCTTACAGTCGGTCGCGCAGGGCGTAGAGCGACATCGCTGCCACGAGCGTCGGCCACCGCAACGCCGGACCGCCCGGAAAGCGCGGAACCGGCACGCGGGCAAACGCCTCGAACGCGCTGCGTTCGCCGGCAATGGCCTCGGCGACGATCTTGCCCGCGTACGGAGCGAGCACGACGCCAAGACCCGAAAAGCCGCTGGCGTTGTAAAACCCGGGCTCGATCTCGCGAATGAAGGGCATGCGCGTGGGAGTGATCGCCAGAGTGCCGCCCCATGCATAATCGATGCGCACCGCACGCAATTGCGGAAACACCTTGAGCAGGTGGGGACGGACGAAACCCGCAATGTCATTGGGAAAGCGGTAGCTGTAGTTCTCGCCGCCGCCAAACAGCAGCCGCTGATCCACCGTCGTGCGGTAGTAGTTGACGACGAAGCGCGAGTCAGCCACCGCATAGCCATGCTTGATGACTGCGGCAGCACGCTCGGCGCCGAGCGGCTCCGTAACGGCGATGAAGTTGTTGATAGGCATCACGTGCGCTTCAACTTCGCGCGAGATGCCGCGCAGGTAGCCATTACAGGCGAGGACGACCTGGCTTGCGCGGACCTGGGCTTGCGCCGTCGTAACGACAAACGCGCCTGCCGTACGCTCCACTTGCAAAACCTCGGCGCCCTCGTGCAGCTGCGCCCCATGGCTCTGCGCAGCACGCGCGATGCCGAGGGCATAATTTAGCGGGTGCAGGTGTCCGCCGCGTGCGTCAAAGGAGGCGCCGTAGTAGCCGTCGGTGGCTACCAGCTCGCGGATTTCCTCCTGGTCGACATAGCGGATGTGCCCATAACCGTATGCTTCTTGCAGGTGGGCAACATAGCGCCGTGTGGCGCGCGTATAGCGGGCCTTGTGGTCTGCATGCAGCAACCCCGGGCGGTAGTCACACTCGATGCCGTAGGTCGCAATGAGCTCATCCAAATGCGCGCGACCTGCGAGTGCAAGCTCCCAAAGCTTGCGAGCAGCAGTTGCGCCGAGCTTGCCTTCGAGCCAGTCCTGGTCGCGTCGCAAGCCCACATGCACCTGGCCGCCATTGCGCCCCGACGCGCCCCATCCGAGCCGCGACTGTTCCAGAAGTTTGACCTTGAAGCCGCGCTGCGCCAGGTGCAGCGCGGCAGCGCAGCCTGTAAAACCGCCCCCGATGATGCAGACATCACATGTATGCGTCCCATCGACAGGGGGCGCGGCAACCGGGCGCGCAATGCTTGCCGCATAGTAGGACGGCGCGTGCGTGGCGCTCGGAGCGAGCGCGTTGGCAGATTGACGGCTTGGCATGGGGCGATTCCGCGCAGCGACGCGGCGAGGTCGGTCTGCGGTCGCTTGAAAGTGTGATCACAGATTGTGAGATGCAAGGATACACCAAAGGCGCATCACCGCCAAGCTTACGAAAGCTGCGTACAAATCCCTGCCGCCGCCAATGCGCATTTGCGATGCGCGGCCAGCGAGTTTCGCGCGCGAATTGGATCGCGGCAATTCGGAAATACAAAGACGCATGAGCTCGCAGGTGAGCGCGCAAGCGCTGCGATCGGTCCCACCGCTAGGAAATATGACCCCATTGACGCGTAACTCGACCTATGTTGATATATCGCCATGTCGCGCCCTTCCAACGCCTCGCGCCAGACCCACCTGCTGCTCGCCGCCATGCTGGAGCAACCGCGTACCTGGCGCCACGGCTACGCGCTTGCCAAGGAAACCGGCCTCAAATCCGGCACGCTTTATCCGCTGCTGATGCGTCTCGGCGATCAGGGGCTGCTCGAGGCGTGCTGGAGAGACTCGGAGCAGCCGGGTAAGCCGCCGCGGCACATGTACCGACCAACGGCAGCGGGTCTGGCTCTGGCGCGCGAGCAGCGGGCAAGCGCTGGCGTAGATGCATTGCTGCCGGTACGGCTCAAGATGAGCACATGATTTCAACATCAACATGGCGGCGGCGACTGGCGCAGAAGGTTCTGTACCACAGTGCCGTCTTGTTACCGCCGCAACGATCCTCCTGGGCTGCCGCCATGCGCATGGAGGCCGAGTACATCGATGATGATCGCGAGGCACTGAGCTGGGCCCTGGGCAGCGTACAAGCGGGTTTTGCCGCAAGGCTGCGGGAGTTGCGGGCGCACCGAATGCTGACGATTCATTCGTTCGCGGTATTGTGGATCGTGATGTTCATTATCAGCAGTACTTTCAATGTGAGCATTGCGCTGGCTACGCGGCTGCGCCTCCAAGGCATGGCCTCCGCAATGGGTCGGTTGATCGAAGGCTTTCGCTACGATCGATATGTTCCGCTTGCTGATGCGATGCCGACGACACTGTTTGTGCTTATGGGCCTCGTGGTGGTGCTTTTTGCCGTTTCGCTGACCTTGAGCCTGCGCAGACGCCCTGCCGCCTTTGCGGTGTTCTGCGGCGCCGTGGCATTGAGCCTGTGCGCATGGCTCTATCTGCTTGGCATCCCCGCCTATCTGCAGGCGATTTCGCCTCGGCATCTGTGGCGAATCGGTACCTGCTTTGTGCTTACGGCAGGCGTGTTAAGTGCCCTGCGATTCTACGGCGCAGCGCCAAACTCATCGATCGAGCCCCTCGATGGGAGACCGCAGTGATCCGCGCAGCAATCCGCGCACTGCTCGCGGTGGTCGCGGGTCTTGTCGTTTGGGCCGTGGCCGCGACAGCGTTCAACATGCTGCTGCGCCTTGCGCTGCCGGGCTACACGGCGGCTGAGCCACAGCTGCATTTCACCTTGGGAATGATGATTGCGCGGCTCGCGCTGCCCGGCGCAGTTCCCTCCGTCTGCGCCGGATTCGTGAGCGCATGGATTTCCCGGGGCGACCGCCGAGTCATCGCGGCGCTAACGATTATCCTGTTGGTGGCATTCCTTCCGGCTCATTATCATTTATGGTCGAGATTTCCCGTGTGGTATCACTTAAGCTTTCTCGGCTCGTTGCTGCTGCTCCCAGCACTTGGCGCAAGACTAAAGTCTGCGCTGCTGAAGAGCTGAATTGCTGCAAATGAATTGAGCAGAATCTGCCGTCCGTGAGATAGCCCGCTGCGACCCGCATATTTCACGCAGCTGCGGCCCGTTCATTCCCGGCTCCCAGGATGCGCGCGAGCGCACTTGCGACAATTGTCGAAGTTGATCCCGGGATGCCTGGGTCCCCGCTGCGCTGAAAGGAATTGTCGAAATAGGCAGCGACCGCGAGGCGGCGGCGCGCGCGACTGGCGAGGCCGCGGGCGGTAAGCTCCACGGGTTCTCTGGGATGCGGGCAGGAGTATGGCCTGGCGATGATCATGGAAGCACCCGGCCACGCCGAGTATATCGGCGCGCTCGTGCCGGCGATCAGCAGCGGCACTTTCGAATCGGAGGAGTATTCAACTCTACTCCTGTGAGTCGCCGTCAACCGCAATGTCGGTTCGGAACAGATCCCTCAAGCCCTTGAGCGCGACAATCCACCACCCGTCAGAGCATCACCGTCATCGCAAGCCGCCTTCGCATCTTTTACGGCGCCTCGAAGCCGCTCGCGCCGATCAAGCCCATGCCGTCGCGAATATCGGCGATCAGTGCGCGCTTCAGGCCCGCGGCATCCTGCCTGCGCAGTGCGCGCATCATAAGTTCGTGCTGATCGGTCAGATTGGCAGTGCCGAAGCGGCCATAGACGACCCGCATGAACGGACCGAATTGCAGCCACAGTGTCTCAATGAGCTGCAGCAGAGTGCGTCGTGGCTGCGCGGAGTAGATGAGAAAATGAAAATTGAAATTGCCTTCCATGTAGGCATTGACGTCGCCCGTCTTAAGCGCGCGCCCGATGGAATCATCGGCGGTCGCGAGCTTCTTAAGGCGCACCTTGTCGATCAAGGCGAGCGCCGCAAGCGCTGCTTCCGGTTCAAGCAGCTCGCGGCAGCGCAAGAGATCGCGAAATCGCTCCGCCGTCATCGGCGGAACGACAATCTTTCGTTTGGAGCGGATCTGCACCGCGCCTTCCGCCGCAAGGCGGCTTAATGCCTCGCGCACCGGAGTCTGGCTCACGCCGAGTTC
>Ga0302180_10000584_pt1 | contig 29469 bp, 28 predicted proteins | sample I_Palsa_E3_2_FD_200575 | JGI IMG/M metagenome (GOLD analysis project Ga0302180, IMG submission 200575) | Peat permafrost microbial communities from Stordalen Mire near Abisko, Sweden - I_Palsa_E3_2 | ecosystem: Environmental > Terrestrial > Soil > Palsa > Peat permafrost | place: Sweden...
CGCGACAAAGCAGAGCTCTCTGGGACGACACCGAGCAGGGGTAGGCCATATACCGCCTCGAGGTCTTTCGGCTCCCTGATTCTGCGATCGAAGCGCTCCAGCAGGAAAGCGAGACCCAGGCCGAGCAAGAGACCCAGCAGCGCGCCTAGAGCGGTGTTTCTGGACGTCTTTGGTGAGGACGGGGATGTCGGGACAGTCGCAGTCTGCGCGACTTCTACGTTACCGTTGCGCAGTTCGGCGAGCACCCCCAGCGATTGGGCGCGACCCTCCAAAGCAAGCCCGGAGGTGCTGACTTTCTGCTTCGGCGAGAGCGACGCGAGCTGCTTATCGACGAGCTTGAGGGCGGAGGCGTAGTAGGCGTGGTTGTTGTCCTGCTGCTCCTTGACGAAGATGCTGGTGTACGTGTTCGCGATTTCCGCCGAGAGTGCCGGAGAGGTCGCGGTGGCGGTGACGTCGACGACGTTCGATTCCCCCTGCCCACTCACGCTCAAGCCTTCGACAACCTTTTCCTTGGTCAACCCTCGCGCGAGCGGGGTTGCCGTCTTCGCCCGCGCGAGCTGATCAGCGGTCTTTTCAGCCATGTCGCCGAGATGAACGAGTTGGAGGTTGGTGCTCTGCTGAGACTGCTGGCTACCACCTGCGCCCAGGGCTTGCAAGCCCGCTGCCTGCTGATTCGTCTGGCTGTTGTTGAAGATGAGCGAGGCGGTCGCCGTGTACTTCTTGGCCTGGTGCTTGGAGAGCCCGTAGGCGGCCACCGCTGCTAGCACGATGCAGAGCAGGATCCATAGTGCGCGACGACGGAGGACGCCCAGAACCTGCTCGATGCTTAGGTTTGTTGTCTGCTCAGTGTCCACAAGTTGTCCTCTGCGCCGCATCCATGGGCTCAGGAACGAAATCGCCCGCCCGTGAGCTGCTCATTGAGCATTTCAAGGCTCAAAAGATAGAGCATGTCGTATTCTCGCGCGCGACCCCTGCCGTTACCGGCCACAAAGGATACGACAAAGTCCGAGGCAGCGCACAGCAAACGCAGGCCGTCTCGCTAAAACCTTTTGTGTGATCTGATACTAGCGGCCTAGCATCCGGGCTGCTCTGAGCGACCCACCTGCACTCCCGATGCCCGTTCGCCGCGCGGTCAACCCTCGAGGCCGAGGCCCGCCGTGCGATCCTCATATGCTGGCGATATTCGATCGAGGCGTCCCCCGCGGCACAACAGCTCAAATCACATGGAAGTAGGCTGATGCGAATCACCGATCGATTCTGGGACACGCTCCAATTCATCTATTACCCGGTCATCGAGCGGCTCCTGAAATAAACCTATATTCTCTTGCAGGACATCACGCGGCCATTCCCACCAAGCCAATGCGCTAAGGCGTGATGCCAGTGACTCGCTACAACGAAGTCGGATAGTCCTCGCTGGAACGCCTGCTACTATTGTATAGTCGGGCACATCGCGAGTCACCACTGCACCTGCGGCTATCACTGCGCCGTTACCAACAGTGAGGCCAGATAGGATGATTGCGTTGCAACCAATCCAAACATCGTGCCCGATGTGCAGGCGCTCTACTGAAAGCCCTGGATGGTCTACAAATCCTCCATCATCTGGGAGCCAGGGAAAAGTATGCGTTGTAGCTCGGTCGAGATGATGACCGCTTGCGCCTAAAGTGAGACCTCTGGCGCCGGAACAGAATCTCCCGATATCTGCCCCCGAAACAAATGAACCCTCACCTATATAAGAGTAGCAACCGATCCGGCTCTCATGGACGTGGGTATTGCCTTCAATGCGGACGGGCGCCTCGAGCACGGTAGCTTGGTCTAAATTGACCCCAGCCAAGAGCGCTACGCTATTGCCGCTCCGTCTAAGCTGCAAGGTCCGCATTTGTGCGGTAAGTTTTTGGGCTCCAATCATTAGCCGCGAGATGGTGCAGTCATGACTCCTGCTCGAGCCTTGTCATTTTTGGGCCTCGTCGGGGCTTGCCCACGGAGCAACGACCCCGAGAAGTGCGGCAAGCTGGTCAGCTTCCTGTGCAAAGTGTCCTCGGAGCCGTCCAAGTATTGCGGGAGCCGGTCCGGTTACACTCGCACCGCTACGCCGGTTCCACAGGTCGACCCGGTAGGCGAAGTGCTCGTAGCCACGTCTGATTCGACGCCTTCCACCTTCGGGTAGCGCCCGCCAAGCCGCACGCGTGGCCGAGTTGCGCGTAACCGCTCGCTGCAACCCTTGAGGACTCAAGGGGGCATGGGGGCTCATCCACGAGAACCGGCGCTCGGTTCCGCCAGCGCGATACCTTGTCCCGAGGTTGGCGGGAACGAAGTCAGACGTGACGCCTATGAACTCATGAACCCGGCGTAGCAGTTGTTCTGGAGCCAGCTCGAGTTCTTCCGTGAACACGACCAGAATCTGCTCACGCGGAAAGACATCGTAGTATCCGGCCAGAATCCGGCCATACTCTCCCCAGGTTATGTAGCTCGTCGTCTCCTTTGGATGACGGCGAGAGCGCTCGAGCGAATCTGGAGTCAGCAACTCGTCGATCGCCGCGTCGAACGAACGCTGCTCCAAGCCGTCCATCACCGCCATGCGGTGATGTGAGCGGGCGCGCTCGACAGGGTCGCGCAGGATCGCGATCAACCGCACGTCCGGCAAGCGCTCTCGTATTCGCGTCGGCACGGTGTGCACGTCATAGCGCTCAGCGGTCTCGGCGGATGGCGCCGCCGCTTCATAGACTCCACCAACCATGTATTGAGGTGACACGGTGCCCCACTTTCGCCCAGGCTCGACAAGGGCGGTCTTCCTCAGATAGCTGTCCCAACCGAGAGCGTACGCTCCGTCATGGCTGAAGTACGGCGCCTCCTTTCCAGGAGGCAAGCAGATCTCTGGATGACCCCTTAGATACTCAAAAAGCGAGGTCGTGCCTGCCTTCTGCGCACCTATGACGATAAAGTCGAGTGTGTCCTTCATGGCTTGCAACGGTATGCTACCTTACCGAACCGTGCCCATGATGTGCCGTCCACAACCAGCGTTGATTACATTCTAGCCACACTTGGCTAGCTGGATTCTGCAACCCCCTACCCTACCGAAAGCATCCCGTTGCTTTGCTTGGCGTATCCACTAATCCAAGGCTGAGCTCGTCAATCCGGAATCCGCTCGGGCGAGCCTCTCGCAAGGTACGACACGAATGGGGTAGGGCGGGTGGCGCACACCAGATGAGCCCCGTGCCACCGAGCAAGGCTCTAGTGTTGACGTGGACGCCCGATCAGAACACGAGGCAACTTTCACGAGCACTTGGAGCAAATCTGTTTGTGCCTAGTCCGGGACACCCCTCGTTGCCAGCCCCGGTACGTTACATGTTGCAGGCTCTACAAACTGCTCGGTTCGTTATTCGAACAAGGCCACGGGTAGTGATATATCAAGATCCTCCCTTTGTAACTGGAGCTGTTCTCATTTTTCTCCGACTTGGCCTGAACTTTGATATCTGCGCCAGTGCTCACTCAGGCCCATTCAACAATCCACGCTGGACGCGTTTCAAACTGTTCAGCCGCTGGGTTTTTAGTCGATGTAAGGGAATCTTTGTGCACAACGAGTTTATGTTGGAATGGGCACGTAGCTTTGGTGTGCCTACTCTCCTGCTGCGTTATCCCGGCTTCGCGCTTGCATCCGATATCGCACTTCAACCCGAGGTGCCTGGCGATCATATCCTGGTGCCGTTTAGCTACGAATTCGACGAGCCAGTGCGTGAGTTCCTAACGGCGGCGCGCAGTGTCCCCCATATCTCCCTTTTCCTCACGGGCGAGGCACCTGAATGGGCCATCGAGGCTGCGCCGGCAAATTGTAAGTTTATAGGCTGGGTAGATAGGTCACGCTATGAGCATCTGCTGGCTACATCCCGAGGCGTCGTTGCGCTTACATCCCTGGAGCATACGGCCCAGATGGCAGCTTTCGAGGCAGTGGAGCATGGCGTGCCAGTGCTGACGTCCGGGACTAAAGCGCTCAGGCAATTTCATCAGGGAGGGGCGATGTTCGTTGCTGACCACGAACCGGCTACGCTGGCAAGTGGACTCGAAACCCTATGGACGGACCACATGGCGCTGCGCCCCGGGGCTGAAAGTACACGCAAGAGGGCGATCCGCGAGTCCATCGAACAGCTCGGCCAACTACGAGACATTCTGGGATTGACTCCTCCATGATCGTCGTGGGACTCCTTTCGCACGGCAAACCGCCAGAGACCCTTCCGCAACTGGATAGCGTAGCTCACATGGTAGTTGCTGTAAATGCTCGCACTTCACCAGATCCGTCACCGTGGCGTGGCTTTGGCGCCAATCATAATCGACTCATGGACGAACACAGCGACGCCGAGTGGTACATAGTCCTGAACCCAGATGTAGACATCTCGGCCGAGCAACTGACTACGCTCGTTGAACATGCGGATGCTCAGGGATATTCAGTGGCCGGTCCCCTGCGTCGTGAGCCCTGGGGCCTACAAGGCCAGCCGAGCATGACACTGCCCACGCCAGCTCACTTTCTCAGGGCGACATTCCACACAAAGCATTTGGCGCGAAGTCGACCACCTTCAACATCGACATCTGACCCTATGGGGGAGTCCGCTTGGATCTCCGGCTGCTGTATGGCGATCCGCGGAGACCTCATGCGAGAGCTTCGTTTCGACGAACGGTACTTCATGTATTTCGAGGATACTGATATTTGTCAGCGAGCTAGAAGGCTTGGGGCGCGCGTTGGAGTCTGCGAGTCTGTGACCATAGACCATGCGAGTGGTTGGCGACATGACGACCCGCTAGTCTCAAATCGCGGTGTGGAGTACGCGCGTAGCGCGATATTGTACGCCGAAGCAAATAGGCACTCTCCCCGAAATATGAGGCTAGCGGCCCTCGCTTGGACATTGCCACGCACCTGGGTGCCTGGCCGAAGCGCTGACGAACGAGCTGAAAGCCGAGCCTTTGCTAAAGGCTTGGCTTTTCCTACTAGAACAGGCATTTCAGAGCTTGCCTCCCTTCACAACAGTCACTATGACTTCACCGGCCTGTAGCTCTACGCCCCGTGAGATTCTACTTGTGGCCTCAAGTGGCGGGCATTTGCTCGAGCTCCTGCCGCTCGCTGACTTGTGGCCAAGGGAGAGACGCCACTGGGTTACCTTCCAGCAAAGCGACGCCGTGTCGCTCCTTGCCGGCGAGCGGGTGACATGGGCCTACCACCCCACGAACCGCAACCTCCCCAACCTGGTACGCAACCTCGGCTTGGCGTTGCTGATGGTGCGCCGCAGCAAGGTTCAGGCGATCGTGACGACGGGGGCAGGTGTCGGTGTGCCGTTCGTGATCCTTGGGCGCCTGTCGGGGGTCAACACCGTATACATAGAGTCGATGGCAAGGATAACCTCGCCTTCGCTTACGGGGCGTTTGATCTATCCCTTCGCCGAGACATTTATCGTCCAATGGCCCGAGCTTCTGCGCTTCTTCAAGCGTGCTCGCTCGTTTGGAACCGTCTTTGATCCTTCTTAGCCTCGGCACCCATCAGCAGTCCTTCCCTAGGGCACTTGACCTCGTCAGCCCTCTCGCCTTGCGCGGTGAAGAGCTCGTAGTACAGCACGGGAGCACTGCCCCTAGGCTGGAAATGCCAAATATTACCTGGGTTGAGTTCATGTCTTATGACGACGTAATGAACACCATGGCCAAGGCTGACAGCGTCATCTGTCACGCTGGCGTCGGTACCATCATTACCGCCTTGAAGGCCGGTCACAAGCCGGTTGTTATCCCCCGACAAGCTCAGTACGACGAGCACGTCGATAACCACCAACTCGACATCGCGACTCGCTTCGCCGAGCGGGGTCTGGTTTATCGCGTAACCACCGAGACAGATCTGGCGCCTCTACTTACTTCCCGCGGCGAAAACGGCACCCGTCAGATCGGAAATGGTAGTGTCGAATTGCGCGTAGCAATCTTAAACGCCGTTGCGGCGGAGCCTAGACACAGACTGTTAAGCCTTCTGCGACGGCGCGCCAACAGGCCGATCTGAGCTGTAAGCTGGCCGATGTCTCGATAATCCAGCTACGAACGGCTCACGCTTAGTCCCCAGTGCGAGCCCAATACCGCAGAAGCTCCAAACAATGATGGTGCCGGAAAGTGAACTGGCGCTCTCTGTAAACAAAGCACAGATAAGTATACCCAGGCCCAATGCAGCTGGCCAATTCTGAATACTTGCGCCGCGAAACGATCCCCACAGCGCCGCCAAATATAACGCGACGGCTGGCAATCCGATGGCTGCGAATGGTATGGCCGCGAGACTCTCACCCTCACCTTCGGATCCGGCAGCTCGAGTGCTGACGTCGCCAATAGTGTCGAGCCCTTGACCGAAAGGGTGATGGAATGCGCGGGATAGTCCTGCCGCCAATCCATCGTAATGCCTCAAACTAGAACCCTCCTGACCGATTTTAGCGCCTAAGTAAATAGCGACAATCGCGATGACGATTACCGCAAACGTTCTGTTTGTATAACGTATAAGTAGGGGAAACCCTATCCCCACAACAGCTACGACCGTTCCACCACGGGCATACGTTCCCAGCATCGCAAGAATCGAAGCTACACAGAGAATCAGCATGCCGACGTGCCGTCGATGCCAGTATTGCCAGAATGCGATTACGGCCGAGCCGCCCATAAATATACCTGCGACAGGCGGATTCATTAACAGGCCACCCAGTCGAATCACGGCGTGGCCCGTATTGCCTGGATAAAAGAGATAATTACCAAGGTAACCGTCTATGATCGCGAAATGTTCGGTAAACGGATTCAACTTATATGCGGCCAGCGGATTCAACGGCGGTCCCCAGATATATTCGGCCAGCATGTAGACACAGGTCACCCACGCCAAGCCGACTGTTATCTTTATCAAGATATCAATACGAGGTTTGTACGCTGGGTTTTTGACCGGCAGCCTGATGGCCACAAACGCGGCGAATGCAATTAAAAATGGGAACAGCACTTGACGCGCCTGGTAAAGCGCTGCGCTGGTGGTGCCTGCGCGGAACAAAGCAATGCCCACCAATATTAGAACGATCGTTAAGATGCGCAGCTCGGCGACGAGGCGCCATTTAACGGCTATGGTGACGGCATAGACCATGGTCAGCAGGAATGGCAAGTTATCCAGATAGAGTGTAACCGGAACTGGAAACCAGATAGCTGCCGCAGCTTGAACTGTGCCAGCCAGTGCCACGACTCCGAGACCGGCTAACACTGATGCCTCGGTCAAAACAATTACCGTCAACAGGCAAACCGCAGCAACGAGCAGGTCCGCAGTGAGGGATGGCGAGACTGTACCTTCAGACAATATGAATAAGGCAAGGAGGGCACTGGCAAACGCCAGCGGCGCCATCAGAATGGCAAAGTCTGCTCGCCCCAATCCGGCGACATATGGGTCAGAGGATTTCCGATTCCGGTTCGGGAGGGCGTCCATGTGTCAGCACCCCTAACGGGGGCGAGCTGTCGTCCGAATGTGGATCACAGAGCGAAGTCTATCCAGTCTGATGATAGTGAGCGTCGCCGTTCAGATCCCCGTCCTGTTAAGGTGCGGCGTGTTTGCGGGCGCGGAGCCTCAGAGTGACGATCATCGCACTGGCAGGCCGCATCACGATCGGCCCTACGCTCATCGCCCTCGGCTTCCAGCGCCCTTCGCTGTTCGCAGACGCCTCGCCGAGACTGACGCCACCTCTGGCTCTGGCCGACGATGCGGTCAGCGGCTCCTCGCCAGAGACGGCATATCCGGGCACGGAGATCGAGACCGGTTGCCCTGGGCCAGCCATGGCGAGATCGTCAATCGCAACCTTCAGCGTACCGTCGGGAGCGAGCGTGGCCCAGGTCGTAAGGTCCGATAGCGGATCTGGCGCGCTCACGCTTGTGGGTACGAATCTCCCGCCCTCGAGCTGGCGCGCTGCGAGCAGCCCATAATACTCGGGCTGCGCTGCGACAACACCAGCGCGAGCGGCACGATCGTTGGAGGCGCAGATAGGGTTCTCGCCGCGGGCTTGGCAAACACCAAATCCCCCGGCAAAGTTTAGGCCGCTCGCGCCGCTACTCTCGGCTCGCAGCGACCAATCCAGCGCCCAGAGGGCGCTGGCGAACGCCGGACTGCCTGCGCTGCCGAGACAGGCGGTGGTATTTGTCTCTCCGATTCGCGTCGGGCGCCCCGCGGCGGCGCCCGCCTGGACGAGGGTTGCGAGTACGTTGTCCTCGAGCTGACGCTCGGTGGGCGAGAGCAGTCCTGCGATGGTGGATGGCACGGCGGACGTTCCTCCGGGGCAGGTGCTGGTGGCATAGAAGTGCTGGGTGATCCCGGTGAAGATGCGCGCGGCGGAACCCATGTCGAGCAGCCACGGCGATTTCTGGATCAATGCGGGCCCGTAAACGGCGACGCCGGGTGCGGATGCACCGATGGCCTGGACGTAGGCTTTTACTTCGCGCAGATATTGGCTTACCGGGTAGCTCGGGGAACGGAGTTTCTGTTCCTTGCCGCCGAAGGCGTTTGGCTCGTTCCCGATCTCGATGCCAAGCAGGCTGCTGCCGAGAATCTCTTGCGCGAAGCGGGCCTCGTCAGCCGCACGCGCCGGTTCGAAGTGGCCGAGATCCACCCCGAGCAGCACCCGCCACCCGGTTGCGGTCAACAGCCCGCGCAGGACAGAGAGGTTGGCTGGCGTGACGGTGTTAGTCGCCCAAGCAGGGGGAGTTTCGCCACTGCTGGTCCACCACGAGAGATCTACGCTGTTGCCACCGATGCGCAGCACAGATGACCCCAATAGCTGCATAAGGCGGACAAGGCCAGTACGAGCCGCGGTCAGGTGGCCAGTTCTCAACTCCTCGGCCTCCGTCCCGAGTCCTACCGCGCCGGGGGCGAACTCGTTTCCGGGCCGGTTCGTGTCGACCCTCAGAACCGCAGTCGGCGCCAGCTGCGCGCCCGCAGTCGATCGAGCCCACGCCCATGTGCCCACCGCCGCCAGCATGACGGTGAGCACAGCCAGCGCACACCAACCCCGCGAAAGTTTCAGCCCAACCACTGAGTCAATCCTAGCTCCATATACGACAACCGGGCCGCCCCATCCATGGGGGCGGCCCGGTTGCCTGCTTCCTTGCTTCGGGTCCTACGACAACCTAGAACGCGATGTTTTCTGCGCCTTTCTGGGCATCCGTCAACACTTCGCCCGCTGGCAGGGCCAGGTAGTCATGTTTGGCGATCAGTGTCTGACCAGCTTCCTGACCTTTGACCGTGCTCGTGCCGAGTACGAAACGCAGGAAGTTGTTCACGGTCGTGGCCTCTTGCTCTGTCGTGCCCGTGTACTTCGAGTATTCGGTAAACGCCAGAGCATAGGTCAGCCCGCACAGCGTGTAGTTTTTCTCGGTTACTTTCGTCGTGACTTCGTTCCATGGTTCCAGCACGTTCGGCGGGGGGAACGGGTTTACGCCGTTGGCGTATTCCTCGCCCACGCAATTCGCGCCGGCTGTCGCTTCGGCATCGCCGTTGTTCGATGGATCCGCATACGTGATCGTGCCTGCGGTGCCGACGCCGTTGTTCTGGATCGGCGTCCAGAAGCGGGATGTGTTGCCTCCCGCGGCCGGCGGGGTGAACAGTTTGTTGCTACGAGCGTCAGCGAGGTTCGCGTAGCCGATGCTGCTCTGCGTTTCGGCGACCTTTGACACCAGCGCGCCACCACCGGTGGACGCCGGCCTCAGAACGTTAGCCGCTTTGGGCCAGGTGAGGTTTTCGGTGCCTTCGGAGACTTCACTCCAGGTCTTGGTTTCGCCTTTTTCGGTTTCGAACGATCCGCCGTTGATCAGGCCCAGATACTTCTTGAATATGTGCGTTGTGCCCGACTCATCCTTACGCACGACGGGTTTGATCAGCGTTTCCGCGTTACAGGTTTTACCGTAGAGATTGGTGAGTTTGTCTCCACTTTCAGTGATTTGACTCCACTTGGTGATTTCCCCGCTGAAGATCTTCTGCAGAGTGGCGTTCTCGAGAACCATCCGAGCCGGGAAGGATGTTGTGCTCGAGGCCCCGCAATTTGCCGGCAGATGAACGATTACCGCAACCGCACCCTGCAGCACTGGGATGGTCTGGAGCGTACCTTCGGCCCCGTGCGCCTCGATTTCTTCTATTTGGAGACTGTTGGGTGGTTCGTCGGTCGAGACCCACGCGTTGGACGGTTCGTAGTTGGGGGTGGCTCCATTTGCGCCCCAAGATTCGAGGCCGGCGCCGCTGCTACTCGAGGTGTACGCGACCGTCGGCTTCGCCTTCGTACCTTGGGTTTCGTTACACGCGTGGCCGTTGCCCGAAGTGTTGAAGTCGGGGTCCCACACGGTCTGCTGCGCGAGCTTCTGCAGCGAGGAGCCCTGACCCGTGATGGGCGAGCCCGAACACTGCGCGCCCAATTTACCGGCGGCGCTCGCGGCGCCAGGCGCGACAAGGGCGGCCACCGTGGCCGCCGAGAGGATGCACGCCGGTATGAGACGGCGTGCGGAGAGAGACGTCATTGTGCGACTACCTCCTGATTAGCATTATCCATTGCTGATGGATGGGAGCGTCCGCTCCCGAACGCCACTATCTCGGCTCGACTGTCAGCAAGGGTTGCCAACGTGTGTCGAGGGCGTTACCACCCTGTTACCGTCGGCGTTTACGACTGCTCTTTGGCCTTGGTTTTGGCTTCCCCCCGCAGCGTGACGGTCTCTTCGTTTGTGCAGCCGCTGCCCGCCTGCTCGCACGCGAGCAGCCCTGGGACTTTGACCGAGCCTGGGATTTTGCCCGAGCGCCGGCGCGCGATCCTTTGCGCTTGACCACCGCGTGAGGGGCAGGCGGCGACGCAGGCGTCTGCTCGCCCAGTACGCTGCCCCCACTCGGGTCCGACGAGCCCGCCGACAGGGGCGACACGAGCGGTTCTTCGGGCCACCCCAGTGGTTCTTTGGACCCTGTAGGCGACACGATCGGTTCGCCGGATTTTTCTTCTTTGCGTTTTCCCGCTTCCGGTTCTTTTTCTTTGACCGTCAGTGTCGCGACCGTCGTCGTCGCTTTCGACACTTCGTTCGTGAACACCGCCCGATACTCATAGCCACTCTCAGAGGTCGTGGCGCTCGACACCGTCAACGTATCCGCCATCGCCCCCGGCACGTCGCTCCACGTCCCGCCCTCATCCGTTGAGACTTCCCACTGCACCGTCGGCGCGGGCAGCCCGGAAGCGGCCGCGTCGAACACCGCTTTCCCACCCACCACCACGCCTTTGTCGACAGGGTTCTCGGTGACCGCCGGAGCTTCTTTCGGGGTGCTGACCGTCAAGGTCGCCGCCGTGCTCGTTGCTTTCGACACTTCGTTCGTGAACACGGCACGGTACTCGTAGCCACTTTCGGATGCCGTCGTGTGTTCGATGTTCAACGTATCGGAGGTCGCTCCGGACAGATCGCTCCAAGCGCCGCCGCCATTCGTCGAGACCTGCCACTGCACCGTCGGCGTGGGGACACCGGAAGCCGCCGCTTCGAACACCGCGTCTTCACCCACCAGCACCCCCTTGTCGGTCGGGTTCTCGGTGACCGCCGGGGCTTCGCTGCGGGTGCTGACGGTCAGCGTCGCCGGAGTAGTGGTCGCTTTCGACACTTCGTTCGTGAACACGGCGCGGTACTCGTAGCCATTCTCCGATGTCGTGGCGCTCGACACCGTCAACGTGTCGGCGGTGGCCCCCGATACATCACTCCACACTCCGCCAGCGTTCGTTGAGAGCTGCCACTGCACCGCCGGCGCGGGCAGCCCGGAAGCGGCCACTTCGAACACCGCGTCTTCACCCACCAGCACCGCCTTATCGGCCGGGTTCTCCGTGACAACCGGAGCTTCTTTGAGGGCTTTGACGGTCAGCGTCGCTGGAGTGGTCGTCGCTTTCGATACTTCGTTAGTGAACACCGCTTGATACTCGTCACCGCTCTCAGAGACCGTCGTGTGTTCGACTTTCAGCGTATCGGAGGTGGCCCCCGATACATCGCTCCACGTCCCGCCCCCGTTCGTCGAGAGTTGCCACTGCACCGTCGGCGTGGGGATGCCCGCGGCCGCTGCCGTGAACGTCGCCGTTTCGCCTTCCGTGACTTCCCGGGCGACCGGCTGGGTCGTGATTTTCACGGCTTCCGTGGTACTTCCCCCGGTGACCTTCAATGTCCCTGTGACGACGACTTCCGGCGTCTGCAGATCGTCGGTGTGGATCGTCTCGACGATCGTGTGTTCCCCACCCAGCTTGTATTCGTGGGTCACTTTCGTGGTGCGAAGCTCGTCGGTGCTCACCGTTTCGGTGTCGCCGTCGCCAAAGCTCCATTCGACGCTCAGCGCGTTGCCCTGTTCAACCGTCGAGGACAGCGTGACTTTGGCGCCGGCGGGGACTTCGGTGACCGCCTGACCCTTGACCGTCATGCTCGGGGCGCTTGCGCTCGCCGTTGGACAGCCGCCACCCCCGGGCCCGAACTCGATGACGTTGGGAGCCCCTGGATTCAACACGAACAGGTCGTGTTCCTTGCCCGCTGCCACCGAGGGACTTTTCAGGAAGCCAATCGTGCACTTTCCGCCACCGGATGCTTCGCTCTGTCCACCGGTCCATCCGAGCTCCGAGCTTTCGGTTGGAGCGGCGCCGTGTTCTAAATAATGGAAGGCTAGGGCGCCCGGATATTTATAGCTCAATTTCCCTTTTTTCTCCTGGAAGATGTCTGCATACACGTAGATTGTGCCGTCACTCGCGCCTTCGGCCACGAGCGACAGGCCACCACCGTCCGTCGGCGTCGGAGCGCCCGGAAATTTCACGAGTTCCACGGGCTGTCCTTCCGCGAAAGAGGTGAATTGGATGAATACTTTTGGAGGCTGCGTCGATGTGAAATCGGACGGGATTTCCCAAATCTGATCGTAGCTCTCGACGTACACCCTGCCAGTCTGCGATACCACGGGCGAGTTCGGTTGCTTTTCTCCACTTTCTTTGCATTCTGCGGATCCTTCGCCTCCAAAGCAGTTGGTCGTGTCGACATAGCGGGACACGAGCACCCCGTTTTCCGAGACGCGCTCTAGCGCCACACGCAACTCCGATTCTTCTGGCTTTGCCTCCTGGTCTTCAGATCCCATGATGATCACGTCGTGGGTGCTCGGATCGACCGCGATCCCGCTGGGGTCGAGCAGCGCGTGGCCCTGGACTTCCGATTCCGTTTCGAGCGTCGTGGAGCTCGCGAGCACTCCTTCTTGGGCTTCTTTGCTTGCGCCGCTGACAGCAGATTCGAGTTTTTCCCCCGACTGTTTGGTCTTGAACGCGTACAGCGTCTCGGCGGCGCGTTTTTCGGGGTCGATTGATGCCCCCACACCACGTAGCGTGACCGCGAGCACGTAGATACGTTCCCTGGCTGGGTCTACCGCGATGCCCTCCAAGCCGATCGGGTTTGCCGGCTTGAACGACACGGAGGCGAGGAACTGACCCGTGGCGCTGAGCTTCTGGATGCGATATTCGCCCGTCGTGGGTTCATCGCCGACGTAGACGCTGTTGTCGGTCGAGTCGACCCCGAAAGCGTGCGTTTCGACTTTTTCCGAGGGGATCTGGAACTGCCCATTACCAGTGCCCGCTCCGCCAAAGTGCCCCAGTTCCCCATAGCTTTCGGCGCGCGCCGCCGCGCTCGTCGCGCCGAGCAGCAGCATCGCGCCCGCGAGCGCGACGAGCAGGCGCCGGCGGAGAGACGGGGCGTGGACCACCGATCACAGACTGCCGATCGCCGACATAGATAGTGTTGCGAAGCGGTGAACGGGAGGCGGGATGAGCTACGAACAGCCGGCGCCGCTTTACTACAGCAACTGGGCTGAGTGGTAACCGGCGCGTGCTTGCTTGCCGGCCAGAGCGTGCCTTGACCCAGGGTAGTTATTCCGCGTAAACAGCGCCACCGTTGTTGGTGGTCCCTGGTTCGGAGAGGCTTGGGCGCGGTCGGCCGTCCGGAACATTTGCGAACATATGTTCGATGCCTGGTCCCGCACCCATACGCCGGAGCGACGCGCTGCCGGCTGACTACCCGCAGTTCCTGGCCGAGATCAAGGCCCGGATCGGGGCTGCCCGGACTCGTGCCGTACTCGCCGTCAACAGCGAGCTGGTCCGGCTCTACTGGGAGATCGGGCACGAGATCCTCGAGCGTCAAGGCCGAGAGGGCTGGGGCTCGGGGGTGACCAAACGCCTATCGGTGGACCTCCGCCGCGAGTTCGCAGATATGAAGGGGCTGTCGGAGACGAACCTGCGTCACATGCGAGCCTTCGCGCAGGCGTGGCCGGACTGGGAGGTTTGCTCACAAGCTGTGAGCAAATTGCCGTGGGGACACAATCTGGAGCTCGTATACAAGCTCCCCGACGACGACATCCGCCGGTGGTACGCCCACCAAGCATTCGAGAACGGGTGGTCCCGCAACGTCCTGCAGGCCCAGATCGCGACGGATCTTCGAGGGCGCCAGGGCAGCGCCCTGACGAGCTTCGACCACGCGCTGCCGGCGCCAGACTCCGAGCTCGTTCGCGACGCGATCAAGGACCCCTACAACTTCGAGTTCCTCGATCTGTCGCGGAAGGCGAAGGAGCGCGATCTCGAGCAGGCCCTACTCAACGACATCCAGTCTTTCCTGATGGAGATGGGCCGCGGCTTCGCGCTGGTAGGACGACAGTTCCCCCTGCGAATCCTCGACGAGGAGACGGGCGAGGACCACGAGTTCTTCATCGGCCTCCTGTTCTACAACTACCTACTTCGACGGTTCGTGGTGATCGACCTGAAGGTCGAGGACTTCAAACCCGAGTTCACCGGCAAGATGAGCTTCTACCTCACGGCCGTCGACGAGCTGGAGCGCCAGCCGGGCGACGAGCCCTCGATCGGCCTGGTGCTCTGCCCCGGACGCAGCAGGACCGTGACCGAATGGGCACTCCGAGGCATCGACAGCCCGGTGGCCATTGCTCGCTACACCACCGGCGAGATCACGCTCACCCAGACACCGCCGCCGGAGATGAAACCCGCGCTCCCGGACCTACCCGCCCTGGCCAGCGAGCTCTCCGACATAGTCGAGGCAGCCAACGGTGTACGACGATGAGCCTACGGAGGGCGAGCAGGGAAGCAGCGGCACGAAGGCGCGGCTGGTTGCGCATGACCGGCTCAAGCGAGAATCTTGAGGCGAGCAGCGAGCTTCCGGATCGCGGGCTTGAAGTAATGATCGAGGTGGGTGAAGCGCTCCTCCCCTACGCGCTGCGCACACGCTGTGGCGCTCGCGTCGTCTCCGACGTACCAGACGCTTCCGTGCCCCTGATGGATCCCGTTCCAAATATGGAGGTCCTCTGGGACATACCTCGCTCCGATCACAACAACTACGTCTGCCGCGCGGGCCCATTGCTCCCATCGCTCTCGAAGCGCCATCATGAGCTCCGGAGCCGTAGGCGAGTGCTTGCCGGGGGCGTAGAGGCTCATCGCTGGGGGAATGTTGGACTGGCCCTCGTAGATCGACGCGACCTGTGCTGGCGGGACCGCGACCAGTCTCACCCCCGAACCAGCGACGTAATAGTTGTTGGCCACCATCGTCATGTTGCGCATGTTTCCGTTGGCGACCCCGTCAACCAATAGGTTGCAGGCTCCGTGCGGCCTCCAAAGCGAAAAGAGGCCCTCTCTCGGAGGGTTCGGATTGAGGTCGAATGGGACGCCGCGAGCCGCGAGCGCAAGTTCGATCAGGCACTCGTAGTTGAGCGTCGCTACGCCAAGCCGCTGTCCGACGAGCCCGGATCGCACGAAGAGATCGATGAGGGCGCTGTAGCAGTTGGGCACCCCCAACGGAAGCTGAAACGCAGCGAAGTAGAGACCGAGGTCCGTGAGAAGCGCCTGCACTGTGATGGGTGGCGGACCCGACCTCGCCCGTGAGAGCTCGCCTTCCCAGAGCGACAGCATTCCACCCTCAAACGCGGGTCGGGAATCCTGTCCGACGAAGAAAGAGCGCTGTTCGTCGTCGAGGCTCCCCCAAGTGTTTGGAAAGTGAGCAACGAGGTGATCGAAGAGAGAGTCTCCGAGCGGCGGGGTCGAGTTGGGGTCAGCCCAAGCTCCGTAACTCGCTCCGGCGCCAAGAAGTACTGCAAAGCGTCGCCGGTGCATGAGCGAATCCTAGGCCGCACAGCGACTGGTGGCGCCTGATGTGGGGGTTGGCCGACTCTGGTTCGTGTAATACGCCCTGTATGCGGACTCACCCGCGAGGATGCGGCCCAAAATACATCCTCCATTCATAAAGACAAGCGTGTCCGCGAGCACGTAGACGCGTTCCTTGGCCGGGTCGACCGCGATGCCCTCCAAGCCGATCGGATTTGCGGGTTTGAACGACACGGAGGCGAGGAACTGGCCCGTGGCGCTGAACTTCTGGATGCGATATTCGCCTTTGGTAGGTTCATGGCCGACGTAGACGCTGTTGTCGGTCGGGTCAACCCCGAAAGCGTGTACTTCGACTTTTCCGACGGGATCTGGAACTAACGGGGACCGGTGCCCGCTGCCCCAAAGTGGGCCAGTTCCCCATAGCTTTCGGCGCGCGCCACCGCGCCCGTCGCCCCGAGCAGCAACATCGCGCCCGCGAGCGCCAGCAGCAGGCGCCGGCGGAGAGACGGGGTGTGGACCACCAAGCGCAGACTGCCGGTTGGAGGCGGGGATGTTGTTAGGGAGTGGTGAACGGGGGGCGCTTGGTGAGATCGCCCATAGACGAGCCCGCCGAGCCTGCCCAGGCCGAACGGACCCGCGTACACGCCAGCGGCGAACTACCGGGCTGTCACCGGGCAACCCAGGTTCTCATTCGGCGTAGCAGCGAAGTTGAACGAACGGGCTCCTGCGCAGCGAAGTAACGAACTGGCAGGTCGGCATCCTCGCCCCGCCCGAAGCGGGACCGGTGGTCGGTGCCGCACCACAGACAATCAGCCCGGCGCTGATCCTTCAGCGCAAGCCAGTTCCCCGTTTGGGCGTCGAATAGACGGTGCGCGAGCAATGCTTCGTCGGCGAGGCCGACCGCTGACATCAGCATGAGGTTCGTCGCCGCGGAGGCGGCTACTCCGTTAAGCGTGATGACCGAAGGGTCGATGACCTCTGGGAGCCCGAGGTAGTTCTGTGCGGTCCGCTCCTCGTCGCTTGCCGCCTCGCGTTGCAGCGCTTCAGGTGAGATCAGGCCGGCGCAGTGCAGACATCCACGACCGGGGAACACGGGTCGTACCGCGGCGTAGATGCTCTCGATCGCCTTGTCGGGGCGCAGGTCGACCTTGGCGCCGATCTGGACCATCGGGATGAAATGGCTTTGCGCGATCGCGTTGGCGACCAGGCGGCTGGTGATGGTGTCGGTCGCCAGGAAGATGAAGTCGCAGTCGAGCAGTCGTGCGGCAACGGTCGCGTCCGCGATATCGCCGTCGACGGGCTCGAACTCGATCGTGGGGTCGATGCGAGAGACCAGCGCTTGCGCCACATCAACCTTCTTCCGCTTGCGCTTCGCGTCCCGCTCGGTCGCGCCGACGATACGCGAGAGATTGTGTGTCTTCACGATGTCGAAGTCGATGGCGATGATGCGGCCGACTCCAAGGTGGGCAAGTTGCTCGGCGATCATCGAGCCGCCACCACCGAGGCCGATCACGCCCACCGTCATCGCGCGCAAGATGTGCTGCCCATCCGTTCCGAACATGCGCGCCTGACGGTCAAAGCGCTCATCCAGCCGGCCAGCACCAGGCGGCGGTTCGGGAGCCAGCCGCTGTAGCCGCGGCCCAATCACCTCGACGGCATCGAGCTTGGCTACCTTCCCATCCGGGAACCAGACCTCGCCCGCCGCGGCAGAGGTCCCGAACGCGACGCCCGCGACAGGGGCGCCGTCCACGATGTCGAGCAAGTGTGGAAACACGCGCTGGTGTCCCGCCAGATCGTCGGCAGACAGGCCCGTCCGTGTCGTAGCCCCCGGGTGGCTGTGGCATGAGATCAGCGCAAGGCGCTCATCGGCCGCGCGGTTGCCGAGGCGAGCGAGCACCGCGGGAGACAGCTGGCGGTAGCCGTACTGGCCGGGCGGGAACTCCTCCTCGGTGAGCAGATGGGCCTCGCGCCCGAGCAGGATCGTCTCGCCGGCGCGCCGGCGAACGCCCGCAAGCACGATCGCGGCATGCTCATCGTGATCCGGCCGGAACAGGTGTGCCTGCATCGCCGTGTAGTCGGCGCCGGTGATTCGCAGCCGGGTCACAGTGTGCGGAGCCAGTCGCGGACTTGGAAGACCGAGCCGACAGCTGAGTCGCGGGCAGGATCCCAGCTGTTGTGGCGTAGGGACACCTGCACCACGGCCCGCTCGCGCCACTGCACCCGCTGAAGACCATTTGGCCAATCGCTGTTCGGCTCTGTGCCCGCAGGGAGGTAGAACGGGTACGGCGCCGCGGCGGGATAGTTGTAGGCCAAGTGGAAACTCAGCGGAGCAACGGGCATGCCCCAACTCTCGCCGAGCTCGATATTGGCAACGGTTACGTAGGCGCCCCCCTGGCCATCAGCCTCGTAGGAGACCCGGTCCGGGAATGTCTCCGCCAGTTGGCGAACACCCTCGCCAACGTCGGCAGCAACGACTGCGCTCACGACACATCCTGGCCTGAGATCGCGGTGAACTTCTCCTTCGGATGGGCCTCGATCCGCTGCTCGTTGGCGATCTCGTCGCCCTTTGGGCCGTACAGCTTGAAGTCGAGCGGTATGCCGGCAGCGTGCTTGATCTCCGCGCCGGTCACATGCCGGTCGGGCAGCTCGACCTCCTTGTTGTTCACGAAGATCGTGACTGGGTGTGGCTTCTTGGCAGTGGGTTCGAGCGGTTGGGGCTGGACAGACATCTGATTCCTCCGCTATAGTTCAATGATATTGCTGAAGTATATCAGGAGACCCAGGCTATCCCTACACGAAGTTCAGCTCCCCCGGACCCGTCGTCGCTCGAGCGCGATGGTCGTGATGCTGCCGCATGCATCCGCAGCAGCAAGCAGTGTTGCGACACGGTGGCGGCGGCTCCGTCCAGCTCGGGAGGGATACTCGCATCGTGCGCTCGTCGTGGAGTTCGGTCCCTTCTTCGCGTTCCCGCCGCATTTTGCCGATGAACCACTTACCGCAACCCATCTGGTCACTCGTAGGCGACGTTCGCGGGGCGAGAGCGCTCGCGCATTTGATCGATCCCAAACAGCCGAAGGATGGGGTTACGGAGCGCCTCTTTGGGATGAGCGCGGTCACCAGTGTGGATGCCTTCTCGGGCGCCGTCGTGCGAGCCTCGATCGAGGATCATCTCGCGAGCGTCCACGATGGGACCGTCTCGATCTGGCAGCCGAACGAGGAGCCGGCGTGGGAGACACTGCACGACCTTCTCGGTCCGCTGCCCAAGGGCTGCCAGTTTCCCCAAGACACCAGCAGCCCCGTGCGCGATCGGCGGGTCTTCTTGCCGGCGCAGCGCGTGGACGACATGGAGACCGCGGATCTGCTCGCTCGGTATGTCCACGGTGCCGGGGCAAGTGCAGGCTTGTCAGCAAAGGAATCGGGCTTTCTGGCGACCGCCCTTCCGGCGCTGGTCGAGAATGGCTTGAGGTACGCGATGAACAGCCCGTGTGGAGTGGTGGTTTGCGGCGCGGTCGAGCGGGAGTCCGGCGACGGGCAACTCGTGGCGGTGGACCTTGGAGACTCGATCTCGGGCGCGCAAGATGCCTCGGTGGCTCTCAGGCGGTGCCTGGAGCGCAGCCGGCAGAACTTCGGCGGCCTCGAGCACGTGCGAGGACTCGCAGCTCAGCGCGACCTCGATGTCTCGATCCTTCTGGCATCAGGCATCGCTCGTGCGCGCTGGCGCCGTGGAGGAAGCTGGCGATACAACGAGGTGGCCTTTGCCCCCGGGTTCTGTGCCGGGATATCCGTCCACCCAAGCAAGCGACGACGCGAACCCCGGTCCGTTGCGCCGAAAATGGGGAAGTAGCTAAGGTTCAGCTATGTCAATGAAGAACATCACCATCCTTCGCCTAGACGATGCGGCCGCGGTGCTGTCTACGCGCGAGCGTGGTCGTGAGGCCGCCGACCGCCTACAAGACGCCCTGCAGGCCGGCAGCGTCGTCGTCAGCTTCGCGGGCGTCGAGGTCGCAACACCGTCTTTCCTGGACGAAGTCCTGACACGTCTCCACACCGTCCTGCAGACCAATGAGCAGGCCATCGCGATCGTCACCGGCATGAACGAGGACGTGCGCGAGAGCGTTGAGCTCGTGCTGCGACACCGCGGCATGACGCTCGGCGTGTTGGAGGAGGGCCACATCCAGATCCTCGGTGGAAAGAAACATCTCCAGCAGACCATGGCTGAGGCGGAAAAGCTGGGCACGTTCAAGGCCACCGAGCTGGCCGAGGCTCTGAAGCTCAAGCTGCCCAACCTCCATCAGCGCCTCAAGGCGCTGCACGAAGCCGGTGCCATCGGCCGAGAGACCGATGAGACCGCTAAGCGCGGTCGACGCCACGATTACCAGGTGTTGGACCCGAGCGAGCTCGCCGGGATCACCGGGTAGTCCGACCCAGCCCCATCCGGACCCGACCCCCGTCGGACTCATGGGCGCGTATCAAAACCGAAGGGGCCATCCTCAAAGCACCTTGGTCCAGCGCATCAACCCTTCACGCGGAGCTGGACGCTCCGCGCCCACAACCTTCGTGAACCCCTCACCCGCGTGGATGCGGCCCAAAAATACATCCTCAATTCACAAGACAAGCGTGTCCGCGCGAGCGTAGATACGTTCCTTGGCCGGGTCGACCGCGATGCCCTCCAGACCGATCGGATGTGCGGGCTTGAACGACACGGAGGCGAGGAATTCGCCCGTGGCGCTGAGCTTCTGGATGCGATATTCGCCTGTTGTGGGTTCGTCGCCGACATAGACGCTGTCGTCGGTCGGGTCGACCCCGAAAGCATGTACTTCGCCTTTTTCCGATGGGATCTGGAACTGCCCGGGACCGGCGCCGGCTCCCTTCCCGAAGTGCCCCAATTCCCCATAGCTTTCGGCGCGCGCCGCCGCGCTCGTCGCCCCGAGCAGCAGCGCAACGCCCGCGAGCGCCAGAAGCAAGCGCCGGCGGAGAGACGGGGTGTGGACCACCAAGCGCAGATTGCCAAGCGCCGAGGGGGATTGTGTTGCGAAGCGGTGAACTTGGGGTGCCGTCCGCAGGCCATGGGAACATATGTTCGATGACTGCTTCCACACCCCTACACCGGAGCGACGCGCTGCCGGCGGACTACCCGCAGTTCCTGGCCGAGATCAAGGCCCGGATCGGGGCTGCCCGGACCCGTGCCGTACTCGCCGTCAACAGCGAGCTGATCCGGCTCTACTGGGAGATCGGGCACGAGATCCTCGAGCGCCAAGGCCGAGAGGGCTGGGGCTCGGGGGTGACCAAGCGCCTCTCGTCGGACCTCCGCCGAACGTTCCCAGATATAAAGGGGCTGTCGGAGACGAACCTGCGCCACATGCGGGCTTTCGCCCAAGCGTGGCCAGACTGGGAGGTTTGCTCACAAGCTGTGAGCAAACTGCCGTGGGGACACAATCTGGAGCTCGTATACAAGCTCCCCGACGACGACATCCGCCGGTGGTACGCCCACCAAGCATTCGAGAACGGGTGGTCCCGCAACGTTCTGCAAGCCCAGATCGCGAGCGATCTCCGGGGTCGCCAAGGCAGCGCGCTGACAAGCTTCGCCCACGCCCTCCCGGCGCCAGACTCCGAGCTGGTCCGTGACGCGATCAAGGACCCGTACAACTTCGAGTTCTTGGGTATATCTACGAGATCGAAGGAGCGCGACCTCGAGCAGGCCCTGCTCAACGACGTCCAGTCGTTCCTGATGGAGATGGGACACGGCTTTGCACTGGTCGGCCGGCAGTTCCCGCTCAGGGTTGTGGACGAGGAGACGGGCGAGGAAGACGAGTTCTTCGTCGACCTCCTGTTCTACAACTACCTTCTCCGGCGCTTCGTCGTGATCGACCTGAAGGTCGAGGACTTCAAGCCCGAGTTCACCGGCAAGATGAGCTTCTACCTCACAGCAGTCGACGAGCTCGAGCGCCAGTCAGGCGACGAGCCATCGATCGGGCTGGTGCTCTGCCCAGGTCGCAGAAAGACCGTGACGGAATGGGCGCTTCGGGGAGTCGATACGCCGGTCGCCGTTGCTCGCTACACCACCGGCGAGGTCACGCTGACCCAGACACCGCCGCCCGAGATGAAGCCGGCGCTCCCGGAGCTACCCGCGCTGGCCAGCGAGCTCTCCGACATCGTCGAGGCAGCCAACGCGGCGTCCGACGATGAGTCGGCGGGCGAGCCGGGAAGCGGCGGCGCGTAGGCGCGGCTGGTCGCACATGACCGGCTCAGGCGAGAATCTTGAGGCGAGCAGCGAGCTTCCGGATCGCGGGCTTGAAGTAATGATCCAGGTGGGTGAAGCGCTCCTTCCCTATGCGCTCAGCACATGCTGTGGCGCTCGCGTCGTCTCCGACGTACCGAGCCGTGGGCGAGTGCTTGCCGGGGGCGTAGAGACTCATCGCTGGGGGAATGTTGGACTGACCCTCGTAGATCGATGCGACCTGTGCTGGCGGGACCGCAACCAATCTCACCCCCGAACCAGCGACGTAATAGCGGTTAGCCACCATCGTGATGTTCCGCATGTTTCCTTGGCGACCCCGTCAACCAATAGGTTGCATGCTCCGTGCGGCCTCCAAAGCGAAAAGAGGCCGTTCCTCGGGGGATGCGGATTAAGGTCGAACGGGACGCCACGAGCCGAGAGCGCAAGCTCGATCAGGCACTCGTAATTGAGCGTCGCTACGCCAAGCCGTTGTCCGACGAGCCTGGATCGCGCGAAGAGATCGACGAGGGCACCGTAGCAGTTGGGTACCCCCACCGGAAGCTGAAACGCAGCGAAATAGAGACCGAGGTCTGTGAGGAGCACCTGCACTGTGATGGGCGGCGGACCCGAGCTTGCCCGTGAGAACTCGCCTTCCCAGAGTGACAGCATTCCACGCTCAAACGCGGGTCGGGAATCCTGTCCGACGAAGAAAGAGTGCTGTTCGTCGTCGAGGCTCCCCCAAGTGTTTGGAAAGTTGTCAACGAGGTGATCGAAGAGAGAGTCTCCGAGCGGCGGAGTCGAGTTGGGGTCATCCCAAGCTCCGTAACTCGCTCCGGCGCCAAGAAGTACTGCAAAGCGTCGCCGGTGCATGAGCGAATCCTAGGCCGCACAGCGACTGGTGGCGCTTGAGGTGGGGTTAGCCGACTCTGGTTCGTGTAACGCGCCCCTTGACGCGGGGCAGGAGGCTCCGCGCCCACGGCCATTGAGAACCAACCCACCCGCGCGGATGCGGCCCCAAAATACATCCTCCATTCACAAAGACAAGCGTGTCCGCCAGCACTGCCCGGGACCGGTGCCCCCTGCCCCGAAGTGCCCCAGTTCCCCATAGCTTCCGGCGCGCGCCGCCGCGCCCGTCGCCCCGAGCAGCAGCATCGCGCCCGCGAACGCCGGGAGCAGGCGCAAGCGGAGAGACGGGGTTCGCGACATCGGGCTCCGTTCTAATCGTTCGCTTGGCATCCGTGACACGTGCTGCTCGGCGAAACCGCGCGAGCACCACCACACCCCACGGCCCACCCGGCGCCAGACACCCGGCGCACTGGAGGGGAGAGTGGCAAGGGGCGGAGGGGATCTTGATGCGAAGCGGTGAACTTGGGGGCGGGAGCAGCCGCCTCCCCCCTCCCGTCTCCCGACGAGCAGCCCCGGCTTCCGTCCGCAGCATCTGCGAACATACGTTCGATGCAATCCGCAACTGTTCTGGGAACTGCTCGGACGACGGGCGCTGACGAAAGAGCTACTGGACGCGGCGAGACTGTCCGCAGACATACAAAATGCCGGCCTGCGACGTATCGCGGGGCATTATCTGGATGTCGAGTGGGACGACCTCTTGGAGAGCGCCAACCACGTCGATCTCTTCTTTGCGTACGGACGGACCTGGCGCACGACACACGCAACCCCGCTTCGGCAGCTGATTGAACGCAACGGCACAAGGCTTCGCGTGGTCCTCCCCGACCGGGACGACGAGGCCCTGATGAGACAGCTGTCGGCGAAGTTCCGCTACTCGGAGGCGGATTTGATCAAGAACATCGATGATGCCGAGGCCGACATTGCAAATCTCCACCGCCTGGCCGCCCCTCAGGCCAGGAGCCAATTCGACGCACTATGGAACGATGCTTCTGTCCGCCCCCTAGGGGAAGATCACTTCGCATGAGCGCAATAGCTGTCGATCCGGCACTCGACGCCCAGCCCCCGAAGGTCCTTCAGGACGACCTCGATGAGCAGGGAGTCGAGCACGCGCTGCGTGCTGGGACGGTCGCCCTCGATATCGAGACGACCGGCCTCGACTGGCGGCACGAGCGCATCGGAACGGTCCAGATACAGATAGAAGACACGACCTACGTGATCCGCGTCAGCGGCAGCGTGCCCGACCATCTCCGCACGATCGTCGAGGACGCGTCGATCCGCAAGATCCTGCACCACGCGATGTTCGACCTGCGCTTCCTGGCGTATCACTGGGATGTCGGCCCAGCCAACATAGCGTGCACGAAGATCGCCTCCAAGCTCGCCGAGCCCGACGCGCCGTGCAGCGAGCACTCGCTCGCCCCCCTCCTTCGCCGCCACCTGGGAGTCGAGCTCGACAAGAGCCAGCAAACGAGCGGATGGACCGGGGAGCTCTCCGCCGAGCAGGTGCGATACGCCGCAGACGACGTTCGCTACCTACTGCCTCTGTACGACCTGCTTGACGAGAAGCTGCGCCGCGAGGGACGCGACGACCTACGAGATCGCTGCTACGCCCACCTGCCGACACGGATCGAGCTGGAGGTCGGGGGATTCCCCGACGTCTTCGCCTATTGAGACCTGAACGCGACGATCGAGATACCGCAGCTTCCGAAGGGACGCCGCAGATGATTCTCCAGCCCCCCGAGCGGCTCACTGACATTCACGTCAGACACACCGCCCACAAGCTCGGGCAGTGACATCGCCCCGCTCTACCCGTCCTTACAGTCGAAGATGTAAGAGGCAGCGCCGGAGCCGACCGGCTCGCCCGCTGTCCCCCATTTCGTCCGAGGCGCTAGTGCTGGCGAGTGCCCTCGGCGCGTATGTTTCGGGGACCGACGCGCAAGCGACTACGAGTCCGTCAACGCACGGAAGGACCCGACTTCTTCCGGTGGTTATTGGGTCGTCTAAGAGACTGCGCCGGACGCAATGCTCGCCGCAGCCTCGATCTGCTCGACGACCACGTCAGGGTGGGTGACCATCGCCAGGTGCCCGGAGGGGACCTCGACTGTGGTGGCTCCCATGCGCAGGGCGAACTGCCGCTCGGCGTCAGCGGGGATGGCCTCATCGTTTGCGGCGACCACGAACCAGGAAGGCAGCGACTTCCATGCTGGCTCGCCCATGGTGTACTCGAAGGTGCTCATCGAGATTGGTTGCTGGACCGCGTACAGAACCCGGGCCTGCGCGGGATCGAGGTCGCCAGCGAAATGCCCGACGAAGTCAGCCTCGGGAATCCACCCGAATCCCTGCTCATCGACGACTAGGTTCGCGATCGCGGGAGTTGGGGGCCCGCCGCCAAGCAGCGCTCCCAGGGACTCGCCCTCGTCGATCCCGAATCCGGCTACGTACACGAGGCCGATGACGTTGGGTGCATCGGCTCCCAGCGCAGTCATGATCTGCCCGCCGTAGGAGTGGCCTGCGAGGACGGTCGGGCCGCTCTGGCGAGCGAGCACGTGGCGCAGCCTGGCGACGTCGTCCTCAGTGGAGGTCTCGGGGAACTGCGGGGCGGTGACGTTGTAGCCCTTTGCCTGCAGGCGCTCGATTACCGCGCTCCAGCTGGACCCATCTGCCCACGCGCCATGGACAAGGACAACGTTCACCATGTCGCTCATCTGAAGTCTCCTTCGGTTAGTACGTCCAGCCCCGATGACCGGGCGAAGAGGAAATGCTCAGCTCAACCTACCGCTATGCGGCGAGAACCACATGTTCGGCGTATTGCCTGAGGTAGCCGAGAGAACGTCGCCTCCAGCCCGTTGTGGGCGCATTGCGCGCGGGCCCAGCCCTGGGCCCAGCAGGTCTCCAGCCTCGTGCATAGGTGCGAGAGGAGGCGCGGTCGTGACGGCCGTCGCGCTTTCGCCTTGGACGAGCTGCAGTCGTCGCGGGTCCGTTCGCCAGACTTGCGCTTCACCCGGGATCACCGGGCCGCCCATCAAGGAATAGCTGCGTTCAGCACCCGTGCTTTGGCAATCGCGGAAGCGCAGGACGGCGCCGACGGGTCGCCACCCATAGTTTTCAGCTCTACCTGGGCGGTGCCGCGGGCGACATATATGGAAATTTGGCCGCTTTCGCCTCGCGACGAGCAGCTTCGGATCGCGGATTCCGTCCGGAGACGGCGGGAACATGTGTTCGATGCCCAATCCCACACCAACACTCCGGAGCGACACGCTGCCGGCTGACTACCCGCAGTTCCTGGCCGAGATCAAGGGCCGGATCGGGGCTGCGCGGACCCGTGCCGTCCTCGCCGTCAACAGCGAGCTGATCCGACTCTACTGGGAGATCGGACACGAGATCCTCGAACGCGAGCAGCGCAAAGGATGGGGCGCCAAGGTCATCGACCGTCTCGCTGCCGACCTTCGGCGGGAGTTCCCGGGCATCACCGGCTTCTCGCGGTCGAACCTCAAGTACATGCGCGCGTTCGCTGAGGCTTGGCCGACAGGGGACGGCGATGACTCAATTGGCCAACAGCCCGTTGGCCAATTGCCCTGGGGACACAACATCGCCCTGCTCACCAAGCTCAAGGACCGCGAGATCCGGCTCTGGTATGCGACACAGGCAATCGAGAACGGCTGGTCGCGAAGCATCCTCGAGGCCCAGATCGCGACCAACCTCAAGGGCCGCCAAGGCGCCGCGCTCACGAGCTTCGCCCACGCCCTCCCGGCACCGGACTCCGAGCTCGTCCGCGACGCGATCAAGGACCCCTACAACTTCGAGTTCCTCGGACTGTCCAACAAGGCCAAGGAGCGCGACCTCGAGCAGGCCCTGCTCAACGACATCCAATCGTTCCTGATGGAGATGGGCCGCGGCTTCGCGCTGGTCGGACGACAGTTCCCCCTGCGAATCGTCGATGAGGAGACGGGCGAGACGGAGGAGTTCTTCATCGACCTCCTGTTCTACAACTACCTGCTTCGACGCTTCGTCGTGATCGATCTGAAGGTCGAGGACTTCAAGCCGGAGTTCACCGGCAAGATGAGCTTCTACCTCACAGCCGTCGACGAGCTCGAGCGCCAGCCGGGCGACGAGCCCTCGATCGGCCTGGTGCTCTGCCCCGGACGCAGCAAGACCGTGACCGAATGGGCACTCCGAGGCATCGACAGTCCGGTGGCGATCGCCCGCTACACCACCGGCGAGGTCACGCTGACCCAGACACCACCGCCGGAGATGCAGCCGGCGCTCCCGGACCTGCCCGCGCTGGCCAGCGAGCTCTCCGACATCGTCGAGGCAGCCAACACGGTATACGACGATGAGTGACAGAGGCCGAGCCGGGCTCACAAGCTGTCCGCGAGCACGTAGACGCGTTCCTTTTCAGGGTCGCGCGATGCCCTCCAAGCCGATCGGGTTTGCGGGCTTGAACGACACGGAGGCGAGGAACGTGCCCGTGGCGCTGAGCTTCTGGATGCGATATTCGCCCGTTGTGGGTTCATCGCCGACGTAGACGCTGTTGTCGGCCGGGTCGACCCCAAAAGCGTGCGTTTCGACTTTTCCGACGGGATCTGGAACTGGCCGGGATGGGAACCCTCGCCGCCGAAGTGCCCCAGTTCCCCATAGCTTTCGCCACGCGCCACCGCACCCATCGCCCCGAGCAGCATCGCGCCCGCGAACGCCACCAGCAGGCGCCGGCGCAGAGACGGGGCTCGGGACATCGGGCTCCGTTCTAATCGTTCGCTTGGCATCCGTGACACACGCAACTCGGCGAAACCGCGCAAGCACCACCCCGCCCCACGGCCACCCGGCGCCGGCCACCGGCGCACTGGAGGTGAGATTGGCAAGGGTGAAGGGGATCCTGTTGCGAAGCGGTGAACTTGGGGGCGCCCCCCGTCCCGCCTCCCGACGAGCAGCACCGGCTTCCGTCCGCAGCCGATGGGAACGTATGTTCGATGAACGGTTCCGATGCGCCCAGGAGCGACAAGACCCAAGTCATCGCGCACACCCTCTCGCCGCAGGGGCGGAGGGTCGAGCTCACCGAGCGCAAGTGGGCCTATGTCCAGCACCACGTCGAGATGCGCGGGGAACTGGATCTGCTGCTTGCGGCGATTCGTCGGCCCGACTTCCAAGAGCCGGATCCACACCCGGGACGGGAGCGCTACTGGCTTCGCACCCAACCTCCATTCCGGTTTCGATGGCTGAGGGTGGTAGTACAGTTTGAAGGCGATGTCGACCACGTCGTCACGGCCTTTGGTCAGGACAACGAGCCGGAGGGCCTCCCAACATGACGATCACCATCGGAACAGTCACCTTCGACCACGTCGACTACGACACCGACGACGACGTGCTCTACCTGAGCCTGGGCGAGCCGCGTGAACCGGCCGACTCCTACGGCACTCCGGAGGGTCACAACGTCCGCTACGACGACCAAGGTCAGATCATCGCGCTCACGCTCGTCAACGCCAAATGGCTACTCGAGCGCGACGGCGAGGTGCGCGTGACAATCCCCAACCGCGTATCAGCCGACACACTCTCCCTCGCGCTCGCCGCCTGAGATCTTTCGCTGCTCCCATCTTCTTCAAGCAGTTGCGCCGCGGGCCGATCGCCGCCAGCCAGTTCCCGCGGGTCCTGAAAGACGCCCAGGGCAAGATCCGCAAGCCGCCGTCTTGGTAGGCGCCACTCCCCCATAGCTTTCGCCACGCGCCGCCGCGCCCATCGCCCCGAACAGCAGCATCGCGCCCCCGAACGCCGGGAGCAGGCGCCGGCGCAGAGACGGGGTATGGAGCACCGATCACAGATTGCCGATCGCCGGCATAGATCGTGTTGCGAAGCGGTGAACTTGGGGCGGAGCCGGGGGTCTACAGCCGGCGCCGCTTTACTACAGCTGGGTTGGCTCGGGATGAGCTACGCAACTTGGCCATCACCCGTACACCGGAGCGACACGCTGCCGGCCGACTACCCGCAGTTCCTGGCGCTTGGTCAATTCGTCTCCTGTTCGCCTACAGCGAACGAGCTTGTACACTTGCTGCGAACTTGAAGGTTCGCGATTTGCGAGCTAGAATGAGATATCGCCAACGGATCTGACATTTTGCCGCCCGGAGTGAACCCGTTTATCCATGCCCGGGTGCTCTCCCCCGAGGAGAGCATCGATCGGGTCGAGGGCCGACGGCTACTCGAGTTGGCCGCGGGTGGACACAA
>Ga0302180_10000585_pt1 | contig 29446 bp, 21 predicted proteins | sample I_Palsa_E3_2_FD_200575 | JGI IMG/M metagenome (GOLD analysis project Ga0302180, IMG submission 200575) | Peat permafrost microbial communities from Stordalen Mire near Abisko, Sweden - I_Palsa_E3_2 | ecosystem: Environmental > Terrestrial > Soil > Palsa > Peat permafrost | place: Sweden...
CCTCGGAAATCACCGATATCGACGGCGAGCTGACGACGCTGGCACACACGCTCGGCATCGATGAAACCAAACTGCGCTATCGCCTCCTGCACCACCGCGGCGTAAACTACGAGAACTTCGCGCAAGTCCAGACCTACGAACCGTACGGTCCGGTGATACTTGCTAGCGATCTACCCGTCGCGAAAGTTGCGCGGCTCTCTGAACTCGTCGGCGATCTCCCCGGCGTCGATTTGGAGGTGCAGCCGATTCGGGATTACCCGATGGGCGCAACCGGTGCGTCGATCTTCGGCTACGTCGGTCAGATCACCGAACACGAGTATCAGAGGCTCAAACATCAGGGCTATACGCCCAACGATGTGATCGGCAAAGATGGGCTCGAGCATGTCTACGATTCGTATCTGCGCGGCGAAGCGGGCGGACAGCGCGTGGTCGTCGATGCGCAAGAACAAGTCGTTCCCAGCATCAAGCTGCCGTCGAAGGCGGCGGTCCCCGGCGATACGCTGGTCACCACCGTCGATGGTCGCCTCGAGCAGATCGTGCAGCGCGCTCTCGACGAAGGCATCGCAAAGTGGGCGCACGGGCGCAAACTTGCGGGCGCGGTCGTCGCGCTCGATCCGTGGACCGGCGGCGTGCTCGCGATGGCGAGTTATCCCGAGTTCGATCCCAACGATTTCGCCGCCGACAATTGGAAGCGCGTCTCCAAGTATCTGCTCGATCCCACCGACCCACTCTTTAACAACGCGATCGGCGCGGCGACGCCGACCGGCTCAACCTTCAAGATGGTGACCGGCAGCGGCGTGCTCACCGAGGGCTTGGTCAAACCAAAGGAAGTCGTCTACGACAGCGGCCAGTGGAATTGCGGCGGCTATATTGCGCGCGACATCGCAGCCGGCGGCATCGGCAACACCACGTTCGTGCCAGCACTCGCCGCGTCGTCGGACGGATTCTTCTATCAGATGGCTTGGCGCCTCGGCATCACGCGTCTCACCAAGTGGGCGCACCTCTACGGCGTCGGCACTAAGACCGGAATCGATCTGCCCGGCGAAAACGCGGGCAACTGGCCAACCAACGCGTGGGAGATGAAAGTCTTCGGTGTGCCAATGGAGCCGAGCGAAGTCTGCATGCTCGGCATCGGCCAAGGCGCGATGCAAGCGACGCCGTTGCAAATGGCCGACATTGCGTCAGCGGTCATCAACGGCGGCACCCTCTATCGTCCGCAGATCGTGCGCGAGATTCGCACGCCGCAAGGACACGTCATTCGAACGTTTGCACCCGAGGTCATCCGTCAAGTTCCCGCGACGCAAGAAGCGCTGCAACTCGTGCGCGAGGGGATGGGGAAGGTCACGGATCCGGGCGGCACCGCCTACGGATTGAAGATTGCCGGCTTGCCGTTCTCCGGTAAGACCGGTACAGCCGAAACCGGCAACGGTGCCGGGGCGAATACGACCTGGTTCATCGCGTGGGCGCCATCCGATCATCCCAAGATTGCGATGGCTGTTTTCGTCGATCGTAGCGGCGGTTACGGAGCGACCGTCGCCGCGCCGATCGCGCGCGACATTCTCGTCAAGTATTTCGGGAAGAGCGCGGCTTACGCACCCTAGACCCCGAACGCCGCGCGAAGCAAACGGGTTGGGCGCCGACGCGACGTCGTTCGTCGCGTGGGCGCCCTCCCATCATCCCGCGCTAGCGATGGCGGTTTTCGTCTGGCACAGTCTTGGAGGGATGGTGCCAGTGTCGCCGCGCTATTGCGCGGGAAATCTCCCTCACCATGGCTGTCAGTTGTCGGCGAGCAGCGCGCTCGTGCCGACCTGCATTTGGTTCATCGCGCGGATGTACCAACCGCCTTCTGCGCAGTACCAGCTCCACGGGAAGTTCTTGGCGGCGTATTGCGACTGAGTATTCGCAATGTACGCAGTAACGCCACTCGTGTCGTTCATCAACACCGCCGTGTCGGCCACCACGGCCCACGGATATCCCGATGGGTTGCTCAGCGTCGACCACTGCGGATATACGGAGTTGAAACCACTCCACAGCGAGAGCGCCCGTCCCGAACTCGGCGCGATGACGCCTTCCACGATCGGGAAGAGCTGCGACGTGGCATCCGGATACCAATTCGACCAGTTTGATTGGTTCAGCACCCCATTCGGCTCGGACTTCGCGTAGGCGTAGGTCGAGTTGGACGCGTTCCAGAGCGAGCTGATTCCCGTCGCGACGAGCTGAGCGTCTTGCGTGTACGTCGACGCATTGGCCCCGTTGCCGAAGACGTTTGACTCGAGGTATGAGAGATCGGAAAGGCCGCGATAGACCTCCGCGTTATCCATCAGATAGGCGAACTTCGTTCCGGGAAGTGCGATGGTGAGCCCGTCGGGCTGCTGAATCGCCACGATCGCCGCGGCGAGTTTCTCGAGCGTCGGTTTCAGCGAGGCCACGTACTGTTGCGAGGTCGGATCGCCGGTATCGTACAGCACGCGCGAGAGCGTTAAGAAGGTCGCGTTGTATGAATCGACCGAGTCGGCGCTGTTCAACGGCGTTTCGACGCCGGCACTGTAGCCGTAGTCGTAGATCGTGCCGCCAAGCCCCCACACGTCCCCTGTATTGATGTGGCTAACGAACCACGCCATCCACTGACGCACGTGCGGTAGCTGCGCTGGTATTTTTGTCAGCCCGGTAGCCGCAAGATTCGCGTAATACGGTTCGATCTTCGAGCTTGTATAGAGAATCGCGCCATCTTGCAGTTGTTGTGTATTGAGCCAGGCGGCCGCGCCCGCAATATTCGAGCCATACGTGCTCGAAGCCGCCGGAGCCGACGGAGCCGAGCCGCTAGCGGCCGACGTCCCGGCGGACGGGATCGCCCCGCCGCCACCCCCGCCGCCGCCGCAACCGGCGAGCGCGAGAGTAAAACCAATAAGAGCGCACCCTGCATAGAGCCGGCTGCGTAGAGTCTTCGAAATTGAACGATACATTCTGCTTTTCCCTCCGCAGGATGTATCGAACAGTTAGCCTACCGGTTAATAGCTTCGTTACCGAGACTTTACAATACTTACTTGCTTCTCAGCAAATAATATTACCATTTCTTTACCTTTACCAGGTTTAATGTTAGTTGTCGGCAAGCAGGGCGCCGGCGCCGATCTGAAGTTGGTTCATCGCGCGGATATACCAGCCACCCTCCGCGTCATACCACGTCCACGGGAAGTTCTCGACGGCATATTGCGACTGCGCGTTCGCAATGTACGCAGTAACGCCGCTCGTATCGTTCATCAGCACTGCAGCGTCGGCCACCCTCGCCCACGGATATCCCGATGGGTTACTCAGCGTTGACCACTGCGGATAGGCCGAGTTGAAAGCGTTCCAGAGCGAGAGCGCTCGTGCCGAGCTCGGCGCAATAACGCCTTCCAGGGCCGGGTAGAGCTGCGCTGTCGCGTCCGGATACCAGATCGACCAGCTCGTCTGGTTCAACACGCCATTGGGTTCGGTCTTGGCATAGGCGTAGGTCGAGATCGACGCGTTCCAGAGCGAGCTTATTCCTGCAGCGACGCGCTGAGCGTCCTGCGTGTACGTCGATGCACTGGCCCCGTCGCCGAACGCGTTTGTCTCGAGGTATGAGAGATCGGAGAAGCCGCGATACACCTCGGCATTATCCATCAAGTAGGCGAACTTGACTCCGGGCTGCGAGATCGTGAGCCCGTCGCTCTGCTGAATCGCCACGATCGTTGCGGCGAGTCTCTCGAGCGTCGGTTTCAGCGAGACCACGTATTGTTGCGAGGTCGGATCGCCGGTATCGTACAGTACGCGCGCGAGCGTTAAGAAGGTGGCGTTGTACGAATCGACCGAGTCGGCGCTGTTCAACGGCGTTTCGGTGCCGCCGCTGTAGCTGTAGTCGTAGACGGTGCCGCCGAGGCCCCAGACATCGGTCGCATTGATGTGATTGACGAACCACGCCATCCATTGACGCGCACGCGGCAGCTGCGCCGGTATTTTTGTTAGCCCGGTAGCCGCATTATTCGCGTAATACGGCTCGATCTTCGTGGTCGTGTAGAGAATCGCACCATCTTGCAATTGCTGCGTATCGAGCCAAGTCGCGGCGCCTTGAATATCGGCAGCGATAGTTGCAGTTGAAAGGGCCGGGCCGCCGATGGTGGTCGGAATCGCTCCGCCGCCACTCGCGCTGCCACTCGCGCTACGAGCGTCAGAGTAGAACCAAGAATGACGCACCGTGCGAACCCGCTGCGGCTGCGGCTGCATAGACTCTGCGAAATAGATCGAAACATGTTCCTTTTCTCTCCGCAGCATGTATCGATCCAATTGGACTATGGTTAATAGCCTCTTTACGAACTTGACCGAGCTAACTTGTTTCATTCTGCTGCAGCGCTTGGGCCGGTATGTCATAGGTAAGGTCCCAAGCGCTCGTTTGCATCGGCGCAACGACGAATAAGGCTGCTGTCGTCGCGTGACTGAATGGAAAGGGCCGAACGAATTTCATCTATCGAATGTAGCTCTGCGGAGGGGGCAACGATACAATGAAAAACTCGATTATGTCGTTGTTCTGCTTGGGGCTAAAGGCTCAAGGCAGCCCAATACCCCGTGACAAGCGCCTCGGCGGCGCTATCGACCCAGCCATCGCCTGCGAACTTACCCCAACGGTAGCCGCCGTCGCCGGCGGCAGCCGCGGTAAGGGCCGCGAGCGCTGCGGGGTCAGCGCTGCGTTGGGCCCGCGCTCGGAGCACGGAGTACATCCCGGAGCAGACGATGTCGAAGTAAGGTTGATCGCCGCGCACGAACGCCGGCTGCCGGCTCTCGACGTTGACGTAGGCGTAGAACGCCCCGTCGACCGGGTGAACCCAATCGAGGAACCGCGCCACGTGTGTGCCATCGCCGAGCAATTGTGCCCCGAGCGCCGACATCAGCATATTGTCGGAGATGGCGATCTTGCCGTCGCCGTCATTTTTGAACCAGCGCCAACGCGAGCGCGTGTAGCGCACGGGCGGATAGCCGGGATCGTAGTGATCGTAGAAGGCGCCGTTTGGCGCCTGGGCCTCGGACAATAGGAACTCCTTGCCGACTTCGAAGAGCTGCAGAATTCGTGCATTGCCTGAAGCCTGGCCGTAGTCGCGCAACGCATCGAAGAAGAGCATTCCGACGTTGGGAACGAGTGAGTTTTGGTATTCCCCCTCCGGCGTAACGTATTGCATGGGATAGCCCACGTTACTCACCAGGAACTCCGGACCGCTGGTCATGCGCAGAACGAAGTCCGCGAATCTTCCCGCCGAACCCAGAAAACGATCGTCGTGCGTCGCGCGCCACAGCGCCATCATCGCCTTCGTACAGATTAGCGCGTCGCTGGAATAGTAGAACTGAAGCCGGGCATTGGCGATGCTCGGCACGCCGCCATGAACATTGCGGTTTTCCAGCGAAGCGTGTTGGAGTTCGAGCAGCGCTTCTCCGAGACGTCGTGCTTCACTGGGATGGGTTCCGAGCAGCCAGAGGATCGCGTAGGCGGTCGCCAGCGGCGACTCTTCGCCGGCGTGTGCGCCGAAACGAAAATACCGGCATAAACCGCTCGGCGCGATCTGGTACTTCAGGATCCAATCCGAGAACGCGGCGCCGGCCGAGTCAGCCGCCCTGGCGTTGTACGGCATGAAGCTGCTTGCTGCGGCGCCCAGTGCGGACCCTACAAAGATTTTGCGATTCACGATTGCGATTCACGCCTTTTGCCGACGGCCTTAGGTGTTGTTCTCGTGCCAAATCGCACCGTGATGTGCGAAGTGCTGCAACGCGCGAACATGCGATGCGAGCCTCACACGTGCCATGCTTCCGGTGCCGGTATATGACTGCGGGAGCTTATAGCCATAAACATTCCCGTCGTAGTCGACATAGTACAGGCCGCTGGGGACCACAACGGGCGCCGAGTAGCTGCTCGCGAAGATCGAAGACTTCCACAAAACGGTACCGCTCGACGAGTCAAGCCCGTAAAGATAGCCGTCGACCAGTACGAAAGCGATTCCCGGCACCATCGCCGCGTAGCCGTAGATCGCGTCTACGTGGGATTGCATCGACCAAAGTTGCGTGCCGTTTGCCGGCGAGAACGCCTGAAGCTGGCTCAAATTTGGCGCGGTCGAAGTGTAACCGCCCGTAACCACGATTGCGTTGCCATCGGTCGTCGGAACGCCATAACCCCCGAAACCGTCGAGAGAGGTGAGTGGCTCCGACCAAACGAGCTGCTCGGATTGCGCGTTGTAATCGTATAGTATCGCGTTCTTACCGTAAAAGTACAGGTTGTTTTTCCATAGAAGCTCGCCTGCGCCGACATCGTTATCGCGGAGAAAAAGCGACAATGCCGGCGCCGACCATTCGACCGCGAGCGTGGTGGGATTCAGCACGACGACGGAATCCTCATAATCGCTTACACCCGGGGCCGTCTCTTGCGGGCTATACGCGCCCGTGCACGTGTTACCCGTGCCTGCGTAGATGTACGTCCCGTCCGTGCTCATTGCCGACCATGAGGCGCCGCCGTCGTTCGCGACGGTTGTCGTATGAAAGATCTGCGCATTTTGTGAACCAGTGCTCTCGGTGAACGCAATAATGCCGCCTTGTATACAGCCGGCTTGTGTGTCGCCGCTCGCGACTCCCTGATAGATGGTTCCGTTCAGGACCAATGGTTCGCCGCGAAATGCACCGGCAGCAAGCGGCGTCGTCGCCCAGAGGACCTGACCCGTTCTCGCGTTAAGCGCGACGAGTTGACCGCCTTGTTGCTGTCCGTTTGGCGTGCAGGAAACGGCGTTTGTGTTTGGATTGTATGCGCAGGTGCCGGGCTGAAACCCATACACGGGGATGATGAGCGTGTTTCCGTCAAGGACCGGCGTGCCGCGCACGCATCCCGGACCACTCCCGGTCGTCGCATAGTTGCACTGTTGGCCGGTTTGCGTGGCGACATTGACCGGACCCCAGATGATATTTCCGTTCTGGCCGTTGAGCGCGTAGGCGTTGCCGCACATCGACACAACGTAGACGACACCGTTGACGACGAGAGGACTCGCATAATCAACGGCAACGCCGCCAACTTGTCCGCATGTCGGATCGATCGGCTGCGTCCACGAGAGCGCGAGCGTCGAGACCGTCGCCTTGGTGATGCCGGTCGTGTTGAGTTCGAGTCCGGTTCGCTGCTGGTCATGTGCAAAGGTCGTCCAATCGTCCACCGGCAGCGCGCCGATCCCAACGACGACGTCCGTGCTCGTGACGCTCACCGGCAGCGCGAAGCTGATATTTCCTGAGTTTGCCGAGAACTGGATCGTGCACGATCCGACGGTATTGGCCGTAACGGTAAACGTGATAGTGGCGCCTGCGCTCCCCGGCGTGGCGGAGGCCGGCGCGACGCTCGCGCACGTCGAGCTCGTCGCACTCACCGCACCGCTGATGTTGTAGTCCGAGATCGTGACCGACTGCTGCTGCGAGGTCTGAAGCGAGAGGGTTTGCGGGCTGATATTCAACGGCGCGAATTGGATCGACGCACTTTGCGTGCCGGTCGCGCTTGCCGTAATCGTCGCTTTCGTGTCGGTTTGACCCGAATAGGTCAACGATATCGACGTCGTCGACGGCGAGGTGATCTGCGTCGTCCCCAACGCTAACGTGTTGGCGGTATCGGACAACGTCAGATTTATCGGTGTGTTGAAGGATCCCGGCGCGATGATCACATTGCCGTCTGCATCGAGCGCATTGACGTAGAGCGTCAGTTGCTGCGACTGACCGGTCGCGACAGCATTCAATTGCGGACCCAATGCGAGCTTGGCCGGGACGCCGTTGAGCGTCAAGGGGATGACGTTCGCTGTGTTGGCGACGATCGCAACGGCGTTCGCCGTTCCGGTCGAGAGCACGTTCCCTTGCGGCGTTCCGTTGAGCGGAGGAGCATCGTAGGCCGAAAGCGTTATCTCGTAATTGCCCGGCGCAAGCGTAATCGGAATGCCGCACGTCCGCGAACCATCGCCATTCGTCGTGCAGATGCTCGAACTCGACGACACGTTCGCGGTGGTCGTTGGCTGCGTCGGCTGCGTGGTCCCGACGGCGTACGCCCAGATCGCGACACCGTTGGTATAAGGTGACACGTACAGCGGTCGCTTGCCGTGCGTGCTGCTTGCATGCGGTGCCGCGGGAATCAACAGGCTGATCGCTGCCGGCGCCTTCACCGGCGATTCGCTGGCAGCAGGGAGCGGCATTGTACTGCCGGCGGTGCCGCCGCCACCACCGCAGGAGTATAGCGCTACCGCAAGCACGCCAATTGAGAAAACGTGGATGGTGTTAGGACGCATCATCGCCCCTGCCGAGTTGCTGTGCCGTGGGGATGAGCCAGGCCGATTCACCCACGTGCCACGGCCACGGGAACCCGCGGTCTTGATATTTCGTGGTTACGGTCTGGGTATAGCGCGCCGCGCGTGAGGTGTCGTGCATCAGCACCGCGGCGTACGCGACGTCGGCCTGCGGGAAGGCATCGGGCTTATCGAGGGTATCCCAGTTGGGAAACTGGGCATTGAACTGGCTGTACAAGCTCTTCGCGCGATCGCTCGACGGTGAGATGACACCATAGACGATCGGAAAGAGCTCCGCCGTGCCCGCATACCAGGCGGTCTTCGGCGTCGCGAACACGAGCTTGCCCTTCTCATTGACAAAGAATGCGTACTCATTGCGCGACGGAACCCAAAGTACGGATTGAATCGCATTGTATATCGTCTGTGCCTCGCGCGCGTAACGCGCGGATCCGCTCTTGTCTCCGACCGCAGCCAACAACGTCGCGTAATCGGCCAGCCCTCGGTAAACCTGACAATTGTCCTCCAAGTATTCGACGCGGTACGAAGGCTTTGCCCACGTGAGGCCATTCGGCTGGAACGTCTGAGCTTCGACCGAGGCGACTTCATCGAGCTGCGGCATGAGGCTGCGCACGAACGATCGCGTCACGTCATCGCCGCGCTGCCACGCATTGAAGGCGACGGAAAGAAACGTCGCGGCATAGGCGTCGGTCGAATCGGCGTTGTCCCTCGACGCTGCCGTCGCGCTGTCCGCAACGTTGTACACGTAAACGGTTCCGGTCAAGCCCCAGACGTCGCGCTGGTTCAGATGACCGATGTACCAACGCATCCACGACCGGACGTGCGGCATCTGCCCCGGTATAAGGGTCAACGCGATGGCCGCCTCATTCGCAAAATACGGCTCGATGTATTTGCGATTGTCGGTAATGGCGCCGTCGGGAAGCTGCAACCCGTTAACGTACGCGACGTTTGCCGCGACGACGGAATCGTAGAATGGCCGTCCGACATCTTGAGCCGCCGCAGACGACGGCATCAAGCAAAAGAGCGCGAGAGCGAAGATGGTTCCCCTGCCGATGATCACGGCTTTTGACTACCTCATGCTGACACCGAAAGTGTAGCCGCGTCCCGCGGCTATTGGAGCGCCCGTTCCAAATTGCGTGTAGTTGCTGAGGTAGCCGCCAACGATGAGGCCGAAATGATGGCTGAGCCACTGTTGGTAACTTAGCGTTGAGACCCAGCCGGATTGATTCTGAAACGCGGGCGGAATGCCGGGAATGATGACTTCGTAATACTGCGGCCCGACAATGGCGGTCGCCACGATGTCGGACATATTATTCGGTCGCAGCTCCAGTGATCCGAGCACGCTACCGCGTGTCGGGCTATTCATATTTGAAACCACATATCCGCGCACTTGCGCGATCACGTGAGGCCAGTAGTACGACAACGCAACCCCAACGTCGTTGCCCTTCAGCCCATTTGCATAAGCAACCGCATCACCCGCGACGCCCGTGACAAAGCGATAATCTGTGGTCACCTTGTAGTTGAACTCAAGATGATAATCTTGCGTGGCGAACGGACCGCCGCTACCAAACCCCGCGGCTGCATTGACGTACAAGCGAGGCGAGAGGTCGCGCGAATACGAGAGATTTCCGTAGTTCCCCGAGGTCGGGAAGGCCGGATCGTGATCGGAGCGGTGCGACAGGTCGATGACGAACGACTGCCCCTGGAGTATATCCAGGTACCGAAGATCAGTCAGGTCCCAGGGCCCGTATGCATTGCCGGGACTACTGAAGCCGATAACCGTTTGCACGAGTTGCGCCTGTTGGTCTGCGAGCGCACTCACCGTGCACAGATTGCACATCGCCAATACGAGAAACAGGAAACGCCTAATCACAAAAACCCCCTTCTCAGACCGCTTCGCTCTCGCGTTCCGGATACGTGACTTCAATCGCCGATATCGACGCATGCAAGCTCGGGAATGGCGAAAGCATGTTCTTGAACCGCTCGGCGCGTTGGTCGATGAGATCGCTCTGGTCGACGTCGGTGACATGCGGTGTGTGAAAAAGCCAGTCTTGCTTTGTAACGCGGAAGACTGCCCATATAACGGCGGGCACCCAAACAAGCGAGGCAAAGATGGTCGTATACAGTGAGTAGAGCAGTATTCGGAACGTATGAACGAACGCGTTCGGAGCACCGATGTTGTGTGGAAAGAACCCAACGACTTGATAGCCGAATATGAAAAAGCATGCCACCACCTCGAATCCGATCTGAACCGGAGCCCAGGCGAGTGGTCCGGTCACTCGAAAGACGTGAACGAAGAGGCCGGCCAGCAGCGGAAAACTCAGGAACGATGCGAGAAGCGCGAAAGGCACGAGGTAGTACGCAGCGAGCTCGAGGAGCGCAATGTTGCGCCGCTTGATTCCCTCTATGACGCAGCGCCAGAAGTAGTAGTAAGCAACGCGCGTATGTCCGCACATCCAGCGCATGCGCTGACGGATGGAAACCCAGAGGTTCAGCGGCTTCTCATCGTAGATATTCGCTTCGGGCACGTACCCAACCGTGATTCCCTCTTCCAACAAGAGGATGCCGTTCAGTTCGATGTCCTCGGTTTGCGTCCGTATCGAGCCCCAGTGCTTACGTAACAAACGCGCTTCGCAAGACCAGCCCGTTCCGCAGATGAGCGTGTTTCCCGGCAGGCGATAGCGCCCGGTGAGATAGACGCGCGACGAGCTCACACAGCTGCACCACAGCGCCTTTGTGATCCAATTCGTTGAACCGTTGAGGACGTTGTGGAACGACTGCAGACACTTGAACCCTTTTTCCTGGATTGCATTGTTGGTCACGCGGAGAAAATTGGAACTGACCGTGTTGTCGGCGTCGAAGACGCACACATATCGATCGTCATCGTCGCGCAGCAGTTTATCGAACGCGTACTTCAGCGCCCGGTGCTTGCCGAATCCATCGGTCGGCGTGATCAGCACATCCGCACCGAGCGATCGTGCGATCTCCGCGGTATCATCTGTGCCGTCGAAGATGACCCAGACCTCGTAAAGGTCTCGCGGATAATCTTGCGCGAGCAGGCTGCGTACCGGATTTCCGATCACGTTGCGCTCGTTGAAGGCAGGAACAACGCAAATAAAGCGCTGCTTGGGCGCGGCACTCCGGTACGGTTTGACTCCCGGCGCAGACAACGCCATAAAGCCCAGGATGGGAAGGACCCAGACAGCGTAGACCAAGATGAAGAGGGGGTAGTAGACCAGATCGATGTTGATTATCGCGTGCGCGCGCACGAGGGCCAAAATACCCAGTGCAATGGCGATCGGCACGCCGATCATTAAGGCGGCCGGTAGGGCCGGCATCCGGATGGATTCGTAGAATCCTTTGACCGCGGGCGCAAGGCGGCCAGCGAACCGGGGAAAAGAAGGACCTGCCAGCTCCTGGAAAGTCATCGTAGCTCCCATGGGCGAGAACGAACAAAGCCGGACGAGTAAACGCCTTACACCTGAGAGCCTTACTTTACACGATCTAAACCTTCGCAGCAATAAGGCGGTCGGTTCGTTTCTTAAGGAGGCGAAAAGACCAGGGTCGGGATCAATTAACGACGTGGGACGGTAGGTCCGTCAGCCTATTAGATGTTGCGCCAGGTTCACATAGTGCCGTGCAGCCCGATCTCACAATCGTGAAGCGATAACCATCAGTGCCGCCTCGGCGGCGTCGCGAATCTCTTCGCTCTGCGCGGAATCGCGCAGGCGTTCGAGTTCGCGCACGCTCGGGGCATCGCCAAGTGAAAGCAGTTGGTCGATGCGCTCGAAGGACTCTGGTGCGCGCAGCGGGGCCCTTTGCGGAACGCGTGGCGGCGCGGGCTCCGTACGCCGCTCGCGCCGAACCAGCGCGGTCCCAAGCGCGAACAACAGCGCCCCGGCCAGAAAGACAACGAGAAGGATCGTGGTGCCGGAATTACTCGAGAGCAATCTGGGTTGCGCCGCGCAGCGATTCAATTGCTTGCGCGAGCGAATCATCGAGCGTGCGATTCACGCTCGAGGTTAGCACACGATGAAACTCTTCGATCGGCAGCTCGCTGAGCACCGAGAGCACGTGTAGCAACTCATCGCGATAACTCTCGAGCGCATCAGAACGATCGCCGCCGTGATAGATCGTGGTCCCCAACAATTGCGCGTTGAGGAGCCACGGCGTCACCGCGCCAAGCGGCGCGGATTCGAGATCCGGCAAGAGCGCTCGCACGACGTCGAGCTCGATCGCCCCGGTCACGCGGACGACACCATCGGCCGGCGCGTGCGGCGATGCAGTCGGCGCGAAGCTCAAACCCTCAACAACATCACGCAGTGCTTCGCGGCTCTCGCGATCCTCTAGATCTTTGCCGGTGATCGTCAGTCGCGGCATTCGCAAGCGCACGAACAATTTTTCGAGCGGTGCGCGCAGCGCGCGACTCGCATTCGCAAAAGTCTCGTCAACCGACGCGGGCGCGTCCTGCGCATGCTCGGGGAAGAGCAATCGCACCGCGAAGAGGTGCTGCACGAGTCCGCCTGCGCTATTGCTGCGTTCGAGCATTCGCAGCGTGTTGTTGAGGCGCTCGGGTGTGAAATCGAGATATAAAACCGGTACCGACACGTCCTTTTCTACCGGCTCGGGCGGCTCTTGCGCGCTGCTGATTGTAATCGATTCGACGAGCTCGGTAATCGCACGTGGCGCCCGTTCGGCCACGGGGACCGGAGGCGTCTCGAAAACCGGAACCGGTTGGGGCTCGGGAATCGGCGGGAGCTGGTCGGCGATTTTTTCGACCGGGAACGTTCGCGCGATCGAGATCGGCGTGCCCGCGGTCGATTCGCTCAAACTCGGTTGTGCCTGCACGCGCACCGTCGGCGCCGCGACCGCAAAGGTTGTGCCCTCGCCCCACTCGAGAATCGCGCGCGTGTCGAGCGCGGTTCCCGCTGCCAGCGGCGACATCACCATCATCTCCCAACGGATGCGCAACTCGATGCTGGGATTCACGTCGGCAAGTACCAGGCCGCGCGCTGACCACAGTTGCGATGTGCCCGAGTCGTCGGGAATTGCCATGCCGTTGATCGTCGTCGACGACGGGACGTAAACTGCGAGATTGGTGGCCACAACGCGCACCGTCAAACGATCGGCGGGACCGTCGCCTTCATTGCGTAAACGAATCTCGTAGTAGAGCCGCTCGCCCGCGTTGACGCTCTCTGAGGGAATCGCGAGAATCTGCGCGCCCTGCGCGAACTGCGCCTGCGCGAACGTCGGCACGTCGAGCGGGGCAAACTGCACCGGACTGATGCCCTTAGCATGCAGCCAGCCTTCGAGCACCAGCGTGCGGTTGTCGCTCACGGCGCGGATCAGCCGCAGCGTGATCCGCGACTCGTGCGTCGTTTCGGCTGGAATGTCGGCAAACGCAAGGCCATCGCGATCGCGCCGTGCATCGACCGCGCGCTCGATCGAAAGTTCAGGCGGCAACGTAAGGGAGAGTCGCGCGTCGCGCAACACGTCGGAGCCGGCGTTGACCACGCGCACGATCGCATCGACGGTGCGTCCCGGACGCAGCGGCTCGTGCGAAATCAGTTCCCAGGCGACGCTTTCGACCGACGGACGCGAACGCACCACCGTCGTCGCGGTGCCCAGATCGATCGCACCGCCGCCGTGTTCGAGCACGGCGCCAAGCGTCACCGACGAACGGTCGGGCACACGCGATGCAATCGTAGTCAGAACCGTGAAGACGCGTTCCTGATGCGGATGGACGAAGCCCAGCGCCACCGGTACGTCATAGGGGATGGTGTCGTCGGCTGTCTCGCCGATGCGCAGATCGGTGAGGTAGAGACCCGGAATCAAGCGCAAGCGCACATCGGATTCGGGCGCGGTGCCGTCGTTGAAGACGTGTATGGTAAAGGCGAGCTCTTCACGCGCTTGCGCGACGCCGCGGTCGGACTCGACAAAATTGCGCGCCCGGCTGAAGCGTGGAGCAACGCGTACGGCTAAGCGCCGTGAAAAAGTGCGTTCGGCTCCCTTCCAACGCAGTGCGGCATCGATCGGAAGCGCGGTGTCGGCCGTGGTCGGCACGGCCACCGTCGCCGATATGCCCGCTTCGACCATGCGCCCGGCTGCGAGCGAGCCGAGCGAGAACGTCAAACCCGCGATCGCGTCGTCGCTCACCGGTTGACCATCGACGTGCGCCGTGCCCGGCGCGTAGATCAGACCCGGTGGAAGCGTGAATGCGATCTGTACGCGCTCGGCAATGCCCGTGCCGGTGTTCATTGCGCGCAGCACCATCGGCACGCGCAAGCCGGGGGTCACGACGTCATCGCTGATCACGGTGAGCGCGGTGTCCTCGCCCTCAAAATCGACCGGCGATGCGACTAAAATCTCGGCCGAGCTGATCGAAAACTCGGTGGTTTCGCGCGAGCCGACGGTACCGAAGGCTTGGATGCGCGTTCCGTCACCCAGCGGTGAATCGATCGTGGCTTGATATTCCACGACGACCGATTGCGCGGGCGCGAGGCGATCGCTGACGACGGTCGAGCTATCGTAGTCGAAGGCCTCGCCCTCGAGACCGGCGACAATGCGCCCATCGATGCGTGCGCTGCGCGCGACGTACGTGGTGTGATCGGGCGCGGGAAGCACAACGATGACATCGTGCGCGCTCGAGCTACCGGTGTTGCGCACGACAGCACGCACAGTGATCGCTTCACCCGGACGCGGAGTACTCGGCGCCACGATCGTTACGAAGGTTGCGCTATTTTGCAGATCGGGACGGCTGCGTACAAAGAGCCGCTCGATGTTCGAACCCACGAGCGGCGTTTGTTCGGTGACGAGCGCGGCTTGAAAGACAAGCTCGCTGCCGTCTTCGATCGTCGTGTTGACCCGGAAGACAGCGGTGACGCGGCGTTGCCCGTTCGGTTCCAAATCGCCGATCGCCGCGCCGCTCGGATCGACGAGCGATCCCTCGGCCAAGGCTCCGTCGTCGACGGTGTCGCCGGCGGCAAGGTGCTCGACGCCCTGCGGATGCGCAAAGCGGATGCGAACGCCGGTGGCCGGTGCGCCGCCAAGATTCGAAAAAGAAAAATGGACGCGAATCGTTTCGCCTGGTGCGACCACGCGGCTGGGCTCGAGGACGAGGGTCCGCAGACTCTCGACCAGCGCGGGCGAACCCGGCGCGAAGATCCCGGTCAACGACGTCGAAGCCACACGCTCTCCTTTTTAGTCAAGCAAGGCTAACGCCTGCGCGATCCGGTCAGCCCGCGCACCGGGCCGGCTGGCCAGAAACGCATCGACGAGCGGCCGGCGTCCGTGACCAGCGAGCGCATGTGCCGCGGCGAGCGACACTACCTCGGCCGGATCGCTGAGCGCGTGTTCGAGTAACTTCTGCGAACGCTCATCGTCGAGGGCCGCAACTGCGAAGACCAAATCGCACCGCGCTGCTTCGGAGAGCCCCGCAAATTCCGCGCCGGCCTCGTTCGTCCATGCGGTCGTCGCCTGAAGCGGCGCGCCTTCGCGCACGCGCTGTGCTTCGGCAGCGCGGCGCGGCGCGCGCCACGCATAGAGCGCGAGCAAGATCCCGGCAAGCAGGACCAGCAGCGCCGCGAGCGCGATCAGCGACATCGCTTAGACGGCGTTAGCATGCAGCGACGTGCGTACCACGTCGAGCGCAGCGTCGAGTGCGACGTCGCGGCGGCGTTGCAACGCATCGAGAAACTCCGTGCTATCCGCGTCGGCGAAACTATCGAGCCGCGCGACGAGCATGTTCCGGTAATGCGCGAACTGCGCGGTACCGTCGGGCAAAAAATGCGCGAGAATCGCCCAGGGAAACGCCGAAGCGAGTTCGATTTCGCCCAGACGGTCGCTCAGCTCGGCGATCTCCGCCGGATCGTAACTTCCACGCAAAACCACGTTCGCTCCGGGCGTTTCCGTGGGCGTGCCGCGTGCGCCATGCACGTCGTGCAACAGCCGCTCCAGCGTTGCGCGCATCGAGGGTGTCTCGATATCGCGCGGCGCGATTACGTAGCTCGGCAAACGTAGCTTAATGAACAGTCGGTCCGTTTCGTCGCGCAGCATCTCGCGCATCGACGCGACCGCGCCCACATGCGTATCACCGATCGCTTCGGGGAAGAACGCGCGCATCGCGAACAGATGCGTCACGAGACCATCGAAACGCGCTTCATCGAGGAAGCGCAGCACGCGCGCGTGCCGTTCGGACGTGAAGGTCACGGCGACGCCGACGCGATCGCCTGCAAGCGCGGAATCGACATCGTCGCGACCACTGCTCGCCGCAGCGAGCGCGGGATACTCCGTGGCGGTGATGCGTCCGCCGCCCGGGACGTCGCCATTTCCCCCCACCGGCGTTGCAGGAGGCAATTCCATAAAGCGGTCCTCGGTGAGCATGCGCTGACCGCCTCCGAACGCCGGCCCCACCATGCCGTCGAGACCGAACGGCAGGCCGGGAATCGCATTGGCAAAGGCCGGTGCCGCGCGCACTTTGAGTTCGTTCGACGGCATTTCATCGTGCCGCTCGCCATCGTAGTGCACGGTCGCAACGCGCATGATCGCTTCGCCGGCCGGCAAGCCGTTGTGCACCACGTCGCGGAAACGAATTGTCGCTTCAACGCCGGGATCGACGTCATTGAGGACGATGCCGCGTTCGTTCGAGAGGGCCGAGAGCGCGCCGACATCGCGAATGGGCACGTCGTTGACGGTGGTCGAATTAGGGACGTAAATCAACGACTGGGGTTGCGCGCACAAGATTTGCACGCGCCGCGCCGGACCATCGCCGCCGTTACGCACGTGCAGCGTCCACTCGATCGTTTCGCCGACGTCGACCACGTCGATCGGTTCGCTGCGCAGCGAGCCCACGGAGAAATCCGGCTCGGCGGTCGTCGCGATCGTCAAACGTTCCAGTGGAACCGGTAACATCGCATCGGCCGTGAGCACGCCGTCGACCGTGACGGGATATTCTTTGGCCAGGCTACGCAGCAGGCGCAAACCGAGTCGCGCCTCGGCGGTTGCGCCCGGACCGATCTCGCCGAAGACGAGCTTGGATTTCTCACGCGTCGCGCCGTCGACTGTTTCCAGCCGCGCTTCCGGCGAAATATAAAGCCGCACGCGCACGTTGTGCGCCAGGTCGCTGCCGACGTTGGTGATGCGCACCGCGACATCCGCGAGTTGGTTGGGACGCAACACCTCTTCGCTTTCGAGACGCAAACTCGAACTCTGCGGCGAGAACGATGGATGTGAATCGACACGCCAGGTGACTTCGCCCAGCGCCGTTTCGCCGAGCTCGCGGGTGTGCACGCTCGCGCCGACGTGCAATTCGCTGCGATCCGCATACGGCGTGCGCACGCGCGCGCGCAGGACGAAGCGGCGCTGCGCGTACGGATCAATCGCACCGATCTCGGCGGTGTCGCCGTCGAGCGAGACGCGCGACGTCTTTTCGGTGAGTCGGATTTCATCCAGCGCCGGATCGATGCGCAGGTGCAGCACCACGTCGGTTGCGCTCGTACTGCCTTCGTTTGCGACGGTGATCGTGGCTTCGATCTCTTCGCCCGGTTTGACCACTTCGCCGTGCGTTCGCGCAATCGCATTGCGCCGCGCGGGCAGAGCGGGTTCGGAGTGAACCGCGGCCGTGCGTTCGAAGCGGCGCTGCGAATCGTCACCGCGCGCCGGCTCCCACGCAAGCGTCGCCGCGATCTCGATCGTTGAAGCATCGGGCAGCGGCGAAACGACGATTGCTTCGCAGAGAAGATCGATGCGCTCTTCGGCGTCAACGCGCCCCAAGTCGAAAGTCAAGGCGTCGCGCTTCTTGGCTTCCTTGGTTGGGCGTCCATCCTTAATTGGGCGTCCATCAATAAGCGTCGCGCCGCGCACCGGCACGAGCGTGTCGGGCAACTCGAGCGACGCGGTGACGTTCTCCGCCGCCGCCGATCCGGCGTTGAAGGCGCATAACGCCATCGTGATGCGCTGCCCCGGGCGCACGTCGTAGGCCGGTTCCACCGAAAAGGTCGTGCGGTCGTCATCAAAATCGGGCGTCGAACGGACCACCATCGACGCCGGCTCGAGCGCAAACCCGGCCGTCTCTTGCGAGGCGATGTGAGCGTGCGCGACGATCGCGGTGCCGTCGTACAGCGGCGAAGAGATCAGCACCCGGTACACGAGGGTCGAGCTGGCGCTTGCGGCCAGACCTGCGGTCACGATCGGCGCGTGGACCCGGTCGAAGGGTTGGCCGAGATCGCGCTCGATCTCGCGGCCGTTGATGCGGGCCGAGTTCGGGACGTAGCGTGTGTGCTCGGGAATCGGCGCCACCACGACCACGTCGTGCGCGCTCGACTCGCCGGCGTTGTGCAGCCGGACAGTAATCGTGGCCTCGGCACCCGGCACCGGCTCCGAGCGAGCCTCGATCGCGATCCCGGTCAGGGCGTTCTCGAGCAGTGGGCGGCTGCGGGCGATCAAGCGGACGATATTCGACCCGACCGGCGGCACTTCAAAGGAAGCAACCGCGGCCTGCAGCTCGATCATCGTGCCGTTCTCGATTGCGCCGGCCACGCTGTAGGAAATCTCGATGCGGCGCTCCTCACCGGAATCGATGTCCCCGATGTGGGCGCCACTGCGCGCAAGCAGCGGCGAGTTACCTTGCTCGTCGTCGAGACTGACACCGTCGAGCTGCCCCGTCCCGACCAAATAGACCAAGCCGTCGGGGAGGTTGAAGCGTACGCGCACGCCGGTTGCCGGTGCGCCGCCTTGATTGCGGAACGTGAAGGTCGCGCGCACCGTCATCCCAGGTTCCAACTCGCGGTCGGGCGAAACGACGAGCGTTCGGAGTCCTTCCGGTAATGTTGGTGCTCCCGGCGCAAAAACTTCAGATAAGGTGCGCATGACGCGGTCAACGTTCGCCGTGCACGGGTCGCTACCTTGAGGAGATATTTCCGTAATGCTCGCTACTCAAAAGTCATTTATTACGCGCGCCCTCGCGCGCCTCGGGTCGGAGAACGCGTTCCAAATCTTGCAGCGCGCGCGCGAGATCGAAGCGACGGGCCGGCGTGTCGTCCACATGGAGATCGGCGAGCCGGATTTCGATACGCCGGACAACATCAAACGCGCGGCCGTCGATTCGTTACTGGCGCACGACACGCACTACACGCCGTCGCAAGGCACGCATGAGCTGCGTGAGGTCGTTGCCGAATACGCGTCGCGCTTCCGCAAGATGGCGACGCCGTACACCGCTGCGAACGTCACGATCTCACCGGGCGCGAAGCCGATCATCTGGAATATCCTCTCGGCGATTCTCGATCCGGGCGACGAGTTCGTCTACTTCGACCCGGCGTATCCCGCGTACGCATCGGCATCGAGCTACTTGCAGGCCAACGTTACGCGTATTCCGCTGCACGAAGATCGCGACTGGCGCATGGACCTCGACGAACTTTCGGCACGTGTTTCCGATAAAACAAAAGCGGTGATGATCAACTCGCCGCACAATCCGACCGGCGGCGTGTTGCTCAAGAGCGATCTCGAGCGCATCGCCGAACTCGCGCAGAAGCACAACTTTCTCGTGATCGCGGACGAGATTTACAGCCGCAACTTCTATCTCGATAGCGAATTCGTGTCGATCGCGTCGCTTCCGGGCATGCAAGAACGCACGATTATCGTCGACGGCTTCTCGAAAGCCTACGCAATGACGGGCTGGCGCTTGGGCTACGCGATCATGCCCGAAGACTTATGCAAAGCGGTGACGCTCTTCAACAACAATACGTTTAGCTGCGTGACGTCCTTCGTGCAGCAGGCGGGCATCGAAGCGCTGCTCGGACCGGATGCTGCGGTGCGCGAGATGAACGAGATCTTCCGCCAGCGCCGCGACAAACTCGTAAGCGGCCTCAACGCGCTGCCGGGTGTGCGCTGCACGCTTCCCGAAGGTGCGTTCTACGCTTTCCCCAACGTGTCGCAGATCACCAAGGACGACCGGAAGCTCGCGAGCTTCATTCTCGAGGAGGCCAGCGTTGCGTGCGGCGGCGGTTCGAGCTTCGGGCCCTCCGGCGCCGGCTACTTACGCTTCTCGTACGCGGCGTCGCTAGCCGACATCGATTACGCGTTGCACCAACTCGCGGAGTACTTACCAAAGTTCAAGGGGTAGAATCAGGGAAGAGCTTGAGCGTCAAGGGGCTCGTGGCAGCGTAACCGCTCGGCCCCCATTATGTCGGTTGGGCTAAGTCCGCCGATACCCGAAATTTTCCCACAGTCGATCTCGGCACCCATCAGCACAAAGACCCGATTACGTGCAGCGATCACCTCTGCGGCCGTGTGTGGTTCAGGCCAGCGCTTTCGCGTTACAGGTATTCTTGCGGAACACGCTCGGTAGTCCCCCAGCACTTAGTCGGCGATTTTGGCAGCGTGAGTTTCACCACCCGCCGATCCGCGACCCAGTATGAAGCCGCCGAGGCCGCCGAGAAGCAATCCGGCGAGCAATGGAATCGCAGTCTTTATGGATATGCCGACCTTTACTATTGAATTCCCTCACTCCCAATTGGCTCCGCACTGCAGCAACTCGCGGAGTGCTTACGAAAGTTCAAAAGTTAATCGTAAGCGGGAACAGCTTCCGCGCAAGCGGCGTCGCAGGAGTATAGCCGCTGTCATCGACAATCTCACCCCGGTAAAATCCGCCGTTACCGGATCGCGCGCCGCAATCGTCCTCAGCGGCCAACAAATCAAAGGCCCTGTTTCTTGCTGCAGTCAAATCTTTCTCAGTTTGCTTGGCTAAGGGTCCGCGATGTCTCGGAATCTTTGCCATGCACTTCACGAAATAGCCGTAGTTTTCAACAATCACGGCATCGTGTTTCGATTGGCTGTTCACTGCCCTATATCCAGCAGCAAAACCGCCTGACACGCCTATAAGCAGGCCAGCAACAAGCGCGATCGGGGTTTTTATATGGGCCCACACGTTATTACTGAATTCCCTCGCTTCCATATGATGCTCCAGACGAAAGATCCACAAGTATTGTCCTCCCACCAGATTGTACGGCACCGCAGGGCGACGCCGTGCTTTGCGTGCTGCCGATATCGCTGCCGCATAGGGCGTAGGCAGAATACGTGCCTGAGGCGGCAACTGGTTGCAAAGGAGCACCTATCGTGCGCCAAAGGCGCGTGTAGAGATGCACATGAAAAGCGGGAATCCAGGGTGGCCCGTTCACGAATATTACCTTCGGAATTATGCACTGGCAATTAGAATTATATGTCCCGCCGACGGTTTCCGGAACTCGGGTCCATGTGCCGGCATCGTCGATGTTGATCTGAATCTTGTCGCTACCTAACAATCCTGAACTCCCGTGACGCCACACGAACATGTACTGACGATTCCCCGGAGCCGGCGCGTCGCTGGTGGGGGCGGTGGTGGTGGGCGAGATTGTTTGCGCCCCGCCAAAAGTTAGAACTGCGTCGGATGGAAGCTGCCCACCGTTACTCGCAATCCATTGCTCGGCATACTGTAGCGCATCGTCCTGGTAAAATCCCTTCGCGGTTCCAGTCGCCGGGGTCACCGCCACCAGTCCGCCACTTGCGAGGTAGTGATCGACATAGGCATATGGATTTCGATAGAGATCCTCGTTGCCTGTAGGGTGGATGATTTCAGACGCAACGCTTCCACCGCCGTAGAAATTATACCAGTACGTCTCGTTCATTGACTCGCCGGTAAGTGCATACGTGCTCGCCGGCGCCGATGACAACATGGCAATCTGCGCCTGGAGCGAGCCGTTCGCGTAAGAAAGGTAGATGGGGTTCGTATCGCGATCGATTCCATAGTGGGGACCACCGCGAGCCTCAATGTCGTCGGTCTCGTTCGGCTGCGGCACAAGAGCCGACGCAAGCGATGCATCGCCAGTTTGCGCAACGGCAGTGTCCCACGCATCGAGTGCAGTAGAATACTGACCGATCGCCCGCGCGAAGGCCTGCAGGCCGCCATCGCTGAGCGCGTAGGTGCCCCCGTTCCAGCCCAGTATTCCGTGAAGGTTTCCGCCAAAAACACCCTCCCAGCCGACACCTGGTATTACGACGTCGCAGGCGTCAAGGACCAACCATGTCGGGCCATTCCACGGGTTCGGTATGTCCGACGGGCCCCACGCATAGTCGTTGCCGAACTGTGAATTGTTGCAATTGCGTAGGCAAACCTCAGCCTGGTTACCATTTAGAACGTTGCCGTGGCTGTTCACGTAGAGAAGGTTCGCTGTCTCGTTAATTATGCTCGTTGCGGTTGGATCGGCTGTCCAGGAGCCGTTCACGATCGCTTCGGTGACGCCATTGCTAAGTGTCCACTTGCTGTTTTGCATCGGCGTGCCGAGGTTGTTGGAAACACCGTAAATGCAATCCGTTGATTGATCTGGGCAGAACGTCGAGCCGTCCCCATAGTTAACGATGGCGTAATACGAAAATGTTCCTGGCGAGTCGACTGGTGCCGCGGAATTGCCGCATTCGAGTAGCTGACATATTGCTGACGTCGGATTGCATCCAGCGACGAGAACCAGGGCAACAAAGCCTGCGGCTTTGGCAAAATGCCGCGCCATGTCACTGACCGTGCTGATCATCAGTAGACCTGCTCGACGGCAGCCTCTATCGACGCTAGCGGCGCCGTGCCAGGCAGAGTCGTGTCGATGCTTGAGTCGCCGAACTCCATGTGCACGTCGATATACGGCGTCTTTGGATCCGCGAGCACAAACCAACTTGCCCCACGCGTGGTCGTACCATTGGCGATGACAAGTAATGTGCTCGAAGGGCTTGGCAGGCTCGTGGGCGCCGGCCTCTTCGGCGACTGCACAAGGGTCAGGTAGCCAAACGGTGTCGCGTAGTCGACCTGAGTGAACGTCCCGTTGGGAGTCGCGTAGGACGAAGAGTCACGGATGGTAATGCGTCCGTCGTGAAACGTACGTATCTGATACGCGTTGTCGGGCGACCTTCCCAAAACGCTCGCACGCGTCGTGAGGTGTCGGCCGCTGGAGATAGACGACGCGGCATTCGCAGAAAGGCCTTGCAGCGGCACCATGCCGTGGCCGCCTAAGCCGCAGGCCTGTAGGCAGAAAGCCGCACCGATCGAGAGCCAAAGCAGGCGCGAAACTCTGTAACCCATACGCAGCCCTCCCGTATTTGGTAGTGCCTCGACGTCTGATGACGAGGACTCGGCGTTCCGTGTGACTCGGCTGCCGCCTGCTAGTGCCGAATAGTCCTAATGGACTATGCCTACAGAGACGTCCAGGTCTCGGTGGCCATCTGGCCGAGAAACTCGCCCGCGGCGTGCGTTACGTCTTTGTCGTCGTAAATGCTGCTCTTGCCTGACATGCGGTTAATGTAAAATGCGAAGGCAACATGATGCCCGCTGCGCGTCGTCATATAGCCGGCCAGCCCTTTCGCGGTGACGAGCGCGTCATCGTTGAGCAGATCGGCCGTGCCCCATGAACCGGTTTTGGCGTGGACTTTTCCCGCGGCCGGCGAGCCGTTCTCGATGTTGAACAGCGTTCCGTCGACGCCCATCACCGGCAGCGCATGGAAGAACGGCGTGAACCACGACTGGGCGCGCGCCCACGCAAGATAGTGCACCATGAAATCCGGCGTGAAATATCCGTCGACTCCCAGACCGTCTTGCTGCGAGGCACCGCTCAGGTCGAGACCCGCGCCTTGCAGCAACTTGCGTTCGAGCGCGAAGCCTTGCGCGAGCAGATCGTGATGCGGCGAGGGCGCGAGCTGCAGCGCCCACGTGTACGGCCCAAGTGCGGCATGCAGATTATCGCTAACCTTGAGCGTGACGTAGACATCTTGCGCGAGCGGCGGCGACGTATGTGTGGCAACGAGGTTTGCGGCGGTGTAGTTCGCTTTCGCGAGCGCCGGATCGAACGGCTTTGCGCCAGCCGGCACGGTAAGGGTGATGCCGCGATCGCGCAAGACGCTCGCAAACGCCATTTGCGCAAAGACGTCGGGGTTTGGCACGCGGTACGCAAAGAGAATCGGCGAGCCGGAGGGGATTGCGCCCGTAATCGTAAGCGTGTGCGTGCCGTCGGATTGGGTGACGTCATTGCTCATATCGATCGTCGGCTCACTCCCGGCTTTACCGGTCGTCGCGTGATTGACGAAGGTCGCGTAACCGGTGTGGTCCGGCGAGACGGTGATGCTTGCGGGCGCGCCCGATTGTGCGCCCGGCGTTATCGTCACGTCGATGAGATTATCGTTCACGACGATCGGCGAGACGATGGCCCCCGTTCCACCCTCTGGACCCGGGCTTGCGAAGAGCGAGGCATCGATCGCCACGCGACCGTCGATCGCGCGGATGCCGCTCGCTTGCACTTGCGCCGCGAGTGCGCGCAGCACGCTCAACGGATCGCCCGGCACGGCTTGGGTGTGCAGTCCACCGTCGTACGAGTGATCCTCGTTCTCGAATGCGAGCGTGCCATCGGGCTGTATGCGTTGCGAGAGATTGGGATCGCCGCTCGCCACCAGCACCAAATCGCCGTGCAGCGTGCCGCTGGTATCGACTGGACCGCTGCGATACACCGGGGTCGTCCAGGTGAAGTTCGGGCCGAGAAGCGCAAGGCTCGTGCCTTGCGTGAGAAGTTTGGTCGTCGACGCAGCTTGCATCAGCACGTGCGCATTGCGCGCATACAGCACGCGGTGAGTGTCGAGATCATAGACTTCGCCGGCGACGATGGCGTTGTCGAGGGCCGGCGCGGCAAGGATCTGCGTCATCGTTGGCGGCGCGCTTCTTACCGCGGCAATCAGTGCGCCAAACGCAAGCAGCAGCACAATTAATCGCTGATTCATCTTCCGGTGTTTCTCCAAACGATTCCTCAGTCCGGCCTAATGCACGGTGCGCGACAAAGTTCGTATGCTGGGTGAGCGCTGCGCAGCCAGACCTTTCACCAGCACAATGAGGAACACACCCATGCGAACTCCTTTGTTGCTTGCCCTCGCCACGGCAATGACGCTTGCTGCCTGTGGTGGCGGCGGCGGATCGACGACGACGCCTCCCTCGAGCGGCGGCAATTCATCGACGTCGAGCCAAACCCAATCCCAAAGCGCGATTGACACGACCAACGCCCTCGGCGATCCGATAAAGAGCACCGCCGATTTCAACGATACAACCAGCGGCACGTCCATCGCGCAGCGTTCGACCAGCAAAGTCGTGATGCTGAGCAGCGGCACGTGCACGAACGGCGTGGAATTCTTCTCACCCGACAAAAACGGCGATCCGAATTCGACCGAAGAGCAATATTTCTATGACAGCGCGTGCACGGAGCTTGCGCGCGACGTCGTGCGCATCTATACGATCAACGGCTCGTCCGAAACGGTGAACCGCACCGAGTCGCAATACGCAGTTGGGAACGCGACGGCGATCGCCTCCCGCACGACAACGGTAAACTACGTCAACGGAACGTACGGTTCGAACGGGTATCCGGTCGTCGCCGACGGCTTCGCGCGCTCGTCGACCAGCCAAACCAACATCTCCGGCGCGAAGACCATCGCCGCCGACGATGAACTCGTCATGTCGCCTGGGAGCAACGGCACGAGCGCGTGGTGCGGTGATTCCGCCGGTTACAACACGACCGGCATTGCGGCGCTGAATGAGACCTTCGGCTGGCAAGGCGGTGTCGCGAGCGGCGGCACCCGCACGGCCAACAACGACGGATCGGTGACCTGGGCCTCGACCAGCAGCGGCTCGGTCTTCACCGGCGCGATCGGTTCGCTCTCAATTGCCATCGGCGTTGCCAATACCGCGTGCCCGATCGCAACGCCGGAGTATACGCTCGCCGGCGGCACGTCGCAAGGGACCTACTCGATACCGGTAAGCGCGACATATTTGCACGGTGAACTCACCAGCCTGACGGTGACCAACGCGACGCTGGCAAGCGGCAATACGCTCAACGTCACCACGAATTCCAACCTCTCCCCAACCAACGCGAACTTCGTGACCGGTACAATTTCCGGCACGAGCGGTCAGATCGCCACCTTTGCGGTCGACTGCTTCGGCGACGGAACCCTGACGGTCACGGCGAGTGGAGCGCAATACGTGATCGACGACTGGCACGTCGTCAAGTAGCCAACAAACGTCCCGTTGCTACGCGAAGGTCCCGGCGGTCACTGGCCCGCCGGGATCATTCGTTTATGAGGTTTAGCCGAGGCTCAAGGGCGGTAAGAATTATTGGGTACACGAAGAATGCGCCCCAAGACAAGAGGCCCGGTGTGAGTAAGCACCGGGCCTTTCGATAAGGAGGCGCCCCCCTTGAACGTCTTGCGCTGTTCCGTCGCTTTTCTAGCGCTGGCCTTGGCCGTCGCATGCTCTGGGAACTCGGGGTTTGTCGCCGCGCGCCAGTCGAGCGCCCCGGGTGCAGCTCCGGCGTCAAACTACGTCGGCACGTTTCCGATCACGTACACCAGCCCGGCCGGGACATGCGGCACGTCGGTCTTGCCAACGGGGTTGAAGATCACCAACACGGCAGCCGGCAACGGAGGAGCGCTACTGTTGAGCGGGTCGATCATTGGCGGAAGCGCTGCATTCAACGGGAGCAATTTGCAGTCGAGTGGTGACAGCGCCAACCCGGAGTATCCGTCGGCATTTGTCCTCGATAATTCTCTCGCGATCCTTTCCGCCGCCGGAACGTTACCGGGACCGCTTTACCAATTAGAGATCGATGTCGTCGCCTGGAATCCGCCCGCTAGCACGGGACCGCTCGTTTTGGTCTGGTTCAACTCAACGAGTTGCAGCGAATCTGACGAGTTCGCGATTCTGGGTAGTCCGGCACCGTAGCGGATCTAGATCAGACGCATCGCGCGCTTGACGTCGGCCAGCACGCCTGCCGCGATCACGCGCGTGCGCGCTGTACCATCTTCGATGATACGTTCGACCTCGGTGGGATTGGCGCGATAGATTGCCAGCCGCTCGCGCACCGGGCGCAGATATTCGTTGAGTTGCTCGGCAAAGTCGCCTTTATCCGCAACGCATCCAAGCGCGCCGGAGCGGCACTCCGCGGCGATGCCGTCGACTTTGAGCGGATTGACGAACTTCCACAGCGCAAACACCGGACAGACTTCGGGACGCCCCGGATCACCGCGCCGAATCTTTTGCGGATCGGTGACCATCGAGCGTACTTTCTTCGTCGTCGTCTCGTCATCGTCGGCGATAAGGATCGCGTTGTCGTAGGATTTCGACATCTTGCGCCCGTCGGTACCCGGTATTTCCGCGAATTCGGTCAGCGTCGGATGCGGTTCTACCAAGATTTCGGCGCCGTTCCCATAGAGATAATTGAAGCGCCGCACGACCTCGCGCCCGAGTTCGAGATGCGCCACTTGATCGCGTCCCACCGGCACGCGTTCGCCGCGCACGATCGCCACGTCGCACAACTGCAGCAGCGGATAACCCAAGAATCCAGCGGTGGCAATCTGCACACCGAGCGCTTCGATCTGTCCCTTGAAGGTCGGGACGCGTTCCAGCCACGAGATCGGCGTGATCATCGAGAGCAGCGTGTAGAGTTCGGCGATCTGCGGGACGGCTGATTGAAGATAAATCGTCGACTTGTTGGGATCGACGCCCGCCGCGAGCCACACCGCGACCATCTCGTTGCGCGCATCGCGAATCGCTTGCGGATCCTCGAAGCCGGTCGTGTACGCGTGCAGATCGGCGATCTCGAAGTACGCATCAGCAGTGTCGCAATAGTTCGCCCACTGCGTGAGCACGCCGACCAGGTGGCCGAGGTGGAGTCCGCCGGTCGGACGCATGCCCGACATCACGCGTGGTTTAGCTGCGGTCGCGCTGGTCATCGGCGCTCAATACGCCGCGCGAATGCCGTCAACTTGCACGGCGTGGGCAATCCGCTCGCGCACGAATGCGCGCGCGAAGAGCACTGCCGCGCGCAGCTCGTCGCCGCGTCCGAGCGCGAAGGCCAGCGCCATCGCAAGCGTGCAGCCCGTTCCGCGCATCTCAGGCTGGATGCGCTGGCCGGAAAATGTCTCGACCCCGTGGCGGTCAGCCAGCACATCGGACGGCTCGCCGGCGAGATGCCCGCCCTTGAGGAGCACGGCACGCGCCCCGCGTGAACGCAGCTCCACGGCGGCATCGACCAGTTGCGCGCGGCCGATCTCGCGGCCGAGCAAATTGCCGGCCTCGGCAAGATTCGGCGTCAGAATCACCTGCGGCAGCGTCAGCAGCTCCTCGCCGATGGCGCGAAGCGTCGCCTCATCGCCGAGGGCGCCGCCGCCGCTGGCAACCACCACCGGATCGACGACCACCGGAACGCCGGTGGTTGCGAGCGCCGTCGCAACCGCGTGCACGGCGCCGGTCGATCCGAGCGCGCCAACGCGCACCGCGTCGATCCGATCCCACGGAATCGCCTCGAACTGCGCCTGCACCGTCGCCGCCGAAAGCGCGTCGAGCGCGCGTACGCCGCGGGCATCCTGGGCGCTGATCGCCGCGAGCACGGTAAAGACGCGCGCGCCAAGCGCGGCCCCGATGCGCAGATCGAGCCCGACGCCCGCGATGTTCCACGGATGCGTCGTGCCGACCGAGAGAAGCGTTACTTCACCCATCCCAGACGCTCGTAGAGACGAAAGCCGGTATCCACCAAGGCCGAGAGTTCCACCAACAGCTCGCGTTCGGGACGCACGAAATTGAAGCTCGACCGGCCCTGCATGCGCTTCTTCAGCGCATCGCTCACGCTGCTCAGCAGTTCCGGATGCGAATAGACCGGCAAGAGATGGAAGGTGACGTAGGCGCGCCGGATTTGCACGCCGCCGAACGTCATCGCCCGTTTGAAGTCGGACGCGTACTCGCCGTCGAGCATATAAAAGGTGGCGGTGTCGTGCGTCGGGTGCAAGCGCGTCGCGTAGGGCACGAGCAGGCCCTTGAGCACCGCGAACGTGCCGGAAAAATCACGTGCCGCCGGCATGCCATCGCTCCACCAGCGCGCGCGCCGCCTCCGCCGGGTCGGACGCATCGGCAATCGCCGAAATCACCGCCGCCATCGCCACGCCGCTCGCGCGGACGTCATCGAGTTGCGCCGCGCCGATGCCGCCGATCGCCGCGACGGGACACCAACTCTCGGCGGCGATCGCGCGCAATCCGTCGATGCCGATCGGTGCGCCCGCATCGGCCTTTGACGCGGTCGCGTAGACTGGGCCAA
>Ga0302180_10000590_pt1 | contig 29357 bp, 25 predicted proteins | sample I_Palsa_E3_2_FD_200575 | JGI IMG/M metagenome (GOLD analysis project Ga0302180, IMG submission 200575) | Peat permafrost microbial communities from Stordalen Mire near Abisko, Sweden - I_Palsa_E3_2 | ecosystem: Environmental > Terrestrial > Soil > Palsa > Peat permafrost | place: Sweden...
GCATCCAGTGCGGCAACTGCAGCTTCGTCTGCCCGCACAGCGTGATCAGGTCCACCTACTACGACGAGTCGCTGCTGAAAGAGGCACCACCGGATTTCCGGTCGGCGCCGCTGGACGCCCGCGGGCTTCCGGACACCCGCTTCACGCTGCAGGTCTACGTGGAGGACTGCACCGGATGCGAGCTGTGCGTCCAGGCCTGCCCGGTCACGGCGCCGGTGGTAGCGCCGGGGGAGCCTGAGCGCAAGGCGATCAACCTCGCGGCCAGGGAGCCGCTGGTGGCGGCCGAGCGCGACAATATCGCGTTCTTCGAGACGCTGCCGGTGGCCGACCGGTCCCGGGTGGACTTCGGCACCGTGCGCGGCACGCAGTTCCTGCAGCCGCTGTTCGAGTTCTCCGGCGCCTGCGCGGGCTGCGGCGAGACGCCGTACGTCAAGCTCCTGTCGCAGCTGTTCGGCGACCGGCTGATGGTCGCCAACGCCACCGGCTGCTCCTCGATCTACGGCGGGAACCTGCCCACCACGCCGTGGACTTCCAACTCCGACGGTCGCGGCCCGGCCTGGTCGAACTCCTTGTTCGAGGACAACGCCGAGTTCGGCCTCGGATTCCGGCTGGCCGCCGACCGGCACGTCGAGCTGGCCAGAAACCGCCTGGCCGAGCTCCGGGAGGGGGTCGGCGCCGACCTAGCGGAGGAGATCCTTGGCGCGCCCCAGCTCACCGAGTCCGAACTGGGTGCCCAGCAGGACCGGGTGACCGAGCTTAAGCGGCGCCTCGATGCCCTGGACCCCGATCACGGGCACGTCGCCGACCTGCGCAGCGTGGCCGATCACCTGGTCCGGCGCAGCGTCTGGATCGTGGGCGGGGACGGCTGGGCCTACGACATTGGATCCTCCGGCCTAGATCACGTCCTGGCCACCGGGCGCAACGTGAACGTGCTGGTGCTCGACACCGAGGTCTACTCCAACACCGGCGGGCAGTCATCCAAGTCGACACCGCTCGGTGCCGTGGCCAAGTTCGCGTCGGCCGGCAAGACCGTGCCGAAGAAGGACATTGCGCTGCAGGCCATCGCCTACGGTAACGTCTACGTGGCCCGGGTGGCGATGGGCGCCGACCCTCAGCAGACCCTGCGTGCCTTCCGCGAGGCGGAGGCGTACGAGGGGCCGTCGCTGGTCATCGCGTACAGTCACTGCATCGCCCACGGCATCGAGATGCGCGACGGGCTCGGCCAGCAGAACCGCGCCGTGGCCAGCGGCTACTGGCCGCTGGTCCGCTACGACCCGCTGCTACGCAGCGCCGGCGGCAACCCGTTCCTGCTCGACTCGCCGCGGCCCCGCATTCCGCTGACCGACTACACCCAGCGGGAGCTGCGGTACCGCTCGCTCACCAACACCCACCCGGCCGAGGCCGAGCGGCTGGGAGCCCTGGCCCAGCAGGCGGTCGACCTGCGCTGGGACACCTACGAGGAGATGGCGAGCCGCGGCGCGCAACGGTTCCCCGCCGACGCGCGGAAGGACCCTGGGGAGGATCACTGATGGACCTTTCGACCAGCTACCTGGGCCTGGCGCTGCGGAACCCCCTCGTCGCCTCGGCGTCCCCGCTCTCGAACACCCTGGACGGCGTCCAGCGGCTGGCCGGCGCCGGAGTCGGCGCGGTCGTGCTCTACTCGCTGTTCGAGGAGCAGATGCGCGAGGAGGCGGAGCGGAACGCGCGGCTCGCCGACGCGGGCACGGACAGCTTCGCCGAATCCCTGTCCTACTTCCCGGCGGACGCGGACGCCGATCCTGGCCCGCGCCGTTACCTCAGCCTGCTCGAGCGCGCCGCCGCGGCGGTGGACATCCCGGTGATCGGCAGCCTCAACGGCGTGACGCCCGAAGGCTGGACCAGCTACGCGCGCGACATGCAGGACGCGGGCGCCGCGGCCATCGAGCTGAACATCTACTACATACCGGGCGATCCGCACATTACCGGCCGGGAGGTCGAGCAGCGGCACATCGACATCCTGCGCCGGGTCAAAGCGGCGGTGAGCGTGCCCGTGGCGGTCAAGCTGAGCCCGCACTTCAGCTCCACCGGCGAGATGGCGCTGCGGCTCGACGAGGCCGGCGCGGACGGCCTGGTGCTCTTCAACCGGTTCCTGCAGCCCGACATCGACCCGGAGACCCTGACCGTGGTGTCCGGGCTCGACCTGTCCAGTCCGGCCGAGGCCCGGCTGCCGCGTACCTGGATCGCCATCTTGCACGGTCAGGTCCAGGCGTCACTCGCGGCGACCACCGGCGTCGACTCCCCGGCCGACGTGGCCAGGTACCTGCTGGCAGGCGCCGATGTCGTGATGACCGCGTCCGCGCTGATCCGGCACGGACCCGGGCATGCGGCCGTGCTGCTCGACGGCCTGGCTAACTGGATGGGCCGCAAGGGATACAGCTGCGTGGACGACGTGCGCGGGCTGCTTGCCGTGCCCGCCGGCGGCGACCGGGCTGGATACGAGCGCGCGAGCTATGTCCGCACGATGCGCGCCGCCGACAGCGTCTCCCAGGCCGCTCTCGAGCCTGCCACGGAATGGTCCGAGGCTTGACGGACTGAGGAAACCAGGGTCCGTTCTGGAAATGGTTAGATCTCTTCCTGAACGGGCGGTGGTGACGGCGGCACGGAGGCGGTCCAGGGCCTCGGGGGTGGCTGCCGGTGGAGCCCGAAGATGCTGATGCGGATCTTTTTGATGATCTCATCGAGGGTCTCGACGTAGCCGTTGATCCGTGCCGCGGCGGCCGGGTCGGCGCGGGCGGCGTGGCCCTGCAGCACCATGCCGAGAGCGAACAGTTCCTTGATGACGTGGTCGTGCAGGTCTCCGGCGATCCGGTCGTGGTCCTCGACCTGGGCCAGGGTGATCTGGTCGGTGCGGTCCCTGGCCAGTTCCATGGCCACGGCCGCGTGGCCGGCGAAGCTGACCGCCATCTCCAGGTCAGTCTCGGTGAAGTCCGGGCTGGTGGCCAGCCGGCCCAGCATCAGCGCGCCGCGGACCTGCTCGCCGGCGGCCAGCGGGACGACGAGCAGCGGGACGACGAGCAGCGGGCCGGTCGCGGCGCTAAACGCGGCGGCGGCCGCGGCCTGGCGGTCGCCGGTGACCAGGCTGGGCTGGCCGGTGCGGATCACCTGGCCGGTCAGCGAGCCGGCCAGCAGCGCGGTCTGGTTCAGCATTCCGGCGGTGAGCTCGCCGGCGACGCCGGTGACAATGACCCGGTCCGCACCGGAGGGCACGGCCAGCGCGGCGAAGTCCGCCGTCGCGGCGGTCACCGCATGCTGGGCGATCAGCGCGTGCGGCGGCCCGGCCTGGCCGGACACCAGCAACGGCAACAGCTCGGTTGAGGCGTCCAGCCACCGGCGGCGCTGCTCGGATTCGGCGAACCGCCGCGCGTTCAGCGGGCCCTGGATCCCCCGCTCTCCGGGCAGCTTGGCCGCCCCGGCCTGGGCCTGGGTAGCACCCGGCACCGAGCCATGCTCGTCTGTCTTGGCGGCATCCGCCTGGACAACGTTTCGCGTGCTCATGGGGCATCCCGCCATCATCGAGAGCAGCGGCGAGTAAAGGCGGGGTCCGGACCGATCAGGCCGCACCCCTAGTTAACGCCTTTAATGAGTCCGGCACAACATCACGGCCGCCAGGATCGCCGTCGCGGCTAGGCCCCATTCGGCCTGGATGGGTCCGCGCGGTCCACCGTGAGCGTGCCGTGCTGGCGGCCTGGACCCAGGTCATCGAGGGGTTACCTGCCGCGGTCGGCGAAGGCGGCATCGCGGATCTCGCTGATGAGGTCGTTGAGGGTGCCGAGGGCTTCTTCGATGCGCTGCGTGGCCGTGTCGGGGGGCAGTTCGACGGCGGTCTGCAGGCCGATGCCGACCTGGTACAGGGCGGCGACGATCCGGTCGAGGAGTTCGGTGGCGGGCTGCGCCTGCTGGCCGGCGAGGCGGCGGTCTGAGGTGATGTCCCGGACCACGGCGAGAGTGAAACGGCCGGTGGCGGTCGGCACCGGGCGCAAGCTGATCTCGACCGGGAAGGTGGTCTCGTCTTTACGCAGCCCAGTCAGCCGGGCTCCGGCGCCCATCGGCCGGATCCTGGGGGCCGTTCTGTAAGCCGCCAGGTGACCGCGGTGGGCCAGCTGCAGGTGGGCGGGGATCAGCCGCTCGACCGGGTATCCGGCCAGTTCGGTATAGGGGTAGCCGAACATCTCCTCAAACCGCCGGTTGGCGAGCACGAGCGTGCCGTCGCCGTCGGCCAGCGCTACCCCGTCGTCGAAGGCGTCGATCATCTTCCACAACAGGCCCTGGGTCACGGCGGCCGCCCCGGTGGCCCGGCCCTGCCCGCGGGCCCGCCGCTGCCCGCGGGCCGGGCTGGCCACCCGGAGCTGGGGTCGTGATCTGGCCAGCGACAGCGTCACCGTCGCCCCTAGGCGCCGGCCGTCGTCAGCAAAGCGAGAGGAGATCAGCATGTCGAACCAGCGTTCGGCGGCTGGGCTGTGACAGGGTACCTCGATCCTCAGCGCGGCCGGCAGATCGCCGGCCAGCGCGGTGCGGATCGCGGCCGCGACTTCGGCCGCCACCGGGTCGTCCCCGACGGCGGCACAGGCCTGCAGGTACGATACGCCGGCGCCGGTGCGGGCCGGATCACCCCCGTTGGCGGCCGCGAAAGCCCGCCACGCCTGATTGACCCAGGCGATCACGCCGTCGCGGTCAAGCAGGGCGACCTCCACGCCGACGTCGGCCCCGGAACCAGTCCCCTCCGCCGCCGTGACGCTTCGGTCACGGTATACGCCGGCCAAGCGCGTGCGCCGGATACCGTCAGTCTTGTTCGCATCCGCTGAGGCGAGCGCGCTGGGCGACCGCGCGGCCAGGGCGGCCTCGACGGTGGGATAGGCAGGGACCAGGCGACCGACGCCGGTCATGCCCAGCATCCGCAGCACGACCCCGCTGGTGACGACCAGCCGCAGCTCCGTGCGGCTGACCACGGCTCGCTGGTACGCCCGCGCCACCGCATCGGCGCCCGCGTGATCGCAGGAGACCGTCGCGGTCATGTCCGCGATCAGCGCCTCGGCCCCCTGGTTGATGACCGCCAGCAGCTCCTCGCGGAGCTGCCCGGCGTTGGACACATCGATATGTTCCGGCAGCACCACCTGAGCCTGCCGCCCGGTCCACTGCACCGGGAAGGTGACCTCAGGCACCGTCATCGCCAGGCACCGTCATCGCCCGGGCATCTTCGGCGGTTCACTGCGGGCATCACTCGGCTGACGCCACGAACAGCTGGGACATAGCAGAACGCTGCTTCCGGATCCGGTCATGATGGGGTCGCGCCGCCGCCGGATCCGGGGCAGCGTGACCCCTGCGCCTGTAATTTTGCCCGCGCAGGTCATTTGCGTTTAGCTAATCTTATTTTGACCTTACGCTGTTGGCTGCGTACTGAATAGCCGGCCCAGGTTACTTCTGGCCCCGCTATCACCCCAAGATCACCAGCAGGAACATAAGACACGCCGCCGCCAGTGCTTGACGCCCGCACCAGGACCTTAACTCCCTGGCATTGGGTTTAAGGGACGTTGGTCCCGCGGGGCGGTGGCTATCGGCGCTAGCGGCGCGGGCGGCGCGGGGGCGAGGCTGCGTAGGCAAAGCACCCGTAACGAGGAGGAAGTATATGACGACCAGGGTGGGAATCAACGGCTTCGGCCGGATCGGGCGCGTGTTCACCCGGCTGGCACTGGAGCGCACCGACCTAGAAGTGGTGGCGATCAACGACATCACCGACGCGCGGACGCTGGCGCACCTGCTGGCGTTCGACTCCACCTTCGGCCGGCTCGGCGCCGCGGTGGAGCATACCGAGGACTCGCTGATCATCGACGGCAACCCGATCGCGGTGCTGTCCGAACGGGATCCCGCGAACATCGACTGGGGCAAGCTCGGCGCCGACGTGGTGATCGAGTCGACCGGGAAGTTCCGCAGCCGGGAGGGCGCGGCCCTGCACCTGAAGGGCGGCGCGCGCAAGGTGCTGATCTCGGCGCCGGGCAAGGGCGTCGACCTCACCATCGTGCTCGGGGTCAACAGCGACGCCTACGACCCGCACAAGCACGACGTGATCTCGAACGCGTCCTGCACGACCAACTGCGTGGCTCCGATGGCCAAGGTGCTGAACGACGCGTTCGGCTTGGTGCAGGGGTACATGACCACGGTTCACGCTTACACCGGTGACCAGATGCTGCTCGACGGACCGCACAAGGACCTGCGCCGGGCCCGGTCCGCGGCGGTCAGCATCGTGCCGACCACCACCGGCGCGGCCAGCGCCACCGGCGAGGTCATCCCCGCGCTGGCCGGAAAGCTGGACGGAGTCTCCCTCCGCGTTCCGGTGGAGGATGGCTCTCTTACCGACCTCGCGGCGGTACTCAGCCGGGAAGTCACCGCCGCCGAGGTGAACGAGGCGTTCGCCGCGGCCGCGGCTGGCCCGCTGGCCGGGTTCCTGCGGTACAGCACCGATCCGCTCGTCTCCCGGGACATCATCGGCGATCCCGCCTCCTGCGTGTTCGACTCGCCGCTGACCCAGGCCTCCGGGACGCTGGTCAAGGTGTTCGGCTGGTACGACAACGAGTGGGGTTACACGTGCCGGCTCGCCGACCTGGCCGCGCTCGTCGGCAGCCAGCTGTAAGTGCTGTTCGCCGGTCCTGCGCATGTCGCGAGCCGGCCGCCCCTCCCCGGGGGCGGCCCGCTCGCGATTGCGCCCAGGGGCGGCGGCGCCAGGATGAGGGCTGACTTAGGGGCTGAGGCTGACTTAGGCGAGAACCTGGGGGTGATAGCCCATGACCGAGGCGACAGCGGCGGCGCTTGCCACTCATCCGTTCCTGCACGGCATGCCCGGTGACCAGCTCGCCGTGTTCGCGCAGGCCGCCTGCGACGTCAAGTTCGGCGCCAGGCACCGGCTCTTCGAAGACGGCGGTCACGCCAGCCGCTTCTGGCTGATCCAGTCCGGCTGCGTGGCCCTGGACCTGAACGTTCCCGGGCAGCGCCGGGTCAGGATCGAGACCATCGGTATCGGCGAGCTGCTCGGCTGGTCGTGGCTGTTCCCGCCGTTCACGTGGGCGTTCGGCGCGGTGACCATCGGCCCCGTCGAGGCCTTCGAATTCGACGGGCGAGCCGTGCGGGCCTACTGCGCGGCCGATCCGGCGCTGGGGTACGAGCTCACCCGGCGGCTGGCACGCGTGGTCGCCAGCCGGCTGCAGGCCACCAGGATCAGGCTGATCTCCGTGTCCGCCCAGCTGGCGGTCGTGCGCTCATTAGGTGAGGAGGCTCGATCATGGTAACCAGGCCGATCGTCGTGGGCGTGGACGGGTCGGAAGAGTCCATGCAGGGCGTGGAGTGGGCGGCCACGGAGGCGAAGCGGCATTCTTCGCCGCTGCGGATCGTGTCGGCGCCGACCGTGGTGCCGCGGATCCACGCCTATCACGCCGCTGCGGAGGCGGTCGCCGTCGCGCTGCGCGGAGTGTCCGCGCGGGCGTTGGAGGCGGCCGTTGCCCGGTCCGAGGAAGTGGCCCCCGGCGTCCGCGTCACGACCGGCCTGCTGTCCGGACCGCCGGCCCTGGCGGTCGCGGGAAGCGGCTCGGACGCGTCCATGCTCGTCGTGGGGGCCCGCGGGGCGGGCGGGTTCGTGGCGATGACTCTCGGCTCGGTGAGCAGGTACGCCGCCACCCACGCACCGTGCCCGGTCGTGGTGGTCCGGCAGGAGACGATGGCCGTTCACCGGGAAATCGCCGTCGGCGTCCGCGACCTTTTGGACGCTACCGAGACGCTGGCGTTCGCGTTCGCGGAAGCAGCCGTGCGTGGCGCCGACCTCGTCGCCGTGCACGCCTGGTTCTGGTTTCCCTCCGCGCGGTCCCTGCCCCCCGCGCCTTCGGCTATCAGCCAAAGTGCGCGGCTGCCGCTGGCCGACCCGGATCAGATCTCAGCCGGGGCCACCCGCGCCCTGACCGCGGCCCTGGACCAGTGGCGGGACAAGTATCCCAAGGTGCGGGTCCGGCCGGACGTCATCCGCGGTCATCCGGGCCGGGTCCTGGCCAGCTACTCCGCTCGCGCCGACCTGGTCGTGCTCGGCAGGCACGGCAGTTCGCCAGCGCCCGGCCGGGCGCGGCCGGGCATCGGCTCGACCCTGCACGCGGTGCTCGATCACGCTCACGGTCCTGTGGCCATCGTGCCCGGACGCGCCTGACGCCAGCGGGCACCTTAGTCCGATGGACGAAGGTCCCCCGGCTGGGCGGCATACGGCCCTGGCCGGCGGGCAGGCGCCGAGGTCAGCTTGGTCTTGGAAGCTCAGGGGCAACCGTACCAGGTTGCCCGCCAGGCTCGAGGAGACCTGTGATGAAGACGATTGATGACCTGGCCGTCGCGGGCAAGCGCGTTCTCGTGCGCGCCGACCTCAACGTGCCGCTCAGCGACGGCCGCGTCGCGGACGACGGCCGTATCAGGGCTAGCCTGCCCACCTTGACCGCGCTGACAAGCCGCGGCGCCAAGGTGATCGTCTGCGCCCACCTGGGTCGGCCCAAGGGCGAGCCGGACCCTCGGTACTCGCTGGCGCCGGTCGCGGCCCGCCTCGGCGAGCTGCTCGGCCGCCCGGTGAAGCTGGCCGCCGACACCGTCGGGCCGTCAGCGCACGCCGCGGTCGCGGCGCTGCGCCCCGGCGGCCTGGTCATGCTGGAGAACCTGCGGTTCAACGAGGGTGAAACCAGCAGCGCCGACATGGGCCGGGACTTTTTCGCCGACCGGCTGGCCGGGCTGGCCGACCTATACGTCGCCGATGGCTTCGGCGCGATGCACCGCAAGCACGCCAGCGTGTACGACGTCGCCCTGCGCCTGCCCTGCGCGGCCGGCTACCTGGTCCAGGCCGAGGCCGCCGCCCTGCGCCGACTGACCGGCGCCATCCGGCGGCCGTACGTGGTGGTGCTGGGCGGGGCGAAGGTCGCGGACAAGTTCAGCGCGATCGCCAGCCTGATCACCACGGCGGACCAGATCCTCGTCGGCGGGACCATGGCCTTCCCCTTCCTCGCCGCCAAGGGCTACAAGGTCGGCACCTCCAAGCTCGAGGGCGGCCAGGTCGACATCGCCGCGGGCTACCTGGAACAGGCGGCGCGGACGGGCATCGAGATCGTGCTGCCATCCGACGTCGTCGTGGCCGCCGAACCTGCCCTGGACACCCCGCATAAGGTGGTGACCGCCGACGCGATCCCCGAGGACCAGGCGGGCCTAGACATCGGCCCCGAGTCGGCGGCATTGTTCGCCGCCGCCATCCGGCGGGCCGGGACGGTCTTCTGGAACGGCCCGATGGGCGTGTTCGAGCTGCCCCCGTTCGCCGGCGGTACCACGACGGTCGCCCGGGCGCTGACCGACAGCGACGCGTTCACCGTCGTCGGCGGCGGCGACAGCGGCGCGGCGATACGCGCGCTCGGCTTCCCCGACGCCATGTTCGACTATGTCTCTACCGGCGGCGGCGCGAGCCTGGAATTCATCCAGGGCAAGACGCTGCCCGGCCTGGCCGTGCTGGAAGAGTCGTGACCGAGCCGTGGCTCGGCCGCTTGATCGTGCTGCGGCACGGGCAAAGTGAATGGAACGCCGCCGGCGTGTTCACCGGCTGGGCGAACGCTCACCTGACCTCCCACGGAGAGGATGAAGCCACCCGGGCGGGAGTCCTGCTGGCCGAGGCCGGCATGTTGCCCGCCTTCGTGCACACATCCCTGCAGCGGCGCACCACCCGCACGGCCGACCTGGCTCTGGCGGCCGCGGACCGGGACTGGATCCCGGTGCGCCGGTCCTGGCGGCTCAACGGGCGGCACTACGGAGCGCTGCAGGGCAGGCGCAAGGCTGAGGTGCTCGAGCAGTACGGCGAAGAGCAGTTCGCGGCCTGGCGCCGCTCCTACGACATCTCGCCCCCGCCGATCAGCACGGCGGCCGGGTACGCCCAGTTCCGCGATCCTCGCTACGCGGCGCTACCGCCCGAGGCGTGGCCGCACGCCGAGTCGCTCGCGGACGTCTCCGCCCGGCTGATGCCGTACTGGTACGACGCGATCATTCCCGACCTGCAGGCCGGCGGATGCGTGCTCCTCGTCTCGCACGGCAATACGTTGCGGGCACTGATCAAGCACCTCGAGGCCATACCGGACGACCAGATCGCCGAGGTGGATATCCCCACCGGCATCCCGCTGGTCTACGAGCTCGGGCCGGACCTGCGCCCGGACGCCCTGGGCGGTCAGTACCTCGACCCGCACGCCGCCCGCGCCGCCATCGAGGCCATCAGGAACCAGGGGTGGGAGGCCCAGCCGGCACCGGACGCCCGACGGGCACCGGACATCCGGCGGGCACCGGACATCCGGCCGGCCCACGTTGCCTGGCCGGCCAGGAACGGGATCAGAAGAATCAAATGAACGGCGGGTAAACGCCCGGGCTCGGTACGGCCGGTCCTCGATCACCAGGGGCTGACCGAAACCAGGGACTACTGAGGTGCGAGCTCGGCCAGGCCGCGCTGGATGCCCTGGACCAGGACGTCCACATCAGGCACGGAGTCGTAGTCGGCGGTGACGCCGAAGGAGACGGTGTCGAGGTAGGAAAGGATCGCGATCGAGATCCGGACCGAGTTGCCGATCGGCACGTACGGGTGCAGGGCGGTCATGCGCCGGCCGAGGACGTACAGCGGGATGCGCGGGCCCGGGACGTTGGTGGCCACGGTCTGGATGAGCAGCTGCCGGGTCCGGTACGCGGCCTTCGTGCCGAGCGCGAGCCAGATGGGCGCGTTCAAGCCCAGCATCGTGGTGAGGATCTCGGCGCTGACCTCCTGGTGCCGTTGTTTCAGGCTGTCCATCTGCTGCCGGATCACGGTGAGCCGCCGGAGCGGATCCGGCTCGGCCGCGGGCAGGTTGACCAGCACCGCGGACACCAGGTTGGTCACGACGCCGGTCTCGTCGGGGCCGCGGGTGGACACCGGGACCAGGCTCCGCACGACCAGGCCGTCCGTCAGCTTGTCCCGTTCGCAAAGCAGGTCACGGAAGGCCCCGGTGATCACGGCGAGCACGACGTCGTTGATGGTGCCGCCATGGGCCTTGCGGATCTGCTTCAGCTCGTCCAGGCTCGTCGTGGTCCAGGCCCAGCGGCGCCGCGGGCCGATGGGACCGTTGAGGAAGTCCGCGGACGGCTCGGTGAGCCGCCGGGTGCTCTCGCCCAGGCCGAGGCCGAAGTCCAGCAGGTCCTGCGCCGTAGCTCGCCGTAGCTGGCCCGAGGCTGCGGTCAGCTGGCGGGCCGGCCAGGTCAGGGCGTCCCGCAGCTGGTCAGCGGCCCGGTCGGCGAGCGAGGGACCGGGCGCGGGCGTCCACTTCACCGGGACCGGCGGGCGGGCCTGCGGATCGGTGTCGAAGACCAGTGTCATCAGGTCATTGCCGCCGATGCCGTCCGCCATGCAGTGATGAACCTTGGACAAGATGGCCCAGCGGCCGCCCTCCAGCCCCTCTAGGAACCACTCTTCCCACAGCGGCCGGCTCAGATCTAGCCGCCGGGCGAAAAGCTTCGTCGCGGCCGCGCGCAGTTGCTCGTCGCCTCCCGGCGCCGGAACCGTGGCGTGGTGGACCTGATGCCGGATGGTGAAATGCTCATCGTCCGCCCACACGGGGCGCAGGATCTGCCCGGGCACGGTCCGCACGACCTGCCGGTACCTGGGCACCCGGGGCAGCTTGGACTCAAAGAGGCGTAGCACGTCCCGGTAGGCCGGAGCCGGCCCGTCGAATACCGCCATCGACCCCATGTGCAGGGGCACGTTGTCGTGTTCGGCGAAGAAGAACTCGGTGTCGAGCGTGCTCATCCGGTTCATCGTGTTCTGCGGCATCGCTGTCCTTCCTGATACCGGTCGTGAGGGGCGGGTCTCAACGAGGGACCAGCTCGTCCTTCAGCACCTTGCCGAGGGTGTTCTTCGGCAGCTCTGAACGGAACTGGTACACGCGCGGGCATTTGTAGGCGGCCAGCCGCTCGCGGCAGTAAGCCGCGAGTTCCGGTTCGCCCAGGGCCATCGCGGGCCGCCGGACGATCACCGCCATGACCTCTTCGCCGAGCCGCGCGTCGGGGATGCCGACCACGGCCGCCTCGGCTACCGCCGGGTGGCCGTGCAGCATGTTCTCGATCTCGCTCGGGTACACGTTGTAGCCGCCGCGGATGATGAGCTCCTTCTTACGGCTGACGATGAACAAGAACCCGGCCTGGTCGAAGTAGCCGAGGTCACCAGTGTGCAGCCAGTCCCCGGTGAAGGCGCTGGCGGTCGCCTCGGGGTGGTCTAGGTATCCCTGAGCCGGTCGGACGCCTGGTCAAGCTCGGCGTAGGTCAGCTGGCCGCCGTCGTATACGGCGACCGGACGGTCCGGTGCTGATCGCACGGTTTCGCTGAGGATGACAGCAAGGTTGAAGCTCACGGCCCCTACCGTTCCGAATATCTGAGCGCCCGTTTCCCGCATTGTCTGACCCGACGTCCGGCGGGGCTACGGTCGTTCAACCCGGGTCGGTAGGACCTTTGGCCTCAGTTGCGGCGCTGGGTCAGGCGGGCTTGGCGATCAAGTGAGATCGCTCGCGGCGAGGTAGCCGCGATGGCGAAGGTACCCGAGCAGTTCGTCGGCGGCCTGGCCCGCGGACAGCGGGCCGAGCACCGTGGGCGGGGTGCGTTCCGTGAGTGCTCCGGTTAGCTCCAGAATCCGGCGCAGCGCCGAACCGGACGGGCCCGCGAGCTCGCGCGGCCGGGGCCGGTACGGGTGGGCGCCAAGGACCCGGACCCGTTGCCCGGCGATGGCCGTCGCCGCGGACGCTACCGGAATGACGGCGTACCCGCTGGCCAGCGTGGCGGGCAGCCCGGCCCGCCGCAACCGCACCCCGGCCGCCTCGACCGACACCACGGCGGGCCGCGGCACCAGCAGTACCTCGCGGCGGCCGCCATCTAGGCGGCGGTGCACCCGCAGCTTGCCGTCATCGGTGGGTTCGATCCGGACGACGCCCAGGGCTTGCGCCGCGTCAAGCGCCCCGGCAAGGAAAGCCGGGAACGAGCCGTTGCCCCGGTCGGGCGAGCGGTCGCCGCACAGCACGAGGTCCGGCACTCCATACCGCTGGATCAGGGCGGCGGCGAGGGCGGCGGCGGTATCCGGCCCGCCGACCAGGAGGGCTGGCCGCAGACCCGGGGTCCGGCTCGCCGGCTCGACGCGCAGCGCCTCGGCGGCTCCGGCGGCCAGCGCTTCTCGCAGCATCGCATCGGCTTCGCCGGGACCGACCGTCGCCGCGACCACCTGGGCCTGCCACCGCTCCGCTAGCCGCAGCGCGTGCTCTAGGGCGGCGAGATCAGCCCGGCCCGCCCCGCGGTCGCGCGGGTCGGCGCTGACGGCACCGGTGAGCGGATCGACGTCGCCATCGAGCCAGGACCAGCCGAGTGCCGCCACGATCACTGTCATGCTCCGTCACCCCCTCCGGAACACGACGCCGTCACCGCCGTCGGGATAAGTCCAGGTGATGGCCCCCTCACGGTTGCACACCTGATAGCAGGTGCCGCACTCGAAACACTGTTCGTAGTTGAACAGGATGCCGCCGTCGGTGGTGGGAACGAACAGCGCGGCTGGGCATGCGTGCACGCAGTCCTTGGTCGTGCAGGAGCGGCAGACCTCGGAGTCCACGGTGATGTGCGCCCGTTCTCCGACCCGGAACTCCACCGTGGACATGCGCTGATCGAACGAGGTGGCCGGATAACTCATCGATTTCGCTCCCTCATCGGAATGCCCTCATCGGAAGGCCCGCATCGCCTGCCAGCCGTCCCGGGCCAGATGCCGCAGCCGGACCTTGTTGAGGCGGACCGCGCGGAAGAACTCCCTGGCCATCCCGAGCTTGGGTTTCGGGTTGGTGACGGTAAAGATCTGCTCGACGAAATCGCACGCCAGGCCGGGGTACTCCTGCTGCATCCGGTCGGCGAGGACGATATCCGCGGCGTTGCGCAGCCGCTTATGGTCGGCAAGCACGAAACTAGCCTCCAGCCTGCGCCGGTAACCGGCCAGCCCGGCTGCGGAGGTATCGCCGGCCGCGATCGCCTCGGCGGCGGTGCGCCCGGCGGCTAGCCCGGCGCCGATCGCGAAGTTGACACCCTCCAGCCACAGCCCGGCGGCCAGGCACATGAACGCGGCGTCTCCGGCCACGAGCATGCCGTCGGTGGCCAGCTGGGGCATGGCGCGATAGCCGCCCTCGGGGATCAGGTGGGCGGAGTACTCCTTCACCTCGGCGCCGCGCAGGTACGGGGCGATGGACGGATGCGCCTTGAGGGCCCCGATCAGTTCCTCGGGCCGCGTCTTGGACGCCGCCAGACCGTCGAGTCCGACCACCACGCCGACGCTGACGGTGTCGAGGCAGGTGTAGAGGAAGCCGCCGCCGGGGATCCCGCTGGTGCAGCCGACCATCTCGATGTCCAGGCCCTGGTCACCGGTCAACCCGAACCGATCTTCTATGACCTCGCGCGGCAGCGCCAGGGTCTCCTTGACGCCCAGCGTCGTGTGCGCCGAGTCGGTGCGCGGCAGCAGCCCGGCCTCCTTGGCCAGGAAGGAGTTCACGCCGTCGCAGGCGATCACGACCCTGGCGCGAATCTCGCCGCCCGGCCGGTCGGTGCGCACGCCAGCGATCCGGCCGGCCGAATCCCGCAGCAGGCTTGTGGCCACCGTCGAGGTCACCAGCTGAGCCCCGGCCGCGACCGCCTTACCGGCCAGCCAGGAGTCGAAATCGGAGCGATAGGTCGTCATCCCGTTGTACGGCGGGCGATCCCAGGCGTCGCTGCGGTAGTCGACGGTCAGCGCCTCGGTCGGCGTCATCAGCATGGTGGCCCGCCGGGTCACCCAGCGCTGTACCGGCACCTCCGTCCACCACTGCGGCACGACCTCGTCCAGGATCCGCCCGTACACCACGCCGCCGTAGACGTTCTTCGCGCCAGGGAAGACCCCGCGCTCCACCAACACCACGTTCCGGCCGGCCCGGGCCAGCTCGAGCGCCGCCGCCGAGCCCGCGGGCCCGGCGCCAACGACCACCACGTCGACGGTCACGTCATCGGGCATGGCTCGCCCCCGTCGAACCGATCCCCGACACCTCCGGCGCCGTCGGCGGGACCTGCGTCGCGGTCACGCCCAGCCGCTCGGCCAGCTCGGCGAGCACTGCCGGGGCGTCGGCGACTATGCCGAGATCGGCCATCAGGGTCATCGGGCAGGACGCGTCGGTGTTCACGCTCACCACGTGCTCCGGCGCGCCAAGCCCGCCGATGTGCTGCGCGGCACCGGAAATACCGAACGCCACGTACAGCTCGGGGCTGACGGCCACGCCGGTGGTCCCGATCTGCCGGTCGTAGCTCATCCAGCCCGCGTCGGTCACGACCCTGGTGGCACCGGCGCTGGCCGCAAGTGCCTCCGCCACCTGCGCCAGCAGCCGCATGACGGCCGCGCCGTCGGACCCGGCAGGCACCAGCCCGGCGCCGCCGCCCAGGATCCGGCGGGCCTCAGCCAGGTCCACCGTGCTCGGCTCCGGCTGCAGCACCTCGATGCTCTCGGCGTCGTGCCCGGGCTTGTCCTCCGGCACCGCCAGCGCGGTTACCTCGGCCAGCGTTACCTGCTCAGGCCGGCCGCGGAAGCCCGGCCGGAGGGTCACCACCACCGGCCCGTCCACCGCGACCCGCAGTGACAGGTGATCATCGAGCCTGGTCAGCTCGACCTCGTCCGGCGCGCACCGGACAGCGCCAGCGAGCAGTGGGCGGCCAAGCACCGCGGCGAGTCGCGGCGCCAGATCACGGCCATCGGGTGAGGCGGGCAGCAGCACCATGGGCACGCCCGACAGGACCTGCGCCAGCGCGGCGGCCACGGTGCCCGGGGCGACCGAGGACCGCTCGAGTAGCCACACCCGGCTGGCCGCGTCCAGCAGGCCGGCTGCCTCGCGGGTTCCCGATCCCAGCACCAGCGCGGCCCCGCCCGCCTCGGCCACCGTCTCGTCAGCTCCCGCTGGCAGCTCGCCGTCCCGCGCCACGATGACGGCCAGAGCGGGGATATCGGCTGGCATGGTCTTAGGGGGCATGGTCATATCGCGACCGCCACCCGGTGTCCTTCGATCACGGCGGCATGCGCCCGCCGCGGCGTGACGCAGTCGCCGATACGGTGCACCTCGAAGGGCGCGGCCTGCAGCTGCTGCCACAGGGTCTCCTCCGGCGCCTGATGGACGGCGCACACGACCCAGTCGCACTGCCGCTGCGCGGACTCGCCTGTGGGGTGGTGCAGCAGGGTCAGCACGACGGACTCGCCGTCGGCGCCGGACACGGCGAGCACCACCAGGTCAGTAGCTTGCCTGATGCCCTTGGCGTGGGCGCGCACATTGAACGTCTCCATGTCCAGGGTGATGCCGAGGTCCTGGCCGACGACCATGCCGGGGGTGATGATCTCCACGGCGCAGCCCCGGTCGGCAAGCAGCTCGGCGACGCTGGTGGCCTGGTGGAAGCCGAGGTCATCGACCACGACGACCTGCCCGGCGGGCTCGGCGCGGCCCTCGAGCACGTCGCGGACGTCCACCACGCGCGGATGACCGCCGGCCCAGTACGGCGGCTGCGGAATCGCCCCGGTGGCCAGCACCACGACGTCCGGCGAATCGGCGCGCACCGACTCGGCCGTGGCTTCGGTGCCCGTGCTGATCTGCACACCGTAGCGCTGGCACTCGGCCGCCAGGTTGCGCACCACGTCGAGGAACTCGGCCCGGGATGGCACCGAGGCGGCGGCGGCGACCTGCCCGCCGGTGCGCGGCTGGCGCTCGTACAGGGTGACCTGGTGGCCGCGCTGCGCCGCCGTGGCGGCGGCCTGCAGACCGGCCGGACCGCCGCCGACCACGATCACCTTCCGGCCCCGCACGCGCGGCGGCGGGAGGGGGACGGACTCCCGGCCAGTGCGGGGATTCTCGATGCAACCCAGCCACCGGTTCAGGCCCATCCGGCCGACGCACTCCTGGTTGCAGGACAGGCAGGTGCGGATGTGCGGGGCATACCCGGCGCGGGCCTTGGCGGCAAAGTCCGGGTCGGCGATCTGGCCGCGCACCACTCCCACCAGGTCGCAGTGTCCCTCGGCCAGCGCCCGCTCGGCCTGCACCGGGTCCTTGATCCGGCCCACGCCGATCACGGGAAGCCTGACCGCCCGCCGGATGGCGTTGGCGATGAACAGGGCATACCCGGGCGGGATGGCCATCGACGCCTCGATCATGAACAGCGTCGCGGTGGCCACGCCGATCGAGGTGTTGATGAAATCGACCTGGCCGGTCGCCTCCACGATCCTGGCCACGTCAACGGCCTCCTCCAGCGTGCTCCCGCCCTCGATCAGCTCATCGCCGCAGATCCGCACGCCAAGCGCGCGGTCGGGCCCGATGGCCTCGCGGACGGCGTCAATGATCTCCACCAGGATCCGGGATCGGCCCGCCAGCGTGCCGCCGTAGGCGTCGGTGCGCTTGTTCGTCGCGGCCGACAGGAAGCCGCGGACGATGGAGGAGTGCGAGCACTGCAGCTCGATGCCGTCGAACCCGCCCTCCGCGCAGTGCCCGGCGACGGTGCCGTAGCCGGCTACGATCTCGGCGATCTCGTGCCATTCCACGGCCTTGGGCACCTCGCGGAACAGCGGGTCGGGAACGGCGCTTGGCGCCCACACGGGCCGCCGGGAGAACATCGACGACGCCTGGCCGCCGTTGTGGTTGAGCTGGGCGAAGATCGGCACGTCGTGCGCATGCACGGCGGCGGTGATGTTCTGGTAGCCGGGGATGACCGCCCGGTGGAAGCCGTGGATCAGCTTCTCGTAAGGCCAGTCGGTGGGATGGGTGGAGTGCTCCTCGGTGATGATGAGCCCGACGCCGCCTGCCGCGCGCGCCGCGTAGTAGTCGGCGTGCTGCTGGCTGGGCAGGCCGTCCTCGGCGTAGTTGGTCAGGTGGGCGGAGAACACGATGCGGTTGCGGACCACGACCGGGCCGATCCGCAGCGGCGAGAACAGGTACCGGTACCGGCTGGTCCCGCTCATCGGCCACCTCCGGTCCCGATCAGGACGGGCTGGCCGGCCACCGGGCCCGGCTGTTCCCCGGCCACGCCGAGGGCGAGCGCCACCCGGCGCGCTTCCAGCACCGCCTCGAGTACCGTTCTGGGCGCTACGCAGTCGCCTGCCCGCGGTGTGCCCGGCCGGTGCAGGTACAGCGCCTGCTCCGGCAGCCGGTGCCCGCAGTGCACGACGAACGCGCAGTCCACCGTGCGCTGCTCGGCCGTCCACCGATCCTCAAGCAGCACGTGGTCACTGGTAACGGCCCGCAGCAGGCTGCGCAGCTCGCGGGCCACGCCCGCACGCTGCAGCCGCGAGTTGGCATCGGCCAGGTCGCCGGTGAGCGCCAGCTGGGTGCCGGCGATCTGGTCCTGGGTGACGATCGACGTGGGCCGGCCGTGCTCGGCGAGCAACTCCGCGAGGCCAACTCCGATCGGGCCGCCGATCGGGTCGAATACCACGGCCCGGCCGGCTGGCCAGCGGTCAAGGGCGCCGGAGTCCACTAGGCCGGTCAGGTCGGCGGCCTCCACCAGGCGCGCGCCGGCGGCGACGTGATACTCCCGCGGGCCGGGCACCGAGCCCGTGGCCAGCACCACCCGGACCCCGCTGGCCAGTGCGTCGTCCAGCTCGGCCGCGGTGACCTCGTGCCGCAGCGATACCGCCACGTCCAGGCGCCGCAGTTCGCGGCGCCACCAGTCCACCGCCACGCCCAGCCGCTGCCGTCCGTGTACCAGCGCTGCCACCGCCAGCATGCCGCCGAGCTCCGGCCCGCGCTCCGCCAGGCGCACAAGGTTGCCGCGCAGCGCCAGCACCCGGGCGGCTTCCATCCCGGCCGGCCCGCCACCGACCACAAGCACCGAGTGCCGGGGCTGGTCCGCGCCCGCGGTGTCCGCGTCGTCGAGCTCGTGGCCGCTGCGCGGCTCGACGATGCAGGTGATCACAGGATTTCTGTTGTCCCTGACCATGCAGGCCTGGTTGCAGAGCACGCAGGGGCGGACTCGCTCCGCTTCGCCGCTGCGGCACCGGGCCACGAGATCAGGATCGGCGATCTGCGCCCTGGTCATCTCGGCCAGATCGGCGACACCATCGTCCAGCGCCCACTGCGCCTGGCCGGGGTCTACCACGCTGCCCTGCAGCACCACGGGCACGGTGCCGTCCACCGCGGCCCGGATCTGCCGGCACAGCTCCGCCCCGGAGCCTGCTGCGGTATGCAGGTCAGGCCGGGTCGCGGGCACCGAGTAGATCGAGCCACGCACCACGACCAGGTAATCCGCCAGGGTGGCCAGCCGGGCCGCCTGCTCCGCGGCCAGCTCTGGAGTCAGGCCGGCCCACGGGGCGAACTCGTCGCAGCACAGCCGCAGCCCGAGCACCCGCCCGCCGCCGATCGCGTCGCGCGCCGCGCGCAACACCCGCTCGGTGAGCAGCAGCCGGTCTTGCCCATAGCTGTCCCCGCGCTGGTTGGTCAGGCCGGAGTGGAACTGACGCAGCAGTGAGTGCTGGCCCGCATTGATCTCGACCCCATCCAGGTCGGCTCCCGTGGCCAGGGCGGCCGCGGCGGCGAATCCGTCGACCACCGCGTCGATCTCGGGGGCGGCCATTTCCATCGGCAGCTCGCGCGAGGTGGCGTCCGGCACCCGCGATGGCGCCCACAGCGCGGACTGCGAGAACGCCGACGAGCCCTGCATCCCGGCGTGGCCCAGGCCGGCCAGGACCAGGGTCCCGTGCGGCCGGCAGGCCGCGACGACCTGCGCCCAGCCCGGCCCGCAGTCCGCGGCCAGCGGCGCGCGCTCGTACGGCCAGTCCGACGGGTGCACGCTCGCGATCTCGGTCACGATGACGCCGCACCCTCCAGCGGCCCGCCGCGCGTAGTAGGCCACGTGCCGCGCCGAGAGTCCCCGGTCCCGGCTGAGGTTGGTCTCATGCGGCCCGAACATCACCCGGCTGGGCGCGCGCCGCGGCCCGAGGTCGAGGGGATCGGTCAGGGACGTGCTCACGCCGTGCCCGCCAGCGGGCTGGAGTCGCACAGCTTGGCCGGGACGCGCACCTTGGCCGGGACGCGCACCGACGGCATGCCAAGCGGCACTTCCCGGCCGCGGTGGGAGTGGTCCGTCTCCGTCCGGGGCGGCGCGCCGCCGACGGCGGCCAGCGCGCTGGCGCCGTGTCCCTTGACGCATTCGGGATCGGGCCCGTCCAGCGGCAGGCCGGTGAAGAACTTGGCCGCCATGCAGCCACCCTGGCACGCGCTGTACTCGGAGCAGGAGCGGCACGCTCCGCCCGAGGTCTCGGTGCGCAGCTCGGCGAACAGCGGCGCCGACCGCCAGACCCGGGCGAACCCGCCAGGCGCGCGGACGGTGCCGGCCTTGAACGCATCGTGGATGGCGAACGGGCAGGCGTAGACATCCCCGACCGGATCGATCAGGCAGACCACCCGGCCGGCCCCGCAGAGGTTCAGCCCGGGCAGCGGGCTGCCGCCAAGCGCGTTGAGGTGGAAGAACGAATCGCCGGTCAGCACCTGGTCGCCGTGGTCGGTCAGCCAGGAGTAGATCTCTCGCTGCTGGGAGTCAGTCGGGTGCAGCTCGGGCCAGACGTCAGCGCCGCGGCCGGACGGGCGGAGCCTGGTGATCCGCAGCTGAGCGCCGAACCGGTCGGCCAGGGCCGCGAATTCGTCCAGCTGCGGGACGTTGTGCCTGGTCATCACCACGGAAATCTTGAAATTCTCGAAGCCCGCCTCGGCCAGGTTCTGCATCGCGCGCAGCGCCATGGCGTAGGAGCCGTCGCCGCGGACCGCGTCGTTGACGTCGGCGGTCGCACCGTCCAGCGAGACCTGCACGTCCACGTAATCGGTGGCGGCGAGCCGCCGCGCGCGCTCGGCGTCGAGCCGCAATCCGTTGGTGGAGAACTTCACGCCGACCCCGCAGGCCACCGCGTAGTCAAGCAGCTCCCAGAAGTCCGGCCGCACGGTCGGCTCGCCGCCGCCTACGTTGACGTAGAACACTTGCATGGCCTGGAGCTCGTCGATGACCGACCGCATCTGTTCAGTGGTCAGCTCGCCGGGATCGCGGCGGCCCGATGAGGACAGACAATGCAGGCACGACAGGTTGCAGGCGTACGTCCACTCCCAGGTCAGGCAGATCGGCGCGGCCAGGCCGCCCTTGAACTGCTCGACCAGGGCGGGTACCCGCTCGGCGGCCGCGGTCTGGCCGCTGGCGATCGTCACGCTACCTCGCTTCTGGGCTGCTGAGGAACGATCATGTCCGCCGCGGCCAGCGAGGCCAGCGCCCGGAGGTAGGCATCGCGCCGGCCGTCGGGAACGGCGGCCAGGGCATCGGACACGCAGTGGTGCGAGCCGAGTCCGCGGACCAGGTCGACGAGCTCCGGCGCCTTCAGGAAGGACAGCCGCCGGTTGCCGAAGTGATACGCGAGCGCCCCGAAAGGCTCGGGGCGCAGCGCCACCGCCGGGTTGAGCCGGTAGCCGCGGGCTGGCTCGAATGGTGTGGTCATCACGGTGGCTCCGGCCTTAGTAGACGCCGCACATTCCGTCGATGGAGACTTCCTCGACCAGCAGTTCCCCGGTTATTCCCGGGGCATCGATCCCCGGCTCCGCGCCGGGGCTAAGGTCAGGGCCGGTGGCGCGCGACGGCGCCTGGGACGGCCCGGCATCGGCTGGGATGTCCTGCTGCACCACAAACCTCCTGGATGGCCGCGGCGGATATGGGTCCGCCGGTTTTCGTCTGATGTTCGTGACCGTAAGGGGCCGCGAAACGCGTGTCACCATGCTTCCGGCCGCATCTCCCCCTCCGGATGGAGGGGGAGATGGGGTTACCTGCCGCGATCCCCTCCGTTCGGGCAGGCGCGGTGCTGTACGTCAGGGCGCAAGGCGGTCGCGGTCGGGCGGAACCGGCGCGCGCGGGTTTCCGTGGCACCGCGTCGCTGCTTAGTCTCGCCGCAACGGTGCTCCCGCTGATACGGTCCGCCCAGCTGAGGCGGTCCTCGCACGCTGCGCGGGAGCACACCATACGGAGAGGAGCCCGTGCGCCATGCAGGTTGACGAACTGCTCAAGCCATTCCCGATCAAGGAGTTCCACCCGTTCCCCAGGGCGATGCTGGGCCCGGGCGCGCATGAGATGATCGGGCCGGAAGCGAAGAAGCTGGGTTTCAGGAAGATCCTGGTGATGACCACCGGCCTGCGGGGCAGCGACACCGTCCACAAGATCGTCGAGTCGCTGAAGTGGCACGGCCTTGAGACGGTGCTCTTCGACAAGGTCGAGTCCAATCCCAAGGACTACAACGTGATGGACGCCGTGGCGCTCTACCAGGAGACAAAGTGCGACTCGTTCGTCTCGATCGGTGGCGGGTCGGCGCACGATGCGTGCAAGGGAGCCCGGATCTCGGTGGCGCACGACGGCCGCAGCGTCAATGAATTCGAGGGCTTCAACAAGTCAGAGAACCCGAAGAACCCGCCGCATATCGCCGTCTCCACCACGGCGGGCACCGGATCTGAGACCTCGTGGGCGTACGTCATCACCGACACCACGACTGACCCGGATCATCCGCACAAGTACGTGGCGTTCGATGACGCGTGCGTGACCAGCCTGGCCATCGACGACCCGGTGCTGTACTACGACTGCCCGCTTGACTACACCGCCCAGTGCGGCTTCGACGTGCTCGCGCACGCCTCCGAGCCGTACGTGTCCCGGCTGAACTTCCCGCCGTCGCTGGGCAACGCGCTGTATGCCATCAAGCTGACCTCAGAGAACCTCCGTGCCGCGGTGTGGAACGGCCAGGACCTGCCCGGCCGCGAGGGCATGATGTACGCCCAGTACATCGCCGCGCAGGCGTTCAACTCCGGCGGGCTCGGCATCATCCACTCCATCTCGCACGCGATCAGCGCCTTCTACGACACCCACCACGGGCTGAACAACGCGATCGCGCTGCCCAGGGTGTGGGCGTTCAACATGCCCGCGGCCTACCAGCGGTTCGCCGACATCGCCGACCAGATGGGCGTGGACACCCACGGCATGACGGCGGTGCAGGCCGCCCAGGCGGCCTTGAACGCGGCCATCCGGCTGCTGCGGGACGTCGGCATCCCGGAGAAGTTCACCGACGTGACCCAGGACAGCTACTCCAAGAACCGCCTGGGCACGGGGCCGACGAAGTTCTACGAGAACGCCAAGACGATCACTGGTGATGCGGCCGACGTCGACCGGATCACCAATCACGTGCTCGGCGACGCCTGCACGCCAGGCAACGCCAAGGAGTGCACCTTCGAGACGGTCCGCCCGGTCGTCGACCACTGCATGAATGGCGACCTAGACGAGCTGCTCAGCTGATCCGCCAGCGGCAGCCCTATCGCCTGCGCCCGGACGAACCGGAGGACACGTGACCCAGTCGGTCGATGATCGCGGCCCTTTTTCCTCGATCGACGACGTTGTCAGCCGGTTCGCCGAGGCCGGGTATATCACCGACCGGCGGCTGGCCACCACCATCTACCTGGTGACGCGGCTGAACAAGCCGGTACTGCTTGAAGGCCCGGCCGGGGTCGGCAAGACCGAGCTGGCCAAGACGCTGGCCACGGTGACCGGCCGCCGCCTGCTCCGGCTGCAGTGCTACGAGGGGCAGGACGAGACCCGGGCCCTGTACGAATGGGACTACGGCAAGCAGCTGCTTTACACCCAGATGCTGCGGGAGAAGATCAACGACATCATCGCCGACGCCGCGGATATCCCCGCCGCGGTCGCGCGGATCGAGGGCCACGGCGGGGTGTTCTTCTCCGACCATTTCCTGGTCGCCCGCCCGTTGCTTGATGCGATCCGCGGCGAGCAGCCGGCCGTGCTGCTGATCGACGAGGTGGACCGGGCCGATGAGGCCCTAGAGGCGGTGTTCCTTGAATGCCTCGGCGAGTTTCAGGTCTCCGTGCCCGAGATCGGTACCTATACGGCCAAGACGCCGCCCTTTGTGGTGCTCACCTCGAACAACACCAGGGACCTTTCGGCCGCGCTCAAGCGCCGCTGCCTGCACCTGTTCCTCGATTACCCGGACGCGGAACGGGAACTTGCGATCGTGCGGTCCAAGCAGACCGGGCTGCCCGAGGCAGCGGCCCGGCAGCTCGTCGAGGTGGTGCGCGGGCTGCGGGAGCTGCCGCTGCGCAAGAGCCCGAGCATCTCCGAGACCATCGACTGGGCTCGCACGCTGACCGTGCTCGGCGTCGACGAGCTGGACGCGGGTGTGCTGGCCGACACCCTCAACATCGTGCTGAAGTACGAGCGGGACATGCAGCGCGCCGTGGGAGAGCTGCCGCGCCTGGTCGACCCGAACCGGGAGCTGCCCGGCGCGGGCGCGGGCCATTCCCATGAGCACGGCTCCGACGTGCACGCGCATGACCATGGCGGTGATCAGGCGCACCAGCACGAGCACGCCGGCAACAACGGCAGGGACGTCCGGGCGGCCATGGACCGGCCGGGCCGGCATGATGAGGGTTATTACGGCGCTCCGGGTCCGGGTCCGACGCGGCGCACCGAGCCCGGCCAGGGCCAGGGCAGCCGGTCGTTCGCGGCGCTCATCCGCCGACGGCCCGGCTGAGGGAGCTGGGCGTGGAAGGCAGTCTGCACCGGTTCGTGCGCTTGCTGAGGCTGTTCGGCGTGCGCGTGTCGGTCGCCGAGGCGGCCGATGCGATGCTGGCCGCCGGGCAGCCTGGCGTGCTCGCGGACCGGCCGACGCTGCGGGCGGCGCTGCGCGTGACGCTGGTCAAGGACCGGCGCGACGACGAGCTGTTCGATGAGCTGTTCACCGCGTTCTTCTCGCTGCGCCCGGTCGCAGGCCCGGCCGGCCAGCACGGTCACAGCCACGCTCACGATGACCTGGCCGACATGGGCGAGCTGGAGTCGTTCACGGTTTCCGATGAGCCATCGGAGCTCCCGCAGCAGGGGCACAGTCACGGCAAGCCGGCGGACATCAGGGATTACTTCCGCCAGGAGGATCTCGCCCAGCAGTACAACCTGCATCAGGAAGCGAACAAGATCGACCTGGCGTCGGTGACGGACGAGATCGTGCTGTCCAAAGACGGCGCCGACAGCGCGAGGGACGCGGGAGCCACCGTGCAGCTGGAAACCAGCCGGCTGCACAACCCGGGCATGCCGGGTCAGCTCGCGCCGCCCACCGGGCACCAGATCGACACCGCCCTGACGGTGGCGCAGCAGGAGGTGCTTCTCGGCTGGCTCGAGGCAGCCGACGAGGATCTGGACGCCGACGCCCTGGCCATGCTGCGACGGCAGCTGGCGGGTGTCATCGCGGACCTGCCCGAGCTGCTGCGACGCTACCTGGACCGGGTCGGCGGCGCCGTGGTGGAGGCCAGAGCCGCACGAGGCGGCCGGACCGAGACCGTTGACGAGGCCGAACGGGCCGAGCTTGAGGAGGCGCTGCGCCGGCTGGCCCACCAGCTCAAGGGCGCACGGACCAGCAGGCAGCGCAACACACCGCGCGGCCGCGTCAACCCGGGCCGGACGATGCGCAAGAACATGGGCTATGACGGCGTGCCGTTCCGTCCGATCACGACCAGCCGCACCGCCGACAAGCCCCGGCTGCTGCTGCTGACCGATGTCTCCCTGTCGGTGCGCGCGACCGCGCGATTCACGCTGCACCTGGTCTACGGCATGCAGTCGCTGTTCACGCAGGCCCGCTCGTTCGCTTTCGTCGACGCGCCGGTCGAGATCACCGAGCTGTTCGCCGAGCACCCGCTGGAACGGGCGCTCGGATTGGTCTTCGACGGGCTGCCCGCCGGCGGCCTGCTAGACGTCGACGCCAGCTCCGACTACGGCGCGACGTTCACCCAGTTGCTGTCGGAGCACTCGGCCGCGCTCGATCGCCGCACCACGCTGATCGTGCTCGGGGACGGACGAGGCAACGGCCACGACGCCCGGCTTGACACCTTCGCCGAAATCACCCGGAGGGTCCGCGAGACGATCTGGCTGACCCCGGAATCACGGTATTCCTGGGGGCTCGGGGCGTGCGACCTGCCCCGGTACGCGGAGTTCTGCGACCGGGTTCAGGTGGTCGCCGACCTCACCGGGCTCCAGCGCGCCGCCCAGCAGGTATCGGCCGAGGCGACCGGACGATGACCGAGCCGAGCCTGATCTCGTCGCTGCCGCGGACTATCGACCCGCTCGCGCCCTGCCCGCACGGCCGCTACGACGACCATCTCGTCAGCGTCCTGCGCGCCGAGCCGCCGTGCGGCCGCGCCGCGGACAGCGACCCCATGGGCCCCGCCGTCGGTGCCGTCGTCCGTACCGATCACTTCGGCCTGACCGTGCGCGGCCGCCGGATCGAGGTGACCCACTGGCTGTCCCCCGACCAGCTCGACAACGACGTGGCCGGGCTGCTGGCCGACGAGCTGTTCGCGCCGGGCTGGCTGTCCGGAGTGGAAATCTTCGAGCGCGTATTCACCGGCGTGGTGCGGTCCTGCGTTGATGACCCGCTGCTGGCCTGGGGCACGTTCTATGGCAATACCCTGGCCCGGGTCCGCCAGTGCTGGCAGGCGCGGCCCGCGGCGGCCGGCCGCGAACACACCACGATCAGCGAGCTGGCCCCCGTGTACGCGCACGCACTGCAGCTCATCCCGGCGGGCCAGGTACTCGACCTCGGCTCCTGCTTCGGCTTCCTTCCGCTGCTGCTGGCCGAGCGGCCGGCCAACACGGTGACCGCCTCCGACCTGTCCGGCGGCACCATGGGCCTGCTGAGCGCGGTGGCGGCCGCGCGCGGGCTGCAGGTGAACACCCTGGTGTGCGATGCGGCGCGGATTCCCGTGCCCGATGGCTGGGCCGACACGGTCAGCATCATCCATCTTCTGGAGCACGTGAGCCCCGATCACGGCCGCGCCGTGATCGGCGAGGCGCTCCGTGTCGCCCGCCATCAGGTGGTGGTCGCCGTGCCGGTCGAGGACGAACCCACCGCCGCCTACGGCCATATCCGCACCCTCGATCTGCGCCAGCTTGGCGTGCTGGGTGACCGCGCCGGGCATCGCTGCTCGGTGCACGAGCATCACGGAGGCTGGCTGGTGCTCACCGCCGGCTAGGACGGCTTAGAGGCGGACGCCAGGTCCACGCCGCTCTTGGTGGCCTTGTAGACCGCCTCGGCACGACTGGTCGCGTCGAGCTTGCGCATGATGTTGCGGACATGGAATTTCACCGTGGTCTCCGACAGGTACAGGCGCGCGCCGATGCCCCGGTTGCTCAGGCCGCGCGCGACCAGCTGGAGCACGCCTTGCTCGCGCCCGGTGAGCGCTGACCGTGCCTGCGGGGCGTGGATCGACCGCATCATGGCGGCGGCCGATCGGGAGTCGAACGCGCTCCCGTTCGTGGCGACCAAGCGGATGGCCCGCACCAGTTCCACGACGTCGACATCCTTGACCACGTAGCCGCATGCCCCGTGCTGAATGGCGCTGACCACCAGCGCGTCGTCCACGAACGTAGAGAGCACCAGCACCCCAAGCGCTGGATAGCGCTTGGTCAGCTGGGCGCACAGGCTCAGCCCGTCGCTATCTGAGGCCGGCGACAGCTTCATGTCAAGGAGCACGATCGTCGGGCGGGTCCGCTCCACCACGACCAGTGTCTCCCCTGGCGAGCTAGCCTCACCGACCACCTGCAGGTCGTGTTCGCGTTCCAGCAGCGAGCGCAGGCCCTGCCGGACAATCGCGTGATCGTCAATGAGCACGATCGTGACGGGAGCCCCGGCGTCCGGCGCCCGGCCGGGCCATGTCCCGGGCACCGTCACCGCATCCCTCGGCCGGCTTGCCGTCGACGCGGATCCCCGATAGCCGGAAGCCACTGACCCCGACGCGACGGTCATGGCATTCCTCCAGGGTCGCGGCCGCTGCATGCCTCAGAGGGTCAGCATTACTGACAGACGTCATCGTCGGATACGGGCATTGGCCACCTCCGGGGAGGACTTTAGGCCCTAGCCAGGGGAAGGCCCAGCCGCACGAGCACGCCCCCTGCTCGAGACCGACGGATGGACAGCGTTCCGCCCAGGTTCTCCGCCACGTCCAGCATGTTCGCCAGTCCCCGGTGCAGCCCGGACAGGTCCCCCCCGCTGGACAGCCGCAGCGCGCGGCGCAGCTGGGCCGGGTCGCCGGTCCCGTTATCGGACACGCTGATGCTCACCGCATCGGCCAGGTAACTCAGCCTGACCAGCGCGCACGTGGCCTGGCCGTGCGCCGCGGCGTTGAACAGTGCTTCTCCGGTCCACCGCAGCACCGACTGCTCGACGTCGGGCGGCAGCGGGATGGGGTGCCCGGTCAGCCTTACCTTCACGTGCAAGTTGGTGGGCTGGTGCACCGTGGACAGCCGCCGCAACATGACGGGCAGCGAACCCGCCGGCTCGTCGGCCGCGTGGTGCAGCGCGAAGATCGCGGCCCGCAACTGCTCGGCCGCGTGCCGCGCGAGGTCCTTGGCCGGCCCCAGGCGTTCGGCGATCTGGCTGGCTGGGCCGGCCATGCCCGCTAGCTCAGCCCGGCACCCCTCGATGGTCATGCCGATGGACAGCACGGACTGAGTCACGCTGTCGTGCAGCTCACGCGCGATACGGTGCCGCTCGTCGTCCAGCACCTGCCGCTGGGTGGCCGCGACGAGCTGGCGCTGCGTCTGCGCCAGCTCGGCGCTGCGGGCGGCCAGGTCCCTGGCGTGCCTTGTCGTCGCGTCGTAGAGCTGATCGCTGCGGCCACGCAACTGGGTGGTGGCGTGGAACAGGAACGAGTTATACAGCGCCACGGCGGCCTGGTTGGCGAGCACCCGCAACACGGCGCGATCGGTGGCGCCCACCTCCAGCCCCGAGCCCGGCCGCGCGGCAATCCCGCCGACCGGCTCGTCCTCCAGGGTCATCGATACCCGCACCCAGCCCTGGCCGGTGTCCGGTGACTCGATCTCCCACGGACGACTGCGCAGCACGGCCAGATGCCCGGCCACTTCGGCCGGCAACCTGTTCTCGTCGTCGACCAGCTCGCCGCTGATCACCGCGAGAAACCTCGGGCGGGCGGCGGTAAGGACTCCCTCGGCCACGGCGAACAGCAGCCATTCGGCCCCCAGGTGCGCCGTCGCGGTGCGCACCACCGCCTCGACCAGCGTGCGAGGGCCGGCCGTGGTGCGCACCAGGACACGGGATATGCGGTCCAGCGCCTGCACGGCGTGCTCGAGGCGCTCGGCGGAGCGAACATACTCTGGGTGGTACGAGTGCTGGCCGGAGCGCAGGCCGGTCAGCATATCCAGATCGCCGTCTGGACGAT
>Ga0302180_10000593_pt1 | contig 29234 bp, 26 predicted proteins | sample I_Palsa_E3_2_FD_200575 | JGI IMG/M metagenome (GOLD analysis project Ga0302180, IMG submission 200575) | Peat permafrost microbial communities from Stordalen Mire near Abisko, Sweden - I_Palsa_E3_2 | ecosystem: Environmental > Terrestrial > Soil > Palsa > Peat permafrost | place: Sweden...
AGCTCACTCGGGAGTGTTCTCTGGTCGCTGCTCCCGAAGACCTTGAATTGGTGGTCGAAGCGCTCGAGCATCGGGACCATCCATCCACCGGTACCCTCGAGAAAGGCCACTCGGAGGTCCGGGTGGCGCTCACAGATGCCGCCGAGCACGAACCACGCCAGTGCCATCTGCAGGTCGATCGCATTCGTGAGGCCCTGACGCATGGCCAGCCCTTCGGTGGGGTTCGTCACCCCGTCGGCGAGACCCAGCAGCCGGCACGAGTTCGGCATGTCCGCGTGCGGCGAAGGGTGCACTCCGACCGGTACGCCGGCCTGCGCGACTGCGGCCCAGAACGGGTCGTAGTCGGCATGGTAGAGGGGCTTGGTGCCCAGATAGGGCGCTGGACGCACCATCACCGCCTTGGCGCCAAGCTGGTCGACGCAGCGGTGCAGCTCCGTCCGAGCGGCGTCCAGGTCCTGAACAGGAACCAACGCCACCGGGTACAGCCGGGTTGGTGCCTCGGCGCAGTAGTCGTGCAGCCAGCTGTTGTAGGCCCGACAGGCGGCTCCGAAAAGGTCGGCCTCCTCGACCCACGTCAGCATCGATGTCGGGTAGAGCACCGCAACGTCAATGCCTTCTTCGTCCATGTCTGCGAGTCGGGCCCGAGGGTCATATCCCCCGGGAAGCTCCATATGCTTTCGGACCCCCTCCTTCCACGTATCGGTCGGCGGGAGGGAGGACCGCCATCCCGCACCGTCACCGTCTCGCTCCTCGCTCGCAGCCATCTCCTGGCCCATGGTCGAGTCGGGATACGACCGGGACATCCCCAGTGCCTGTGCGCCACCCCCGGGACGATCGAGGCGTTCTCGGAAAGCCGGCTCTGCATAGTCCTTCCACACGACGGCGGGCTCGATCACGTGCCCGTCAGCGTCGATGATCTCCATGCGGTCAGAATCGACCATCGCCCCGTCCCTCCCCGCTTCCGATCTATCGGTAGGGCCATAGCGCAAAAGGTGCGCAACGTCCTTCCCGCAATGGAGCTTAGCCAGCCCCCTGACCAGCAACCTGCGTACGAGCTACCCCGATGGAGCGGACCCGCTGGGCTCGATCCGTCCTCATAAGAAGGCGTCGCCGGACGCCGCCGCGTGCATGTCCCAGGTCAGCGACCTTCGAGACGGTGCGTAAGTACTCCGCCATGAACCGCGGCTCCCGATAAGCCAGCGTGCGAACCGCAGTGACGTCTGCTGAACGTTGCTCACAAAAGGGCGAGCATCGGATCGGACCGGGCGATCACGAACATTGGTACGATCGTGCGCGGAGCGGACGTGCTCTCACCCCAGTCCGATACGTAGGGCCAGAGGCGCCGTTCGACCCAGTAGACGGCTTCTCAGAGGCTCGGTGCAGAAAGAGGACCACCCTCCAGAGCACGGGGGACACCGCCAGAAAATGGCGCCAACAATGTGGCGATCAGAGAGATCAAAAGAAAGGGTGCGGATATGGGTTGGGAGTTCGAGACTGACGCGGAGTTCGAGGAGGATCTGACGTGGATGCGCGAGTTCATGCGCGAAGAGGTCGAGCCGTTGGGTTTGGTGTACCCCCATGACGTCTACAAGATGCCGCAGAGCGAGGACATCAAGCTGCTGCTGAAACCACTGAAGCAAGCGGTGAAGGACCGCGGCTTATGGGCCGCGCACCTCGGCCCCGACCTGGGAGGCTTGGGCTACGGGCAGCTCAAGCTGGCGCTCATGAACGAGGTCATGGCCCGCTCGCCATGGGGGCCACGGGTGTTCGGGGCCCAAGCACCCGATACCGGTAACGCGGAGATCTTGGCCACGTACGGCACGCCCGAGCAGAAAGCCAAGTACCTCGAGCCGCTCCTCGAGGGTGACATCGTCTCGTGCTTCTCAATGACAGAGCCCCAGGGCGGCGCTGATCCCGGCCAGTTCCAGTGCCGGGCGTTCAAGGACGGTGAGGAGTGGGTCATCGACGGGTGGAAATTCTTCTCCTCCCATGCCAGGTGGGCCACATTCCTCATCGTGATGGCAGTAACCGACCCCGACAACATGCCTTACCGAGGTGCATCAATGTTCCTGGTCGAGGCCGGTACCCCCGGGCTCAAGATCGAGCGCAACATCGGCCTGGGGGGTGAGCCGGAGGATGAGGGGGCACACGGACTCGTCCACTACGACAAGGTCCGTATCCCTGCTGCCAATATGCTCGGACCCGAGGGGCAGGGCTTCGCCGTGGCCCAGACCCGTTTGGGTGGCGGGCGGGTGCACCACGCAATGCGGGCTGTGGCCATCTGCCAGAGGGCGCTCGACATGATGTGCGAACGGGCGATCAGCCGCACCACAAAGGGGTCGTTGCTGGCCGACAAGCAGTACGTGCAGGGCTACATCGCCGACTCGTGGATCGAGCTTCAGCAGTATCGCTTGATGGTTCTGCAGACGGCCTGGAAGATCGACCGCTACAACGACTACCAGCGGGTCCGCGAGGACATTGCAGGCATAAAGGTGGCCTCACAAAAGATCCTTCACGACATTGTCGGGCGGGCCATCCAGGTGCACGGCGCCCTAGGTATCTCCAACGAGATGCCGCTGTGGGACATGAACCAGGCGCAGTACAGCACCGGGTTTTCCGATGGGCCGAGCGAGGTGCACAAGGGCACCGTGGCCCGGCGAGTGCTCAAGAAGTACACGCCGGCCCCTGGCTTGTGGCCCACCGAGCACCTCCCCACACGGCGCGAGGAGGCCCGGGTCACGATCGAGAAGAAGCTGTCGGATCTCCGCTCCCAGGTCGTGTAGCCACCTCCAATGGGATGGGTGCGGTCTTTCCCGGATCGGATGGACCCTACCCTTGAGGAGCGCTCCGACACCGGGTTCCGTATAGTGAGTCAATGCTGGACTTTTGGCTGGCGGCGCGGCTTCTTCGCCGGCTTAGAGGACACCCGTGGCTGCCGACCTTGATCCATGAGAAGTCCGCCAAGAATCAACTCAGCGAGATAGGTACCGATCTCGCTGCTGGAGGTACCGCCGGTCGCCGGTCACCTTCACCCACCGCGCGGCGCGTCGATCGTTCACCTTTGAAGTGCCCTCCCGCTCGGCTCGACTTGCCTTCGACACGCAGAGTTTCCCTTGGCAGGAGAACGTCGTCGCGGATCGCCCGCTCAGCCCACAGCCACTGTCGAAAGGTCCGGGTTAGTTGTGTCGTTCGGCGTCAGAGGGGGTGGCCCGCCATGTTGAGCAGAACGAGGGCATCATGATCAGGCGTCCCGGGGTCTGCGAAGTACGTCACGAAATATTGACCGAGACCGCCGACCGGCCGCAGCGCCTGACAGCCAAGGGAAATGACGCCTACCTGAGGATGGCGAAAGGTTCTGTGACTGTTCGAGTACCCAAGGACTTCGTGTCTTTCCCAAAGCTTGGCGAAATCGCTGCTCTTACATAGGAGCTCGTCCACGAGGTTCGTCAGATCAGGGGCGTCGGGGTTGGCACCGAGGAGGGTGCGCAGTCCTGAGGCGGTACTCCGGAGTTGGTCGTCCCAGTCGGCGAATACGTCGCGGGCCATAGGGTGTAGACAGATGTAGCGGGCGATGTTGCGTTCCGATGCCGGCCAGCTGTCGAGGCCAGCGAACAGGTGAAGGCCGCTCGGGTTGGCGCCCAGCAGATCGTAGGACCGGTTGATCACCTGCGCCGGAAGTGGACGCAGCGATTCCAGCATCAGCGTCAGGCCGGGAGATACGGTCCGGCTCGGGACGGCCACCCGTTCTGCGAGGTGACGGACCGCGGGGCCGGCGAGGCCGTGGAGATGGTCCTGTTCGACTTCGTCGAGACGCAGAGCGCGGGCAACCGCGTCTATGACCGCCCGGCTGGGTCGGGTTTCCTTGCCGCGTTCCAGTCGCGTGTAGTAGTCGGCGCTGATGCCGGATAGCACGCCGACTTCCTCGCGGCGTAGGCCGGGCGTCTTGCGTGCGCCCGGGCCCGGGTTCAGGCCGACGTCGGCCGGGTTGATCCGCGCTCGGCGGGCCTGCAGGTATCGGCCAAACTCGGTGCCCGCCTGCGACTCCTCAGACATGGTGCCCATTCTGACAGCTGAAGCGCCCGCAGGGAACGTCTTGGGGGGACCTAGTGCACCACCTCTCACCGCTCCACTGCAAGACTCGCCCTGCCGCGGTATCGCGAACGGCCCCAAACTGAGGGCAACGGCATGGCCGTCGCTTCGGTCACTGCCCGAATGTTCCGAGGTCGAATGCATCGAGACCGACCACATCGTTCAACTGAACGATGTGGTCATCCACCTGTATTGCCGGTCATTTCGTCAGCGCCGATAACATGGTCGGCGCTGACCTCTTTAGACAGGAGCTAACCATGGCAACAACTGGTGCGCTTAAGACGGAAAAGGTGACCGAAACGGTCGGGGCCGAGGTGCTAGATGTCGATGTCGACCGCCTTTTGAACGACGAGGAGGTCCCCGAGGCGATCGTGGAAACTCTCGAGGAGAACGGCGCGTTGCTGTTCCGGGGTCTCCACATCGACGACGAGGCGCAGGTCGCGTTCTGCCGGAAACTCGGTGATCTTGTGACGATGCTATCCAACGAGGTCCCGGAGATCATGGTGATCAACCTGGACGCGGGCGGCTCGCACGGTGAGTACTTCCGGGGCAACGTTCACTGGCACATCGATGGCACCATGGACCAATCGGCCCCACCAAAGACTACTGTGCTCAGCGCCCACAAGGTATCCCCAGTTGGCGGCGAGACGGAGTTTGCGAGCAGCTACGCCGCCTACGACGCGCTCTCAGATGAGGAGAAGGAGCGATTCTCGGAGCTCTGGGTGCATTGCTCGACGGAAGCGATCATGCGTCCGGTCTTCGACAACCCGACATCCGAGCAGCTGGCGCGGTGGCAGAGTTCGGGGGGCGTAGACCACCCCTTGGTGTGGACACACGATTCGGGCCGGCGTTCCCTGCTGATCGGGGCGATGGCGGACTACATCCTGGGAATGGATTTTGAGGAAGGGCGGGCGCTACTAAGTGACCTTGTGGCCCGCGCCACGACACCTGATCGCGTATTCGAGCACACCTGGACGGTCGGGGACATGGTCATGTGGGACAATACCGGCGTCCTTCACCGGGCAATGCCCTATGACCCCGCATCGGGACGTTCGATGCACCGGTGCACCGTCGTCGGAACTGAATCGATCGCATGAGCCAGCGGACCGCTATCGTCACCGGCGTCGACTCGGGGCTCGGTGGCGCCATCAGCCAACGACTTGCGCGCGACGGCGCCGCAGTGGCTGTCTTCGATGTCAACGGTGATGCAGCGAAGGAAGCGGCCGCTTCGATCGAGGCGGCCGGCGGCACCGCCCTTGGCCTCACGGTCGATGTCACCGACCGCGCCGCCATCAGCGGCGCCGTCGACGAGGTGCGCTCACGGCTAGGTCGGCCGACGATACTCGTGAACAGCGCCCGGGCGGAACGTTCCGACGCGTTCCTGGATATCAGCCCTGAGACCTGGGACCTGCTGTTGGCGGTCAACCTGACCGGCACGTTCAATTGCTGCCAGGCCGTACTCCCGGACATGATTGAGGAGAGATGGGGTCGGGTCGTCAACATCACCTCGTCCAGCATGCAGAGCGGAGCGCCGCGGATGGCGCACTACGTCGCCGCGAACTCAGGCGTCCTGGGCCTGACCAAGTGCTTGGCCCTAGAGTTCGGACCCGACGGGATCACCGTCAACACGATTCCACCGGGCTTCATCGACACGCCCATCCTGCGTGCGGTCTTTGAAGCTGCATCAAGGGACGTCGAGGAAGGGGTCGCGACTGTGCCGGTCCGTAGAATCGGCACACCTGAAGATGTTGCCGCGACCTGCGCGTTTCTTGTGAGCGAGGAGGCCGGTTACCTAACCGGTCAGTTGATCGGTCTCAACGGCGGACGCAACACCTGACCGCGGTCCCGTTCACCTGGTCAACCCGATCACGTCAAGAGGAGGTAACGAATGTCTGTTGCTGTTGTCACCGGCGGAGCATCCGGCATGGGCCGCTCGATATGTCACCACCTGGCAAGAAAGGGACACGCCGCCGCCGTAATGCTCATCCGAGCCGCAGCCCGACCCTCACGGCATCGCGACCGGGGATCTCGCGAGTAAGCAACGAGAAGGCCTCGTCGAACCGATCCAAGGGAAACGTCTCGCCGACGAGCTCCGCGGTTGGAACCTTGCCCTGATTGATCAGGTCGACAGCCCGCTCGGCGTCGAACCCGGCACCGGGATGCAGGGTGATCCTCCGGGTCGGGATCCAATCGCTGTGAAAACCCTCGAGCGGGCGGTCCTTCATCCCGGCGATCACGACCCCACCGCCCTTGCGAACGAGGTCCATGGCCATGTTGACGGTGATCGGACTTCCCGAGGCGGCGTCAAGTACAACGTCGGCCATCTGGCCGTTCGTGATCTCCCGTACCCGGGCCACGACATCCTCGGCCTCGACATCGATCACGTGATCGGCACCGATCCGTAGTGCGCAATCGAGACGGAACCGGTCATTCGACGTGCCCGTCACGATCACGCAGGAAGCGCCCGCCGCTCGGGCGGCGACAATGACCGCCATCCCCATGTGGCCGGGTCCCTCGATCACGACCACGTCGCCCTCTTTCACCGGGTCCACCCACGTCACCGCGCAGCTCAACGGCTCGAAGAAGGTGAGCTGCTCGACCGGGACGTCGTCTCGCAGGCGATACACCATTGAGCCCGGTAGCAGTTCGAGGTGCTCGGCGAACCCTCCGTAGAGGCCGGAGCCCTCGTTCACCGAGAAGTCATGACCGTAAATCCGGTACCCGTCGGGAGTGAAGACCATGTCGCGGACCGCGACTCGGTCGCCCTCGGCGACTCCCCACTCGGTGGCCGCGGCCGGGTCGATCTTCTCGATACGGCCGACGATCTCGTGGCCGGCAATCGACGGGAACTCTCCTCCCCACGATGTGTGCACGTGGCCGCGGAAGTGGTCGACGTCGCTATGGCACAGCCCCGTCGCCTCGACCCGCAGCACCGCTCCGCCGGGCTGCGGATCGGGAACCGGAAGGTCCCTCTCCTCCCATGTCTCATCTCCATTGAAGACGATCGCCCTGCTCACCGAAGAACCTCCTCCAGGAGTGCGGATGCCCGCTCGACACCACGCCGCAGAGCTTCCCGGTGGCCTTCGGCCTCAATCAGGGGGCCCACCTGCTCGAGCTCGAAGAGGCCGGTGTAGCCGGCGTCGAGGGCGGCCTCGAAGAACCTGCTGATCGGGAGGTCACCGTCGCCGGGCACCGCACGGCCCCCCGGCGGAGGCTGACCCGGCGAGCCGAAGACCGCATCGGCGAACTGCACAGCGGCGATGCGGGGACCGGCTCGCCGGACGCTTTCCTCGTAGTTGCGCTCCATCCAACAGTTGCCCAGGTCAGCAACGACATCGATGCCGGCACGTTCCGCCACGTCGGTGCCGTCGCGCAACGTGTGCACAAACGACACGTCCGTGCGCAGCGATGGCTCAATGGCGAGACGCACCCCTCGCGACCGCGCGTAGGCGCCACAGGGAGCGACCGCCTCGGCGAGTGATTCGGTGAGCTCGTCGAACGAGCGGCCGTCGCGGCGCCCCGGCGTGAAGTAGGTGCAGCCGCCGATCACGGCAGCGAGGTCGATTGCTTCGTTCATTGCCGTCCGAGTGACGTTCCAGGTCCCTGGCGCCGACAGGTCGAACTGACCGGTGATCACCGTCGCGGCCGTCATCGACCGTTGCTTCATGGCGGCAACGGCCGCGTCACGTCCGTAGGCGTCCATCTTGGCGGTGATCACACCCACTTGCCGGACGCCGAGCTCGTCCCACAACTGCAGCTCGTCGGCAAAGGCGAAGGGATACGTACACATCTCGCTCACCGAGAGGCGTGGATGGGTCACCCGAGGGCCGCCCTTGTCTCGCCTATCTCGGCTTCGAGCCAACGGACCTCGCTGAAATTCTCCCGACCGCTGGCCGCGAGGAGCTGCTCGAGCGCACCGAGCTTCACACTCAGCGCGTCCTTGGCACCTGGATCCTGAGCCAGGACGATGTCCGTGAAGTGCAACGCGTGCAGGGGGCGGTCCGCGTCGAGGTGCGAGCGGGCGGAAGTCAGGAAAGCGGCGGGACCGCCGGCCAGATCGGTGAGCTCGTCCCAAATGGCAGACGGCGGAACGTCGTAGAGCTCGGTGGTGGACTCGTAGCGAAACCAGCCGATGTGTTCTTCCCAGACGGCGCGAACGATCCACGGGACCTTACCGTGACCCTGGGGAATAGCAAGCTCCGGTGGCAGTCTGATCTCGCCCATCAACGTGAAGAGGTCCTTCCCGGAGTTCATGCCGTCGATCGTGCGCTCGCGCAGGTACGCGGTAGCGTCGCGCATCTGGGTCAGCCGCCGCCGGATCTCCGCCGCGCCTTCGATCGGCTCACCGTGGCCCGTGATCAACCTTTCCGGGCTGAGCCCGATGACCCGGTCGACCGAGTGGATATAGGCGATGGCGCTGCGGTACTTGTCGCCGCGCGGCGTGTAGAGGTTGGGGACGTGGCCGAACAGAGGGCCGAAGAGGTTGCCGGTGAAGACCACCCGGTCCTCAGGCAACCACACCACCAGCGAGTCGGTCGTCTCGCCGCCCGGTGTCGAGTACAGCTCGAAGGTGCGGTCTCCGAGGGTGAACGCGTGGCTGTCGAAGAACGTGGTCGTAATCACCGGCTCCGGCGGCCGGAAGGACCGATCGACGTTAGTGATGTCACGGCTCCACAGCTTCGCCGTTCGAGCGGTGTAAAAGGGCTGGAGTTTTCGCCAGTACTCGCGAACGTCGGCGTGGTTGGCCTGGACGATGGTCTCTATGCCGGGGGCATCGAACTGTGACCAGCCACCAACGTGATCGGCGTGGCCCTGGGTGATCACGATCACTCGGACAGGGTCGGTGCTGACCTGGGCGAAGCGCCGCTGAATCTCCGCAGCTTCGTTGTACATTCCCGTGTTGATGAGCACGTTCGCGTCCCGAGTTGTCACCAGGTAGCTGTTCGAGATTCCCTTCGACATGAAAATCCTGTCGCCGAGGGGGAGAGCCTCCTGAATGCCCTCTCCTTCCTTGACGATCAAGGCGTTGAGCGGCTGTTTCATCTCCTGTTGTCCTTTCCGCCCTCGGGGCGAATGGCGAACTCGTCGATATAGAACGCGAACCGCCGGCGAAGTTCATCCGCATTGAGACCGAAATCGCCCTCCAGGTCGTAGGCCACTCGGCCGTCCTTCCCGCGTGGGTGCGATGCCATGTACTCCTCAATATCATCCAGACACTCATCTGTGACATCCAAACCGGCGCGGTCGAGCACCTCGCCTGCCGCCTTGACATCGTCGGCCACGATGTCCGCGAACATCACTTCGACCAACTGGCCGTCGGGAACGAGGTGCCGGTCGCGCAGATACGACCGCAACATCCGCTCGATGCGGGAGACCCAGTAGTCGACGTGGGCATCGATGTCGGGGTGTTTTTGACTCACCTTCAAGGCCATCCCTCGCATCGTCAGCAGCGACTGGATGGTCGCGACAGGGTCACGGTGGATCATCACGACGGTGGCGTCCGGATAGGCAGCCAACAGAGGTCCGAGCTGCTCGCTGTGCTGGTTGGACTTCAACATCCACCTCTGCCCGCCCGGGAACTGATGAGCAAGAAGCTTCAGGACGTCGCGCATGTAGAGATAGTGCGGCGTCTGGTCACAGCTCAAATAGAGATCCCGGAAACCAGGCACGTTCGCCATCCACTCCCACTGGTAGCTGGCGAAGTCCGGAATCTGCAGCTCGTTCTCGCCGCACGCGTGGTCCGGCGAATGCTCATGCATCGCTGCCAGTATCGGAATCTGACGCATCGTGTCCCAGCGGGCAGCGGCCCGCGCCCATCGGGGGTCGATGCCGTCCGCCCCCGGCTCCTCGCCCGGCTGTGGTCCGGGCTGGGCGGCCAGGTAGACCGGGAGATGACGGAGACGGCGATCTGCCGCCAAGAGGTTCTCGAGGTGCGTGCTGCCCGAGCGCGGCAGGGCAATCACGTTGATCGGCCTGTCGATTTCGGCCTCGAGCGACGCCGGGTGGTCGTTCCAGTAGCGCTGGATCAAGAGCCGATTCGCCGCTGCCTGCGTGCACTGTCCGACGAAGGTCTCCTTGTGAGATTTCCAGACGTTGCCGTCCGATTCGACCTCGCCGAGGAGCTGGCCGAGCCGGCCGGTGAAGTCCATGGGGCCGAAATCACGCAGACCTGTCTGACGTCGCGCTCCGTCGAGGACGCGGTCGATGCTCATGTCGAGTGGCCGCCTCTCCGCGGCCTCAAGTGCACGGCGCTCTTCGGGGGTGCGGTTGTCCTCCCGCATCCCCTCTATCCGCAACACCGTCACGGCCACGGTGGTAGCCCAAGTATGTCTGACTTACCAGCGTTGGCCATCCAACCACCCTCCACGATCACGACGTCACCCGTATGAAATCGCGACCAGTCGCTCATGAAGTACACGCCGATACCCTCGAAATCCTCTGGCGTGCCCATACGCCCCATCGGGTTGTACCGGCGGACGTGTTGCATGACGGGGTGGTCCTCGGGGAGGTTCACCGTCTCGCTCACCGTATGACCGGGGCATACCACATTGGAACGGATGCCGTAGCGGCCGCCTTCCACGGCGATCCCACGGGACATGGCCACGATGGCACCCTTCGCCGCGTTGTAGTGCTGCATCCCCGGACTGCCCGTCAGGGCCGACAGGCTGGCGCAAAAGAGCAACGACCCTCCGGGGTCGCCGGCGTCGTATCGGCGCTTCATGTGCCGGGCGCCTTCGCGCGCCGTGTAGAAGGCGCCGTGCTGATTGATCGCCAGCAAGGAATGCCAAGCCTCGGACGACATGGCGGCGAAACTGCCCTCGTTGCGCATGACGCCGGCATTGGCGATCACACCATCCAACCGCCCCATCTCCTCGACTGCCTCGGCCATCGCGTCCACAACCCGCATCTCGTCGCTCACGTCGACCACCTGAGTGAGGACCCGCCCTCCGAATTCGGCGAGTGCCTTGGCCGCCTCGCCGTTCTTCTCCGCTCGCCGCCCCCAAATGACGACGTCACCACCGGCGCGGGCGATCCCTCGAGCGAAGCCCAAGCCAATTCCCGCATTGCCCCCGCTGACGAGGACCACCCGACCCCCCAAATTGAACACAATATATTGCTATAGCAAGGTAGACTTCCAGTCAAATCTCAAATGAGGCTCTCCGGTGGGCACAGACCGTTCGGCGACGCTGCAGCTGACTACAGAGGAAGCGCGCTCAGGTGGTGTCGTGCACTGCACCGGCGGGGACTCGCCATGACAAACGATCACGAGGTCGCGGCAACCCTGGCGTCCGAAGCTGGCGAGCTGCTTGTGGCCATCCGGTCACGAGGTGGTAGCGAGGGCGACCGTCTCTCCAACGAGCTGCTCCTTCGCCGTCTCGCCGAGCTTCGACCGGATGACGCCGTGCTCTCGGAGGAGAGCGTCGACGACCCGGTTCGCCTCGAGCGCCGCCGCGTCTGGATTGTCGACCCACTCGACGGCACCCGAGAGTACGGGGGAACCGCCCCGCGAAGACTGGGCCGTTCACGTGGCGCTCGCGGTCGACGGCCGTCCAGTAGTACGAGTGGGATTCGTGTGCACCTGTCGCCGTCGCGAGTGCGGCCGGATTACACGTCTCGAGACTGGACGGATCACCTCTGCGTTACAACGAGCCGAAATCCGTACCTGCCCGACCTGCTCGTTTCCCGCCCCGAGATCGCTGGTCGTGTCCTCGAGGCTTTGAAGGCTCGTTAGCCCCACGCGTCTGGCACTGCCACTCACCACGGCACGCCGAGATCACACCTCGGGGACTCGGCCTCGTGCGTGACGAGTTGCCACAGATGCCGACTTCACGAGCCTCTCTCCGAGCGCACGGACATGATCGACCCGAATTGGGTGTGCTGGTCCGGTGATGCTGATGGACAGTAGAACTCTGCCGATGGGGTCGAATATCGGTGCGGCGACCGTCTTGATGGAGATTTCGTCGGAGTCCGAGAGCCCCTCGAAGCTAAGGAGAACCTCGTCGGACGTTTGGAGCGCATCGGTGAGTTCGTGCTCGACCCCTTCGTCAGTAGGCTGCTCGCGCATTCTGCGAATGGCATCGACCACCGAGTTGGGGGTGATAGAGGGCAGCGGGACGCTGAAACCTCGAGAGCGAATGTTCGCCAAAGCGTGTCGGTAGAAGTCGTGGACTCGGGCGTTTGTGGAGGCGCGCTCCAACCAGGCTACGACCGTCGCTTCGTCGGCCCATGCCATGAATACCGCCCCGATGGGAGCCAAGAGCGGCGAGCGGTCGCCGGGGTAACCGATGCCCGTCTCGAGAGGTTGTGGGCCCCTTCGGGCAACGAATACGACGTCCCGACCCGCGATGGCGGAGACTCCGACTTCTGCATCGAGTTCGACTGCGAGCCTCTCCGCCTCGGAGATGGCCGCTTCGATCGCCGGGTGTTGCTCCAGTGCCGCGAACCCAGTGACTGCCAGAGCGGGTCCCAGTACGTATGTGCGGTGCTGCGGGTCCCGAAGAGTGAAGCCCAGGTCACACAGAACCGCCAAGGTGGCGTGGGCCGACGCGATATTCATCCCCAGGTGATCGACTAACTCGCTGATCGTGAAACCCCGGCCTGCATGTGCCGTCAGGAATGCCACGATGTTGGCGGCCCGAGCGGAGGCAGGAGCGGGGCGGGCCATGACCAGATACCTTAATGAAAATTGAAGGGAAATTTTTGCAATAGCAAGCCTGCTTGCTCGGGTACCGGCGTGGCCTCATCGAGGCAACGACACGTCCGCCGATTCGAGCGCGCATGCTGGCGCCAGACGAACGCCCGAAGGGGAGCGGCGGATGAACAACCAGAAGCGCTACAGCGTGGCGCATGGGCTACTGGGGCATCGGATTGCGCTTCACACAGTGGATCGGCCCCGGCCCTCCGACGATTTACTTCGTTCGCTCGAACGGAAGCAGCAGGCGTCGCGAACGAGAGGAGGAGGTTTCACGGCCTTGCAGCAGCATGCGTGCAGTAGGGTCAAGCGCAATCCCAGGCGAAGTGATCAAGACCCAAAGAGTTCGGCGACCCGCTGTTGTCCACCGCTGAACTCGTGGAGCTGGATAGGCGTGCCGTCAGGATCGGTGATAAAGAAGAACCGTGATACGGATGTGGAGATGATCGGGCACAGCGGCGTGATGTCAGAAGCGACCAACCGCTCGTACGTCGCCTCCACGTCGACGACCGTGAGGGCGATCTTTGGCCGACCAAGCTCCATCGGGTAAAAGGGGTCGACGGCTCGTCCTGTCTCCGGCCCTGGACGTCGACTGAAAAGCTCGATGAGGGTGTTGCCGATGGCTAATCCGACCCGGGTCCATCCCTCCTCTGTATCCGTGAAGCAGACAACAAAACCGAGCACCTGGGTGTAGAAATCGACCGAAACGTCGAGGTCGGACACCGTTATACCCAAATGCGAAAAGCATTTTACGATGACAGGTGGGGCACTCATCGCGGCTATCTGTTAGTACGCAACGAGTTGGCGTTGATGCGCTGGTGGGCAAGCTCGGGGGTAACGTTGCGTTTCACGGCGGTGTGCTCGATCATCAACTGTTCCACCCGGCTCTCCTCGCCGGCCTTGATCAGATCAGTTATCTCCTCGTGAACCGCAAGGTCGGCTAGCCGTGATTCACGGGTTGAATAGGCCCCATGCGTAGGGGGCGAGGTCGCATTTCCCCAGACGTGGTCGACAAAGATGGACTCAAGAGCGCCTGCAACCAGCGTGAAAGTCTCATTGCCACACTGGCGGACCAAGGCTCCGTGAAATCCGGCCATTTGCCTGCCAAAGCCCGATTCGTCGTCGATCAGCGCCAGCGCCGTTTCATTGAACTTACGTAAGGCGCTCACAACCGTCTTGTTGCGGTCCGCTCGTCGCGCACAGAGCCTGGCGCAGACCCGTTCGCAGATGGCAAGGGCCTGGCGCAGATCGCCTACGTTGGTGCCCTGGCTGCGGAGCACCAAAGCTAATGTATAGGCAGCGGTTTCGTGAGTGGGACGGTGGATGACGGCACCACCAGTGTTACCACGCCGCACCGCGATGAGCCCTTCTGATTCCAGGATTCGCAACGCCTCGCGCATCGATGGGGCGCTGACACCAAACTCCTGCAGGAGAATGTCGAAGCGCGGGAGGCGATCTCCCTCGCTGAGCTCCCCCGTGATGATCCGCTCACGAATGTGGTCGGCAACTACGTCTGCCAGTCGGGGCAGGTGTATTTGGCGATCGCCTGTGGAGCTAGACCGGACGGTAGCCATGGGCGAAATGCTAGTTGATTCAAAAGTTATTGAACTCTGACCAGAGAAGACCACAATTACCCAATTGAATTGCTGCTAGGGAATGCCCACCAAGTCCTACTGCGGTCACGGAGCATTAGCAGGCTAGGTGTCGGGCACGTCGACGAACCGTTGGCCGACCGTCGGCGCTCAAGCGATCCGCTCCTGGCTCCGTCCTTCCCCGACCACTATGGATGTCGCCGAATTGTGGGTCATTGGGCCCTCCTTCACTTGACATCTATTCTATAGAAGATTACCTTCTTATGATGAGAAGCGGCCGAATCGCATGTCGTGAGATGGTTGGCCGGATCGAGGGCCGACACCGCAGGGCGAATGGCGAGACAAGAAGGGGGAAAACGTGACTGATTTGCGGATCATCTCCGTGGATGATCACGTGGTGGAGGCTCCTAATGCCTGGACGTCGCGTCTGCCCGCCAAGTACAAGGACGTGTGTCTTCGGTACGTGATAGACGACGGCGAGCCCACGTGGCAGTTCGAGGACGTTCGAATCGTCCCGTTCCGAGGGAATTACAACGGGGCGGTATGGCCCCTCACTGAGCGGCGTCCCGTATGGGAGCCGCCACGTTACGAGGATCTGCTTCCGGCGGCGAAGGATCCGGTAGCGCGACTCGCTGCTATGGATCGCGACGGCATCGAGGCAGCCGTACTGTTTCCCAACTTGGTGCGCTTCTGTGGCCAGCTCTTCAGCGAGGCGGCGGACAAGGAACTCGGCTGGCTGTCCATTCAGGCCTACAACGACTGGATTTTCGACGAATGGGCCGCCATCGCTCCGGAGCGATTCATCCCTGCGGCCATGATCCCGCTTTGGGATCCGAAGCTGGCTGCGGCCGAGCTCGAGCGCATGGCGGCAAGAGGGGCTAAGTGCTTCACGTTCAGCGAGGGCCCGCACCAACTGGGGCTGCCGTCCATTCACGATCCAGGCCGGTTCTGGGATCCGGTGTTGTCAACGGCGAACGATGCCGGGTTGGTGGTCTGCACACATCTCGGGTCGTCGTCGTCGACGCCGATAACGGCCCCAGACGCGCCTCAAGGTGTCGGGATAGCGTTGTTTCAACTGGCGGGGCAAGAGACCTGCCTTGACTGGCTTCACAGTGGTCACTTCGACCGGTTCCCTAACCTGCAGCTCTGCCTTTCAGAATGCGGCGTCGGATGGGTTCCTGCGGTCCTCGGTCTGGCGGAGTGGAGTCGGAACATGGCCGTCGAGCGCAGTCCTCAGCCCGGTCAGCAGCACAACGAACCGGCCCTTGATGACGAGCAGGGCCAGGTCTTCGCGGCCATGACGGAAGCGGCAAGCGAACAGGCCCGGGCCGGGCGATCTCCACGTGAGGTGTTTCATGACCACATCTATGTGTGCCTTATCGAGGAAGTCCACGGAGTGCAGTTCTTCGAGGAGATTGGTCTCGACAACATCTTGATCGAAACTGACTACCCTCATATGGCGACACGCTGGCCGAACTCGATCGACTATGCCCGCCGGGCTACCCCGGGCATGAGCGAGACGGATCGCGCACGGATCTTTAACGGCAACGCGAGGCGGCTCTTCGGAATCGGATCGGAGGGAGAGGCCCAGAAGAAGAAGTGGCTCGCGGCGCGACCTGCGCCCGCGCCGGACATGCCTAGACTTTCGCCGCTGGCTGCCGCCGCCGCCGCCGCCGGGCTCACCGAGGACGAGCTCATGGAGAGAATGTCCAAGTTTGGTGCCGGCATGAGACAACGTAAGCGAGTCGAGGTGTCAGTTGCTTCGGATTAGCCGGAGTACAGGGGTTGGCGATGGATTTTAGGAGAATCCATCTCTGTTAAGCGCATCGGGACGCCCGGAGTCTGCATCGGGTCGCCTCGCCAGCGTCGATTTGCCACAAAGAGCCCAGGTTCAACAGGGCACTGGCAGGTTCAACAGGGCTCTGTCAGTGCCGTAAAATAAAGGGGGGACTTAAGATGAAAATGAGGGGGAGAAACGTCCAATGCCTAGGGTTGGTGTCCGGGCGCGGCAGGTTTATGCTGAGCCCAGCGATTGTGGGCGCCAGGATGCGGCGGTGCCTGGCGCTCGCCGCCGCTGGGGCGATGATCTCGGCGTTGTTTATCGGTACGAGCTATCCGGCCAATGCCAGTTCAAGAGCGACAACGAGTGCGCACGCGCTGGACACGTCTGAGGCTTCAGTTCCGATTGGGATCCCAGTCGTGGGCGGTCTCCAAGCGGTATCAAACGCGCTCGGCTCGGACGGCGTTACGGAACCGTCGGGTCAGCAAGCGCAGACATACATCCAGGCCATTGTCGACTACGCCAACGCTCATGGAGGTCTTCTGGGTCACAAAATTGCGCCGGTCTACTACTCCATCAGCAGTGCGGGTTCAGCGACTGCGGCCTCCGTCGATCAGGGTGCGTGCGTTGCTTGGAGTCAAGATCACCAGGTATTCGCCGCCTTGGCAGAGAACCTTGACTCCAACACCTTGATCTCCTGTCTCCAAGCCAAACATGCCATAACAATGGATGGTGCCGGCTTCATCCCCTACGACAACGTTGATTTGGCCAAATTTCCTTTGTACGCGTCCGCCGGATCCTTGAGCTTGACAGATGTGGCATCGGTGGAGGTGAACGGCCTGTTCAAGGAAGGCTACTTTGGCAGTGGCAAGACCGACTCGAACACCAAGATCGGCCTTCTCGCCTACGACACGGCTCCTTACACCAGGGCGATCAATCAGGTACTCAAGCCAGCCCTCGCCCGCCATGGGCTGAAGCTGACTGACGAGCAAGAGGTGGCGCCGGTCGAGAGCGAGGCCGACGCTATTGCCCTCCAAACCCCGATCACCAGCGCGGCATTGCGCTTCAAGGCGGAGGGAATCAATCATGTGATCTTCTTCGAGACCGAAGGTGCCATCGTTTACAACTGGGAAGCCGCCGAGACGTCTGAGAGCTACTTCCCGCGCCTTGGAGTAACCACCAATGACAGCGTCGGTACGAAAGACAGTCCGTCCTGTTCGTTTTGCGGGTCCGTCGTCAAGAGCTGGTCGAACGCAGTGGGGATTGGGTGGAGCCCCACGAACGATCTCTCGACGCCTACAGTGAATGCCACGGCAGCTCTTTGCAACCGCATTGTCGAGGGCGCTGGTGCGAGTGCTGCGGATGCGTCCCAATTTTGGGCTTACTGTGACCAGCTCTTTGTCCTCGCCGCGGCAGTGAAGGCGGGGGGACAGCTAACCTCGAAGGCAACCCTAGAGGGGCTCTCGAAGATCAAGAACTTTACACCTGCGGAGTTGGTCGGGCCCGTCGACTACCCGAACGGAAGCCGGACCGGCGCCGCCTACGGCCGGTTCATGGCTTGGAAGTTGAGTTGTGAATGCATGCAATACACCTCTCCCGCGTTCCCGCTGAGCACGCTCGAGAATGGCTAAGAGTGCGTCACCTCATAAAGATACGCCGACGAGAGAGGGTGGACTGGAACAAGAGGATGGATGTAGTGCTACGAGCGCAGGTGTTGGTCGGGCCCTCAGCTCGCTGAACGGTGTCTAGCGAAGGTGGGACCGGCCCGGATTTGAGGCGGGGCAGGCATCTTCTACATGGGAGCAGAGCCGCGCAAGCGACCGCTGCCGCGGCGTTCGCGTTACTGGCCTTGGCGTTCTTGTTGGCCGGCTGCCGCACATCGGGGCTGATCTTCACGAAGGACTCCGCGTTTCGTATCCTGAGCCCTTCGTCGTCGTCGAGCGTGACCCTCCCTTTGAAGGTGACCTGGACCCACGGTGGCCCGGCTGCAGGCGCCGCACGTTTCGCAGTGTTCTTGGATCAGGGGACGATCCGTCCGGGGGAGAACCTGTCGAGCCTGCTGCCTGATTTTTGCAAAGTGGATCCGACCTGCCCCCACAACGAGTACCTGCACCAGCAGAACGTCTACGTGACGTCGGTCCCAGCGCTCATCCTCACGACCCTCCCGCAGACGACGTTGGGAGGCCATGACTCGGCGAGGGAATACCATACGCTGGTCGTCGTCGTCATCAACAGCTCCGGGGCGCGCGTCGGTGAGGCATTTGCTGGGACGAGCTTCATCTATACACGAAGAGGTCCGTGAGGATGTCTGAATCAGGACCTCAAATTCGCAACGCCAGTGAAACTCCGGCAGGTGGAGAGCACTCGACGAATACGGAGCGGGACGTGCCAGAGGGGGACGCTGGTGGTCGAATCAGCGGAGGGAGACTCGACCCGTTAGCGGCGATCATGGCTAGGGTGCATCGTCTGCGTCCCGAGGGCAGACGCCTCATGGGGACCAACGAGGGTGTTGGAACTTCGCCCACCCTCGCCGCCATCATCGCGGAGTCGGGAGCGGGGTGGTACGCGCTGATCGCGCTTAGTGTGTTCGCCGCTCTGGACGAGGCGACCGGCTACATCATCAGCGCGTTGGGACCGGACATCAGCAATTCGCTTGGTGTGCCTGCATCGGTGTTCTCGATGCTGGCCACGCAGCGCCAGATCGTCGTGGGGATCACCGCCTTGCAGTTCGCGTCGATCTTCTACAAGCGGCGCCAACGGGCACTGATAGCCAAGCAGTTCGGCTTTCAGTACGGCGCGATTTTAATTGCGGGGAGCCTCGTCACGTGGGCCCCGGCGATGTCCGCGGTGGTCGGGTCCACCGGGGCTGGCGCGGCGGTCATCGACGCTGCTCATCGACCATTGATCATGGACATGTATCCACCGGGCGCCCGACTTCGGGCGCTCAGTTTTCATAGTGGGGCCGGGGTAGTGGGAGCGATTGTGGGCACCGCGTTGGTCGCGGTGCTATCCGGACCGGCTGGACTCTCGTGGCGGGGCACGTTCTTGGTTCTCGGGTCGATCTTCCTACCGCTGTCGCTCGTCGGCCTTTGGCTACGAGATCCGGGATACGGGCGATTCGACACCGACCGAGTCGCGGCGCTGGTGCACGTCGATCCACATGCTGAGTTGGTTCGTCCAGATGATCCCAGCGAACTCAGCTTCTGGGAGGCCGTACGCCGGGTGTGGCTGATCCCGACGGTGCGCCGACTGCTCGTCGTCTGGGGAGTCTTGGGTGTGGCGGTTACGCCATTGGTGTCCTACCAGGGCTTCTTCTTGGAAGAACAGTTCAACTACACCTCAGGGGAGCGTGCGACCTTCTATGCAATTGCACTGTGCTTCTCTCTGCCGGCGCTGTGGTTCGTGTCACGCCACGGCGAGCGGGCCTGGCGCCGTGATCCTGAACGGCTGGTACGGCTCACAGCAGGGGCCTTGGCTGCCCTCGCCCTCGGGTTGATCCTGGCTGTCATGCCCCTAGAGGGCGTCAGCCTAATTGGGTTCTCGGTCGTCTTCGCCGCCGAAGCAGTGGCCATTGCCACTCTCAGTTTGGTGATGCTCTCGATCGTGCGCCCTCGGAGCCGTCCGATCGCTGCCGCGCTGGCGGCAATCTTCTTCGGTCTGGTGGGTGGCGAGGGCGGCAGCCTGCTGCTGGGAGGCATTGCCTCGGTCTACCCGGCATCCGTCGCGATCGGCATCATGGCCATCCCGGCGCTGGGTGCCGCTGCGCTGCTGAGACGGGCAGCCTTCAAGTTGGATGCCGATCTCGACAAGGTCGTCGAGGAGGTGCTCGAGGACGAGGCCGTCCATAGTGTCGTACAAGCCGGGGGAGAGATCCCCCTCTTGGCTTGTCGGGGCATCGACTTCTCCTACGGTCAGATCCAGGTGCTCTTCGGTGTCGACCTCACCGTTAGGGAGGGCGAGATGCTCGCCTTGCTGGGAGTCAACGGCGCCGGGAAGTCAACGTTGTTGAAGGTGGTTTCGGGGATCGGTCTGCCCAGTCGGGGCTCCGTGCGCTTCATGGGCTCAGATATCACCTACTTAGACGCCGAGCGCCGCGTCCGGATGGGGATCACCCAGATACCCGGCGGCCGGGCGGTATTCGGGCCCATGACCGTGGCAGAGAACCTCTATGGATTCGGGTACAGCTTGGGGAGGGATAAGCGTCGCCTTGAGGCGGCGGTTGACGCGGCATTCGAGACGTTCCCTCGCCTCGCTGAGCGGCGCAATCAACACGCATTGACTCTCTCGGGGGGCGAGCAGCAGATGCTCGGTCTGTGCAAGGCCCTCATCCTCGAGCCGCGACTGTTGCTGATCGACGAGCTCTCCCTTGGGTTGGCCCCGCTCGTCGTCGACCAGCTCTTGGATATGGTGCGCCAGATCAATGCGAAGGGCGTGGCGGTTATTCTGGTCGAGCAGTCCGTGTCCATTGCACTGAGCGTCGTCGACCACGCCTACTTTATGGAAAAAGGGGAGATGCGCTTCGACGGCTCCGCTAGCGATCTTCTGGAACGTGACGATCTGCTGCGCGCCGTGTTCCTAGGTGCTGCGGCCGTGGGGGAGTGCGGATCATGACGCCGGCCTCTCCGATGTTGGGCTTGGCCCTGGGCTTTCATCCGACCCTGCCGGCAGCGGTGCTGGGGGCCCTGACAGGAGTGACGTACGGCCTGCTGGCGGTTGGTCTTGTGCTCATATATCGCACCAGCAAAGTCGTCAATTTCGCTCAGGGCCAGATGGGGATCTTCGGTGTCGCCGTGATGGGCCTCCTCGCCCATAACTATCACTTTCCCTACTATCTGGCGTTGCTACCTGCTCTGGCGGCCGGCGGGGCCGCCGGCGGAGTGACGGAGTTGGTCGTGGTCCGTCGGTTGCGCCAGGCCCCACGGGTGATGACCATCGTGGCCACGCTAGGGGTAGGTGCTCTCTTGTCGACAATTGCCACGGCCATTTATCCGGGTGTCCAAAACGCCAGTTTTCTGCCGAGCCCAACGTGGATGCCCACGCTCCAACTGGGCGCGTTGCAGATCAACCAGGCGTACATGGCCATGCTGGTGTTCGGCCCCGTGGCGGTGCTGGCTCTCACCGTGTTCCTCCGCCATAGCCGATACGGGGTGGGCATCCGTTGCTCGTCTGCGAATCCCGAGGCGGCTCGGATGGCTGGCATCTCCACCAACAACATGTCCAGTTTGGCGTGGATACTGGCGGGCGTACTCTCGGCCCTCACCGCCGTGCTGGTCATCCCGGCGTCAGGTTTCGCCTCGTCCACGTCCTTCGGCCCCTCGCTGCTGCTGCGGGCGCTGGCCGCCGCACTTCTGGCCCGGATGTACAGCCTTCCTATCGCCTTCGGTGCCGGCGTGCTCATCGGCGTTGTCGAAGAGATGCTGTTGTACAGCTATCCGAATTCGCCGGGCCTCGTGGACGTGATGCTGTACGTGATTATCGTGGTCGCTTTGCTTCTCCAGCGCGGACAGCGCGGACGAGAAGAGGAGAAGGGTAGTTGGGCGGCCGTGATTGCGTGGCAGCCGCTGTCCAAGTCGATAGCTCGACTGCCCGAAGTCCGACTTGCTCGCTGGGGGGCGGGGGCAGCCGCCTTGTCCATCGCCGTGGCGATCCCCGGAATGGTGTCGAACTCTACGGCCGTTATCTTCTCCACGATCTTCGCCTTTTCCATCGTGGGGCTGTCAGTTGGCATCGTGCTCGGACTCTCGGGCCAGCTGAGCCTGGGTCAGTTTGCCATTGCGGCCGTCGGAGCGGTGGTGGCGTTCGATGTGAGCGAGAACGCCCCATTTGCCCTGGCGTTGACCTGCGCTGGTCTTGCAGGAGCTGCCGTCTCCTTGGTTATCGGGCTGCCGACACTCCGCACCAAGGGACCGGTACTTGCCGTGACGACGCTCGGGTTCGCTTTGTTGGCCGGCTATTGGGGGCTAAGCGAACCGTGGGCCCTGGGGGAGGGCGTCCTTCCCAGCCCGCCGACCCTTCTCGGCCATCAGTTCGACTCCGGCAAGTCCTACTACTACATCGTACTGGCCGTTTTACTCCTGGCCTTGCTCATCGCGTGGAACGCCCGCCGTCTCGGCCTGGGTCGGGCACTGATGGCCATCCGCGACAACGAGGACAACGCCCGCGCCTTCACCCTTCCGGCGCGGCGTCTCAAGCTTGAGGGCTTCATTCTCGCCGGCTTCATCGCGGGTCTCGGCGGCGCCGTCTACGGGTTTTTGCTCAGCAGCGTTGATGCTACGGCTTTTCCCGTCCAGTCAAGCATCGACGTTGTGGCCATGACCGTGATCGGCGGCATGAGCATCCTGGTCGGACCGATACTCGGGGCGTTCTACATCGTCGGCCTACCCCAGCTTCTTCCTCAGGGCACCGCCGGGATTGCGGCGACCCAACTTGGTTGGCTGGTCCTCATCCTGTATCTGCCTGGTGGTTTCGCCCAAGGCATCGAGCCCTTGCGCGCCCGCTACGTCCGCTGGGCGGCGCGTCGCCACGGGCTCGACCTCGACGCCGACGAGCGTCTCGCTTCTAGTCCAACCCAACCGTCGAGTCTGTCGACGTTGGCCGGACAGCGCCGGCTTCTTCGATCGACCGGGGACGTGTTGCTCGAAGGAAGCGGGCTCCGGAAAGCCTTCGGGGGCGTCGTCGCTGTCAGCGATCTCTCGATCTCGGTCAGAAAAGGGGAGATCGTCGGTCTCATGGGACCCAACGGAGCCGGCAAGACGACCACCTTCGAAATTCTTAGCGGCTTCACGCGTCCTGACCGGGGGAGCGTGAACTTTGACGGAACCGATGTATCGGCCATGAGCCCAGAGCAAAGAGGCCGCCTCGGGTTGATCCGCTCCTTCCAGGACGCGGCGTTGTTCTCAACGCTGACTGTGAGCGAGACACTCCAACTGTCGTTTGAACGGCAACTACCCACCAGCTTTTTCCGTTCCATCCTTGGTCGATCAGCGAAGGAAACCGAGAAGCGACACAGAGCGAACGAGCTTGTCGAGCTCATGGGCCTCGGGCCCTATCGGTCCAAGAGAATCCACGAGCTATCGACCGGGACCAGAAGGATCACGGAGCTCGCGTGCATGGTTGCGCTCTCACCAACCCTCCTGTTGTTGGACGAGCCCTCCTCGGGCATTGCGCAACGCGAAACCGAGGCGCTCGCGGTCCTCTTGCGGCGTTTGAAAGACGAGCTCGATCTGACGATGCTGATCATCGAGCACGACATCCCCCTTATCATGGGCTTGGCCGACCGCATCATTGTGATGGACCTCGGATCAATAATCGCAGACGGAACGCCCGCTACGATCCCGTCTGATCCATTAGTAATCGCCGCCTATCTCGGGACGAACTCGACGGCGATCCATCGCTCGGAGGCCACTCCAGTCACTGTCGCTACCTCGAGCGCGTATTCACGATCTTCACACTCTTACCCCACTCAATAGACACATCGGCAGATCGCTCAGTGTGAACGCAGAGGATGCGTAAAAAGGGACGACCTTCTGCGTGGTGTTTCCATTCGAATTTGGACCGCGCGGGGATGACGCTTGTACTGATCGGTCCACTATGATTCGCCCCATGGGGAACGTGATCACGACGAAGAGGCTGACCGCCACCGTTGGAGCCGAGGTGCTCGACGTCGACCGGGACCGGCTGTTGCACGATCCGGGGCTTCCTGACGCCGTACTCGACGCGCTCGAGGAGCACGGGGTGCTCTTGTTTCGGGAGGTCGGAGTCGACGACGGGGAGCAGATCGCGTTCGGCCGACGCCTCGGCAATCTCGTCGTCCAGCCGGCCCACCCCATCCCCGAGATCACCGTCATCACCCAGGGGCCCGATAACCCGCTGGCCGAGTACTTCCGGGGAAACTTGCACTGGCACATCGACGGTGCCATGGATGACGTACCGTGCCGGGCGGGTATTCTGAGCGCACGGGTCATGGTGGCGGGCGACGGGGGCACCGAGTTCGCTAGCACCTACGCCGCGTACGACGACCTCAGTGATGAGGAGAAGGATTGGTTTGCCGGGTTACGCGTCATCCTCTCGTTGGAGGCGAACCTGCGCCTGGTCTATCCGAACCCAACGCCAGTTCAGCTCGCCAATTGGCGAAGCCGGCCGTCGCGGCAGCATCCGCTGGTGTGGGAGCACCGGTCGGGACGCAGGTCGCTAGTCCTGGGCGCCGCCGCCGATCAAATCGTCGGAATGGAGTTGGACGAAGGTCGCGCGCTGCTCAGGGACCTGTTGCACCGCGCGACTGGCCCCGAGCGCGTTGTTCGGCACGACTGGACGGTCGGCGACATGGTCATTTGGGACAATACCGGCGTCCTGCACCGCGTCACCGATCAAGACTCGACGTCGCCGCGTGAGTTGCACCGGGCAACAGTCGCCGGCGAGGAGCCGATCCAGTGATGGGGCTTCGAACGGCGATCGTCACCGGAGGGGCACAGGGATAGGGCTCACAATCGCCGAGAGGCCCGGCGCCGACGGACGAATGTCGCGGTCTTAGACCTGAACGGAAACGGGGCGGAGCGAAGCGACTCGGCGGGTCAGACTTATTTTGTCCCGAGCGCGAGAAGAGTTACGATAAGCCCCATGGGTAACGCGGTGATGGTCCGTGGCCGCGGCCAAGCGGACGCCTCGAGACGAGCGACGACGTCGTCTCGGTCAGAACTTCCTACAAGCTGACGTCGCAAAGACAGTTGTCGCTGAGGCCTCATTTCACCCCAGCGACCTCGTAGTCGAGATAGGCGCAGGCCTTGGTAGCCTGACGTTCCCTCTCGCTGAGTGGGTCAGCCAGGTCCTCGCGGTCGAAGTCGATCCCGTTCTCGCCGCCAGGCTCCGACGTGAGCTTCAGCGTCGCAAGGTCACCAACGTGTCGGTCATCTGCTGCGATGCACGTCGCTACCGGCTACCCCGCCGACCGTTCAGGGTGTTGGGCTCGCTTCCCTTCGGTGCGACCACGCCCTTGATGCGCCACCTGTTCGACAATCCGGGGAGCCAGCTTGAGCGGGCTGATCTAGTCGTGCAGTGGGAGGTTGCACGCAAGAGGTCGACAACACCGCCGAGCACCCTGCTGTCGGCGGCGTGGGCGCCATGGTGGGTCTTCGAACTGGGGCGAAGAATCTCAGCTGAAGCCTTCCGGCCGGTGCCAGCGGTGGACACCGCGGTGCTGCGAGTGAGGCGCCGCGAACCCGCCGTGCTCCCCTTCGATCTGGCCGGTCCCTTCGGTGAGTTCCTACGAGACCATTGGGGCGTTCCGGGACTCCCGGCCGACAGAGGGCTGAGAGCTGACGCTCAAGACCAAAGCAGCCGAACCGGAGAGGAGGAAGAGACCGCTTAGCTCGCGGCGGGCTGCATCAACGCCCTGGATGTCACCAGGTTGCGGTCAGTCGGGACCGAGACGGAGCCGGGCCGACCCCGCGCCTCCCCGGCCGGCGGTCGGAACTAAACCGCCTTGGACGTGTAGTTCGTGCCAACCTCTTGCGCGGCCACAAGCAACCGATTTGCAACCGAGCTCCCACTCAGCAGGGATACAGTCCGAATCCTGGTCGTCTCCACCCGCCGCTCCGCTGGTGACGGGGACGGCGGCTCGCTTCCCGTTGTTTCGACTGCGGCGGGGCACTCCGCCAGCATGGAGGACCACTGTGCCCGAATCCGACGATGTCCAATCCCGGCTAGACGAGATTGCAGATCTACACGCCAGATCCAAGGCGCTGAGCGTCGAGCGATACATGACGATTCGCAAGCGCAGCCAGGCGATCCGAGCCGCAGCCGCTGCCGGAATCAAAGATGCCGACATTGGCGAGCGCCTGGGACTATGCCACCAGCGGATAGCGCAGATGCGCAAGGACATGAGGGAGTAATGATCTGGCGCCGGTGACCGATCCCGCGTCACGCTGATCGCCCTGCAACACTGACCAGGTGGCTAGAGCGTCGAAATCCGTCAAAGATCTGCGTGATGAATGGAATGCGAAAGACGGGACCATAGGTGTACCCGAGTGGAGAGCGTTCCTCATAGATGCACTCTGCAAGCGGCTCAAGGTAAAGCCAACGCCAGATGACGTGGAGTGGCTCGAAGATCTTCTGATGAACGTTCAGACAGTTGGCTACCTGGGTCCGAAGTTCTGGCAGCGGTCTCGGTCCGGGTAGGGATGTCGTCTGCGTTCAGAGCCCGAGCGATGGCCGACCAGCCATCCCCAAGGCTGCGAGACGACGCTGTGCTGAGGCGGGCGAGCATTGGCGCGAGTTGGTACCTGCGACCTGACGGTCGCCGCGGAGCGAACGGCTGAGCTACTGAATCGTCTCCTGGCCGAGCACGGTCGTGCGGAGCATCTCCCGCGGCTCGGTCGTGTCGAAGGGAGTGATGTGGTGGAGCAGACCACGGTTGTCCCACATGACCGTGTCGCCGGGCTGCCACTTGTGGCAGTAAACCCGGTCGGGCGTCGTGGCCCGTTCGACCAGCTCGGACAGCAGTGCCCGGCCCTCCTCGAGTCGCATTCCAATGATGAAGTCCGAGGTGCCACCGATCACCAACGAGCGCTTGCCCGTCTTATGCGTCCAGATGAGCGGGTGCACTTTCGTGGGCTGCGACCGAAGCCGGGCCATGTGCTCCTCAGTGGGATTCGGAATGAAGCGGAGGATACCGGCCTCCATGGTGTGGAACACACGCCGCCCGGCAAGTGCCTCCTTCTCCCTCTCGGCGAGGTCGTCATAGGCGGCATAGGAGCTGGCGAACTCGGTATCGCCACCTACCTCGGCCACCACCTGAGCCGTCAGCATCGTAAGCATGGGCGGGGGGTGCTCAGTGACAGTGGGCGTCAAGCCGTCAATGTGCCAGCCAAAGTTGCCGTACAGGTAGTCGGCAATCGCCGAGGTCGCCCTGTCGAGCGAGACCCGGTAGATGCCTTTCGTCTCGTTCCGGCCCTCGTCCATCTCGATCGGCCCAAACTTCCGGCAGAATGCGACCTGCGTCTCGGGGTCGAGGTACAAGTTGCGGAAGACCAGCACTCCCGCCTCCTCGACCGCTTTCAGAAGCGCACCCGGCAGTTCGTCGTCATTAATCAGCCGCTCAGGATCGACGCCGCGTACTTCGGCGCCGACCTTGCGTCCGAGGGGTTCAATCGTAATCGTGCTCACAGGCATCCCTCCCACTATCTCCCATGTACGACGCCACCAGTCATGGTCACGACGCTTGAGGCATCACGATCAAAGTCCTCCTCGACGCGGCCCCTTGCTGCGCAGTAGCCCGAGAGCCGATCACTCTAGAACATTGCCACTTGATTCCGTCGAGTTCACTTTGCCGAAGACAACATTGAACAACTCCGTGTCGAAGTACTCTGTCCACTTGACGATTTTGCCGTTAGACATGCGCAAGAACAGCGCGTAGACGTTGCGGTAGTCCTGTCCATCCTTCATTCTCGAGCGGCCGCGGGCCTCGACGGCGACTAGGTCCCCGTCGACAACAATGGTCTCGGCGGTCAACAACACCGGTTCATCGAACAGTTCGCGGAACGGCGTAAACGACGCTACGACCTCCTCCTTTCCGACAAATGTTCCCGAAAACTTCGTACTGCCGACGGTCGTCAACGAGACGTCGTCCGCGAGGGCCTCGGAGAACGCTCTCACATCACCAGAGGACCACCTTGCGAACATCTCGGTGATGATCCGGCGGTTTTCCTCTGTCGTCATCGCGTCTCCGAGGGTGGGCGTGCCCGTACCCCATTGGTTCCTAGTGCTCGTAGGGTTGCACCGGTGTCACTGTACAACCTGTCCGCCATTGACACCGAGTGTCTGCCCGGTGATGAAGCCGGCCTCTTCTGACGTCAAGAATGCGACGGCCGCGGCGATGTCGTCAGGGGTGCCGAGGTGGCCCATGGGTATCGCCTTGGCCATTATCTCGTTAGGTGGAAGATCTCCTGAGGCCTGCCCTTGGTGTTGCATCGGCGTCTCGATACCCGAAGGGGGAATGTTGTTGACGGTGATGCCGTACGGAGCGTACGTCAATGCCAGGGATTTCGAGAGCGCCATCACCGCCCCCTTTGCGGCGGCGTAGTGTGGCGCCTTGGGCGAACCCCGTTGAGCGCTGGAGGACGAGATCATCACAATGCGGCCCCAACCAGCGGCGAGCATGTCGGGAAGGGCCACCTGACAGCAGTGGAAGGTCCCCTTGATGTTGATGTCGAACACCCGGTTCCACTCCTCGGGGGCTATGTCGAGAAACGATGTGAACATGGCCAGCCCGGCGCTAGTGACCAGAATCTCGGTTGGGCCGAGTTGCTGTCGCGCCTGCTCGAATGCGGCATCGACCGCGGGTCGGTCGGTCACGTCGGCGACAAGACCGATGGCCGCTGTGCCATCACTGCGCAGGTCCTTGGCCACACGTTCGGCGGCGTCCCCGTCAAGATCAACGACGGCGACCTGACGACCTCGTTCGGCGAGGTGGTGGCACGTCGCTTCACCAATGCCGGACCCACCCCCTGTCACGACAGCCACCTTGGCGCGCTGCGAGTTGGCGTGTGTCATGAATTCTCCTCGTTTGGGGGTAGACGACCGGCATCAGTATGGTTGAGAAAGTTCGCGTATCAGAACTGGGCTTTTTTTCATCCGCCGGTGTCAACCCAAATCCACCTGTTCGGCAGGCTTATGGCCCCCCATTGGGCGCGCTCGAGACTGAGGGCCACGTTGTGAAGATCACATGGTCAGGAAACCGTTTGTGGGAGGCTCCCTCCTTGAAACCGACGCCCGCATCTACAGTGACACCGCGACCGGCTTTGGGCACGTGTGGTAGTTGCTCGCACCGTGAGGGGGAGCGTCAGTTGGAACGGGTGATCGCGAACGTTGGTACGATCGTTCGCGGAGCGGACGTGCTTGCACCCCGGCGCGATACGTCGTGGAGAGAGGCAGCCGTTCGAGGCTTCGTGCATAACAAGACCACTTCACAGAATCGGGAGACACCACCATAACAGGCGTCGCGGTGCCGACAACGTCGCGATCACAGAAATAGAAGGAAAGGTGCGGATATGGGTTGGGAGTTCGAGACTGACGCGGAGTTCGAGGA
>Ga0302180_10000598_pt1 | contig 29005 bp, 25 predicted proteins | sample I_Palsa_E3_2_FD_200575 | JGI IMG/M metagenome (GOLD analysis project Ga0302180, IMG submission 200575) | Peat permafrost microbial communities from Stordalen Mire near Abisko, Sweden - I_Palsa_E3_2 | ecosystem: Environmental > Terrestrial > Soil > Palsa > Peat permafrost | place: Sweden...
CCATGGTCTGCTTCGTCAACGTCCAGAGCGTGGACCGCATCATCTACTCCATCTTCCAGAGATTCAACCTGGAATGGAAAACCCGCACCCTCAACCTATTTACACAAGCAGCTTGACATCACCACTCCTGGCGGGTCGATTGACACTGTGTCAAAACTGCTGAACAATAAACAACATACTTGTAATCCAGTTTTCTTCCTAAAGGAGGAAGAAGAATGTCCGACGAAGGCGAACAGATTGTTGTCGAGAATCAATCGAACACAGGGAAATGGATTCTGGTGGTTTTGGCGATTGTGCTTGTTGCGGCCGCGGTCTACGGCTATGTGACCACGCAGCAGCACGTCGAGAAACTGACGAAGGATCTGAGCGACAGCCAGGCGCAGGTCGGGGAGCTGAAGAGCAGGATGCAGACCGCCGAAGCTTCCGAGGATGCGCTGGCGCATCAGGTCGGCCTTACGAAAAAGGAGCTGGCGCAGCGCGCCGCGCAACTGCAGGAAGAACAGAAGACCACTGAATCGCGCCTGGAGAAAGAACAGAACGAAGCGAAGGAGCAGATTGGCCAGGTGAGTGGCGAAGTAGCCGGCGTGAAGACCGACGTGGGCGGCGTGAAGACCGACGTTGCTTCGACCAAAGCCGATCTTGAAAGCACCAAAGCGAACCTGCAGACTGCGATTGGAGATCTGGGAAAGCAGAGCGGATTGATCGCCAACACGCGCGGCGATCTGGAAGTGCTCAAGCATAAGGGCGATCGCAACTACTACGAATTCACTCTGCTTCGAGGAGCCAAACCGCAGCCCGTGGCGACGGTGAGTCTGCAGCTGAAGAAAGTCGACTCCAAACACGGCAAGTACACGCTGAACGTCACCTCCGACGATAAGACCATCGAGAAGCGGGATCGCAACGTCGCCGAGCCAATTCAGTTCTATTCCGGGCGCGATCACCTGCTGTTTGAGTTGGTGGTGTGGACGGTCGACAAGAAGAAAGCCACGGGATATTTGAGCACGCCGAAGAGTGCGCCAATACCGGTGACGGCCAATTGAACGGAGTGCTTTTCCCGGCGGGAGCGCATGTCGCGCTGCAGATTGCGCTGCGCACGGGAGTGATCTACCTCGTCGTCCTGATAGGCGTGCGGCTCAGCGGCAAACGCGAGGTGGGACAGATGACACCGTTCGACCTCACGTTGCTGCTGCTCCTTTCCAACTCTGTGCAGAACGCGATGACTGGGCCGGATACGTCGCTGATCGGCGGCGTGATCGCCGCTACTACGCTGTTGTTGCTCAACTATTTGATCGGAACTTTCTCCGGCACCAGCCGCGGGTTCCGGCGCGTGGTTGAAGGCGAGCCCAGTCTGCTGGTTCACGATGGAAAGGCCAACGAAGGTCACATGGCGAAAGAGCACGTCAGCATGGACGAATTGCAGCGCGCTCTGCGCGAGCATGGCATCTCCAATGTTCACGACGTCGCGCTGGCCGTGCTAGAAGTCGATGGCTCGATCAGCTGCATGAAATACGACGAGATCAAACCTGACGCCAATACCCACCTCGTCCGGCGAAGGTTCATTCAGAAGAAGTAATAAGAACCCCCGCACTTAATCGATTGGCACAAATTTCACACACACAGGTTGCGATAGATCCAGCACTTTGCCGGTTGCTGTCAAGCGGCCGGTTTTAGCGTCGATGTGAAACAGGACGATATTGTCTGCTTTCTCGTTCGCAGCGAATAACAAAGTGCCGCTTGGATCGACAGCAAAATTCCGTGGATTTTGGCCTTTCGTAGGAACGTACTCGATTAACGTTAGAGTGCCTTTGTTTGGGTCGATGGCGAATACCGCGATGCTGTCGTGCCCGCGGTTCGAAGCATAGAGAAAGTTTCCGGAAGGATGTACTTCGATTTCCGCGGCGTCGTTGCGCCCACTGAAACTCCTGGGAAGAGTTGAGATTGTCTGCAGCGGATGCAAGACGCCTGCAGCCGCGTCGTAAGCAAAAACCGCAACCGTCGATCCCATTTCGTCGATCACATAAGCAAACTTGCCGTTGGGATGAAGGGCGAAGTGCCGGGGACCCGCTCCCGGATGGGCCTTGGCGAACGCGGGATCGTTGAGAGTGAGTGAACCCTTCGAGCTGTCAAATTTGTAGACGAGGGTTTCGTCGAGGCCGAGATCGTCAACTATGGCGAAGCGGTTGTCGGGCGAGAGGTCGATGGAGTGAGCGTGCGGTCCTTCCTGGCGTTGCGGATGGGTGCCGTGGCCGGTGTGTTGTACAAAGGCAGAATCCTCGCCCAATCGGCCATCCGCGAGGATGGGAAATGCCGCGATGCTTCCGCCGGTGTAGTTTGCCACCAGAACATACTTTCCGGTTTTGTCGATGGTGATGTAGCAGGGATCCGCGCCGCCCGACGCTACTTGATTCAGCAGCGTTAGTTTGCCGGTTGCGCGATCGATGGCGAAGGCGCTGACGGCTCCGCTTTTCTGGGCTTTGAAATTGCTGACCTCGTTGACCGCATAGACAAAGCGATGGTTCGGGTGAACTGCGAGGAAAGATGGGTTGGTGGTTTCCGCCGCCAGGCCGAGAGATGTGAGCGCAGTGGTCTTCGCGTCGAAGCGGTAAACATGGATGCCCTTACTCTTGCTGCCGTCCTCCGTGTAGGTCCCGACGTACACCAAATACTCATGTCTGTGAGCAACGGAAGCTGCGGCTGACGTGACAACCGCAACGAGCAGGAACGCGAGCAAGCGCGCAAATGCGGGATCTAGATGCCGAGTAGCTTTCATCACTCTATAGAAACGCATTCGATCGCTTGCGCGCAAGCGTAAGGGGGAATCGCCGGCGCTTACTTGGTCAGGACCACGGGCAATGGTTGGTCGTAAGGTTGAATAAATACGCTTACCGACCGGCGCTGGTTGAAGGCCTCCAGGGTGACGGGAAAACTGACGATCACGGTACGTTTGAGTTCCTGCCCGGGCAGCAGTTTATCTTCGGGGGCGAGGGCCGGTTGCGCATTCGCTTTCAGCGCGGGAAAAGCTTGGTAGTAGCGATCAAAATCGATGGCGGAGACTGCGTCGCTGCTAAGTTCCCCGTCCGATGTCGCGAGCTTTCCCTGGATGCCGTGAACCCAGAGCGATTTCTCGCCGGAATTGCGCAGGGTGAAGGTGAGGGCGACCAGGGATGAATGTTGATTGGGGATCTCGACGGCGGCTATCTTATCGAGCGATCCGGCGGCTTGCGGCTTCGCGCGCTGGAGGAACGCCACGACGCCCGCGACAACGAGCACTCCGGCCAGCGCAAGCAGCAAGACTTTGACCGGCGGCAGATTGCGCTTGGCGGTACCGAATTCGTCGCCGATATTGATGGTTGGCCCACGTTGCGCGGGTCGCGCCGTGGTATTCGCAGGCGCGACGAGGGTTGCTGGCGGAACTGGATTACCGTTAGGCGTTTGATCAGGCATAAGAATCGGTTGCGTGCTCCGATTCTACTCCCCGAGTTCCCGCTCCCGAACTTCTACTTCCGAGCGCGCAAGTTCAATTCCATTCATGCTTCATTGCCTTGGCGAACCCTTGCGCGGCCAGCGTGTTAAGCACGTCGTTCTTGGTCAGCCAGGCGCGGCGCGCCTGCAGAATGCCGTAGCGGATTTTATCCAGGTGAGAGGTGTGATGGGAGTCGGTGTTGATGACGATTTTGACGCCGCGTTGCTTCGCCTGGCGCAGGTGAACGTCGTTGAGATCGAGACGATCGGGATAGGAGTTTAGTTCCATCGCGACCTTGTGCTTTGCGGCTGAAGTAAGGACCGCGTCCATATCGAAGTGGTAGGCGTCGCGGCGGAGCTGCAAGCGCCCTGTGGGATGGCCGATGATGGAAGTATTCGGGTTCGCGACCGCTTTGAGCAGGCGCTCGGTCATCTGCGCCGGCTCCTGATTAAAAACGGAATGGACGCTGGCGATGACGACATCCATTTGGGCGAGAACGTCGTCGGAAAGATCGAGGCCGCCATTGGTGAGGATGTCCACTTCGATTCCGGCAAAGATGGTGATGCCCTCGATCTTGTCGTTCGCTTCGCGGATGCGCTGGATATGGGCAACGGCGCGCTTGTCATCGAGGCCGTTGGCGAAGGCCAAGTTCTTAGAGTGGTCGGTGATGGCCATGTACTTGTAGCCGCGCGCCTTGGCGGCTTCCGCCATTTCCTCGATGGTGTTCTTGCCGTCGGTTTCGACGGTGTGCATGTGCACGTCGCCTTGAAGATCTTCGAGAGTGATTAGATGGGGCAGGGTATGCTTTTCGGCGGCATCGATTTCGCCTAGATTTTCGCGCAGTTCGGGAGGAATGTAGTCGAGCTTCAGCCTGGCGTAAATTTCTTCTTCGGTTTTGCCAGCGACAGGCGTGTCAGTCTTGAGATCGGCGAGGCTGTATTCGTTAAGGGTATAATCCATCTTGAGGGCGCGCTGGCGCAGGGCTACGTTGTGCGCTTTCGATCCGGTGAAATACTGCATGGCCGCGCCGAAAGAATCGGGAGGAAGCAGGCGAACGTCCACTTGCATGCCGCTGCGCACCTGGAAGCTGATCTTGTTATCGCCCTGAGCGATGACGCTCATTAGCGGCGGGTATTGGGCGACGTACTGCACGGCCTTTTGGCGTTCGTCTGCGCTGCAGCAGGCCGCGCCGGTGACCAGAATGTCGAGATCGCCGACCGTTTCGCGGCCGCGGCGCAGAGAGCCTGCGGGAGTGATGCGGTCGATGCCCGGAAACTTCGCGAGATATTCGGTGAGCTTTTTCGCTTCCTCTTCCGCGGCGTCGATGAGAAATCGCCCGGAGATGCGGCGGTAGTCTTCGATCGCTTTCAGCAGCTTTTGTTCGTGTTTCTCGCCCATGCGCGGCAGTTCGCGGATCTTGCCTTCGCGCGCCAGTTTTTCCACTCCGTCGACGTCGCAGACCTGATAGGCGCTCCAGATCAGGGCGATGGTCTTCGGGCCGAGGCCTTGTATCTTGAGCAACTGAAGCATGGACGGGTGATACTTCTTGAGCAGGTCGGCTTGCACGGTAAGGCTGCCGTCTTTGAATAGTTCTTGCAGGTTGACCAGCATTCCCTTGCCAACGCCGGGAATGGCGAGCACTTTCTTGGGTTCGCCGATGATGTCCTTGATCTGATCGGTGAGGTTTTCGATGGCTTGCGCGGCGTTGCGGTAGGAGCGGATGCGAAAAGAATCCTGGCCGTCGATTTCGAGCAGGTCGGCGGTTTCGTAGAGGATGTTGGCGATCGCCTTGTTGTCCACGGACTAAAGATTAAACAAGATTGGAGCGCAGTGCCAGCGCGGGGTACCAGTGAGCGCGTCTTGCAGATTGAGATGGCTTGGGAGCCAAAGGTCGCGCTCGGGATGTTGGTTTTGAAGCGTTAACGGCGATATCCCGGCGACTCAGGAGGAGAATACGCTCCTGCTCGCGGCTCAGTCTGCCCTGGCCGGCCGAGATCGAACAATCTAGTTATCACTTCACGCGCTCTTCGTAACGTTCGCCGCCTGTGGTCCCTTGGGGCCGTCGGTGATTTCGAACTCGACTGGGTCGCCTTCCTGCAAGCTCTTATAGCCCTCGGAAGTGATCGCGCTGTAATGAACAAAGACGTCGGGACCGTCCGCCCGCCCGAGGAACCCGTAGCCCTTCGCATTATTAAACCACTTTACTGTGCCCTTCAAACGTTCCACGTACCCCCACTTTCCGCACGTCCTTCAAGGGGGGGCCCAAGGACATGCCCGCATAACATGCATTTTGGAGCGATAAAGACAAGACTGTCAAGGCGAAACGGTTAGGGCGACACTCCTTCGGAACCGGCGCATGCGTCCGCGGAGATGGTTCCAGAACTCTGGCAACTGAGAGAGCGGCGGATCCGGCAGAGCACTTCTTCAAGAACGCGGCGTTTGGCCGGGTGCTTTTTTGGACTGGATGTGGTGGTTGTTCGCTTCCTGGTGATCGAGCCAAAGGACCGAGGAGATGGTTTTCGCGTCGCGAATCGTGCCATTCAATACCATGCGAACCGCTTGGGGCAGCGGAACCAGTCGCTTATGGATCACCTCGTCCGGCTCAGGCTGCGCCGGGCCTGCACGAAGGCCGGTGGCTAGATATACCGACATGGTTTCAGCAACGAAGCCGGGGCTGGCGTAGAAATTCAGAATGCGCCGCCAATGCGCGGCGGTGTATCCGGTTTCCTCAAGGAGTTCGCGCTTGGCAGCGGGGAGTGCGTTTTCGCCGGGATCGATGCGCCCGGCGGGCAGTTCCCAAAGATAGCCGTTGGCGGCATGGCGATATTGGCGCTCGAGCAGTACGCGAGGTGTCGAGTGTGATTCATCCACCGCCAGAACGACGACCGAGCCGCTGTGGTGGATGACATCGCGACGGGCGCGGACGCCTCCGGGTTCCTGCACTTCATCTGTGGTGACCGAAAAGACCGGGCCTCGATATACCGTGCGCGAGGAAATAATCCGAGCTTTGGCGTGGGAACCAGAGCTGGATTTAACAGACTTTAAGTTGGAACGCGGAGACTTGGGCATGAAAACAATATAAAGCACGGCCGGAAACGAAGGCCTTACTTCCGCATTCTGACCTCGGGCTCTTGCAAGGAAAACAGCGGGCTGAGCCGTTGGCTACATTCGGAATAGCAGGTCGGCCAGCAACCGCGCATTTATCGAGTTTGTCGTTGGCGCTGCGCTCGGGTGAGCGGCGAGGCTGTCGATTGCTAAGGCACTCACGTGGCGGCGTGTGGACATAAACGCTGCCATGTTAGGGCTTATCTGGAACCTTTGCCGGGTGGATCGGTTAGGATTAAGCCAGACAGCGAAACCTCTCCGTATCTGGAAATCCGAGAACAGTTGGATAAACAAATCTTCCCCGCCAACGAGGTTGTCTGTCGGAGTAACCTGAACCGGCACCAGCACTTTATACCGCCGCCTCACGTCGGAATAGCCGTTCTGGATGTCACTCTTCACGTCCGCATAGCTCTCGTGCTTCTCGTGCCACGACGACAAACGCAAAAATAGATCAATATCTGGATGAACGTAGTATTTGCGGGCAATTTTATTAGAGGCGGGATAGCCCCCGTAGAAGTGACAGAGTTCAAATTCTTCGAAAATTGACCTCATTTGATTGCTTTTGCCGCCGTTGCGGTCGGCAATAATCATTACGAGTGTGTCAATTCGTGGCGCTGGCATGATGTCCCCCAAGGCGCAAAGGGCCACTCTTGAGACAGCCGGATATTAGTCAAAAACTGCTAACAAGTTCTTTGCCAGTTGTCGAACGTCGCGGCAGGTTGGGCTGCTATTCTGTCGCGTTATTTCTGCGACCCTTCGCTGCAGCCATTTTACGTCACACTGAGAGCAGTTCGTCGGAAACGGAAAGGACTGCGATTGTCTCCTTGCACAAAGGACCGATTCTGCTATCCTGCCGGGCATGTCAGCGAAGCCGCGTATTGCCATCGTTGGGGCAGGGAGTCTGGCGAGCGCGCTGGCCGTGGCGTTGCATGACGCAGGATATGCCATCGACGAAATTGTCTCGCGGGAACAGGCAGCATCTTTGCGGCGCGCGAGGCGGCTGGCTCGTCAGGTGGGCGCATCCGCCGCAACCGTGGCGCGGGCGCGGATGCAGGCTGAGGTGGTTTGGTTCTGCGTTCCCGATGGGGCCATCACCGGCGCGGCAGAATCTTTGGCAGATGCCGTCGAGTGGAAAGGGAGAGTGGCGCTGCATTCCAGCGGCGCTCTCACCAGCGACGAGCTTGCGTTACTGCGGCGCAGAGGGGCCGCGTCCGCGTCCGTGCATCCCCTCATGACGTTTGTGCGCGGTTCGCGCCCATCGCTCGTGGATGTACCATTCGCGCTCGAGGGAGACACTGCGGCTGTGCGTATGGCACGCCGCATCGTGAAAAAACTGGGGGGCCGCAAGTATTCCATCCGCAAGGAAGACAAGGCCGCCTATCACGCCTGGGGCACTTTCGCATCGCCTTTATTGACGGCCCTGCTGGTGACCGGCGAGCATGTGGCGGCTGCCGCCGGCGTGAGGCGAAAAGCGGCAAGGCAAATGATGCTGGCGATGATCCGGCAGACTCTGGCAAACTACGCCGCATTGGAAGGCGCGGGAGCGTTCAGCGGACCGATCATCCGCGGCGACATCGATACGGTGAAACGCCACCTCCGCACGCTGCGCAGTATTCCCCTCGCACAAGAAGTCTACGTCTCTCTTGCCCGGGCAGCGCTAGCCTATTTGCCGGGCAAGAATAAGAGAACGCTTGAAAGGACGTTGAAATCATCGGCGCGGAAGAGAGCCAGAAACTAGTTCCCCTTGCCGCCGCAACGTCGCGCGGAAAGCCAGTGCAAGCAAGCCCAGCACAACAAACGGAAACGCAGCGGCGGTGCGCAGAGGCAAAACAAATACCGCCTTGGAATTGAACAGTTCCGGGCTGAGGAATGGGCGTAACGCGATCAAGCCCAGCGATGCCACCCAGGGCCACAACAGAACTACAACCCCGAGGGCGAGCAGAACGCGAGAGATCGGGCTGGCATGCTGTAGTTGGTTGCGACTGGCCAGCAGGAAAATCCCGGGCAGGAGAATTATGTGATCGCAAACGGACTGGCCGGGAAGTACGGTGATGGTGGTGATGGCAAGCAAGATACTCAGCGTAAGCCAGAATTCGTACGAGCCGGCGGCGGCAGTGCGGGAGCGCCAGGCAAGCACGAGAGCCGCGGTTAGCACGATGACGATCAGAGCAATGCCGTTACGCGGCCCTAAACTGAATCCGAACAATTCGAGGGCCAGCGGCGGCATGGAGTAGCGGTGGTAGCCTAGGATCACTCGCCCCCAAGACTGGATCCAGTGAGGCCAAACGGCAAGCGACGCGACGGTCAACAGCGAACTCGTCGCGAAGAAAGCCACGCTAAAGCGGCCCCGGCGGCGCCAATCATGCACGCTCCAAATGAACAGGTACAAGATGGCGAGCAGCGTCATTTGCGGCTTGATCATGGTGAGCGCCAGCAGGATTCCAGAGAGCAGCAGCCGGCCTCGCACCAGCGCGAGCAAGGACGCGGCCAGGAGAAATCCCACCAGCAATCCCAATTGTCCCGCATAGAGGCCTTCGAGTTCAGGATAGCTGCACAACGTCAACAGGGAAATGATTCCCAGCCATATCCGGCTAACGCTCCAGGACAGCGCTTGCGTCCAAAAAAAGATGGCAGCCGCAATTAACGCGGCGAGTATCACGGCCCATGCAACCCGTAAAGTGGGAAACGGCACTTCACTCGCCGGCCAGAGCAGGAGGTCGGTGAAGGCGGGATACGCGAATGTGCGGTAGTCGGTTGGCGGGTCGGTCAAAATGCCCGCCTCGAGCGGGCGTCCGAATATTCCGATTTGGATGTCACGCGTTACCGCTGGGCTGTAAGGATCGCGGTGCTGTTGTAACCACTCTCGCGAGGTTAGCCATATCGGGTAGAAGTCGTCGCCGAAGGCATATCGGCCGGCTAGATGTTTAGCGGCACGCGCAGCCTCTACCCGCGGCATAAACAGGCCGAACTGGTAGTACACCATGGAAGCCGCGCCAATGAGAGCGAGGGCCAGAGCAAGAGCGGCCGTGCCCGACCGGCGATTTCCAGAGTTAGGTGCGCGCATTCGCGAGAGGGAGTCAGCGAATTAAAGCACGGCTTGAGGTTTCGTGCAAAGCTCGGCACAAAACGAAGACGGACGGGCCGTCGAGGCTGAGGCGCTAGCTCGAGGTAAATAGATGGCCCAGCTTTTCTTTTTTCGTCTTCAAGTACTCTTCGGCGTGTGGGCTGGGTTTGACTTCGCACGGTACGCGCTCTACGACTTCGACTCCGGCGCGCTGCAGAGCCAAGACCTTCTCAGGATTATTCGAAAGCAAGCGCACTCTGGTTACGCCCAGGGCCTTGAGCATCTGGCCGGGTAATGCAAAGTCGCGCTGGTCGGCCTTGAAGCCCAGGCGCTCGTTGGCCTCAACGGTATCGAGGCCGGAATCCTGCAACTCATAAGCCTGCAATTTTGCCATCAGGCCGATGCCACGGCCTTCCTGCTGCTCGTAAATCAGGATGCCCGCGCCTAGGTCTCGAATCATCGAGAGCGCCATTTCGAGCTGTTGACGGCAATCACAACGCAGAGAATGAAAAACGTCTCCGGTAAGACATTGCGAATGAACCCGCACCAGCGGCGGAGCGGACTGAACATCGCCCATGACAAGCGCGACCGCTTCTTCAACATCGCGGTTCCGATCCGGCCCGGATTCCGCGCGGAATCCGTAGATCCGGAACGTGCCCCAGCGAGTGGGGAAATCCGCGGATGCGACGGGTTGAAGTGCGTTGGCGGTCACACACTGATTATAGCGGTTGCAGGATGAGCCCAGGGCGATCGGGTTAGGCCTGACCGCGCCCCTTGAAAGGAAAGATGGCGTCTTGCTTGGAAGGAATAGGGGCTCCGTTGTGAGTGGCCGGATGAAAATGCCAGTTCTCCAGCGCCGCCAGGCATTTGCTGTCGATCTCGGGGCCGAGGCTCTGCAACACCGTCTTGCGGACGATTTCCCCTCTTTCGTCAATCGTGATTTCGATGATGACTTTGCCCTCGGAATCCGGCCGTTGCCACGGGTAGACCAAGGGGTCGGAGGTTGCGATGGGCAGCGCCGGACGAATCTCGTCACCGTATATGGGCCCGCCGGGAAGGCTTCCGTAGGGGAGTCCCGCAGGGGCGCCGTGGCCGAGTTTGGAGAGGGTTGCCGTTTCAGACTTGTCCTCTGCTGTGGAGGGTGAGCGTGGCAGGGGTAACTTCGCCAGTGTGGGATTGTGTTTCCAAATCAGCTTCTCGTGTCCCAGCCGCTGGTGACGATAGACCTCAGTCGCACGGTCGGGTGAACTGCTCGCGCTGTCGTCGGGTGATTGGGTAGGGAAATAGAGTCGCGTGAGCAGTTTGCCATTGCGTCCGAGAGCGATGGAGTTCGCGGTCAATAGCTGCGGCTCCCGAGGATGCAACAGCCATGCAAAAACAAGGCCGTGCAGCAGCAGCGAGCAGAACACCGTCCTGCGCTGCTGAGTTGATGTCCTCGGATTGAGCTGTGCAAACATCGGCGGGCTCCTGCCCAATGGCCTTCTACTTTAGGTTAGACGGGTCGGGTGGGCGTTCGTCAAGCTCATTTTTCTATTGCCTGGTGTCGTTGGTGCGGATGAGAGAACGCTGTTAAAATAAATCCGCAGGCGGGAATCCCTTCTCTTCGTGGGGCTATAGCTCAGTTGGGAGAGCGCGTCGTTCGCAACGACGAGGCCGTCGGTTCGAGCCCGACTAGCTCCACCAAATCACTCCAAGCAAAATCAGAACTGAAGCGGCAACCGGCAGAAGTGTCCGTAGTGCGCACTGCTCACGGTCGCGCCAGCCTCGTGGTGAAACTCCGTCCCAGCGAAGCAGCGCCTAAAGGCGTACTGATAACGCGGCACTTACGGCACGCATGAATGCGTGCCCTGATACGAATCGTACTTGCACCACGGGCTGCCAGCCTCGTGGCGGTGGCGGCGGCTGGCTGGCAATGATTGAACGGTTAGAAGCCGAGTTACAGAAAGAGGATGGGCTTGCCAGGGCGGCAGCTAAGGAAGTCGATTTAACCAGCGAACGGGGACTATAACGGGCAGTTCAGATGAACATCTCGTCCTGAGGGACGGGCTGGCGCGCCTCGCGGCGGCGGCCGTTCCTGCGGCTAGTTCCTGCAAGCAGAAACTCAATGCCGGCGGTGATTCCCTGAATCAGTCCTGAAAACTGGCGCACGGGAGAGACCACCGTCTTGTGCACCATCTCGGAAGTCTCTTCCACCCGGTCAATGGTGCGGCTGAGCAATTCGTCGGCGCGGATGATTTGCAGGCGGGCGCGATCTACCACATCATTTACCGTCGCATCCATGCGTTCGACCTGCGAGCGCACCGAGTGGGTCGTCTCCGTCAGATTGTCGGCAATGATCTGCAGCTTGGGGCGCAGTTCGGTCAGGATCGACTGCGCCGTTTCCAGAGTGGGCAGAGCCTTGGTCTTCACTTCGATCGCGAGCGCCTCCATACGGGAAGAGCTCTTGCGCATGGCCAGGTACAAAGCCGCGAGGATGCCCGCTTGCAGAACCACGGCTGCGCCAGTCAGCGCGATGAACAGTGGAGTGAGGTTTTCCATATTGAGCGCTCTCCAAGCCTACGATCCGCCGCCACCAACGAACCCTAGCGTCCATCCAAACCAACGACCGAGCCCGCCGGTGGCTCTGGCACGGTTACAAGCTCTTCGGCGCTCCGGTCGTCTCCGTCGTAGCGTCTTGATAAGCCTGCCGTCCGGCTTCGTAGGCGGCGCGGAATTGATCCTTCTGCTGATTCACAGCATCGCGGCCGCGGTCCACCCATTCGGAAGCCTGGTCGCGGGCCTCGCGTGCGCGGCCGCGAACGTAATCGCGTCCTTCCTCGGCTCGAGCGCGAAGCACATCGCGCGTCTCGGTACCCGAGCGCGGTGCGTAGAGAACTCCGGCTAACGCACCAAGCCCCAGCCCCGCCAGGAACCAAACAAGAGTATTGCTTTCTCGATCCGGCATTTGTCCTTACCTCCCGACTATAAGTGCTGTCAATCGGATGTTAGCACCGGCATGAGGGAAATACAATTACGGCAGAACCCGGACACGGGGCGTCTTTGATAGCTCAGCGCCTGCAAACACTCAGCTTACTTCTGCATGGGAGGACTGGCGGGGTTTGGCGGGGGCGCGGCCGGCTGCGTCTTGACCGGGGCCGATTTGACTCCCTGAAGAACCGAGCTCGGCCCGCCACGCTTGATGGCGTTGATGGAAAGTGTGACCGAGGTCAACATGAAAAGAACGGCTGAAATGGTCGTCGCTTTGGAGAGCGCGGTGGCCGCGCCTCGCGGGCCAAACGCGGCCTGACTGCCCTGGCCACCGAAGGCCGCCGAGATGTCTCCAGCTTTGCCGCTCTGCAGCAGCACCACAATAATCAGGAACAGGCAAACGATCACGTGAATGATGGTGACGAGAATGATCATGGAATTGGAGCAGTCCTAAGTTTTCAGTGCGCAGCTAGTTTGACATCCGCCGCTCTCATCGGTCAAGGGCAAGGGCAGCGAGGCCGCGGGAAGCCGCCAAGAGTATAGGCGAATGTAAAGCGAACACATTCGCCGACTTACAAGATGCCGCAGCTCGGAAGGAAGCGCGGTTCGGAGTCTTGCCGAGGAACCAAGAGCCAGATCGAAGAGAAAAAACTTCATGCGTAAAATACTTGGAATCAATGAGTTACGTTTTTAGATCCGGCTAAAATATTGGAGATAAACAACTTAAATCTAAAATATTCCATTCAAAGGACTTAGGCGGTGTGGCTGCGGTTAAGTGGTTTAGAATGAGTGGCCAGTCCGTAAAATATTGGATTCATGGGACTTAGGTTGTTTCTATTCAGATTTCAAAGATCAAATGCGTATGTAGATAGGATTGCCGGATTTGAGGGCGAAGTCAAGGAAAATCTGCGGGGGCAGCCGGCGTCTGTGAGGGCCGCGAGATCCCTCACCCGGCTGAAGTGCGCCGGGTTTCGGGATGACTCCGTCGTAAGGGAATCTGCATAATCTTTTGGGAAGGCCACCGAAAGCATGATCGGCGCGCCCATCGTTAGTCGAGTTCGTCGGCGGAAGGGAGCGCGACGTCTCATTAACGAAAGCATTCCCGCAGGGGCTGAGGCCCGCGTCGTGGTTGGCTCTGAGCGGCACGGCTGCCGTGCCCTTCCCAAAGAACCATGGGGCTGAAAGAGTTGCGTGGGGCAGATCGTGCGACCTCGGGGGCTGAAGCCCGTAAATTCTGACGCTTGACGCGGCGCTGAAGCGCCGCTCTTCCACATCCACGGGCAGGCAAGCGCCGTGCTTCCAGGCGCTGCGCCGATCATCTTCGGATTCGGACGATCAGATTCAATGATCGTCCGTTCGACGATCAGTTGCGGGTGAGTTCGCCTTCTTTTACGCCGGTGATGGTGACGAAGCGGATTACGCCGGCGCTGTCTTCGAAGACGAGGCCGGTGCCTTTGGGGTTGGTGACGGCGGCGACGAGATGGCCGTAGGATTTGGGGATGCCTCCGTGGGTGGGAGTTTGGTCGTAGCGGGCGAGTTCGCCTTCTTTCATGCCGGTCATGGCGACGAAGCGGATGACGCCGTCGGCGTCCTCGAAGATGAGGCCGGTGCCGATCTGGTCAGAGATGGCGGTGACGAGGCGTCCGTAGGATTTGGGGACGGTGCCTTCGGTGGGCGAGTAGGCGTAGGCGACGGTGGCGTTGCGGTTTCCGTAGACGTAGCCTGCGGTGGCGAGCAGGGCGGCGACGAGGATGAGCAGTAGTCTTTTTTGCATTGCGATTTGGACCTTTCGTTGTTCTTATCAGCGAGCAAGGAAATCCAGCGCCTAAAGGCGCGCTAGTAACGCGGTGCTTGCGGCACGCCTAAAGGCGCGCCCTGATACGAGTCTCTTCCTGATGCGAGTCTTGTCCTGATGCGAGTTTCATCCTGATACGAATCTTGTCCTGTGGATGAATCATGTTCCGATGCGAATCATGTCCTTCATATGAATCATGCTCTGATACGAAACATGCCATGATATTCCCCCCTCGCACCGCACGCGGCTAGGGCAGGACCTGGATTTTGTGCATCATGCCGAGATCTTCGTGGAGCAGGATGTGGCAGTGGAAGACGAAGGTGCCGGCGGTGGTGGGATCACGGAAATCCATGCGGACTTTGATGCTGGGATAGGGGCCGCTGCCGGACCAATAGGGAATTTCAAACGTGTCGCGCAGGTCTTGATCGGCGACGGCCTTGCCGTTGACTTCGAGCATCATGAAGTGGATTTGATGGATGTGGAAATCATGAGTTTCGAGGGCATGGTTTTCGATGGTCCAGTCTTCGACCGCTCCCACCTTGGTGGTGATGGCGGGTTTTTCGTTGGCCTCGAAAACCTTCTGCTTCTGTCCGTCGACGGTGATGTAGAACTGAATGGGGCCATTGGTGCCGCCGAACTCCTCGGAGAAATAAATGTGGCGCTGGGTGGTTGGGGTGGCGTTTTTTAGGCCGGCGAATTTGAGGCTATCCATTTTTATGGAGGCCGTGGGCGCAGAGATCTTGGCGGGCAGGGCTGGCTGATTGTGAGGACTGTTGCTGAGCACCATTGCGGCTAGAGGCTGCTCGAGATCAGCATTGCCGGTGGGGCCGGTGGAATACGCGAGGGTCATGAAGTTGGCGCTCACGCCTGCGGGCGGGGCTTGGACGATAAACTCGGCGCGGCCTGCGGGAGGCACGAGGATGGTGGTTTCGTTCCGGGGCGCAGCCAGAGGGTAGCCATCGAGAGCGATCAGTTGCATTGGCTGGGGCACGCTGTTGAACCAGACCTGCAGCGGCATGAAATCCTGGAGGGTGGCGTTCAGGACGCGCCAAAACTGCTTTTCGCCGGGCTTCATTTCGATCATGGGCGTGGGGCCCTGAACGCTGGCGGCATTCTGGAAATTCAAGGTGAGTTGGTAGGGTCCGGGAACCCAGGGGACGAGATATTCCTGGCGAATGGTGAAGACGCGCTCGGTGAGTCCGGTAACCTCGGGGCGGACTTTTTCCATGCCTTCGACGACGATTGCTCCGGCAGCGCCGCCGTTCACCTGAAATTCGGTGAAGCCGTGCACGTGGGGATGGTACCAGTAGAGTCCGGGCGGCTCGTTGGTTGGAATCTGCATGTCGAACTGAAAGCCGGGCGCGGCGGGTTGGATCAGAGTGGTGAGAACATCGTCCTGGTGGCAGGTAGGAGGGACGTTCATGCCGTGGAAGTGAACGTTGGTGGAGTTAATGGTTGCAGTGCCACCGTCGCCGCAGGTTGAGCCCGAGGGAGACATGTCCATCGCATCCTTGCTCTCGGGGCCATTGCTGACGATGCGATCTTTGACGTTCAGCAGAAGGCGGTCGCCGGGATTGACGCGGAGCGTGGGAGCCTCGACTACACCGGTGGCAGCTTCGTACTTGTAGCAGTAGTGGGTATAGCCGTTGAGGTCGACGGAGTGGGCCATGGTGAAGTCGGCGTTGAGAACGCCGTTTTGCGAATAGAGGCTTGGGGCATCAAGGACTACGGTGTTGGGTTGCGGGCGCGGAGGGCACTGAGCGGCCGCCCCTACGAAAGAAAATCCACATACCAAGATGGCGAGCAAGTATCGAGATGGAATGCGCATATCGAAATCCTTAAATCTTCGCGCCGGGCTCCTCGCTTCAGCGCGGTGCTTCTAGGGCAGTACCTGAATCTTGTGCATCATACCGAGATCCTCGTGGAGCAGGATATGGCAGTGAAAGACGAAAGTGCCGGCGATGGTCGGATCGCGAAAATCCATTCTCACTTTCACGCTGGGATAGGGACCGCTGCCGGACCAATAGGGAATTTCGATGGTGTCGCGAAGATCCTGGTCGGCGACTTCCTTGCCGTTGACTTCCAACATTTGAAAATGGATCTGGTGGATGTGAAAGGCGTGCGTCTCGAGGGCGCGGTTCTCGATGGTCCAGTCTTCGACGGCTCCGACTTTAGTGGTGATCATGGGCTTTTCGTTGGGCTCGAAGACCTGCTGCTTTTGGCCGTCGACGGTGATGTAGAACTGAATGGGACCATTGGTGCCGCCGAACTCCTCGGAGAAATAAAGTTTGCGGGCGGTGCTGGGAGTGAGATTTTTCAGTCCGGAGAATTTCAGGTTGCCGGTGGCAACTTTCGCCGTGGAGACGGGGGTTTTGGGTTGCCGCCTGGCGGCGGAGTTGGTGGTGAGTTCGACGTTGGCGAGGCTCTGTTCGAAATCCGGGTTGCCGGTGGGGCCGGTGGAATACGACAAGGAGACGAATTGAGCGCTGACTCCAGCGGGCGGGGCGGGCACAATAAACTCGGCACGGCCGGCGGGCGGCACGAGGATGGTGGTTTCGTAGCGAGGCTCGGCCACTGGGTAGCCATCGAGGGCGATCAACTGCAACTGCTGAGGCGTGCCGTTGAACCAAACCTGTAGGGGCATGAAGTCCTGGAGAGTGGCGTTGGCGACGCGCCAGAATTCCTTTGCACCCGGGGCCATTTGGATAATGGGAGATGGTGTGCCGGGGGAAGCGGCGACTTGAAAGTTCAGGGTGAGCTGATAGGGTCCGGGAACCCAGGGGACGAGGTATTGCTGGCGAACAACAAAGACGCGCTCGGTGAGGCCAGTGACTTCGGGGTGGACCTTTTCCATGCCTTCGACGACAAGAGCTCCGGCTGCGCCGCCGTTTACTTGAAACTCGGTGAAGCCATGCACGTGCGGGTGATACCAGTAGAGGCCGGGCGGCTCCGTGGTGGGAATCTTAATGTTGTATTCAAAGGCAGGCGAGCCGGGCTGAATCAGCGTGGTGAGAACGTCATCCTGATGGCAGACGGGAGGAACGTTCAGACCGTGGAAGTGAACGTTGGTGGACTGCAGGGAGCCGGCGCCGCCATCGCCGCAAGCTGCGCCGGTGGGGACGATCATGCGATCCATGGCGCTCATCGAGTGCAGGCCGTCGCCCTTGATGTCATCGGTAACGTCGAGGACAATCTGGTCGCCGGGATTGAGGCGCAGGGTTGGGGCTTCGGCGGTTCCCGTGGAAGTTGCGTATTTGTAGCAATAATGCGAATAGCCGTAAGTATCGACCGAGTAGCCCATGGTGAGGCCGGCGTTCAGGACTCCACTTTGGGAATAGAGGCTTAGGGCATCTTGGACGACGGAGCCGGCGGGGGGGCGCGCGGGGCACTGCGCCGCGGCTTCCAAACAGCAAACCCCACTCAGGATGACCGCCAACAAAAATTTAGAAACCATGCGCATTTATTATTCCTTCAGGCCTTGGCGAAACTGGGTCGATCTAAAACACTTTCTTGTTTTTCGTTGGCGAATATATTTGCTAGAAAGCCGGAGGCGGAAAAGATCCAATCGACAAAAGCCCCGGACTATTGGCATCGACGATGGGCGAACCGGGCATCTCTTTCAGGGTACACTGCCCGCCGGCGGAACTCACCGCAAGCAGGGCGATGCCTGACTGGGTGCCAAACTCGGCAACATAGATGACGCCGCCAGTTCCGGTGTTAGTCTCGAGTGCCAGGTTCGAGAGGTAGGACCACAAGACGGAATAACCCTTGAGGCGATTGGAGGCGCAGCCGACCGTAAGTTTGCCGGTGGTCTTGTTGAACCAAGCGGCGGAGATCTTATCGCCTTGGGTGTTGCTAATGTAGAGAAGCGTCTCGTCGGGGCTGAGCTGAATGTTGCTGGAGTTGATTGAAGTTCCCAGATAATTGACAACGGTCTTGGCCAAGTTGCCGGAAGAAATGTCGGAGACTTCGACCACGGTGGAAGTGGACGTATCGGCGAAAAGGGCGAAGTGGCCGTCCTGGGTGATCTCGACGCTGGTGGGATAGGTGGCTCCCTGCGACGCGAGATAGCCGCTGGAATTCTGTTCGTCGCCATTCGAAACCGGAGTGCCGGACGAAATGTTGAAGGACTCGATGGAACCATCGCCGTAGGTGACGACCAGAATGTTGCCGTGCGCGACCATGCCGTCGACGATGCCAGCCTGCAGCCCGACCACGGAAACGTCGTTGATGAAGGTGAGGCTGCAATCGGACTGAATCTGAAAGGTGCCGATGGTGTTCGAGCTGCTGAAGCTGGCGTAGAGATATTGGCTGTTGGCCGCCAAACCGATCCCATTGGCGGCGCCGGAGTCGGTTGGGGAGCCGGATACGGCGGCGCCTACTTGCAGCGTGTTGACGTTGATGCCAACGATATCGCCGGTGGAAGCGTCGGAGGCATAGACGCACTGGTTGCTTCCGCTATTGAGCACGTTGAGCCGGTTCGCCGCGAAATAGCCGCCGCCGATGCCCGAACCGCCGGTTAGGACTTGTTCGGCCAGGGTAAGAAGACCGTTGGCGCCCACGGTGTAAAAGGTGACGCCGTTCACGAACGGGGCATCGTCATTGGTAAGGACGTATTGAGGTTGGGTCGCGGCGGCCGCAATGCCATTCACGACGCAAAGCGAAAGGAGCAATGCCGCACCGCGCAAGAACCGGGAATGAACTGACATCCGAATGTTTTCCTTAGAAATGCTTTAACGACGTTAATGAAGTTAAACACAGGTAACGCGGGCGTTCAATGGCAATCCCGTGATCGCGCTAGGGAATAAGGACTACGGATGAAAGTGTTTGCAGCTTCGGAAAAGCCGCAACCCGCCTCGATTCCAGCCGTTGTTCCAGAGCGCCGAATCGAAGAACTACGCAGCGAAAATCTACAGGAATAATATCGACTACTACTCGACTTCGTTTGTCATTTCTTTGTCAACAAGTCTTTGTCAACAAGGTCGGCTGCCGTCGTTGGTGCGGCCGGGAGTGGTGGCTTTAATGGCAAGTGAGTTGCGCGGTACCGACGATGAAGCATCCGCCGCCGCAGGCATTTATGGAGAGGCATCCGCCATTGGGAGAAGCGGGGTCGTCGGCCCAGACGGTGTAGGTGCCGGACGCTCCGCTGGTGCATTGAGCGAGGCCCGCCGCGGTGACGGATATCTCACTCGTGGCCGCACCTTGATAACACGTTCCCCAATGGGCGGCCAGCGGAGTCACGGTGTTGGGAGCGGTATTGTAATCACCGGTGGCGGTGAACTGGACTTGCCCGTCCGGATAAGCCTGTGCGTCGGCGGTTGCCGGGGTTAGAGCGATGGATTGGAGTTGACGGTTTGCACCCGCACCATTGCCGCAGGACAGCGCAAACGACGCGACCAGAAACAAGAGGAAGGAACATAGAGAGAACCGATGAGGCGTCTTCATAGAGTTCTTCCTGTCTAACGGCAACCCCAAACGGAGCGATGAAGTTGCGGACAGGAGGTCTGAAATATCTCCCGATGCATGTCGCCCCAGCGTGGCCCATACAGCATCGTGTCCCACCCGCCGAAAATCGCGGCGGGATGGGTCAGCCTCGGTCGTGATGGCGCATGGCCGGCCCCCAGGACTCCGCTTCCTCAGGATGACAATGCGAAAGGTTATTCCTCGAACAACGTCACCTGCCGCTGATCCTCTAGCCCTCCGCGGCGCGGACGGCGCGTCGCGCCGATTACGGCCAGCACGGTGAGGGATTCGAGGGCGGTGCGGGGGACGAAGATGCGCTGGGTGTTCGAGCGCTGATCGGGAGGATTGACCAGAAAACCCTCTGGGGTGGTTTGCGTGAGGTCGGCGGGCATGAGGCCTTCGAGAATTTCGTTGTCCTTGAAGCGCAGGCGCACCCAGAGGCCTTCGGAGCGGGGACGGGAAGTGAAGGTCTTGCGAGTGAGCGATTCGGAGTCGCCGAACTCGCGCACGAAGTAGACTCCTTTAATCTCGCGAAGATCCATGGCGACGACGTTGCCGGCGGTGTTCAGCAATTCCAACTTGCCTTCGTTGACGAATTGTGCTGGGGAGACGTAGCCGGAGACGGAATCCCGGTCCATTTTGCGGACGATGACTTTCTTGTGGGTTGAGGGCATGGATACGGCTTCCGGCTCGGGGCGTCCGGCTTCCGGGAAACAGACCGCGAAGCCCAACTCCGGCCCCATTCTCGCACTATTTCATCGAAAATCACGGGAATCCACGTTGGCAGTAGCCAAATTGTAAACGTTGTGTTATTCCTTTAAGTTGCCTTGGCGCCACTCAAAACCGGATAAGTGTTTTGTATTGAATGGCTTGTATCGAATTGAGAATGGAATTGCCGGGGTTGGGGCCGGTCATCCTGTGGAAAACCTGTGGAAAATGTAAGATCTGGGCTGGGATGGCGGGTTGACGGCTCCTGAGTCGCTGACGCGGAATCGCTTGAAGACGAATGGCTGATTACATTTACACGATGGAAATCCGGTTGACGCCGGATCAGATGAAGGGCGTCAATCTGGTGCAAGAAGTAGCCCGCGCCGCGGGAATCACTCTCTATCTGACCGGTGGCGCGATTCGGGACATCGTCAGCGGATTCACCATCCGCGACCTGGACTTCACGGTTCAAGGCAATCCCCTCAAACTGCAGAAGGACTTCGAACGGGCGGGCGCGCAACTGGCGGGCCACGACGAGGATGTGCGCACGCTGTTTCTGGTGCTGCCGGGGAATGTGCGCGCCGAAGTCGGCATGGCGCACACCGAACACTACGAGAAGGCGGGCAAGCCGCCTGCGATTGCGCCGGCGAGCATTCAGGAAGACTTGCGCCGGCGCGACTTTACGGTGAACGCAATGGCGCTGTCGCTGAATGAGGGCTCGCGGGGGCTGCTGCTCGATCCGTTCAACGGCGTGGCGGATATTGAGGCGAAGCTGCTGCGCGTTCTGCACAACTATTCGTTTGTGGAAGATCCGTCGCGGCTGATTCGAGCGACGCGCTTTGGGGCGCGATTCCACTGGCCGATGGAGGAGCGCACGCAGCAGCGCTACGACTCCGCCAAGGAAAACAACTACATCGACCACATCGGGAAGAGCGCGGTGGGGCATGAGATTGCGCAACTGGCGCATGAAGACGATCCGCTGGGCGTGGTGCGCGCCCTGGAAAAAGAAGAGTGGTTGAAGGTGCTGCACTCGCACTGGACCACGGCCAAGGTGGATACGAACGGACTGAACCAACTGATGAAAACCCGCCAGCAGATGGTGGATTTGGGTTATACGGTGGATCCGTCGGCGGCGGTGATGCATTTCCTGACGGCGCATCTCCCAGAGAAGGACATCGCCGATTTGCGGCGGCAGATTCCGCGCAAGGATTTGGTCGAGGCGTGGCGGAACGTCGAGGATCATGCCAAGGAACTGGCGAAGCGTTTGAGCAGTAAGGAAGCGGCCACGCCCTCGCGCACGTGGAATCTGCTGTCTGGGGCGCGGGCGGAGATGATTCTGTTTTTGGCGGTGACGGCGCGTCAACAGGCGGTGGAGCAGAAGATCAAGAACTTCTTCACCAAGTGGCGGCAAGTGCAGCAGCGGATTCCCCTGCCGGAGATGACGGAATTGCTGATCACGCCGCAGTTGCCGGAGTATCCGAAAATTGCGCGCGACGTGTTCATGCTGCTGCTCGACGGAAGACTGCGGTCGCGGACGGAGACTTTGAAGTTCTTGAAGCCGTTTGCCCCGCCGCCACCGCCACCACCGCCGCCCCCGAGGCGCGGTCGCGGGCCGAAGGCCGCGGCGGCGGTCGCACCCGAGGGTGCTGAGGGTAAGAAGGGCGAAGCGGCAAAGGTAAAGGGTAAAGGCAAGAAGGTGGAGGCGCCTGTGACGGCCGTTGCGGGACCGGTTCCCCTGCCGCCGGCGAAGGCGAAGCCGGGAGCGAGCCCAAAGCCTGAGCCGCAAGCTAAGCCGCAAGCCAAGCCACAAGCTAAGCCCGCCAAGCCTGCAGGGAAGGCTGTGAAACCGGCGGTGAAGCCCGCGAGTAAGGCCGCCCCGGCGAAGCATCCACAGAAGAAAGCGGCCAAGCCTGCGAGGCGCTCGGCTAAGCCGGTTGGGAAACATGCTGCGAAGAAGCCCAAGAAGCGATAAGCCGCTGGAATTCGCAGGTCCGGATAGTGTCCTAATTCGTATTCGGACAGGTACCAATTTCTGGGTTGTCCAGCCTGAATCCGGCATATAATAAGGGGTATGCATCGACCGCTTTTGATTACGGCGTTCGTACTGCTCCTGGCGTCTTTGCCGCTGTCGGCGCAGCACGGCGGAGGCCATGCCTCCGCTGGCGGACATGGCGGATTTGCGTCGCACGGGTCGGCCGGCCATGCGGCGGGCGCGGGCGCTTTCAGCGGGACACACTCTGGCTCGGGTTTCGGGGCGCGGTCGTTCGCGCGCGGTTCCGCTCCCCGGCAGTCACTCTCGGCGCGGGGCTTCAATCATTCTGGCGGGGTGCGAATCCGAACCTACGGGTTGAGAAATAACTGTGCCGGTTACGCCTGTCGCGGCGGGTATGGATATCCGTGGGGATATGGCGCGTTCGATCCGTATTGGTGGTGGAATTCCGGTTCGTCTTACGATCAGGATCAGCAGAATCAGATCGGCCTGGCGAACGAGATGAACCAGCAGAGCCTCGATCAGCAGAGGATGCGCGAGCAAGGCGATCAGGATGTATATGCGAGGTCGGCGCCTCCGCCTCCGCACCAGGAAGAACGCACGGAAGCCGCGCCGGCCACGGTGCTGGTGTTCCGCGATCAGCGCCAGCGGGAAGTGCAGAATTACGCCATCGTAGGGCAGACGCTGTGGAACTTTGCGCCGCAGCATACGGAGAAGATTCCACTGGCGGAACTCGATCTGCCCGCCACGACTAAGATGAACGACGAGCGCGGGGTAGATTTCCGCGTGCCGACCGGCTCGATGTGAGTCGAGCTTCCGTGCCTAGAACCTCGCGATAGCGTTCCCAGCCACTGCAAATCCGGTCGTGTTGTTCTGTTTCCGTAACGGACGCTTGACAACTCTTCCGCAAGAGGGCATAAAAGGAGCCGCTTTTGCAGGTGGCTGAAGATGAGCGACACGGCGGGTCCGTGGTGGCGACAGCGGGCGTGGTGGATCGATCATTGGGTCGACGTGGTCGGCGCGATACTGGTGCCGCTGATCCTATTTGTCATTCAAGAACACGAACAGGCTCGCGAAGCGCAGGGAAATACTCAAGTTGACCTGCAGCATCAGGCTGTCCGGCTGGCGGCCGCCGACGCCGACAATCATCAGGCGATTGCACTGCTGGCGGATCTGGGCTCGAGGACCGGCCCGGAGCAGCTCCCGCAACGGCGCGCCATGGCCCAGGCAGTGCTGGAGTATGCGCGCCAGGAACGGCTCTTTCGTCCATCCTCGGTGGTCGCGATCAACTACCTGCAGCGGGAGTGCGACCAGGAGACGTATGAGTTACTGCATCAAGCAGTGGAACGGGCCATGCTGGTAACCCCCAAGGGCGCAGATCAAACTGTCGCAGCGGACTCCAGAGGTGAGAAACAAGATCGGAGCGAATACGACTCCCAATTGCTTGCCCTAGCCGATAAAACGCGCGCCGCTGGCTGCGCGGCGGGTCACGGAAGCTTCGCGGCGACGATACTGCCCAAGACTTCGTACTTTCAGCAATACCTGGAGGTTGGGTGCGGCGAGACCAACTCGAAATCGGTGAACATACCGCTATCGAAGGACGAGCAGGATGAGTATCAAGTGAAGGACGTGAGGGCTTACTTCGAGCGAATTTCGAACGTGAAGAAGAACTATCAGGAAACTCACTCGGTTAATCCGGATCACGAGTCTGTTTCGGTACAGTATTCGATCGAAGGGCCCGATGCGCAATTGTTCGGACACTGCCCGGGCGGGGGGCAGGCTACGCTGATCGTTGAATCTCTGCTCGAGCCAAAGGCGGACAATGTTGCGCAGCCTCAGGCACCGGCATCCGCGAAAAAATAGCGGACCATTCTTGAGTCCGTTCGAACGCTCAGGACTGCCTCGTTTTCCTCTGGCCCGCTTGCGGTAGACTAACGATACCGAGCCTATGTCCCAATTCGTTCACTTGCATCTGCATACCGACTACTCATTGCTCGACGGCGCCTGCGACGTTGAAAAGCTTTGCCAGCGTGTAAAAGAGCTGGGCATGCCCGCCGTGGCCATGACGGACCACGGGAATATCTTTGGCGCGGTGCACTTTGTGAATGCGGCGAAGGCGGCGGGCGTGAAGCCTATCATCGGCTGCGAACTTTACATCTGCAAGAAGGACGACCACAACATCGAGCGCACGCCGCCCGAGGGCGACGGCTACAACCATCTGCTGGTGCTGGCGGAGAACGAAGAGGGTTACCGCAATCTGGTGAAGATTACGTCGGAAGCTTCGCTGCATGGCTTCTATTACAAGCCGCGGGTGAGCAAGAGGTTTCTGGCGGAGCATTCGCGCGGGCTGATCGGGCTTTCGGGGTGCTTGAAAGGCGAGGTCGCGGAGCGGTTGATGGAGGGAAATTACGATGCCGCTCGCGCGGCCGCGGGGAATCTGCGCGACATTTTCGGCAAGGACAATTTTTATCTCGAGATCCAGGACCAGGGGCTGGCGATGGAGCACAAGATCCATCCGGGCTTGTTCCAGTTGGAGAAAGATCTCGGGCTGCCGATGGTGGCAACGAACGACAGCCATTATCTGTGCGAAGACGACGCCCATGCGCAGGACGTGATGCTGTGCATCCAGACGGGCAAGTCGATTCACGACACGCAGCGCATGAAGTTCGATGGCAACCAGTTCTTCGTAAAGAGCCACGACGAGATGCGGCGCGTGTTCAAAGATTCGCCGGATGTCTTGACGCGCACACTCGACATCGCCGAGCGCTGCAGCCTGCGGCTGGAGAAAATCGCGACGCCGTTCCCGCAATTCGAGGTTCCGCCGGGCTACACGATTGACAGCTATTTTGCGCACGTTTCGCGCGAAGGTTTTGCGCGCCGGCTGGAGGCACTGCGGCCACTGCACGAGCAGGGCAAGTTGAAGCATTCGATGGCGGACTACGAGCAGCGCATGGAGCGCGAACTCGGAATCATCCAGCAGATGAAGTTTCCGGGGTATTTCCTGATCGTGTGGGATTTCATCCGCTACGCGAAGGAACGCGATATTCCAGTGGGGCCGGGGCGCGGATCGGCGGCGGGGTCGCTGGTTTCCTACGCGCTGGGGATTACCGATATCGATCCGCTGCAGCACGAGTTGCTGTTTGAGCGATTTCTGAATCCCGAGCGGGTTTCGATGCCGGATATCGACATCGACTTCTGCATGAACCGGCGCGGCGAGGTGATCGACTACGTTACACAGAAGTACGGGCGCGACAACGTGGCGCAGATCATCACGTTCGGCACCATGGCGGCCAAGGCCGCGATTAAAGATGTGGGGCGCGCGATGGACATTCCGTACGCCGACGTCGATCGCATCGCCAAGATGGTCCCGACGCAGCTCAACATCACGCTGGAGGAGGCCATCGAAGATTCGCCGCAACTGCGCGAAGCCATGGAGAAAGACGGGCAGATTCGCGAGCTGATGCAAACGGCGAGAAAACTGGAAGGGATGGTGCGGAACTCCGGAGTTCACGCCGCGGGCGTGGTGATTTCACCGCGTCCTCTGACGGAACTGGTTCCGCTGCACCGCACGAAAAACGGCGAAATTGTCACCGCCTTCGACATGGTCGCCATCGAGAAGATGGGCCTGCTGAAGATGGATTTTCTCGGGCTGACCACGCTGACGATTCTCACCGACACACTGAAACTGATCCTGCAGACACGGGGTACGCCGGTCACCCTGGAACAGATTCCGCTGGAGGACGCGGAGACGTATCAAAAAGTCTTCCACAAAGGATTGACCTCGGGCGTGTTTCAGTTTGAATCGCACGGCATGCGGGACGTTTTGCGGAAGTATCAGCCGAATTCGATTGAAGACCTTACGGCACTGAATGCGCTCTACCGGCCGGGGCCGATTCAGGGCGGAATGATCGACGATTTTGTCGACCGCAAGCACGGGCGCAAGAAGGTGGAGTATGAACTGCCGGAGCTGCAGGAGATTTTGCAAGAGACATTGGGCGTGATTGTGTATCAGGAGCAGGTGATGCAGATCGCGAACCGTCTGGCGGGCTACTCTCTCGGTGAAGCGGACCTGCTGCGGCGCGCCATGGGCAAGAAGGACGAGAAAGAAATGGCGAAGCAGCGCCAACGATTCGTCGAAGGCGCGGCGCAGCGCAAATTTCCGCCGAAGAAGATCGAGAAGATTTTCGATCTTATGGCGCAGTTTGCGGGGTACGGATTCAATAAGTCGCATTCCGCCGCTTACGCGCTGCTGGCCTATCACACGGCGTATTTGAAAACGCACTATCCGGTCGAGTTCATGGCGGCTTTGCTGACGTCGGTCACCGGAAGCACCGATGACGTGGTGAAGTATATCAACGAATGCCGCGAGATGGGCATTGCGGTGGAAGCTCCGGACAGCAACGTGTCGGCTGCGAACTTTACGCCGCACGGAGAAGCCATTCGATTTGGGCTGGCAGCGGTGAAAAACGTAGGCGGCAATGCGATTGAGTCGATTGTGGCGGCGCGGAGGAAGCTGGGGCGCTTCAAGTCGATTTACGAATTCTGTGAGAACGTCGATCTGCGGCTGCTCAACAAGCGAGTGCTGGAGTCGTTGATCAAGAGCGGGGCAATGGATTCTCTGGGCCGGCGCGCGCAGTTGATGGCTGTACTGGATCTCGCCATGGATCGGGCTCAGAAGGCGCAGCGAGACGTGGAATCGGGACAGCACGGCCTGTTCGGAGTGTTTCAGCAGGAAGAGTCCGAAGCGAACAACGACAAGCTGCCCAACATTCCCGACTGGGACGAGCAGGCGCGCCTCGCCGCGGAAAAAGAAATCCTGGGCTTCTTTATCACGGGTCATCCACTGCAGAGATACAAAGACAAGCTGGAGGACCTGCAGGCTCTGAGCATTGCGGAACTCGGAACGATGACGAAATCCACCGGCAAGGACGAGACCATCGCCACGGCGGGGATCATCGGCAACGTGCGCGTGCAAAAATCGAAGCGCGGAGAGTTTTACGCGCAAGCCACACTCGAGGACATGTCGGGATCGATCGACATGATCGTCTTCCCGGAGGCGTACAAGCGGCTGGGTGACAAGGTGAAGCTGGAGGTTCCGGTGCTGGTGCGCGCCGGAGTACGAATCGAAGAAGGAGCGAACGCCAAGATTACGGCGGCTGAGATCATGCCGCTGGAAGAGGCGAAGGTTCCGCTGCCGCGCGCGATTCGCATTCGCGTGCCCCTGGAAACCGCGGGTGAGTCCACGGTGGACGATCTTCATGCGCTTTTTCAGGAGCGCAAGGGCGAAGCGCGGGTGTTGTTTGACGTGGAACGCGCGGGGGATTTCATGGTGGTTATGGAAGCGGAAGGCTATAATGTGCTGCCAGACCGCAACTTCATCGCCCGCGTGGAACAGTTGTGCGGGCGCGGCAGTGTGCGGATGATCAGTTGAAGCCGTAATGCCCTAAACCATGGAAGCAACCCAAAAGGCGCAGCAGGAATTGGAGCAGATCGAGCGGCAGGTGGCGCTGATCGAGGCCACGGCTGGACAAAGCGAGGAGACTCACCGCCAACTGGCGGAGCTGCAAGAGCGCGTCCATACCCTGAGGCAGGAGATGAAGGGGTTGCAGACCGCCTGGCAGAAAACGGAACTGGCGCGGCATCCGCAGCGTCCGCAGACGCTCGATTATATTGAGCGGCTGTTCACGGACTGGAGCGAGATTCACGGCGACCGCAGTTTCGGCGACGATCCGGCGATTGTTTGCGGAATGGCGCGCTTTCATGGCGAAGAAATTCTGGTGATCGGCACCCAGAAGGGGCGGGACATGAAGCAGCGCGTGTACCGCAATTTTGGCACGCCGCACCCGGAGGGGTATCGCAAAGCGCTGCGCGTGATGCAAGTCGCGGAAAAATTTCGCCGGCCGATCTTTACGCTGGTGGATACGGACGGCGCCTACCCTGGAATTCACGCGGAGGAACGCGGGCAAGCCGAGGCGATCGCGCACAACTTGCGCGAAATGGCGCGGCTTAAAGTGCCGATCATCGCGACGGTGATTGGGGTTGGAGGCAGCGGCGGGGCATTGGCGATCGCGGTCGCCGACCGAGTCCTCATGATGGAGAATTCGATTTACTCGGTGATTTCTCCCGAAGGCTGCGCCGCCATCATGTGGCGGGACTCCACCAAGAAGGAGCTGGCAGCGGAAGCCATGCGCATCACGGCGACCGATCTCAGCGAACTCGGATGCATCGACGATATCGTGCCGGAACCGGAGGGCGGAGCGCACCGGGATCACGAAGCGGCCGCGAACTTGCTCGACTTGAGTTTGCGGAAACACTTTGCGGAAGTGAAGAAAATCCCGCCGGCAGAGTTAATCGTGGCACGATATAATAAGTTCCGCACCATAGCCCAGTTCTTCAAAACGGAGTAGCGAGTCCAGAGTGATCTTTCTTCCCGTTCCCAAGTAGGTTCCT
>Ga0302180_10000601_pt1 | contig 28895 bp, 28 predicted proteins | sample I_Palsa_E3_2_FD_200575 | JGI IMG/M metagenome (GOLD analysis project Ga0302180, IMG submission 200575) | Peat permafrost microbial communities from Stordalen Mire near Abisko, Sweden - I_Palsa_E3_2 | ecosystem: Environmental > Terrestrial > Soil > Palsa > Peat permafrost | place: Sweden...
TGCGTCCTTCACCACTTGTTGCATTCACCTTGAACCAGGGCTCCTTTCCTCCGCCGGCATTACACCGACCTCATCGGTCTTACGAGCCCATCCGCCACCCCATGAGGCCGGGTCCGATCCTCGCGGATCACCCGTTGAGCGGCCACGTCCGCCGCTCACTCCACGGGGTTTCCCGTGTTGCTACGACTCCCCTATGCACGCATCCCGCCGCCACTACCCCGGTGGAATCGTCAGGTGCCCTCTTCGCTCGCTTCCCCAACGATCGCAGCCTTCCCCGTTTTGTGGCCGGGTCGGCTTCCACATCAGCCCTTTCGGGGCCTGCACCGCGTTCGCTTAACGCTGCGCTCTGCGTGCTCGCCAGATCACCTACGTGATCCTCTACACCGAAGGCTTCGGCCGCTTCGTTTCCTCCACGACCGCTCCGATTGCTACCGGCTGGAGCGAAAGTTACCGGGTGGGACTACCTACCTCCCACTGGGGAATCGCGCCTTCCCACGGCGCACCACAAATACGGCACAACCACCGGATTTCCACGGCACAGCCCGATTGCAAGTGGTAGGAAATTAAGGAAATTTGTGGTGGCCAGGGGTGGAATTGAACCACCGACACGCGGATTTTCAGTCCAGGGCCGAAAACCCTCCAACCCACTGATCTTGCAGTGGTTTGATTGGCCAGATCATGGAATATTCTGCGCAGTTACACCGAGATAGGTACCTGATTTCCATAGATACGGTTCGATAATATTCCATGACTGATGACGCACCTCCTTGCGGTCAGCTCGACATCACACTGAGAGGTAATAGCCTGTCTTGTACAATTGTACATGTGATACACTGTGACCTATGGAGATCGTCATCGACACTTCCGCCCTTCTTGCCGTCGTCGGAGAGCAGCCAGAAAAAGCGGAGTTAGTCCGATTAACACGAGGTGCAGCGCTCGTAGCCCCAGCCTCGGTTCATTGGGAGGTTGGCAACGCGTTGTCCGCCATGTTCAAACGCAAGGCTATTGGCTTAGACGCGGCATTAGACCTGTTGGATGCGTACGCTGCCATACCCATTCGGTTGATTGATGTTGCGCTAAAGCAAGCGGTGGAATTGTCGGCGAGACTGAACGTTTACGCCTACGACGCGTACGTCATCGCATGTGCAGTAAATCAGAGGGCTCCGATACTCACCCTCGACAGAGGATTAATCGAGCGTGCTCGCGAAGTGAAGCTTGATGTGCTGGAGGTAAATGTCCCATGAAGGCTTACACCTATTCTGAGGCGCGGGAAAACTTCGCCTCGGTGCTCGAGGAAGCGGAACGCGATGGGGCAGTTGAGATTCGCCGGCGCGACGGCGCGATCTTTAGGATCTCGCCGGCGCGAAGATCCAAGGCCTCGCCGCTGGATGTGAAGGGCGTAAAGCTGGGGGTGCGAACAGCTGACATTGTCGCCGCCGTGCGGGAAGGCCGTGAGCGTCAATAGGCGCAAGATCATCTGGAGGAACATGATCGCCCACAGCCTGGTGGATCTGGCAGCAGTGCTTAGCTAGCTACCGCGGATGTCGGCTCAAGTCTTCGCCAGGTGGTTCAGTACGTCAGCTTCCTGCTCTGCTGTCGGCCAGTGTTTCACCGCTGCGCGTCGCTCGGGTGTCTGAGCGCGCCACCATTCCAACGTCGCACGCCCGGTATCGGTATATGACCGATAGCTGAGCCCCACCTTGCGCGCCCGACTGCCATCGAAGCTCATTCGCTCGTTCGAAAAAATTCCAGGTCCGATCGTGGGTTCTACCAGAGGGAATTCCAGCTTCAGCTCCTCGATGACCGGTGCCGGCGGCCGGACTACGCGCACGGACTGCTGGCTGAGCGGACTCAATTCGTGGAGAACGCGATCCCACGATACGCGCGGAGCTGCAGCATTGAAGATCCCGCTGACATCGCGCTCGATCAGGGTGACCATCCACGGACACAGGTCGCGCACATCGACCGTCTGTAGGTCCTTCGCATCGGCTCGCGGGCCGACGATGGTGCCGCCTTGCGCTGTGCGGGCCACCCAGTAGGTGAATCGGTCGGTCTCATCGCCCGGACCGACGATGTAGGTTGGCCGCACCACCGTCGCTGCAGGTCCCAATAGCTTGCGCACGACCCGGTCACCCTCGGCCTTCAGGTCACCGTAACTTTGCGCGGTCACCTGCTCGTTCTCGGGATTAGCGAGCGTTCGCAACGGCGAACTCTCGACACAGACCGGTTGAGTGCCGTCGTAAACCGCGGTCGTGGAAACATACAGATAGCGTCCCACCCGTCCCTTCAGCAGCTGCGTGGACTCACGCACGTACCGCGGGACGTAGGCGGAATTGTCGATCACCGCGTCCCAACGTCGTGTGCCTTCGAGCGCTGTCAGGCCGGGACTTGTCTTCGAATCGCGGTCTCCGATCAGGTACTCCACTCGGTTGCCATACGGCGTGGCCTCGTGCCCACGATTGAACAGACTGAGGGAGTGACCGCGGGCGAGCGCGTACTCGACCTGATGCGGGCCGAGAAACCCCGTTCCGCCGAGAATCAGGATGTTGAGCGCCTGACGGGCGCGCGGCACATCCGCAAACAGTTGGGTCGCGCCCACGGCGAGGGCTGAGGCTCCCAAGGTCAGCATTTCGCGACGCGTAGTCATAGGTGGCTCCCCGCCAGCTAGTTATTTATCAGTCGCCGCCTCGATCATACCTCGCTCAGGATACCGCCACTGCGCTGTTTGGGTCAGTGTGCGCTGCTCGTCGATTCGCATCTGCCCACGGAGCTTCATTGAACACGCGATTCGTCGCACTATTTGGGTTTACGGCAACTGTCGTTCCCCGCTCCCACATGCGTTCAAGGTTTCAGAGGAAAATACGCCGATACTTCGATGGCCGATTGCACGTCGGGGTGGTCCAATTGCCGCCATGGAGAAAGGGAGAACACAACGAGGCGCCAGATACATTAGCGAGTGATCAGACCCAAGCCGATACATGTGGCTAGGGCGCCAGGTAGAGACTGGAACTTGAAACATAGAGAGCCATGAAATATTCCATGCTTCCGTGAATATTCCATCGCATAGGTGGTGCTTCGAACCATTATGGCACTGATTTATTGGTGGCCAGGGGTGGAATTGAACCACCGACACGCGGATTTTCAGTCCGCTGCTCTACCAACTGAGCTACCTGGCCGCCGGGGGAAGGGCGCGTATTAGACCGGGGGCGCGCAGCGATCGTCAACCCTTGCGGCTGTCGCGGTGCCGAAATCGCCTCAACTGCTCCCGGGTTCGACGAACTCGCCCGGCTTGGCCGAACCGCCCCCGAACAGGAACTTCTCCATTTCGGTCTCGAGGAACTTGCGCGATTTCGGGTCGACCGGCGTCAGCCGGTACTCGTTGATCAGCATGATCTGGTGGGAGCGCCAGCGCTCCCATGCTTCCTTGGACACGTTCTCGAAGATACGCTGGCCGAGCGGACCGGGATACGGCGGCCGATCGAGGCCTGGGGCCTCGCGCTTGAGCAGGACACATTGAACGCTGCGGCTCATATCAACTTCCCCGTAAGCACGAATCGGACGCCAATAAGGCGGCGATCGGGGCCGGCAATCCAATGCGCGCCGGCTCGCGCGGGTTATACCAGAGCGTTCCGCCGCCTTCCATCACCGTCAGCGCTCGCTGGCAGCGGACGCGCAGCGGCGTGATTTCCAACTCGAAGTGGGTAAATGCGTGCCGCAGCTCCGGCAGCGGCTGCGGGTCCAGCTGCGCAGCTGCCAGCGCCGTCGCGCAGAATTGCGTCGCCGCCTCCTGCTGCTGGAACTCCGGCGGTGTCCACAGTCCGCCCCAGATACCCTGCGGCGGGCGTCGCTGCAGCAGCACCTGGCCATCGCTGTCCACCGCCAGCAACATGAACACCCGGCGCGTGGGACGCGCCCGCCGCACGCGCGGCGCGGGCAACTGGTGCACGCGGCCCAAACGCCGCGCCGCGCAATCCTCGCGCAGCGGACAATGCATGCACAGCGGATCGCGGCGGGTGCACAGGGTCGCACCAAAATCCATGATGGCCTGGGTATACACCGCGAAACCGGACTGCGGTGTGCATTGCTCGGCACGATGCCACAGTTCCCGCTCGGTGATGCTGTCGCCCGGCGAGCCCTCGATCGCGAAGTAGCGCGCCAGGACGCGCTTGACGTTGCCATCCAGAATGCTGGCGTGCCGCCCCATCGCCAGCGCCACGATCGCCGCCGCCGTGGATCGGCCGATGCCCGGCAATTGCGCCAGCTCTGCGACCTCGCGCGGCAGCTCTCCGCCATGCTCGCTGATCACGCGCTGCGCACTGCGATGCAGGTTTCGCGCCCGCGAGTAATACCCTAGTCCGGACCACAGGTGCAGCACCTCATCCAGCGGTGCCGCGGCCAGCGCCTCAATGTCGGGAAAGCGCCGCATGAAGCGCTCGTAATAGCCGATGACGGTGGCGACCTGAGTCTGCTGCAGCATGATTTCGGACACCCACACGCGATAGGGCGTGCGCTCGCGCTGCCAGGGCAGATCGTGGCGCCCGTGGCGTGCGTGCCAGGCGATCAGGGCAGCGGCAATCATTGAAGCGGCCGCCTCAAGCCAGCAGCACGTCGATTACCCGCTCCAGCATCGGCTTCAGGCTGGCGCGGCGGAGCTTGGGATCGCGTACCACGCGCGAAGCCAGGCCTGCCATCAGACATTGCAGCAGGTCTGAGCGATCACGCGCGGCCGCGTTCGTCAGGATCACCCCGCGGGCCTGAGCGATGCGCCGTACCACCTGCGCCAACGCGTCGCCGACCAGGCGATCCTTATCGCGCACCACGCGCGCAATCTGCGGGTCGCGGGTACACTCGGCGGTCAGATCCAGGAACAGCCCGGCATTCATCTTCGGATCATCGCCGCGCTGCCAGCAGTCGAACAGGTCGAGCATCGCGGCGCAGACGTCTTCCGATGAATTGAGCCGGTCGATGGCGCAGGCGCCATCGGTCTCGAGATGTCGCTCGATGATGGCCTTGACGATCATTGCCTTGCTGTCGAAGTAGCGATAGATAAGCCCGGCGCTGATAGCAGCCGTCTGCGCGATGTGCGCCATGCTGGCGGCCTGGAAACCGCTCTCGATAAAGCACCTCTCGGCCGCATCGAGGATACGCTCGCGCTGGCGTGCGGCGCGGGTAGCTGCCGTCGGTCTTGCCGCAACGGTGACCTGGGCTGCCGGGATCCTGAGGTTATTCATTGGCCGTGGTCCCGCGACTGTGCTCCTGCCAGCCGCCACCAAGTGCCTTGTACAAGGTCACGCGATTGTTCTGCTGCGCGAGCCGCGTCGCTATCAAACCCTGCTGCGCACCGTAGTAGCTGCGCTGCGCATCGAGCACGGCCAGGTAGCTGTCGCTGCCGGCCTTATAACGCTGCTGCGACAGGTCGTAGGCACGCTGCGTCGCCGCCACCAGCGATTCCTGCGCCTGGCGCTGTCGCTCCAGCGTCAGGGTCAGCGCCAGCGCGTCCGCCACATCGCGAAATGCGGATTGAATCGCCTTCTCGTATTGCGCCACCGCGATATCGCGGTCGGTGCGCGCGATGGCAAGATTGCCGACCAGCTGGCCACCCTGAAACAGCGGCAGCGATGCCTGCGGCACGAAGCTCCAGCTGCCAGTGCCGGACTTGAACAATCCCGAGAGCGCCGGGCTCGCAGAACCGATAGCGGCGGTAAGACTGATGGTCGGAAAGAACGCCGCCCGCGCCGCGCCTATGTCGGCGTTCGCGGAACGCAGCATGAATTCCGACTGCAGCACGTCCGGGCGCCGCAGCAGTACCGTCGATGGCAGCCCGGCCGGCAGCTCCGCAATGCCGATAGTGCTGGCCCCGAAGTCTTCCGGTAGCAGCGTCGGGTCGACCGGTGCGCCGACCAGTAGAGCCAGGGCATCCGTATCCTGTGCGATGTTGCCGTCGTAGCGGGCCGCATCGGCGCGCGCCGACTCGACCGTGGTCTGGGCCTGCGCCAGATCCAGCGCCGAGACCGCACCGATCGCATGGCGCTTCTCGGTCAGGCCGAACGAATCTTCCTGACTCTTGAGCGTCTGCTGCGCCAGCCGCTGCAGCTCGCGGTCCGAGGCCAGCGTCAGGTAGGCATCCGCAATCTGCGCGATCAGACTCAGCTGGGCACTGCGCCGTGCCTGCTCCTGCGCCAGATATTGATCCAGCGCCGCATGAGTGAGGCTGCGCACGCGACCGAACAGGTCGAGTTCGAACGAGGACACCCCCACACCCACCTGATAAAAGGACTCGGTGACCGTATAGGGCAGCCCGGTCTCCACCGCTGGCAGCTTTTCCTTGGTGAAGCTGCCGGTGGCGTCGACCGCGGGCAGCAGTGCGCCGCGCTGCACCCGATACTGCGCACGTGCCAGCTGGATATTGAGCACCGCTACGCGCAGATCGCGATTGTTGGCCAGCGCCTGTGCAATCAGCTGCTGCAGCCGCGGATCGGCGAAGAAATCGCGCCAGCCGATATCCCAGGCCGCAACGCTCGCGGCCGTGGCCGCTTCGGTGCCGCCCTGCGTCGACTCGGCGGGCGTCGCCGCGGCATCCCCCGCAGCGGCAGTCGTCGTTGGCGGGATGGGCCATTGCTGCGCCACCGGCAACGCCGGGGCGCGATAGCGCGGTTCCATGGTGCAGCCATTCAGCAGCCAGAGCATCGAGGCTGCGAGCACCGTCCAGCGCGCCGATGAGGTATGTGCGGCCACGGCGCTACTCCCGGCCATCCGCTGGATGCGCGGCGTTGCCGCCGGCGTTTTCATCCACTACCGGCACGCTGTGGAATACCCGCTGCACCACCACGAAAAACAGCGGGATAAAGAAAATTCCAAGGAACGTGCCGGCCAGCATGCCGCCAAATACGCCGGTGCCGATGGCTCGCTGCGCGCCGGCACCGGCGCCAGTGGCAACCGCCAACGGCAACACACCCAGCCCGAAGGCGAGCGATGTCATCAGGATCGGCCGCAAGCGATCGTGCACCGCATGCAGCGTCGCATCGATGACGTTCTTGCCGGCCTCGACGTACTCCTTGGCGAATTCGACGATCAGGATCGCGTTCTTGCTCGCCAGCCCGATGGTGGTGAGCATGGCGACCTGGAAATAGATGTCGCGTTCCAGACCGCGAAATGACGTGGCCAGCACCGCTCCGATCACCCCGAGCGGCACCGCGAGCAGGATCGCGGTGGGTATCGACCAGCTCTCGTACAGCGCCGCCAGACACAGGAACACGACGATCAGCGACAGCGTGTACAGCAGCGGAGTCTGCGAGCCAGCCGCGCGCTCCTGGTAGGACTCGCCGGTCCAATCGACCGAATAGCCGGGAGGCAGCTGCGCGACCAGCTTCTCCATTTCCTTCATCGCTTCGCCGGAGCTCACCCCCGGCGCCGCCTCACCGTTGATATCCACCGCCGCCACGCCGTTGTAGCGTTCCAGTCGCGGCGAACCGTAGGTCCAATGCGAGTTGGAAAAAGAGGCGGCCGAGACCATGTTGCCGGCAGTGTTGCGCACGTACCAGCGATTGAAGTCATCCGGCACCATGCGATAGGGCGCATCGGCCTCGACGATCACGTGCTTGACGCGGCCGCGGTCGATGAAATCGTCGATGTAGCGCCCGCCCCAGGCCACCGACAGCGTGTCATTGACGTCGGCCATGGAAAGTCCCAGTGAAGCGGCCTTCTGGGCATCGATATCGAGACGGAACTGCGGCGCGTCCTCCTGGCCGTTCGGCCGCACGTTCGCCAGCAGCTTGTCCGTCGATGCCATGCCCAGCAGCTGGTTGCGTGCCGCGATCAGCGCCGCGTGTCCCTGACCCTTGTCGTCCTTCAGGTAGACATCGAATCCGGCCGAGTTGCCCAGTTCGGTAATCGGCGGCGGCGCAAATGCGAACGCCTGCGCGTCACTGATCTGGGACAGCGCGCCATAGGCCCGGCCCTGAATGGCCCGGATGCTCAGCTGCGGCGAAGTACGCTCGCTCCAGTCCTTGAGCAGTATGAATCCCAGCCCGTTGTTCTGACCGGAACCGTTGAAGCTGAAACCTGCAATGGTAAAGATCGAATCGACCGCGTCCTTCTCATGGTTGAGAACATAGTCCCGGATCTGATCCAGCGCCTTGACCGTGCGCGGCAGCGTCGCGCCGACCGGCGTCTGTACCAGTGTGAACAGGTATCCCTGATCTTCATCCGGCAGGTAGGCGGTCGGCAGGCGGATGAACAGCAGACCCATGAGCGACGCCAGCGCCAGGTAGATCAGCATGAAGCGCGCCGGACGGCTGATGATGCTGGCGACGATGCCCTGATAGCGCCGATTACCGTTGTCGAACGCGTAATTGAACCAGCGAAAGAACCCGCGGTCGGAATGATGTTCGCCCTTCTTCACCGGCTTGAGCAGCGTCGCGCACAGGGCCGGAGTCACCACGATCGCGACCGTGACCGACAGCACCATCGCCGACACGATCGTGATTGAAAACTGACGGTAGATGACGCCGCTGGAACCGTTCAGAAACGCCATCGGGACAAACACCGCCGACAACACGGTCGCGATGCCGATCAGCGCACCGGTGATCTGATCCATCGAGCGACGCGTGGCTTCCACCGGCGACAGCCCCTCGTCGGTCATCAGCCGCTCGACATTCTCCACCACGACGATAGCGTCATCGACCAGCAGTCCGATCGCCAGCACCACGGCGAACATGGTGAGCATGTTGATCGAATAGCCCGCGACCTGAAGTATGGCGAAGGTGCCGAGCAGCACCACCGGCACGGCGATGGTCGGAATCAGCGTCGCACGCAGATTCTGCAGAAACAGGAACATCACCAGAAACACCAGCAGGATCGCTTCCGCCAGCGTCTTGACCACCTCTTCGATCGATTTGCGCACGAACGGCGTGGTGTCGTAGGGAATGCTCGCCTTCAGGCCGTTGGGAAACGTGGGCTCGAGCCGTTGCAGCAATGCCGAGATATTGCTGACGGTGCGCAGCGCATTGGCGTTGGTGGCGAGCGTGATGCCCATGCCCGAGGCCACCTTGCCGTTGTAGCGCGCGGCGAAGCCATAGGTGGCCTGTCCGAGCTCGACCCGGGCCACGTCCCTCAAACGCAGTGTCGAGCCGTCGGTGTTGCTGCGCAGGACAATGTTGGAAAATTCTTCCGGGCTATGCATTCGGCCCAGCGCGGTAATGGTGGCGTTGAGCTGCTGGCCGGGAACCGCTGGCAAATCGCCGAGCTGGCCAACCGAGACCTGCGCGTTCTGTCCCTGGATCGCCGCGATGACGTCGCCGGCGGTGACGTGATAGGTATCGAGTTTGCCCGGATCGAGCCAGATGCGCATGGCGTACTTGGCGCCGAACAGCTGCACACTGCCGACTCCTTCCACGCGGCTCATCGGATCGACGATATTCGTGGCCAGATAGTCGCCGATGTCACCCTCGTTCATCTTGCCGTCTTCGGAGGTGAACCCGACCGCCAGCAGGAACGCGTTGTTGCTCTTGCTGACCGAGATGCCCTGCAACTGCACTATCTGCGGCAACAGCGGCACCGCCTGCTGTAGCTTGTTCTGTGCCTGCACCTGCGCGATATCGGGGTTGGTGCCGCTGGCGAAGGTCAGCTGGATGGACACATTGCCGTTGTTGTCGCTGGTCGAGACCATGTAGATCAGGCCGTCGAGCCCGGTCATGTTCTGCTCGATGATCTGCGTCACCGAATCTTCGACGGTTTGTGCCGAGGCGCCGGGATAGGACGCATTAATAGCGACCGACGGCGGTGCGATATTCGGATAGCGCGCGATCGGCAGCCGCGTAATCGCGAGCAGTCCGAACAGCATGATGATGACGGCGACTACCCAGGCGAAGATCGGGCGGTCGATGAAGAAGCGTGACAACATGGGCCGTGCTCGCCTATTTGCCGGCGGCGGCGTCGGCCGCCGGCTTGTCGCTCGCGGCGTTGCCGGCGTTGCCCGCCGCGTCGGCCGGGGTGGCTTCCACCGCCTTCACCGCCATGCCGGGCTGTACTTTCTGCAGGCCTTCCACGATCACACGATCGCCGGCGGCCAGCCCGTTGTCGACCAACCAGTCATCGCCAATGGTGCGCGACACCTTGACCTCGCGTACTTCGACGTTGCCGTTGTGGTCGACCACCAGGGCGGTGGCGCCGCCTCTCGCGTCGCGCGTGATGCCGCGCTGTGGAGCGAGCAGGCCCTGCGGCATCGTGCCTTCACCGATGATGGCACGCACATACATGCCGGGCATCAGTACGTGGTTCGGATTGGCAACGATCGCGCGTAATAAAAAATTGCCAGTGGTGGGATCCACGGTGACGTCGGTAAACTGCAGCTTCGCTTCCGCAGCGTAGGCCTCCCCGTTTTCGAGCACGATCTTGGTGGGCGCGTCCGCGACCCCGGCCTGCACCCGGCCGGCCTCGATCTCCTGCTTCAGCTGCAGCCACTCGCCGCTCGACTGGTTGACATCCACATACACCGGATCGAGTTGCTGTACGGTCGCCAACGCCGCGGCCTGATCACCGGTGACCAGCGCACCTTGCGTCACGCTGGACTTGCCGATGCGACCGCTGATGGGCGAGACGATGTGGGCGTAGGCGAGATTGACGGCGCTGCTGTCCACCGCCGCCTGCGCCGCCGCGACATCGGCTTCTGCCTGGCCCAGGCCCGCGATCGCATTGTCGTTATCCTGCGCGCTGATGGCGTCGATCTTGACCATCTCGGCCGCGCGCCGCGCCGTCGTTTTTGCCGCCTCCAGCGTCGCCTGTGTTTTCTGCAGCGTCGCGCGCGCGCTGTTGTACTGGGCGCGATAGATGGCGTCGTCTATTTCATACAGCGGTTCGCCGGCCTTGACCGAACCGCCTTCGGTGAATAGCCGCCGCTTCACGATGCCGCTGACCTGGGGCCGCACCTCCGCCACCAGGAAGGCGCTGATTCGTCCCGGCAGTTCGCGCGTCAGGGTGACCGCCTGCGGTTTGAGCGTGACGACCGCGACCTGCGGCGTCATGCCGCCTGGCGGACGGCCGCCCTGACCGCCGCATCCGGCCACCAGCAGCCCCGCGGCCGCGCCAATACCAATGTAGAAGCCGCGAACAGTCTGATGGACAGGCATGTGACACCCTGGAGGTACGGCTGGAAGGACGGGCACTGGCTTCATTGCGGCCCCCGATCCCCGGCCTGCGAAGTAAATGAACGTTCATTTTATCTGCGGCCGCAAGCCAGCACAATGCCGCCGCTGTCGCTGTGGGCGATTGGGCGCGGCGCTATCGAAGTTTGAAGACCGGAGGAGGCGGGAGAGCGGTGTGGCTGCGGCGACGCGAACTCAGCTCGCGGCGGCAGCACCGGTCATGGAGCCACGCGGCCGGCCGGCCGCGTGGCTCCAGGTGGTTGGCTTACGTGGCTGGTTTACAGCGGATCCAGGCTCCGCAGCGACTCGCGGTGCAGCTCGATGACCTCACCGGCATTGTTGACCTTGCACTGGGCGCGCGCGATGGTGTGGTTGTCCTGCGCGTCGCGCGCCAGCATCGTCAGCGCCGAGGCGGGAGCGTCCTCGCTGTCGTCAATGTAATGCGATGCCAGCAGCTTGGGTGGCTTGGTCATGGTAGTGGACAGGCTCGCCATGAAGGCCTTGACGCAGTTGTCCATGGCTACCGAGGTATTCGCAGCGACGCTCAGCATGGGCGCCGTTGCGAGGCTTGCCGTGATGACGGCGATCCTGATCGAACGATTCTTCATGGTGTCAGCTCCAGATCGAGTGGGGGGATCTCGATGCACCGACACTAGTCACACATCATCGTCGGCTCAAACGATGAAAATTCACGCCAGCTGAAACTCAGTTCAAGTCAGGCCGCGGCGCCGAATTGTTGCAGCATCCAGCCGATCAACATGTGCACCGCCGGGCGCTCGGCATCCTCGGGTCTTGTCACAAGATAGTAACTTTCCCCAGTCGCCAGCTCGCTATCGAACAGCCTGGTCAGCGAACCGGAGGTGAACCGTGATGCCGACAGCGGCGCGGATACCAGTGCGATGCCAACGCCCTGCTCGGCCGCATGCACCACCGCGGACATGGTATCGAAGCGAATGAGCTGTTTCGGACGCAACGCGTCGATTCCCAGCATGGCGGCCCAGCGGTCCCAAAGATCCGGTCGGTGGTTATGGGTGATCAGGGGTTCCTGTTCCAGGTCCGACACACTGCGGATACTCGAATGGCGCAGCAGCTCCGGCGAACACGCCGGCACGTAGGTCTGGGGAAACAGCCGCGTCGCCTGTACGTCGGTCCAGTCACCGATGCCCACCACGATCGACACATCCGAGTCGCTGGCGTGCTCCTCGTTGGGCGTGATGTCGGTGGCGATCTGGATGTCGATATCGCCGTGCACCGCACTGAAGCTCGCCAGCCGCGGCAGCAACAATTCGCTGGCAAAAAATGGCGGCACCTGCAGGCGCACCACCGCGCGGCTGAAGCGTACGCGCAGCTGTTCGGTGACCGACTCGAGGCGTGAGAATACCGAGTCGATGTGTTCCAGGTAGTGCGCGCCGGCTTCGGTCAGCGCGAGTGATCGCGGGCCACGCTCGAACAGCGGCAATCCGAGTTCATCCTCGAGCACCTTGATCTGGTGACTGATCGCCGACGCTGTGACACATAGCTCGTCGGCGGCGGCCTTGAAGCTACCGCGCTTGGCTGCGATTTGAAAAGTCTTCAAAAACCGTAATGATGGCGTGCGCATATTCCTTTTAAAGAGCAAGCTGCCTTCCTGGATGAGCAAGTCACGTGCCAAGGGCTGGCACCCGATTCTAGGCGCCAATTGTGACGTCATTCATAAGATAGACCTCGTAATACCGGGAAATGCAGGCCCACATAGCGCGCGTTGCACCGCGAATGGGCACCGTGGGATCGGAACCGGGCACGCTTGCAGCCACCGTAGCACAGGATCGGCACTGCGGCGGTTATATGGTTAGGCTGCTGCGCGGCACGTGGGGAACTCACCAGCGACCTCATGGGTCACTAGTCTCTAATGCCCCGCGACTTCGGCGCCGCTGCGCCGCGGGTGTCGCCATTTGGCGTCGCCGGTTGCGCGATCGCGTCACGGAAGCGATCAACGTCAGTCGCTAGCATTGCGATGCGTGCCCACGGCGCGCACGCGCGCCGTTGTCGTGATCCACTCACGCTTCAAGAGGCTCTACACTGTGGCCATGATGTCTAAAGTTGCCCCGTTGTTGCTGGCCGCCGTGGTTGCGCTTGCCGATAGCGCCGCGGTTCATGCCGCCGATCCCGCGCCGTTCGATCTGGCTGGTCCGGTCATCGAGGTGACGGTCACGCGGGACGGCATCACGTTGCCGATTTCCCAGGTTCCAAACCTTGCGGTCGGGGATCGGCTTTGGATCAAAGCGGATCTGCCACCCTCGCAATCGGCGCACTACGTGATGGTGGCCGCGTTTCTGCGCGGTGCTACCAATCCGCCGCCGCCCAACTGGTTTTTTCTGTGCGAAGCATGGAGCCGCCAATGCGCGCAGCAGGGTCTGGAGGTCACGGTGCCGCAGGCCGCGCAGCAACTGCTGCTGTTCCTGGCGCCGGAAACCGGCGGCGACTTCCGAACCCTGATCGGCGCGGTCCGCGGCCGGCCGGGGGCTTTCGTGCGCGCCTCGCAGGACCTGAACCAGGCCACGCTCGACCGCTCGCGACTGGACGCTTATCTGGCGGCGATCGGCGATATCGACCAGAGCGATCAGGCAATGCTCAAGGACACCGTGCCGCTGCTGGCGCGCAGCCTGGCGATCAAGGTGGACGACAAGTGTCTCGACCGACTGTCGCAGTTCCAGGCCGCCTGCCTGATGCAGGGGCAGAGTTCACTGATATTGAACGACGGGCACAGCACCTCTATCGTCGAGGCACTCACCTCCGGACCTGCCAGTGACCTCGCCTTGGAAGCCAGTTCCACGCCGCAGCTCAACTACGGAATCTACAGTCCCTACGTCGCATCCGTGCTCGACATCGCACGCATCCTGGATTCGTTCCGTACCGCGCAGTATCAATACATTCCGGCGCTGGCGAAGCAGGAGGACAATCGCCTGGCGCTGTCGCTCAACACCCCGCCGTCTTTCAACAATCCGAAGTCGGTGCTGGTCGTGGCACTACCGGCCATCGAGCAGCCGCAGATGCCGCCGCTGCATGCAGTGGATCCGGCGCAAACCTATTGCACCAGAAAGACACCGCTCGTTATCGCCCTGGACGGCGCGCCGCTGGCTTTTTCCACCCACTACGCGCACGACATGACGCTAAGTGTGGCGGGCAAGGACGGCAAAGTCGTCGATCTGGCGGCGCAAGCGGATGCGCGGCGCGGCGGCTTTGTCGTGGATAGCCCCGCTCTGGCGACTGCCGCGCTGAGCGACACTACTCGTGGGTCGTTGCACGGTTATTGGGGTTTTGAAAAGTACGACGGCCCGATCGTACAGCTGGGGAATGCGTCGGCGCAGAAATGGGAACTCAATTCCAACGACCAGGGCGCGTTGATCGTCGGGCGTGAGGACACGGTACATCTTCAGGCGGCCAGCAACAGCTGCGTCGCGAGCGTGACGCTCCAGGACCCGGCCGGCAGGGAACTGAAGGTGGACTGGAAGCCGGTGGGCGCGGACTCGATGGCGGTTGCGTTGCCGCTGCAACAGGCACAGGCCGGCGTGTTCACGCTGCTGGTGATGCCGTATGGCGCCGCCCATCCGCAGGCGATTGCCTTGCACGCCTTTTCCGAGGCCGGGCACCTCAGCAATTTCACGCTGCGTGCCGGAGATACCCAGGGCATGCTGCGCGGCACGCGCCTGGATGAGGTCGCGAGCATGGCCGTGAAGGGGATGGAGCTGGTACCCGGCAAGCTCACGTCCAGTCAGGGAGTCGACGAACTGCCGATGATTGCGGCGGATGCGTCGATCGCCGTAGCGCTGAAGCAGGGCGATTCCGCCAGTGCCAAAGTCACCCTGAAGGATGGGCGTATCCTCGACCTCAACTTTGTCGTCGATGCACCTCGTCCGCGCGTGACCCTGATCGGCAAGAGCGTACAGATGTCGCCTTCCGGCAGCGGCAGCAACATCCAGCTCGGCGCTCAGGATGAACTGCCGCATGACGCCCGGTTGATTTTTTCGGTACGCACCCAGTCGCCGGCGGCGTTTGCTTATGACGAGAAGATCGAAGTCGCAACGCTCAACAATTCGTCCACTGCCACGCTGAGCTTTGACAACGGCGGCATCACGCTGGAAGACGCGCGGGTTGCGGTGGCGGTGCTCGATCCAGCCAAGGCGTTCGGATCCTCGGCCTTCGGCCCACTGCAATTCCGGGTAACCGCGCACGATGCGGCCGGCGATTGGCAGCCGCTGGCGACGCTGGTGCGCCTGCCGATGCTGAACGATCTGAAATGTCCCGCGACCCGCGAACTGGCTTGCAGGCTTTCCGGCTCGAGCCTATTCCTGGTTGACTCGGTCTCGAGCGATCCGCAATTCAACCATCCGGTGCAGGTGCCGGACGGTTTCCCCGGCTACACGTTGCCGGTACCGCGGCCGACGGATGGCACCCTCTACGTCAAGCTGCGTGACGATCCGTCGGTAGTCAATTCGGCGACCCTGGTCGCACAACAGATGCCACCGTCATCGGAGGAACTGGCGCTCGCTGCCGCCCGGCGTGCCGCCGCCAGCACCGATCACGACTCCAGGGCGAATCCCGGCGCGGATGCGGCAACAGGCGATGCGCCGGTCGCGCCCGCGGCGCCCGCAGCGCCAGCAGCGCCCGCAGCGCCCGCAGCGCCCGCGCATTAGGCACTCGCGTCCCGCAACGGTAAGTCGGCGGCGTTCATCGCCCGGCATCCGGCAGCAGGAAGGTGCGCCGGGCGGCGTCCGTCGTGAGTCGTTCGGGGCGATACCAGCGCGCCAGCACGCGCCGGTCCATCAGGTCGGGATTGGCACGTTCGAACGCGAGGAAATCAGCCACTTCGCGGGCCTGCATGCGCTCGCCGATCAGCGCCAGAAAGGCCATGGTGGTGGTCTGATGAAAGGCTTCGGGCTTGCCGGCCCGCGCCGTCATCGCGCGCAGCGCGAACGAGTAGTGATATGCGGTCTCGGCGAAATCGTGTCGCCGCAGCATCTCGAACCCCATTCGCAGGTGCTCGCGATGCGGGAACATGCCGGCGTCGAATTCGCCGCGTGCAAAGCGGGCAAGTTGCGCCCGTTCTTCATCCATGCGCGCGTGTCTCCTGCAACTTGTGGGAATCCCGGGCGGTCAGATCGAGTCGATAGACGCTCCTCAGCGCCTTGATCTGCTTGCGTGTCGCTGCCGAGAACGGCGCCTTGCCTTCGAAGGCGTGCAGCACGACGCCCTCCAGCAGCTCGCCGAGCGGCATCTCCAGCTCGGTCGCCAGCGCCTTCAGCACCTTCAGCAATCGAGTCTCCAGGCGCACACCGGTCTGGGTGCGCGTTATCTGTTTGCTCATAGTGGTACCATGCTACCATGGTACCATCTAGCGGCGCGATGCCCGCTGGGTGAAAACGATGGCGATGCCGCCCAGAGTCGCGCCGGACGCCAGCACCAGGCGCAGCGTCACCTGCTCCGTCATCAGCAGCAGCCCTCCGAGTGCCGCGACCACCGGTACCGACAGCTGTACGGTGGCGGCCGTTATGGCTGACAGACGCTTTTGCGCCGCATACCACACCACGTAGCCAAGGCCGGAGGCCAGCGACCCTGAGAGCGCCGCGAGCGCCAGCCCGTTTGCCGTCAGGTGACGCTCGGCGGCAAATCCCAAGCCGAGCACGAGCACGCAGGGCACCAGATAGATGAAATTATTCGCCGTCACTTCCAGCGCATCGCCGCCGCCTCTGCCCATTAGTGAATACAGCCCCCAGGCCAGCCCCGCGATTGCCATCAGCAGCGCACCTATCGCACTAGGGGCCGTGACTCCCGGGGCGACCAGCACCACCAGTCCTGCGACCGCCAGGATGAAGCCGGCCCGCCCGAGCAGCGTGAACGATTCCCCGCCGCGCAACGCGCTGCCGATCATGGTCAGTTGGGCGGCGCCGAACAGGATCAGGGCGCCGGTACCGACGCTCAAGGACAGGTAGGCGAACGAAAACGACACCAGGTACGCCAGCAGTACCCCGGCGCTGCGCCAGTTGCCGCCGCTACGACCGTGGGCGCGCCAGCGGGGCAGCACTATGGCGACCAGCGTCGCCGCGGCGGTAAAGACTCGCACGGCAGCGAAGCTCGCCGGATCGATGAGCTGCTGCCCGAGCGCGAGCCGGCACAGTACCGAATTGGCTGCGAATGCGAGCATCGCCAGCGCCGTCAACGCTACGGTGCGCGCAGCGCTCAGGCGGTGCAGTTCGTCCCGACGAATGCTCAATGGATTTTAACTACAGACCACGCTCGCCGTCCGTGCGGCGCCGGTCACAGGGCTTGCTTTCAGGTGACCAGGTGCTGCGGCTTTCCGGCAACGAATGCTTCGATGTTGTCGATCAGCTGATCGGCCAGGAACTGCATCGCACCTTCGCTGGCCCAGGCGACATGCGGCGTAAGGATGAAATTATTCAACCTCAGGTCGAGCAGCGGATTGCCGTCCTTCGGAGGTTCCTTCGTCAGCACATCGAAGCCGGCACCGCCAATCAGGCCTTGCGTGAGTGCCTCGACCAGCGCCTGTTCATCCACCAGGCCGCCGCGCGAGGTGTTGATGAGAATGGCGGTGCGCTTCATTTTGCGCAGTTCCTTGATCCCGATCAGATTGCGCGTTTCCGGCGTCAATGGGGCGTGCAGCGAAATCACGTCGCTGGTCGACAGCACCTCGTCAAACGGCGTGAATTCCACTCCCGGCATCTTGGGCGGTGCGTGATCGGCAAACAGCACCTTCATGCCGAAGCCGCGGGCTATCTTCGCCGTCGCCTGGCCGAGTGCTCCCTCACCGATAATGCCGAGCGTAGCGCCGAACATGTCGCGGATCGGGTGATCGAAAAAGCAGAACTGATCCACCTGCCCCCAGCGACCGTTGGCGACGTCCGCACGGTAGGCGAACAGATTGCGCCGCAGCGCCAGTATCAGTGCGAATGCGTGTTCCGGCACGGTATGCACGGCGTAGTTGCGGATGTTGGAAACCGCGATGCCATTGGCCTTGCAATAGTCGAGATCGATGACGTCGTAGCCGGTGGCGGCAACAGCGATCATCTTTAGTGTCGGCAGCTGCCGCAGCGTTGCCGCCCTCAGCGGCACCTTGTTGGTGATCGCGACCGTGGCGTCGTGCAGCTTTTCAGGCAACTCGCCCACTTCGCTGCCCGGGTACTCCTGCCACTGGTGCGCAAATGCCGGGCGTCGCACTTCGGCCTGCAAGCTGGCGCGATCGAGAAATACAACGCGTTGCTGCATTGCGTCTATCCGGCCGAGCGGGCCTGCTGGAATGCTTCCTGCTTACTTGGCTTCTGATTCGGGATCGGATCGTGCGAACGCCAGTAATTTGAGGCCGCGCCCACGCCGCTTCCCGGAGCGACCTTGATGCCTACATCCAGCATTGCCATCTCCGCGCCGGCGAGCGCCCCCATCAGCATGAGCTCATTGAGATCGCCCAGGTGCCCGATGCGAAATACCTTGCCCGCGACCTTGGACAGCCCGGCGCCCAGCGCCAGGTTGTAGCGGCGGTAGGCAATATCGATCACACGTGCAGCATCGAAGCCCTCGGGCACGACGACCGCGCTCACGGTGTCCGAATTCCATTTCGGCGCTTTTGCGCACAGCTTCAGTTTCCATCCCTCGGTGACGGCCGCGCGCACGCCTTCGGCCAGGTAGTGATGACGGTGGAAGATGTTCTCCAGGCCCTCTTCCTCGATGATGTTGAGCGCCTCGCGCAGGCCGTAGAGCATCGGTAACGCCGGCGTATAGGGGAAGTAGCCGGTGGCGTTGGCCTTGATCATGTCCGCCAGATCGAAATAGCAGCGCCTGGACTTGGCGCTTGGCATCGCCGCCAGTGCCTTCTGGCTCACCCCAAGGAATGCCAGCCCGGCCGGCAGCATGAATCCCTTCTGCGATCCGCTGACCGTCAGATCCACGCCCCATTCGTCCATGCGAAAATCGATGCTCACCAGCGAGCTCACGGTGTCAACATAGAGCAGCGCGGGATGTTTGGCCGCGTCCAGGGCTTTGCGCACGCCGGCGATATCGCTGGTGACTCCCGTGGCAGTCTCGTTATGGCAGGCGAGCACGGCCTTGATCTTGTGCTCCTTGTCTGCCTTCAGCACCTGCTCGGTACGCTCGAGTGGAACGCCTTCGCCCCACTCGACATCCAGGATTTCCACGTCATATCCCAGCCGCTGCGCCATGTCGATCCACAGATGGCTGAACTGTCCAAAGCGCGAGGCCAGCACCTTGTCGCCGGGAGAAAGCGTATTGGTCAGCGCTGCCTCCCACGCACCGGTGCCGGAGGACGGGAAGATGAATATCTGACCGCTGGTGGTCTTGAAGACCTTCTTCAGACCCTTTAACAGGCCGGTCGCAAGCTCGGGAAAGCTGGGGGAGCGATGGTCTTCCATCGCGATCACCATCGCCCGCTGCACACGATCGGGAACGTTCGTAGGCCCCGGAACGAAAAGGAAATTGCGGCCTGCTATACGGGTTCCCATCACGGCTCTCCTCTGGATCGTTAAATAAGGCCGGCCATCCTATCCGAACGACCGAATGTTGGCAGCTTGTAGAATGCCGCGTTCATCAGCCGCGGACAACCCGCGGCGCCGGGTGAACACTCCAATGATCCCGGTACCATGGCTGAACAGGAGTCCGACGTGGGCGCTCGTATACAAGCCGTTGCAACCGTCAAGATCGAGGAACGGTACGTTCGGGTGACCGAATACCGCTTTCCACCCGGTGCCGAAACCGGCTGGCATCGCCACCAGCATGACTACGTCGTCGTACCGTTGCTCGACGGCCAGCTCACGCTCGAACAGCCCGACGGCAGCTCGACGATCGCCGAGCTGCTGACCCACCAATCGTACGCGCGCGCGGCCGGCGTCGAGCACAACGTCATCAACTCCAACAGCTTCGAATTCGCGTTTCTGGAAATCGAATTGCTGCGCTAGAGGCTACGGTTTGTGCTCGTCGTGCTCCGACTGCTGCAGTAGCTGCTGCAGGTCATCCTTCCAAAGCGCGGCGACGGTGTGCGTGCCGTGACCACGGGTGGCATCGCTGGTGGGGATGAGAATGAATCGACAGCGCGGAATTCGCTTGGCCAGGGTTTCGGCGATACCCAGCTCCGGCGGGTTGATGAAGTCGTCGCCCGAGGTGATGTAGAGCACCGGCACGGTAATGCGCTCGAGATTTGGACTCGGATCGTAATTGCGGCTGGCGTTGAGATAGTAGATCAGATCGTTCGCGTCGGTTGCAGCCATGACGCGCTTCAGATATTCGTCGATGTAGGCTTCGGCGGCGGCGCGGTTGGGTGCGCGCTTCTGCAACTGCAACGGGCTCGAGCCCATGATGAACAGCAATTCATTGGCGGTGCGCAACCCCTGCACCGGTTGTGATCGGTACTCGCCATCGAGCCACTGGGGATCCTGCTTGACAGCTTGAATGGCCATGTAGCGCATTATGTGATTGCGGCCCGCGACGGCGGTGGGCAGGCAGGCGAATGGCGCCAGTGCATCCGCGAATCCCGGGTAGGTCTCGCCCCAGACGAAAGTCTGCATGCACCCCATCGAGGTGCCGAGGATCAGGCGCAGATGATCGATCTTCAGGCCATCGACCAGCATTGCATGTTGGCTTCGCACCATGTCGTCGTAATCGTATTGCGGGAAGTGGGCATGCAGGCCATCGGACGGCTTCGACGAACTACCGTGACCGATGTCATCGGGGAGAATGAGGAAGTATTTTGTGGTGTCCAGAGGTTGTCCCGGTCCGAACAGCTCATCGGAGAAGATCGGATTGAGCAGCGTATGCGCGCTGCCGCCGGTGCCATGCAGCAGCAGCACCGCGTTGTCGACGTGGCCGTTCTTGTCGGTGTGCGGTTTACCTAAAGTGAGGTAGTGCAGCCGCAGTTGCGGCAGCGTTTCACCGCTGCCGAAGCGGAAGTCGGCAATGCTGAAGGTGCCGTCCTGCGCCGGCCAAAGCGAAGTGGTCTGGGCAAACGCTTGCGATACGGCCAACAGGCCAAGCGCCGCGGCGGCGGGGAGGCGATAGTGCATGACATACCCTCGAAGGTTAGCGGCAGGGTTATCAACGCAATATCATAAATGCTCGGTGAGTTTTCTGGCTGTGCGTAATGAGCATGAAAATCATGCGCTTACGTCTGCGGTGGCCGGGCCCGCAGCGGCCTTCGCCGCAGCCGGCATGCACCCGGGCGCCCGGGTGCGTGCCGCGTTCATACCTGCAAATCGATCAATGACCGTGTTCGACGTCGAAGATGGAGCGTTCCGTCTCGTGAACGGCGGCATCGATATGGCCCACCGCACGATCGCGCAGTCCCCGGGTCATCGGATCGTCTTCCTCGCGCGCGACATCGGAATGCACCTTGCGCAGCAATTCAAGCGCCTTGTGCAGTCGCCCCGGCCGGTCGGGAGCGACGTCCATCTGCGGATGATCGTGGATATCCTTGCCGTCATCGATGGCGGCGTGCTTGATTTCCCCGATTGCCTTGTCGATCTCCATGATCGCCACATCTTCGTGCTGGCTGACTGCCGGGTCGCCGGGACGATGCTCCAGCATCCAGCGCGCAGTGCGCAGATCGGTTAACGCGTGCAGGTATGCCGGATGCTTTCCTGGCAGGTCGGCGTTGGCCGCAAACGGCACCGCCAGAAACACCAGCAAACCCGACACCCCCAGCCATTTCCTGTACTTGACGTTCATCTGTCTCGCTCCTTGGAAAAGAATAAATTGCCACTCGCTAATAACGAGTATCACGCTGCGAAGCTGACAGGAACCTGAATGATCGTGTCGTTGCGCTGGTTCACACTACATAAGCTGGTGCGCCGGGTCAGCGCTTCTTGGCGCGGCCCCGCTTTACCTTTTTGGCTGCGGCACGCTTTTTCTTCTTGGTCTTGCGCGCAACCGGCGGCCTGACCACTTTGTGTATCTCCATGACGCTCGGCTGGCCAGCCTCGACGCCGAGTTCCTGGAGAATTGGGATCAGCGTCTTGCCGAATTTGTCGAATGCAGCCTGCGACGACCATACATCGAACACCGCGAGCTTGTCCGGCGGGCCAAAGGACGCGTGATAGGAGCGTCCGGATGGATGCGCCGCCCCGGCCTGCTTCAACCGCTTGGTGCATTCGTTGTATTTTTCGGTACTCATCCCGGAAAGAGCAACATAGATTCCGACAGCCATTGTCCGATCTCCTCGTTTTTTGAAGTTGTTCGATCAGGCACCCCGCGGCAGACTACCACGTCGGCTCTGGCGCACCGCGGTCAATATATTCCGAGTGCGAGACCGGCGGCGATGGTGGCTCCAAGTTCCTCGCAGCGCGCCAGCTCGATTGCACTGATTTGCTTCGGCTTTAGAATTTCCTCAGGGGTCTGCGCGTGCGTGCAGACGATCAGCGGCGCCGCTATCGCCTTCAGCCGCCAGCCGGTGACGATGCGCTCGATCTGTCGGGCCGCATTGCTGCCGTCACTCCCCGCGCAGATGAGAGTGGCATACGGGCGTCCCTGAAGCCGGTCCAGCACCGGGTAATAGCTGCGGTCGAAGAAATCCTTCATCAGCCCCGACATTGCGCCAAGATTCTCCGGGCAGGCGAACAGGTACCCGTCCGCGTCGAGCAACTCGTCCGGTCCGGCCGCGGTGGCTGTTTCCAGCCGCAACGCGACTTCCGGCTGACGCGCGCTTCCAGCCGCGGCGGCCCGCGCCATCTGGCCGGTGCCCCCGGTAAGCGTGTGGTAGACGATCAGCAGTCTTTTCATCCGCGCTTCACGCCGACCTATTGCCCCGGCGTGAACCTCTCGTCGAGGAATTGCTGAACCGCCTGGAACAGCTGCATGCGGTTCTTCTCCATGATGATCGAGTGCGTGCCTTCTCCTATCTGTACATAGCGCTTATACGGCGCGTTGGTCAGCCTGGCGAAGTACTCGTACAGCATGTAGCTCGGCAGGTCGGCGTCCCACTCGGCGTGCACGAGCAGGGTGGGAACACGGATCCCGGCGGGGTCGTACAGCATCTTTCCTGCACTCCAGAACTCACGGCCGTCCAGCACCGCGCCATTGGGTGCACGCAGCACCGGCGGGGTTTGCCTCGCGCCCACCGGATCGGTTGCGAAGGTGGCATCGGCCCAGGCGTCGAACCAGGTGGCTGGGATCGGGTCTGCCTTGCTGTCTTCGGGTACGTCCCTGAGCCATCGAGTCCTGGCAGCTTCGCGAGTGACAGTGCGGTAGGCACCGAGCGTGACGTCCGGGCTGACGAGCGGCGGGCTGGTGGAGATCCACAGCGGCGCGTACAGCACTAGGCGATTGACCTTGTCGTTGTGCTGCGTTGTGTACCAACCCATGATGCTGGTACCCCACGACCAGCCCATCAGGTTCAACTTCGAGGCGCCGCGGCGCTTGAGGATGAAGTCGACCGTCACACCGACGTCCTTGACCGCAGTATCGGTACGCACAATTGGCGCGTTGTCTTCGGCTGGCTGGTCCATTTGCGGCGGCCGGGTGGATTTGCCGAAGCCGCGAACGTCGACCAGATACACGTCGTAACCGTGTTGCGCGATGTAGTCCATCCACGACACACCGTTCAGCTTCAGATCGAACGTCGTCTCGGAAGGGTAAGTCGCACCGTGGACAAACAGCACAATCTTATCGGGCGTGAAACTTTTCACGCCCTGTGGATGTTTGTTTCGTACGTAGAGTTCGATGCCGGAATCGACCGCCGGAACTGTGAACGCCTCCATGACTATTGCCGGCTCCCTGGTCATACCGGCGGGCGTGGCCACCAACATCAGGGCGAACGCGCCCAATAGGTACCACGCCCGTCTTGGATTTAGTTCAGCAGCGCTGTCCATGTCCCAGCCCTTCGCGCCTTCCTGGTAGCATCGAAAATCGATAAATGGTATATCCGAAGCGTCGCGGCGAGTATCAATAATTAAAGGGAGAACTCACCATGCGCTTACATTCGGGATACGTTGCCTTAGGGTTTACATTGGCGTGTGCTCTGTGCGCCTGCGGCGCAGCGGTGGGCGGGGAGCCGACCGAGGCGCAGATGAAAGAGGCCATGCTGTACGCCATGAATCACCCGCCGGGCGAAGCTGCAGGCGATCCAATCACGATCACCTTTTTCAAAAAAGAAGCCTGCGACAATCCGACCCCGAAGGGCTACAACTGTACGTTCGATGTGAAAGTCGCATCTACGAATATCGGTGCCTCGATATATAACGACATTCCAGGCGCCTGGTTTTATCAGGAAAAGGACACCGGCAAGTGGGCGATGCGACCGCCGTTCTGAATATTCGATAGCACCGCGTCGGCGCAGGGCATGCGAGTGTTACAAACGGTGCGGCTCACCGTGCGGCACTTCAATCGTGCCGACGCACCCTTCATTCTCGAACTGTTAAACGAACCGTCATGGGTGCAGTACATCGGCGACAAAGCTATCAAGACTTTGGGCGACGCCGAGCGCTATATAGAGAATGGTCCAGTAACCATGTATAGCCGACTCGGCTTCGGCCTGTACCTGGTCGAATTGACAGGCAGCGGCGAATCCTTGGGTATGTGCGGTCTCATCAAGCGCGACAGCCTGCAGGATGTCGATCTCGGGTTTGCTTTCCTGTCACGCTTCTGGGGCCATGGTTATGCTTACGAATCTGCGGCGGCAGTGCTGTCGCATGCCAAAATGCCTCTGGGTCTGGATCGGGTTGTGGCCATCACCTTGCCGACTAACCAGGCCGCGAGCAAACTGCTGCGGAAACTGGGATTCACGCTTGAGCGCATGATTGCCGCGACAACCGGCGATCAGGAACTGATGCTGTATTCGATCGCGTTACCAGTGAGCAGGGCTTCGTCGTAATTAATCAGGCCCTGCGTAGCGGGCAGCAGCTACTGCGCCCGTCGGGCCGAGATGATCTTCACCGGCGTGGCGAGCATCTGGCCCTGCATGACGCCCTGGCCTGCCGTCGGTGAGCGCGGCTGGCCGAAGATCAGGTGCACCACGTCCATGCCATCCACCACGTGGCCGAAAACTGCATAGCCAGGATCACCCCCGTTCGGCTGTGCGTCCAGCGAGACCAGGTCGCCGATCACGATGAAGAAATCCGCCGTTGCCGTGCCGAGATTGGCGCGCGCCATTGAAATCGCCCCGTTCACGTGGCTTAAGCCGGTGACGGTGGTCGGTTCGTGGGCGATCGGCTTCATGACACGCTTGGGGTTGCCGCGCAGGCCGCCCTGAATCAGGCCGTACTGGCCATCCTCACCCACGGCCATCGAGCGATAGAATTCGCTGCCGTCCAGGCGCCTCTGATCCACGTATCGCAGGAAATTGGCAGCCGTGATGGGCGCCCGCTGCGTCTCCACGGCGAGCACGATGTCACCCAGCGATGTCTTGAGGATGACCTTGACGGTCGCTGGGGCCGGGCCAGCGGCTGGCGGATAAGCGGATTCCTCGGCCAGGGCCACCCCGAACCAAAGGCTCGCACACGCCAATAGCCATCCGATACGTGCGAATACCAGGCTGCGTTTCATCGTATGTCTAGTGTAGCGTCGATCCCTGGGTGCAATTGCCTGGGCGCCATGCCGCGACGTTACGCACCTATGCTCATCGCGGCGAACCCCCTGGCCGCCAACAGGCGATTTAAGTTATTGAATTAAAAAGCGCTCTCAACTGATAGATGAACGGCCCTGGGTAGATTGCCTGTCAAAACTAGCGGTAGCTTGACATCGTGACCGTCGGGTCACTGGCTGACGCCATGAGGCTGGGTTAATGGCTGGTGGCGCCACTGTCATTTGTCACCATGAGGCTCGAGACGTTTACAGGTTCGAAATCCGATAATGTCAGGCTGGTAAGGCACGAAAGATCGTCGTCGTTCCAGCGCGCGTCCGGGGTGCCGATCAGGCCGCCGCTTTGCCCATTGTCGGCCAGAATGATTCCGTAGTCCCGAAATGCAGTGATGATAATCGCGGCCTGCGGACTTACTGAAGCACAAGCGGGAGTCGCGACCGACGCTTTCAGTCGATATATCTCACCGGCCGGTCCGGTCATGGTGCAACTAGCCGGAGGAGAGGATTGCGAGATCTCGCTCTCGGTGGCAATTGAGCCACCTCCTGTGGCCGTGCAGCTCCCCACGCCAGCGGTCTGAGTAGCAGGCCAGACCCAGTAATTCACGATGTGGTTGAGTGTGAATCTCGTGGGATGAAGAACCGTGCCGTTCGGTGCACTGGGTGTGCCGGTGCCAATCACTTCGTCGGCATTGACGAGCAGGGGCGCGACCGGAAGTCCTGCAGCATCCGACGTACCGTCACCCTGAGGCGTCAAGGCATTCGACGATGCGTTCGGCCAAAGCGCGTTTGAAGAATCTGTCCAGGAGCTCCCTTGGTAGATTCCCTGCCACATCTCGTAAAGCGCGGGGTTGTTGCCGCCACCAGCCTCCAGATAAACCAGAACGTGCCGATCTCCGGTCGAATTGCTGGTGCCTTCCACGGGCGCGTTGGCCGGGATCGGCCCTGCGGTGAAGTACGACTGGTACAGGGTGGTCGCCACCGGCACATTTGCCTGGTTGTACGGGACTTCAATCGCTGGAATGCCGTTTGGGAACGGAGCGTTCGACGTGTTGCCGAAAAATGGCTTGATCGTCTCCGCCAGATAGCCACTGTAGATAGGCGCCGCGGGGGAAGTGTCCACGGGCAGGCTGGTCAAAGCCGCGTCCACTCGATGATGAAAGATAGATGTCGACGGAAAAATGTTTGCGAGAAACGCGTTGTTGCCGCTTATTGCAATGCTGATCTGCTGATTAGCCTGAGCATTGGTACTGTCCGTGACGAGGAGCAGTGGGCTGTAGTTGCCCTGGCCGCCAATCTGCGTACTGCCGAGCGCTCCTGTAGCCGCGACCAGCAACAGCCCTTCGGGTAATGGTGGGTAGTTCGGATCGGTACTTACCGTAAAGCTGTACGGCGGAGAGCCGCCGCTGGCGGAAATGGTGCAGCCGGCGTAAGCCGCGCCCTGCGTTCCGCCAGGACACGATGTGGTCGTTATCCTTAACGATCCGCCGCCGGAGCCGCTGCTACCGCTGCTGCCGCTGCTGGAAGATGTGGCCCCGCTGCTGGAGGAAGAGCTGCTGCGGCCGCCACTGGAAGACGTCGATCCGCTACTGCTGCCCGATGAAGACGAGCTGCTGCTGCTCGTCGCACCGGAGGACGACGAGCTGCCACTGCTCGAGGATGAGCTGGTGCTGGAGCTCGAACTCGAGTTGGCAATGACATCGCTGTTATTGCCGCCGCCCCCGCCGCAAGCGGCCACAGTCAGACACGAGATTGCGCCCAGCAGGTTGAGCAGCAGCGTCGAGTGGTGCATGGGGTCCGTCCTGATCCAAAGAGCGACGCGCAGGAGGCACCGTTATAGCCCCAATAATTTGTGCGGAAAGATGTCGCGTTCGCGCGACGGGATTTCCGGGACTTCAGTCACACTTCCAGCTCACTCGCATTTCACTCAGGTGAGGATCAGCTGCCCAATACCATCGTCAACTCGACGTCGCCGCCGAACGGTACCGAAAGAAAGCCGCTGCCGCTGGCCCGCACGCGGGACAGATATTCGGGGCACCAGTCGGCATTGTCCGCGACGATGAGTGCGCCCGGCCGTAGGCGCGGCTCGAGCAACGTCAGAACCCGCGGGTACAGAGACTTGGCGCCGTCCAACAGCACCAGGTCGATCGACGGCGGCAGATCGTGCGCCAGGGTCTCAAGTGCATCGCCCTCGCGGATATCGACGAACTCAATCAAATCTGCTGCGCGGAGATTGGCGCGTGCCCGAGCCACCTTCGATGGTTCGAACTCCGAGCCGATCAGGCGTCCGCCGCCGTTGTCCTTGAGCGCTGCAGCGAGATGCAGGGTGGAGATCCCGAACGAGGTGCCGAACTCAACAATCGCGCGCGCGCCGCTGCCGCGCGCCAGCATATAGAGTAGTCGGCCGGTCTCGGGTGAGACGGCGAGATGGTAATCCTTGGCGCGTCGATAGAACGCGAGATAGTCGTTCGAGTTTGCGCGGCGCGCTATCTCCTCAGGCGGCTGGTTGGACATGTCTTTCTTCAGTTGCGCGTCGCTGGCTTCGGCGTCGGCGAATAACTGTGTCAGCAGGGCCGCCAGGGGCGGTGAAGTCAGGGTGCTCATGAGGGGTCCTGTATCAATTTGCCTTTGCGGCGGTGGTGCTAGAATACGAATATTTCGTCGCATTCACTATTCGCATTCCGGAGCGCCACCATGGCTGCACGCCGATTTCCGGTGATTTCCGCGCGCAAAGCGCCGCGGCAGGCACGCTCCGTGCGCCTGGTCGAGGATACCCTGGAGGCCGCAATTCGCGTTTTGGCGCGCGAAGGCGCGCGACGCTTCACTACCGCGCGGGTCGCCGAAGAAGCCGGGGTCAGTGTCGGCTCCCTCTACCAGTACTTCCCCAACAAGGAGGCCATCCTGTTTCGTCTGCAGACGGATGAGTGGCGCCGCACAGCGGCACTGCTAGACGGCATTCTCGCTGATGTAAGCCGCGGACCAATGCAGCGGCTGCGCGACACGGTACTGGCGTTCTTTCGTTCGGAATGGGATGAGGCGGCGCTGCGCCTGGCGCTCGCTGACGCTGCACCGGCCTATCGGGCCGCGCCGGAGGTGCTCGAGCACCGCGGATCCGGCAAGCGGCGGACACTCAGGTTCATGGCCGAATTGCTGCCCGATGTGGCGCCGCAGCGGCGCAAGTTCGCCGGC
>Ga0302180_10000604_pt1 | contig 28836 bp, 22 predicted proteins | sample I_Palsa_E3_2_FD_200575 | JGI IMG/M metagenome (GOLD analysis project Ga0302180, IMG submission 200575) | Peat permafrost microbial communities from Stordalen Mire near Abisko, Sweden - I_Palsa_E3_2 | ecosystem: Environmental > Terrestrial > Soil > Palsa > Peat permafrost | place: Sweden...
TGACGATACCGCCCGGCTTGAGCAATTCGCGGCTGGCGGTCTTGGCGACGGCTGTGGCTTGGGACATGGATGCCACGCCGACGAACAGTGGGTAGAGTGTCGCGGCCGAGACGCGCGTGATGCGCGCCTGCTGGGTCCAACGATAATCGAGATAGGCGCCGCCCGCTGCGTCCCATAGATAATGGTCGATGGCCGCATGCCGCGCAGCCGCGCGACGCGCGAACTCACGCGCGCAGGCCGCGTCCGCCTGAGCCTGGCAGCCGGCGCGGATTGCATTCTCGAGCCCGAACAGCAGGCTGTTGAGATCGATCGGGACGATTTCAGTGGTGTCGATGCTGGCGCGGGTATGCCCATCGGCGAACCAGCGCGAGCCGAAGTCCCAGCCACTTTCCGCGGCGGCGCGAATGTCGCGGTAGACCTGCGCCGCCGGGCGCTGGCTCGCCTGGGCCAGCTCCGTATCCTCCCGATACGCTTCATCGCGCGGCGTATCGCGATCGTCCCAGTAGCGATTGAGTATCGAACCATCGGGCATCGCAACAACACGCCGATGCACCATGCCCCTATGCAGCCCGCTCTCGCCTTCCATCCAAAATGCGTACTCGCGTTTCAGCTGCGGCAGGTAATGCGCGAATGCGCCGCCCGCGTCATCGTCCAGCAGCCCGACCATCGCAAAGAAAAACGGCGGTTGCGACCGGCTGAGGTAGTAAGTGCGGGTGCCGTTCGGAACATGGCCGTAGGTATCGATCAGATACGCGAAGTCGCCAACCATGTCGGCGATGAGATCGTGGCGTCCGCTCTTCAGCAGACCGAGCATCGTGAAATACGAATCCCAGTAGTAAATTTCGCGAAAACGCCCGCCCGGCACCACGTACGGTTGCGGAAGGGTCAACAGGGACGAATACTGCGGCGCATTGGCGGTGGTGCGGGTCAGTGAGTCCCACAGCCCATCGATGTGCGCCACGATAGGCACAATCTCGGGTGCGGACGGCGCCGAGTCCGCGGCGGCGGCCGGGGTGAACTGCGTGTCGACGAAGCGTTTCAGCGCTGCCGGAGAATCCGGCCGCAGCGCTTGATACTGGGCCAGGATTTCCGCCGGCGCGAACTTCGGCACCGCGTCCGCGAATGTCTTGCTGTCCGGGTAAATCGCCGCGGACTGGACCGCGACGAACAAATCCTTGAACAGCACCTGCGGCGGGTCCGGATACGGCACCGCAGGCGCCGTTCCCGGCTGCGCCGCGCTGATCGGCAACACCAGCAAGAGCAGCGCCTTGCCGAAGCCGAATCCGCGAACTGCTCTAGCGGCGTTCATAGCTTCGGGTGGCGCGCATACACCCCAAAGCTCAGGATCCCGGCATAGCAGACCGCCGGAACGATGAGTGCAGTCTTCAGTCCCACCCAGTCCGCGGCATGGCCGGTGATCAACGGCACGATGGCGCCGCCGACGATCGCCATGCAGATGATTCCCGAGCCTTCGGCGGCGCGCGGACCCAAGCCTTCGCAGGCCAGCGAAAAGATCGTGGGGAACATGATGGAGTTGAACAAGCCGATCGCCAGCAGCGCCCAGCCGGAGACAGCACCTGCGGAGTTGGCTGAGATGAACAGCAGCGCAATCACGCCGGCGGCCGCGCATGCGAGCACCTTGCCGGGTGAGAACACGCGCAGCAGATACGCGCCGATGAATCGCCCCACCATGGCGCCACCCCAATAAAACGGCACGTGCTTGCCTGCCTCCTCCGGGCCCATTCCCAGCACAGTGCTTTGCATCAGGTAGCTGACGATGAGCGAACCGATCGCGACCTCGGCGCCGACATACAGAAAAATGCACAGCGTGCCGAAACCAAAGCGCTTCTGGCGCAGCAGATCAAAGGCGTGCCGGAAGGTGACGTCTTCGAGTGGGGTTTCCACCAGTCGATTGCGACGCAGCCAAACCAGCGCCGCCACCAACACCAGCACGACGGCCAGCCCCAGATAGGTGCTGACGACCACGTGCGTCTCCTGAGTTCGAAACGCCGACAGCGCGGCGCCGCTGAGCTGCGAGGGGTCTACCTTGGCCAGGGATCCGAGAATCAAGATCGAGCCTACATAGGGGAAAATCGTCGTGCCGACCGAATTGAAGGCCTGCGCAAAGGTCAGCCGGCTGTGCGCCGTCGCTCGCGGCCCAAGCATCGAGATCAATGGATTGGCGACTACCTGAACGATGGTAATTCCAGCCGCAAGCACGAACAGCGCGGCGAGGAACATGCCGAACAGCCCGGACGAGGAGGCTGGGATGAACAATAGGCAGCCGGCCGTCATCATCAGCAGGCCAATCGCCGCGGTTCGCAGATAGCCGACGCGCCGGACTATCGCCGCCGCCGGCAGGGAGATGAGGAAATACGCCGTGAAAAACGCGGATTGGACCAGCATCACCTCGCCATAGGACAGGGTGAACAGTCCCTTCAGCTTCGGAATGACGACATCGTTCAGACTGGTGATGCCGCCGAAGATGAAGAACAGCGCGAACACGAACAGGCGCAGATCCCGCAGATCGGTGGGCGATCTGCCGCCGGCCGGGTCGGATTCGGCGCCGGCCGAGGCTTTACTTGTGCTAACCATTGCCATTAGGCTCCCATGCGAATCTACCGCGCCTGCCAATTCCCCCGCGGCGGTGCTCGCGCTCAGTGTACCTCAGAGATGACGGCTCGTATCGGGGCGCCAAATTCAAAGGCATTGACGCCGGGTTCGCTGTTAAGATCAAAATCCGCAGCGCACACCGGAGGGCCCGCAAATTTCCATTCGCGAATTCGATGTACTGCAGCCGTCGCTTGAGCCGAGCGCCGCGCTGCTCGATGCGGCATGCCGCCCGTATCTAAGCGCCGGTCGATTTGCCTATAAGTTTGCGCGCGGCAAACTCGGGCGGGACCCGGTGTTCCGCGCCATCCTCGAGCTGGGCCTGCTGCAAGGCCGGCCGCGGATATTGGATCTGGGGTGCGGTCAGGGACTGCTGACTGCGTGGCTGCAAGCCGCCGCGCACTGCTGCGAGGTCGGAGAGTGGCGCTCGGACTGGCCGCCGGCGCCTCGACCTTCGTCCGTTCGAGGAATCGAGCTGATGGCGCGCGACGTCGACCGCGCGCGGCGCGCGTTGGGAGCCGGCTGCGGCGTGGAACAGGGCGACATCCGCAGCGCCGCGTTCGGCGCGGCCGATGCGGTGGTCATCCTGGATGTTCTGCACTACATGACCCTGGATTCTCAGCGCCAGGTGCTCGAGCGGGTGCGAGCGGCGCTGCCCAGCGGCGGAGTGTTGCTGCTGCGTGTCTGCGACGCGGGCGGCGGCCTGCGCTTCAACTACACCCAATGGGTCGACGCGGTGGTGATGCTGGCGCGCGGCCATTCATTGCTGACCACGCACAGCCGCACCATTGCGCAGTGGCAGGAAGTTCTGCAGCAATGCGGCTTCGACAGCCAACCTAAACCGATGAGCAAGGGTACGCCGTTCGCGAATGTCTTGTTGATTGCCCGCGCGCGATGAGAGTGACGCGCGGGCCTGTCGCGTCAGGCCACGTTCCTGATGCCAACAGGCTTGCCGCGCGCGGCCAGATCCCATAGGCACATGGCGGCGTAAGCGCGCCACGGGCGCCAGGTTTCGGCGCGCCGCTCCAGCTCGCGTGAATTCGCCAAAGAGGGAAAGGCATCGGGTTCGCCGAGCGCCCGCATGGCCACGTATTGCAGGGTCCATTCGGCAATGCCGGGTATCTCTTTCAAGCGCCCGAGGAACTCCCCGGCATCGACGATGCCCTCGAATCTGAGCCTGCCGTCGCATACGGCTCGAGCCAGCGACCCGATGGTGTGCGCGCGCGCCGGCGGCAACCCAGCGGCCGCCAAATCGGCTTCCGCCAGAGCCTTGGGATCAGGGAAGATATGAGTGAGCCCGTCGGCCACTGCGGCCGGCATTCCGCAGAGCCGCACCAGCGTGCCGGCAAGAGCGACGGCTGCCGGCGCGCTGACCTGCTGGGCGAGAATCGCCCGGACAGTGAGCTCGAAACCGTTCCAGCAACCGGGCACGCGCAGGCCCGGATTGTTCTCGACCGCGCGTGCCAGCATCGCGTCGGTCTTCAGCGTCCTCGCGATCACGCTCCAATCCGCGTTGAGATCGAACAGGGCGCGGATCCGCTCCGTAATGAAGAATAGCGAGCGCGGATCGCCGATTTGAACGCGCACCAGGAGCGCATCGTTGAGCGGATCGGGGCTAACCTCGAAGTAGCCGAAGCCGCCGTTTACAGAAATTGATCGGCGATAAAAGTCCTCCCCCGCCGCTTCGACGCCCGGGACGATTCGCGCCGTGAGAAACGACAGCAGGCTGTTCCAGTTGTACGGCGCGCGGAACCTCAAGCGGAACAAATACTGATTCTCGGGCTGCAGCGTTTTCTGGCGAGCGAGGCGGCGGATCTGGGTGGGGGTACGCTGGTATGCTTTGCGGATTCCGGCGTTGAATCGTCGCACGCAGCCAAATCCGGCGGCCACGGCGACCTCGCCCATCGGCAGGCGGGTTTCATCGATGAGCTTTTTCGCGAAATGCAGCCGGCGCGTTTCTGCGACCGCGCGCGGCGACGCCCCAAGATGCTGGAGAAACAGCCGGCGCAGATGCCGCGAGCCGACGCCCAGATGCTGCGCGAGCGCCTCGACTCCGCCTTCCTCCAGCCCGCTCTCGCTGATCAGCTTCAGTGCGCGCGACACCGTGCTGCGCGTTCCGGACCACGCCGGAGTGCCCGGCGCGCACTCCGGGCGGCAGCGCAGGCACGGGCGCAGGCCGGCTTCCGCCGCCGCGGCCGCGCTTGCGAAGTAACGCACATTTTTCTCCATCGCCGTGGGAGCTCGGCACACCGGACGGCAATAGATACCGGTCGTCAGCACGCCGACAAAGAACTTGCCGTCGAAGCGCGCATCGCGCGACAGCCGGGCACGCGAGCAGACCTGCCAATCGAGATCCATCGGCGTTAGATAGCCCGAGTGGCGAGGAATCGCAAGTGGCTTTCGGACATAAGTCCGCGCCTTTGAACAACGATGTCCGCGAACGTCCAGCCCCGCAAACCATGTCCGCCGATGTCCAACTTTGCGCCATCAACTGCCCTAGCCTTGCCTGCATCTTCAGAGCAGGAGACTTGCAAATGAAATACCGCACACTGATCGGCCTTATCGCAATGGGTTTTTGCGGCGCGCTTGCGGCGCAAACCCCGCAGTCCTACTTCGTGGTCAATCTCGGCAATCCCTTGGGGGGACCAGTGTCATTGGGGTCCAGCATCAACGCTGAAGGCTGGGTGTCCGGCGGGTCCAGCACCGTGGATTCCACCGAACACGCGGTGCTCTGGCTGGGAACGGCGCTGGATCTAGGCACGCTCGGCGGCCCCAATAGCAACATTGCCTGGCCGAATCCCAGTTCCCGCGGCGCGCTCGTGGGCATTGCCGAGCTGGCTGCGATGGATCCGAACACGGAGGGATGGAGTTGCGCGGGCTTCTTCCCGACCACCACCAATCACATCTGCCTCGGGTTCGTGTGGAAGGACGGGGAAATGACCGCCTTGCCGACGCTCGGCGGCACCAATGGCTATGGTTCCAGCCTCAACAATCGGGGTCAGGCGGTCGGTTGGGCGGAGACCGCCCTGCACGACTCCACCTGCACTCCTCCCCAGACCCTGCAGTTCGAGGCGGTGGTCTGGGGCCCGGACAAAGGCGAGATTCTTAAGCTACCGCCGTTTCCCGGCGATCCCGATTCCGCTGCCACGGGAATCAACGATGCAGGCCAGGTCGTCGGCATCTCAGGCATCTGCGGCACGGCGATCGGAGAGTTCAGCGCGCACCACGCGTTGCTCTGGGAGAACGCCAAGCCCATCGACCTGGGAAACTTCGGCGGCGTTGCCTGGAATACCCCCACCGCCATCAACAACCGCGGCCAGGTCGTGGGCTTTGCCGACCTACCCGGGGATGAGGCCGGCGGATTGAACCCCATCGGCTTCCTCTGGACCAAGCCGCTCGGGCTGGTGAAACTCTTGCCCTATCCCGGGGACGTCAACAGCCTGGCCTGGGGCATCAACGAGCAGGGAAGCGTGGTCGGACAATCGATCGATTCGGCGGGCAACTCCCGCGCCGTCATCTGGCAATACGGCGTCATGACCTCCGCGCAGGGCGTGTTGCCGATCGACCTCAACAGCCTCATTCCCGCCGATTCCCCGCTCTACCTGGTGGAGATGAACGACATCAACGATCGCGGAGAAATCGCCGGCCAGGCCTGTGTGGTATCGGGCGGAGCCTGCGGCTCGGAGGTCCCCGCGGTTCTGCTGGTTCCCGGGCAGCCGGCCGCGGCAGGCACTGCATTGCCGCGCGGCGTGGACAGTTCGCGCCCCGTTTTCTCCGATCAGGTGCGCCGCCAGGCGTTTCGGCGGCTCGGGCGCGACTTCTCAGATCATCGGTAGACCGCGACCCGGCTTGCCGCGCGGAAATGCAGCATCGATTCGCGCGACATCCGCGGCGCTCAAATCAAGCGCCGCGGACCCCGCGTTCTGCGCGACGTGTTCGATATTCGCGGCTTTAGGGATCACGAATGCATTGGGATGGCGCAGCAGGAATGCCAGCGCGACCTGTCGTGCGCTGGCACCGTGCGCCGCGCCGATTTCCTGTAGCACTCGGCCGTGCGCGGTTCCCGGGTCGAATGCGCTGGATGACTGGCCGAACGGCGTGTAGGCCACCAGCGCGACACCGCGCGTCTGGCACCACGGCAGCACCGCGTGCTCGACTGCGCGCTCCTGCAGGTGGTAAAGCACCTGGTTGCAGGCGGGAACACCCGTGCCGGCGATGGCGGCAAGCTCATCGAGATCCTCGACATCGAAATTGCTGACTCCCCAGGAGAGGATTTTTCCATCGCGCACCAGGGTCTCGAATGCCGACAGCGTTTCTTCGAGCGGATACGCGCCGCGCCAGTGCAGTAGGTAACAATCCAGCCGGTCGGTTTGCAGGCGCGCAAGGGATTTATCGCAGGCCGCGAGAGTCCCGCGCCGGGAGGCATGATTCGGCAGCACTTTGGAGACCAGGAAAACCTCGTCGCGCCGCCCGGCGATGGCCTTGGCGATGATCCTCTCCGCGGCACCGGAGCCGTACATCTCCGCAGTATCGATGTGCGTCATGCCGAGATCGAGACCGCGGCGCATTGCCGCGATCGCCGCTTCGGTCTTGGATTCGTCCGTGCGCCACGATCCCTGCCCGACCGCGGCCACGCGCCGACCGGTTGCGCCGAAAATTCGCTGGCTGCTGGTGTTCTCACTGGGCATTGAGGTCCAGCGTACGCCCGACACTACGGGTCGGCAACCAGCCGCGGCACGCCTACGCGAATGTCCTCGGAAAATGCAGCGCTGAGATCGGCCTTCTTGGCGCGCTCGCTGATGCGCCCGAATTCACGCAGTTGCGCGAGCGAATAGCGCAAGTCCAGACGCCCGATGCTGTACACGTATTCGGGCATATAGCCGGACAGAAGCACGCGGTAGCTCCATGGCAGGCCACCGGCGATGCGCTTCATCATGTGATAGACCAGCGTGGTGCAATTCACAGTGATGGTGTTGTAGAAGCGCGGGGTGCGCACCAGGCGATTGGCCTCCTCGACGTAGGCCAGGAACAGGGAGCGCATCGCCCCCACCGGCATGACCAGGCGGTAGAGGAAGGCGTCCTCGCCGCGCACATTGGTGCGCACACGGACAACATCGCGCTCGTCGGCCGCGATCACACTCAGCTCAAACTCCTTGAAGAATCCGCCCACCTCGGAAAAACTCTGCTGCTTCTCGCGGCGTATCTCAACCGAGAAAGCGACGCGCCCGCCACCCTCGAAACCGAACGAGATCAACATGTGCGCGATCATGCGCCCGGTCCAGTGCGACATGATCATATCGGCCGAATCGAGCCGATCGAGCTCGTAGCTGCGCGTCTCCCAGTGCTGGGTGTAGTCGGTGTTGGTGCGCCACGCGAAATTGCGCACGTTGTGCAAGGTGACGCTGCCGCCGCTCACGGTCCCCGTCGTCATCTGCGCCACATCGTCGGCCCAGACGCGCTGGTTCGACGGCCGCAATCGACACCACCAGACCAACAGGGCGAGGAATCCGATGCTGTAGGCCGCGAGGCCGAGGCTCGCCCGGTCCTGCCACAGCGCCAGCAATGCTGCGATACCGAAGGCGCTCCACAGCGCCGCGCTCAGCAGCTTGAGTGCCGGTTTGCCTGACGCCCGATACCACAACGCGCACGCGCCCCAGGCCGCGGAGAGCGCTATCGCAGGCGTCGCCAGCAGTCTTGCCGCAAGGTGCGGAACGCTTGCGTCGATCATTCGGACGCGTCGCGCCTCTTGGGTTGCGCCTTCTTGGCGCGCAAACCTTGATCCTCGATCTCTCGCTTGTGGACGTAGAGAAAACGAATGGTCTCATATTCGAACGGCGAGCCGGTCGAGTAATAGCGGAAGTCGAGGCCGGCACGCTGATCGACCGCATTGGCTGCACCCAGTGCATAGGACTGGTAGCCCCGATACAAATGCGCGACGTCGACTCCGTACTCGGCGCCATAATCGCCGAGCCAGCCGACGCCGTCGCGCAGCGTCGACGGACCGAGCAAAGGCAGGACCACATACGGTCCCAGCGGCACGCCCCACTTGCCGAGTGTGGTGGTGAAGCCGGTCGGCGCACTTGCGAGCTTCAGATGCTTGGCCACATCGATGAGTCCGCCGATGCCTATGGTGCTGTTGATGACGAATCGCCCGAGGCTGCGGGCGCTGTAGCCAAGATGCCATTGCAGAATGTAGTTGATGACGCTATCGACTTCGGCGAGATTTCCGAAAAAATTATGCACGCCTGCGCGCAGCGGTGACGGCAGCCGGCGATATCCGTTGGCGACGGGCAGGAACACGGCTTCGTCGAAGCGTGCATTGAATCGATAAGTAAAGCGATTCAGCCGCTCCCACGGATCCGGGGTTTGCATCGGCGGCACGTCCGCCAGCGTGATCGGCGCCGGCTGCCCCGTCGGAGCGGATCGCGCGCCCTCCTCCGTTTCCGCGTTGACAGCGGCGGCCAGCGCGGCGGTGTATTCGATCGCCGCGGCATTGTCGGCCGCCGGCGTTTCGGACGGCAGGCTGCGGATTTGCAGGCCCTGCGATGCGCACCCGCAGAGCAGCACGGCGGCGAGCGGAATCCCATAAGCTCTGCGCAGGCTCTTCATGGCTTGGGTCCGGTCCAATTTCCCGACAGCATGTCGAGCATGTCGGCGATTTGCTGGCGCGAGCCGAGATTGCCGAGATGACCGCCGTGATCGTAGACGGCAATTCTCGAGCCGAGAGTCTTTTTCAGCCATGCCAATTCGGCTTTGTCGAGAACCAAGTCGTCGCTGTTGGTCTGCACATAGTAATCACTGTTGTCGCGCAACTGCTCGCCGATGACATCGAGGCGATTATCGGCAATCAGCGATTTGATCGTGGCTCCCTCGCGGTGTTTCAGATAGTAGGGCGCGAAAACGCGCGAAAAATACTCCGAGAATGGCTTGCCGCGCAGGATGCGCTCGGTTTCTTCCAGCGAATCGCTGACCTTCGGCGGGTGCTGCGGATCGATGACCACACCGGTTCCGGCATACAGGTCTCCGGCAAAGAAGACGTTCACCAGGGCCATGCGGAAGGTGAGCGCAATTGCCGCGGAGAATTCCGCGTCCGTCTTCAGCACGGCCGCGGCCGCGCCCAGGAGAAAGTCCTCGTCGATCTCGACCTTGTCCGATACCCGATACAGGTTGGCCAGTTGCACATAGAGTTGCTGGTACAGCCGTTCGATGCCGTCTTCGCCCGGACCGATGGTGATGGCGAACAGCCGGTCGAGCCGCGTGATGGTGGCGAACAGGCTGACCGGCGGGTTGATCATGACGGCGCGATGGATCCGCAGCTTGCCCTCGGTGGCATCGAGCGACTTCACCATGGCCGCATTGGCGCCGCCGAGGCTGTACCCCAGCACATCGATGTCGCTGATCTTGATCCGGCGCGGCAGGTGCGCCACGATCTGCTGCATTGCTGCGTACAGGTCGCTGCTGTCCTGCTTCAGATCGCCGGCGACGCCGGTGCTCGAGGCCGCGACGATGAAGCCGGGAAACGTGGGCGACGGCATGGTCAGCACGTGAAAACCCGCACCGTACAGCGACGCGCGCAGCGCCGAAAGCTTCCCAGTATTGCCGTCGCTGCCGGTGCCCGAGATGACGATTGCCAGCGGCGCCGGCTTTTTCTGCGCGGAGAACCATACACGCAGCTTGCGGTCGAACCAGAATACCGCCGGCACCGGCTGCGCCCAAGGCAGTGCGATGTTGATCTCCGCGAGCGGCACGGTCTGAGGGAGCGGGGCCATATCCTGGGGCGGCGTGCCGAACACCGTCGCCCGCAGCGCGGCGGAATCGGCGAGACCGGTGGCCGGACCCGATGCCGGAATTTCGGTTGTTGGCGATTGGCTGAGCGCGGCCGCTGCATGCGTCAACAGCGCGCCGAACATTAAGGATCCGGCCAGCATCTGGCGACGGCCGACCGGAGTTTTCATCCACCCGCTCCCGCAATGAGGTCGGCGCTTATTGTAGAGTAATTGGCGCAGACCGATGTCGCGATCGATTCGGCTTAGCGCTACACTGCCGCGCAACATGACAGGAAACACAATGCAAAACTCATCGCTTACGCGTCACCTTTTCGCCCCCGTGCTCGTATCGCTCGCCCTGTGCGCAGCCGCCGGCGCCGCGCCCGCGCAAATCGATCCGGCGCTCAGCGCGGCCGTTGCCAGCCCGGCGCGGACGGCCGCATTCGCGGCCCGCGACACCGCGCGCCATCCCGCCGAGGAATTGACGTTCTTCGGCATCGCGCCCAACCAGACCGTGGTGGAACTCTGGCCCGGCGGCGGCTACTGGACCGAGATACTCGGGGCGTATCTGGCCTCCGGCGGCCACTTTTATGCCGCGCTTCCCGTTGCCAGCGGCGAGGAGGAGAGTGCCGGCGTGACGCACTGGCGCACTCGAATGACGGCCGAGGGCAGCCGCCTGGGCAAGATTCAGGAAACCGCCCTCGGGCCCGATCATTTTGAGATTGCGCCGCCGGGTTCCGCGGATCTGGTGCTGACCTTCCGCAACCTGCATAACTGGATGGAGGCCGGATTCGCGGACCAGGCGCTGGCAGCCTGCTTCAGGGCGCTGAAGCCGGGTGGGATTCTCGGCATCGAGGAACATCGCGGCCGCAACGATGTGGCGCAGGACCCGAAGGCAAAGAACGGCTACGTGCGCCAGGACTATACGATCGCGCTGGTGAAGAAGGCGGGATTTGTGCTGGTGGGATCCTCCGAGATCAACGCGAATCCGCACGACACCAAGGACTGGGTCGACGGCGTGTGGACTCTGCCGCCCACGCTATCGCAGGGCGACAAGGATAAGGACCGTTATTTAGCCGTCGGCGAAGCCGACAATTTCGTGCTGAAATTCCGTAAACCCGCGCGCTGAGGTAACCCGGCGCGGCCGACGTTGCCCGGCTGTCCGCTCAGTACTCGAACTGATACGACAGGCCGATGCTGCTGCCGGGATCGTTCTCCGGGGTCGTGCCCCCGGTGATCGCACTGCCGTCGCCTACGCGGGTTTGCAGCTTGAGGTGCTTGGTCAGGTCCACATCGACCTGCACCTGGCTGGCGCCGGTGCTGCTCTGCTTGGCCTCGACGTAGACACGCTTGGAGATGTAGCGCCCCGCCTCGACTCTGGTACCCGCCGTCGTGGTGCCGGTTGGGGTGGTCACCGTGTTGCTTACGACGGTAAGCCGGTCGAGCCTCAAGCCCTTCTGCAGCTTGACCAGCGGGTTGAGCGAGTCACCGCCGCCGACGCCGCTCAAAGTCGCAAGCGCGGCTCCGATCTGCGCAAGCTGCAAGGCGCTGAGCTGCGATGCGCTCGACACGCCGAATAGCAGCCGCGCCATGATGTCGTCCTGCGGCAGGCCGGTGTCGCTGCTGAAGTCGAATCGCGGCGCATCCGCGAGACCCGTGATGCGCAAAGTCACGGTGGCATCCGTGACGTAGGCCTTGGCCGTGAAGTCCAGCGTCGGATCGATCTTGTTCTGCAAGCCGAAGCCGTTGAAGCTGACATGGCCGTCGCTGAAATTGAGCCTGTTGCCGGCGATCGTGAAGTTGCCGCGCTGCAGATCGAAGCCGCCGCTCACCAACGGCGTGTCGACCGTGCCGGATAGCTGCAGATCGCCGCCGAGCTCGGCATCGATGCCCCGGCCTTGCACGATGATCTGTTGCGGCGCGTGAATCGCCACATCGAGACCGAACACCAGCTGCTTATCGGGCGCCACCGCCTTCTGCCCACGGCGCCGCACATCCAGCACCGCGACACTGGGCGGCAAGCTGTTGGGGATTCCGATATCGGTGCGGTTCAAGTGGACCGATCCAGTCACATCGATACGCTCGCGCGCCGTGCCGCTGATGTGCAGATCGGCATCGAGGTTGGCGGTGACCAGAGTGCTCGCAATCGGCCGCGCATTCTTGGCGATCAGTTTCAAGTCCACGGGCACGCCCGGCTGCAGCACGCCGATGGTGCCCGTCATCGACACCGTGCCCGGAGCAGCCCTGGCTTGCAGGCTGTTGATCTGCAGCCGACCCTCGCTGCCAACGATCTGTGCGGTGATTTCCGAGAGGCTGACGCCGCGGCCATAGTCGCGCAGGCCTCCCTGCGCAAGACTGATGGTACCGCCAATCTGCGGGTCGGACAGGGTCCCTGCGAGCGTGGCGTCGATGGCCAGCTCTCCCGTAGCGTGCTCGCCGCGTGCCTCGAGCAATGGATTGAGTAACGCGACATCCAGCTTGCCGGACATCTTGAGATTCGATACACCGGCATCGTTGAGTGGCGCACTGCCCGACACGGTCAGCACGGAGGTGGTGCCGGCGCGGAGTTGGCCGTCGATGGTCGCGGAGTCGCCCATGAGTTGCGCGGTGGCACGCATTTCGAGCAGCGGAAGCCCGGTTATTGTGTCGTCCCACAGCCGAATGCCGTCCGCTTCAAAGCTGACGCGGCCGGTCGGCGCTTCGAGGCTGCCCTCGAGATGGGCGCTCGCATCAATGCTGCCTTCGGCCAACAAGCCGGACTCGAAGGCGTCCACCAGCGAGGGTTTCAGATGGTGCAGCGATGCGCTCAGGTCCAGCGTCGGCAAGATGCGCCCGTCGAGCTGGAACACCGCTTCCTGCGCACCGATCTCGAGCTGCTTGATAGTCACGCCGCCGGCCAGGGATATCTGCGCGGGCTTGAGCAGACGCAACTGCTGTCCGCGGTAGTCGAACACGGCACTCGAGAGATGCACGAGTTCGGCATCCAGGTTGAGCTGTGCGGTGGCGGAGAGGCTGGCCGCGGAGCCTCCCAGCTTCGGTAGCTGAGCCGCTATCGCCAAATCCAAGACGTCCGGCTGGCCCTCGCCGGTCAACTGAGCATTGCCCGCGAATTTTCCCACGGTGAGATCGTGGCCATCGAATCGAAATTGCCCGTGCGTGCGGCCGGAATTCTGTTTGAAGTCGGCGCTGCCATCGATGCTGCCTTGAATGTTCGAGCCCAACAGCCGATCCAGGTCCCCGAGCTGGCCTATCGTCAAGCGTAGTTTCCCGTAGCTCGACGCCTTGTCGGCGCCGATCGACACGTCGCCGTCGGCGTGCACGCTCTTCCAATCCGCCCGATGCACCAAGACTCGAAGTGCGCCGCCGGCCTCGTGCTCCATGGTCGTGTCGAGTGTCAGAGGGGTCCCGTCCAGCAAACCATGGGCCTGGAGCGTGGCGCCGGGCGCCGCGGGAAGATCGTGGGCGTGCAGCACTCCGGCTATCGTTCCGCTGGTCGAGCCACGCACCGAGAATGTCGATGCGAACTGCGCATCGGCCTCAAGCGCCGCCCAGGTTCCGCTCAACGATCCGGAGGCATTCAGGCGGCCGGCCAGCGTGGACGACAGAGTGCCGAGATCCGTAACGCTCGCATCCCAGCGTGCCCGCACTTTTGGCACGGCATTGGCGCCCGTGGCGCCCGGCGGCGGCCGCGATGTGCTGCCGCTGAGCGAGGCGTTCAATGCGCGACCGGTCACCTGCAGGCGCTCGACATTGATCGCCGCGCCGGTCAGGCCGCCCGTCAGTTGCACTGCCGCGCGGCTGCCCACGATGCCGATCCAGGGGGCGGTCCCGCCGGTGAAATTTAGGTCCGCATTCAGAACCAGGTGCGCATCGCTGGGCTTGCCGGAGAGCTGAGCCTTGACGGACGCGGTGCCACGCACGTCTTGTCCTGCGATGGATGCGAGCGCCGCCAGGTCCGTCAAGCGCGCATCGAGCGACGCGCTCCGGTCGCCCGCGGTGACGGCATGGGCGCGCAAGGAAAACAGCCGGTGCGTGGCTGACAGATCCAGCGGGTGCGAAGGTTCGTCCAGACGCAATGAAGCCTCGACCTTGAGCGGATCCTGGCGCAGCAGCTGCGGCCTTGGCCCGGGAATCACCAGCCCATCGGCCACCGCGGTGACCGTGAGCAGTCCTGCCTGGGAAGCCAGCGTGGCCGTGAGGGTGGAGATCTCGGTGTCGCCCGCGATGTGCAGCTTCTCGGCCTCCAGCCGGCCTTCGGCGACTGGTGTCGATAGATTGCCGTGCCAGCGTCCGCTCAAGGCGATGCGCTGCCATGCCAGGTCCGGGCGAGGCTGCATCGAGCGCGCCTCGAGCGAATAATCCAGATCCGCCGAGCGATGCACCAAATCCACTACGCCCTGGGCACGACCGTGCAAGCCGCCTGCATCGACCGTCAGGTCGACGCGCTCGGCGCGATGCGGACCGGTTAACGTCATATTCGCCGATAGCGCTCCCAAGCCGGGGAATTGCAACAGATTCTCCAGCGGGCCGCCGGCAGGCTCGTGCACCTTGAGGGTACCGTCCATGCGGGCGGAATCGAACCGAAAACGCACCACGTATTCCCCGTCCCCGCCAATCCGCCGCGCAGTGACATCCGCCGCCGCATCGTCCAGCGAGCGCAGTTCGCCGCGGCCGTTTGCCGTCAGCGACGCTTCCGTTCCCACCAGCTCAGGGCCGAGCGCCACCACATCAATCGAGAACTGCCCGATGCCGATGTGGGGTATCGACGGGTTGCTGCTGTGATTCGAGGTGACCGGCGCCCGCTCGATGGACAGGCGCGCGACCTGAAGGCTGTCGGCGCGGATGTAGCGTCTTAGCAAGTCAAGCGGTGACCAGCTCAGCGCAATGTGATCGGCCGTGAGCCACACCCCACGCGCGTCGCGGAGCTCCAGCCGATCCAAGGTCATGTGCGACGGGAAGGCGCCACCCAATCCCGACAGCTTCACCTGAGCCGAGGTCAAGCGATACACAATGCGTTCTATCGCCAATCTGCCCGCAACGGAATTTCCCGCGACGTACACGGCGCCGACCAGCAGCGAAGCGATCAGCAGCAAACCGCCCAAGGTCCACGCGAAAATTTTTAGAGCGCGGCGCATTAGAACGCCTGCCCAAGGCCGATGTAGATCTCGAATGCTTCGCTGTCCAAGCCATTGCTGCGGGTCGGGACGGCGACGTCCACACGGATCGGTCCGATGGGCGTGTAGTAGCGGATACCCGCCCCGACACCGATGCGAAACACATCAGGCAGCAGTTTCAAGCTGGCGCTGACCTGGCCGCCGTCGACGAATACGGCTGCGCCGAAATTCTTGCCGAAACGCTGCCGGAATTCCACGCTGCCGGCGATGATGGCCGTGCCCCCGATCGGGTTTCCGGACACCGGAAATTGCGGTCCCACCGTTTGGTAGCTATAGCCGCGAATGGTGCCACTGCCGCCGCCGTAGAATCTCTGGTCGGGCGGCAGGCTAAATTCACCTGCGCCTTGCGCAATACCCGCCAGACTGCGCACCGCGAATACGCTGCGGCCCGGATCGGTGAGCGACAGGGCATTGAGATCGAGGTAGGCCGCGGCCTTAACCTGCGTGATGATGAACGTGGCATTCGGCGGCCCGATCGAGCGGGTCGGGGTGACGATGAGCGAGGCGCGCATGCCATGCAGCGGGTCGTCCAGCGGCGAGGCAAGGTTGGTGGTGTCCAGACTGATGCTCAACGGCAGCGCATACAAGAGGTAGTGATAAGTATCCAGGCACAGGGTTGTTCCGCACATGGCTCCAGTGGGCGACTCCTGCATGATGGTCTCGTCCGTCGCGGTCACACCGACACTGGCAGTCCAGCTGCTCGACAGTTTGCGGCTCAGGCCCACGCCGGCCGACACCGCGTTCTGGTCATAGGCCTGCAAGGACTGGTTGATCGCGCCGAGCGTGAACTGCAGCGACTGGTCGCGACGCAGGAAATCGGGGATGATGAATTTAGCGCTGGTATCGTAGCCCACTCCGCCGGTGACCGCATCGCCGCCGCCCAGATTAATGACCGAAGCCGACAGGATAAGTTGCTGGGCGCCGCCGAATACGTCGCGGTCGGTCCAGGTGATGCCGCCGCTTCCGCCCAGATCGCTGGAATAGGCCGCGTTGATGCTGACGCCGTGGCGCAGGCGTTCGCGAATCTCGAAGGTGATCGGCACGCCGCCATTGGCGTCGATGGTCGTGCCGACCTTGACGCTGACCGCGGCAAACACGCCCAAAGTAGGGCTCAGCAGATCGCGGCGCGCCCGCTCGAGCATGTTGGAACTGAACTGATCGCCGGTGTGCACCAGGAGCCGGTCGCGCACCAGCTTCTCGCGCGCGCGCTTCAACCCCACGATGTGGATCTCGCCGATCTTGACGCGCGCGCCGGCAACTGCGTGAAAGCTTACGTCCAGCACCGGCTCCGTCCGGTCCTCGTAGGCAACTGGCGGATCCACCCTGGCGAATGCGTATCCCTGCTCCTGCAACGCCGAGAGCACGCGCGCACCCCCGGCAAGAACCGCGGCAGCTTCGGCCGGAGCGCCCGAGCTCAGGGCCAGCGCGATGCGCGCCGAGTCCGGAATATCGCCGTCGATGGTGATCTTGCGCAGATGGTAGAGCGGGCCGAGCGTGAAGCTGATCGCGATCCGCGCATCGGTGCCCTTCGGCAGCGCGGTCAATGTGTCGGCGAGGTGCACGTCGGTGATCGCAACGCCGCCGATCTTGATCGTAACGGCGGATTGGTAATAACCGAAGCTCTCCAGCACCGTCTTCAACCGATCCACGTCGGCGCGCGACCGCGCAATCAATCCCAGGGGGCTCACCGGGGCCGATTTTCGCAGCGAGATGAGGTCGGAGGTGGCGCGCAGTGCGTCATCCATTTCGCCGTTGCCGATCGCGGCGAGGTCGACGCGGTAGGATTGCGGGTCGGCCGCATGGGCAAACGCCGCGCACAGCGCGAGACCGACGAGGCATGGAATTCTTGCTAGACTAAAGCGCATCGCACCATGAATGCTAAACCATTTCAAAGGGACCACATGAGCAAAGAATCTCGTGCGAAACACGCCATCCGGGCCCCCGGGCGAATCGTTTTCATCGCCGTGCTGGCGGCGTGCGCCGCCTTAAGCGGCTGCGGATATTCGACCGACGACAATTCGTCGAAAAAGGTCAACGGCTCGGTGCATGTGGCGGCGGGTACCCCCAGTGGCGCGGCCGAGACCGTCAACGGCGACGTTCGCTTAGATGACAATGCCACGGTCACGACGGCCAACACGGTGAACGGCAGCGTGCATCTGGGGGCTCACGCGGCCGCCCAATCCGTCGAGACCGTCAACGGATCCATCAATCTCGATGCCGGCGCAAAGGTCTCCGGCGGCGCCGAAACCGTCAACGGCTCCATGACGCTGCGGGACGGCTCGGAAGTTGGCGGAGCGCTGACCAATGTGAACGGCTCGATCAAGCTCGATGCCGCGCACGTCGGCGGCGGCATCAAGACCGTCAACGGCGATATCCTGATCAACGCCAATTCCCACGTGGAAGGCGGAATCGTGGTCGAACAGGAGCACGGCTTCTTCATTCATTTCGGCAAGAGCAGCTTGCCACGCATTGTGATCGGTCCGGGCGCGGTTGTGCAGGGCGAAATGCGCTTCCATCGCGAAGTGAAGCTGTATGTCAGCGACAAAGCCACGATCGGTGCCGTGAGCGGCGCCACTCCCATCGCGTTTTCGGGCGACGAGCCGCCGACTTAGATCTCAGGGCCCAGCAGGATCGGGGATCCGTCGCTGAACCGGGATAGCCGAAACGCCGTCGGGTCGACCAAGGGTGATTGCGCGGTCGCAAGATCCGCCGCCAAGCGGCCCGCCGCGGGGCCGATTCCGAAACCGTGTCCTGAAAACCCGGTGGCGACAGTCATTCCCGGCACGGTCCCTATCGGACCGATATAGGGCACCACATCGGGTGTGACATCGATATATCCAGCCCATTCGTGCACGATCTGAGCCTGTTTGAATCCAGGGTACACGCCGGTCATCGCCTCGAGCGCCGCGCGGTTCAGCACCTTATTGGGTTTCGGATCGAGTACTCGAGTCGCCTCGAACGGACTGGGCTTATCCAGCGACCAGCGCCGCGGCGCGCGCAGCTCGAGCAGCGAGTGCCCGGTCACGCGCGGCTTCAAGGATTGCGCCTCCCGGCGCAGCGAAGGCAGAAATTCGCGCAAGTATCGCAGCGAATCCGGCACCAATGGCACCACATGGCCGGCGCCATTGGCCACGGTGTAACCGCCGTCGCGGCGCTTGCGATAGCCGACCTCGCCCACCCAGGTGCAAGCATCGGGTCCATTGGCGAACGGGGCGGTTCGCATTACCGAGGCAAGGACTTTCAGCTGCGGCAGGCGAACGCCGAGGCTCGCGCAGAACAGGCTGGTCCACGCGCCGCCGGCCAGGATCACGCTTTCACAGGCCACGCGGCCGCGCTCGGTAACCACCGCGGCCACTCGGCCTCCGCTGCGCTCGATGCCGCGCACCGCGCAATGGGTCGCGATGACCGCACCCTTGCGCTGCGCCGCTCGGGCGATCGCGGGTGCTGCCCGCTGCGGCTCGGCGCAACCATCGGTGGGCACGTATAGGCCACAATGAAACGCGCGGCTCGCTCCCGGCATCAGCGCCTTGAGTTCGTCGCCGCGCACCATGCGCGCGCCGATCTCGTAGGGCCTGGCCATGGCGATCCAATCGCTGAACTGCGCCTCTTCGGCTTCATTCTCGCCAACAAACAGGACACCGCACTCGCGAAAGCCAATGTCGGCCTCCGTGATCCGACTCATGTCGCGCCATAAGCGCAGGCTCTCGACGATCAACGGCATTTCCCGTTCGTCCCGGCCTGCCTGCCGGCACCAGCCCCAATTTCGGCTGGATTGCTCACAGGCGATATAGCCCTTCTCGAACAGCGCGACCGGGACGCCCCGCGAGGCCAGCGTGAACGCGGCCGAGGTTCCGATGATGCCCCCGCCGATGATCGCGACGCGAGTCGCGGCCGGTATCGCCTCATCCGGGTCTATGGAATCGACATATGGGCCCATTGTCCCTCCCTGGTACGCGAGTCTACCGAATCTCTTGAAGTCTCAAGCGATTGCCCCCATTACAGCTGCACTCGCCTCCACCGGCCTCCTTGCATGCATGTCCGCCGCCTGTTCCTCAATCCCCTGTGGCTGATCGTATCGCTGCCGGGATACATCGGCCTGCGCTTGCTGCCCGCGCTGTCGATCGGAGCGGCAGAGGTGGCCGTAGGAATCGCGCTATTGGCGTGTGCCTGCGTGCTCATTCCCGTGTCGATCCGGGCTCGCTCGATGAAAAATCAGCGCGTCGCGGACGCCGTGGCCTGGGTCGGATTCATTGCCATGGGCTTTCTCTCGTCGCTATTCGTCCTGACGCTATTGCGCGATGTGCTGCTGCTTGCGGTGGCGCTGCTGGAGGGCGGCACGCAGGCCGCGTCTTTCAGCGTAGTTTCCGCGCAATCGGCCTTGGCGCTCGCGGTTTTCTCGACGGTCGCAGGCTTAGGCTTCGCCAGGCGCCGGCCTGGCGTGGTCGAAATCGACATTCCGGTCGCGCATCTCCCGCAGGCACTGCACGGCTTTTCGATCGTACAGATCACCGACGTGCACGTTGGCCCGACAATCAAACGCGGCTTTGTCGAAGCAATCGTCGCTCGCGTCAATGCGCTGAAGGCGGACGTGATCGCAGTCACCGGCGATCTGGTGGACGGATCGGTACAACAACTGGCGCCGCACACGGCGCCAATGGCTAAGCTCAGCGCGCGCCACGGCGCTTACTTCGTGACCGGCAATCATGAGTATTATTCAGGCGAGCGCGCATGGACCCAGGAGATCACGCGCCTGGGGATGACGGTCCTCAAGAACCGGCACGTGGTGCTGACGCACGATGGAGCCTCGCTGGTGCTCGCCGGCGTCACCGACTACGGCGCGCATCATTTTGACCCTGCGCAGCGCAGCGATCCCAGTGCGGCACTACGCGGCGCGCCCACCGGCGCGGGCGCCAAGGTATTGCTGGCGCACCAGCCGAGCTCGGCGCCGGCTGCCGCCGACGCCGGATTCGATGTACAACTCTCGGGCCACACCCATGGCGGCCAGTTCTGGCCGTGGAACTTATTCGTGCGCTACTTTCAGCCTTTCACCTCGGGCCTGCATCGTCTGAGGAACCTGTGGGTGTACGTCAGCCGCGGCACGGGCTACTGGGGTCCGCCGAACCGCTTTGGAGTCCCGTCCGAAATTACCCGCATCCGCTTAGTTCCCGCGTGACAGGGATTGCCATTCCGACTATAAGGGCACGGCGAGGTTTTATTCGACGTGAACGATCTTGCCGTTTGGGATGGGAATTGGGCTTGGAGCCTGCCGCTGATCGTGGTGACCGTCATCATTCACGTCATCGGTCTGGCTGTCATCAACGAAAGAATCGTCCAGCTGACGGCCGGCCTGAAAAGCAGCCGCAACTTTCTGACCCTGTTCGCGCTGGTGATGGGAATCACAACGCTGCTGGCGACTCTGCTGCACGCCGCCGAGGCCGCCATGTGGGCCGTCGTGTACTGGGGATTGAATGCGCTCCCGGACGGCAAGTCCGCGCTGCTGTACTCCTTGGGGGCGATGACCACGTACGGTCATGAAAATCTGTATCTCGCGACCCATTGGCAGCTGATGGGAGCGCTCGAGGCACTCAACGGAATGATCCTGTTCGGCCTGACGACGGCGTTCCTCTACGGCACGATTCGCGAAGTGTGGCCAGGCGGAAAGAGAATCGCCCCGCTATAGCCGGGTTAAATTCATTTCGCCAAGCCAAAAAACTTGGCGGCTTTTTCCGCGATCGTCCGTCCCTCGCTTTTCTCGATGACGGCATCGATGTCGTCGAGTTTGTGATCGGCTCCATTCACGATCTGCAACTCGTAGGAGGCACCCGCGCCGGTAAAGATGCTCTTGCTGCGATCCTCTGACTTATAGACAGCGCGCGACATCCCTATCCCGGTGCCGCCGGCGATCGGCACATTCATATCGTCCGAACCATGAATGGCCAGAATGCGCTTGCCGCGCGCGCCGGGGCAGCTATCCGAATCGACATTGAGCGGTCCGGCGATGGACACCTCGGCGGCAAAGATTCCCGTTTCGCACATCATGCGCTGGCTCATCATGGCGCCATTGGAATGCCCGATGCCGTAAATGCGGCTCCGGTCGATTGCGTACTTATCGGCAAGATACCCGATGGCTCCCTTGATGTAGCCCACGTCATCGACGTTGTCTTCCGCGGACACTCCGCAGCAGCCGCCACCGGCATTCCACCCGAGTTTGTCGGCGCCCATCCGGCGAGTCACCGGAGTGCCGTTCAGATAGGCCACCATAAATCCATCTTTTTCCGCCACGGAGTCCATATTCAGAGCGCTCTCCGAGCGCTTTGACTCGATTCGATCCGCGTTGCCGAGTCCCCCATGCAGCACGACCACCAAGGCCCTCGCGCCCTTCTGCGGCAATGCGGATGGCTGGTACACGATCAGGGCGCGGCCCCCATAACTTTCCGTCGACGCGCCCGCCTGTCCCGCGTGCATCGGAGCCACCCACAATGTCGATGCCACCAGCAGCGGCAGGAGTGAAACCTTGACTCGCGCGATCATGTCATTCCTCTCGTAATCAGCCAGGCCAAATTCTATCACGAGAGATCCGACGCGGCCGGCCAGCGCGTGTCCCCAAGACGAGCGAGTAGCTCTTGGTAAATTCCGCGCCAAACAGAAATATCTGAGCAGAGAAGTAAGCCCACAAAAGGAACACGAGCAGCGATCCCGCGGCGCCATACACCGACGAAAACACGCTCTTACCGAGGTAGTAGCCAATGGCGAATTTGCCGATGTTAAAGAGTATCGCGGTCACCAGCCCGCCAACCCAGACATCGCGCCAATGCAATCGCTCCTGCGGGACGTACTTGTAGACGAGCGCAAATAGCACGGTGTAAATGACCAGGTTCAATAGCACATAGCTGACCAGCAAGGATGAATGCCAATCGCCGAAATAGTGCGCCAGCCAGGCAGCCATGACCGCGAGCGCCGCGCTCATTATCAATGAGACCGTGAGCAAAAAGCCGACGCCAAAGACCAGCCCGATCGATAGAAACCTCGAGCGCACGAATCGCCAAACGCCGCGCTGCCTATTGCGCTTCGGTATCCCCCAAATCCTGTCCAGTGATGTCTGCAGTTCTACAAAAACACTGGAGGCGCCGACGAGCAAAGTAACAACGCCTATGACGGTCGCAATGCGGCTCTTTCCCATATAGGCCGCGCTGGCAATGAGACTTTGCGCCGTGGAGGCTCCCGCGTTCCCCAACAGGCTCTGCATTTGGGGCAACAGGGTCGCGCTCACGGAATCGTCACCGATGATGGCCCCAAGCACGCCGATCGCAATGATAAGAATGGGTGTGACGGCAAACACAGTATAAAAAGCCAGCGCCGCTCCCATGGTCGACGCGTCGTGCTCCCTCCAAGCGTGCGCCGACTGCACCAGAATGTCTTTGATGATCCAAACCAGCTTGAACCTACGCCGGAGAATCGCGGCAGCGTTCATATTGCAATCCCTGGGGAGTCGCGATTCTCACTTACACTGCTTATACACGTGCCCGTACTTGGCAATTCGCGGAATCTAAAAGCGCCGGGAGATTGTAAGAATTACAAGCCACATCATATGCAGTGGATATCCGATGGTCGGGTCGGCCACGTAGACTCTTCAGATGAACACGCACGAAGCCCGCACCTCGATACTTCTATTGGAGCCCGAGATCCTTATTCGGATGGTGGTTGCCCAATATCTTCGCGAATGCGGCTATTTCGTCATCGAAGGGGTCGCCGCCGATGACTTTCGCGCCTTGATCGATAGCGCTCAGCGGCCGCACATCGTTCTGGCCGATGTCCGCCTCGCCGACGCGACCAGCGGTTTTGAACTCGCGCGAAGTATCCGACAGACGCATCCTGATATTGATGTTATTTTGACTTCGGGGATCGCGGGAGCCGCCGACGAGGCGCACGATCTGTGCAGTGAAGGCCCGATCAAGAAGCCGTATCACCCCAGGGATGTGGAGGCCCGCATAAAGATTTTACTGGGGCGGCGGCGCGCCTCGAAGCGTGCATGAGGAATGGGAGTGATGGAGCAGAACGCTGCTGAGAGTCAGGGTAATGAAAACCGCCGCAAGAGGATACTGCTCGTCGAGGATGATTTCTTGATCCGCTCGAGCGCGGCCGACTATTTGCGGGATACCGGCTTTGAAGTTTGCGAAGCCGTCAATGCGCACGAGGCCATGGCAGTGTTGAGCACAGGGGCAACGATCGATGCCGTGTTCTGCGATGTCAATCTGGCATCCGACATCGACGGACTCGCGTTCTCGCGCTGGTTGGCTGAGCATCATCCAAAGCTGCCCATAATTCTCACCTCGGGAGACTCCGGCACCGCGCGCCTCGTGACGGAGACAACGACGCTGCGCTTTGTCGCCAAGCCCTATGTCTTAAGTGACATCGAACACCACCTGGCTGACCTAGTGGGCTCAAAATAGCCTCGCGAGCATGCGCGCGGTAGTGCGGCCGCTCACGACATTCTCAGGTGGCGGCAAAAATTGCGATGGCGTCTGCATGGATGCCGGCGCAATCGATAAGCGGAAAGTCCGTGTCTCGTTCGTTGAAGGCCAGTGCGAGATCGGTGCCTCCGAGCATGATTGCCTCGACGCCAGATTCGTTGAGCAACTTTTTGCTGACCGCGGCAAAGACCGCGCGCTGAGCTTCTGTAACCGTGCCGGACGCCGCCATCGAAACATAGGCTTGGTGCACATCTTCTAGATCCCGGCCGCTGGGCGGGACGATTTCCACGCCGGGAACGCCTGCATAGAGGCGCGTCTCCATGACCGTTCGAGTTCCGAGGATGCCGATCCGTTTGAAAGCTCGTTGTTCAATGGCTCGTTTAACTTCGGAAATCATGTCAACAACGGGTAGCACGGATGACGCCTTGAACGCGTCGATACAGAAGTGGCCGGCGATGGATGTTATAGCGACACAGTCGGCCCCCGCGGCTGCCAAGCGGTTAGTCAGCTTCATGAAGATGGCGACCTGGGCAGCGGCGTCATTATTTGCGAGATTGCCGAGCAGTGTTGGTGTGTCGGCGTGCACGATCGTCAGCTCAAGCGCCGCCTTCTTGCTGGCAAACGTTGAAATCAGGCGTCGATAGTAAAAATCAGTCGCCGCAGGGCCGATCCCTCCGATAAGGCCAATATGCATTTGCAGCTCCCCTGACCGCTTCGCGGAGACAATTTGGGAAGTCTAGCTCCCTAGGATTGAACCGTTGGGCGTCTTAGAGATCTTGTCCAATAGGTCATCTTCATCGCGGGCCTGCGACTTTTCCAGAGCCGTTCGTAAACAGCTGCCCGACCGTGTCACAGTGGGTATCACGATAAGATCGCCACGAAGCTTGCGCATGCTTTAAGCTGCTAACTGCATCATTCAGATCTTGCGCGACCATGGCCTTTTCATCTGCGGCGCTTTTCTGAATGTTCGAGCGCGAGGCTTCGTAGTATTTTTCAAGCGTCGCATTGAGCGACCCGATGACACTGTTTAAGCACGACAAAGAGTCGACGCTCGACAATGCTATGCACTTCTCCGCACTCGGCATGATGAAGACACTTTGCGCCAGACACGGGCCGCTCATCGCGGAAAGTAATGCTACGGACCATGCAACAGTAATAAATCTGCTCATCGCGATCTCACTCATTTATCGATGAAAACGGCTGATCAAAGCGACTAACCGCTTCCCACCCCTTTGTGATGCTTGCCATCGGCAACAATTGGATATCCAAGTTGGCCTTCTGTCAGCAATCCTTTAGTTCGGAAACTTCAACTCCCGCTGAATCGCCAGAAAGCGCTGCTCCTTGCGCAATGGGTCCAGGAGCGGGTCAGTCTTCAGAAGCTCCAGGCCCGGGTCCCGCAACTGCCACGCCGTCTCGAGCCATTCGAGCGCCTTGGGCAGATTGCCCCACTGCGCGTAGATCGTGGCGTTCTGGTAAGCCGCGGCATCGCCCATTGCTGCCTTCAATTTCGTAAGCTCGGCTTCCGCATCCGCGTGTCGGCCGAGTTTGTCATAGATCACCGCGAGGCACTGGTGACTCACCCAGTAGTCCGGCTTCGTCTCGCATGAGGCGCGCGCGCGCTCAAGATCCCCGAGCCCATAAAAACTAAGCCCGAGATTCCCGTAGGGCGCCTTGACCACGGGATCAAGACTGATCACTTCTGCCCAAGCTGCAATCGCCTCCTCATAGCGTCGGGCCCTATACAGCGCCCTGCCAAGCACGGAATGGGTTTGGCGAGCGAGAGGATCGAGCACGACTGCGCGATGGAGGGCCGCAACGCCCGCATCGAAGTGTCCCATTGCGGATGCAAAGCCGCCGCTGTATCGGAGAACTTCTGCATTACCCGGTGCGAGTGCCAGGGCCCGCTCGTACTCTGTATTCGCCCGCGCGAAGTTAAGGGTGGTATCCGAAACGAATGCCAATGCGAGGTGGGCCTGGGCCAGATCCGGCGCGAGCTCAAGCGCCTGGCGCGCATCCGCCTGCGCCTTTTCAAAGCCTTCACGCACCGCCGCCGGCGTCTCGGCCTCGGTGGCGACACCGGTGAAGGCAAGCGATCGGGCGGCAAATGCGAGTGCATAGTGTGAATCCAGGCGGATCGCTTCGGTGTACGCGGCAATCGCGGCGGGGATGTCTTTCACTCCGACTCTCGAGCTATACGCCTTGGCCCCCCGCAGATACGCATCGAAGGCGGCCGGGTTACCTGTTCCGCCGAGCTCGACTTTGGCGGCGATATCCCCGAAGAGCGTGACTTGCAGTGCGCTCGCCACTGAGGTGGCAATCTCGGTCTGCAGCTTCAGCACATCGCCCAAGTCCCGGTCATAGGTCTTCGACCACAGGTGAAAGCCCGTGACCGCATTGATCAACTGAGCTGTGATGCGGATGGTGTGCTCCGAGCGCCGCACGCTTCCTTCGAGGACGGCACCCACATTCAGTTTGCGCGCGATAGTGTCAATGTCGGTGTCTTTGCCTTTGAATGAAAATGCCGAAGTGCGCGCGGCCACTTGCAGCCCATTGATCTCGGCCAGTGAGTTGAGGATCTCCTCCGTGAGCCCATCGGAGAAGTACTCCTGGTCTTTATCCCCACTCATGTTCGCAAACGGCAGCACTGCGATCGAGTGCGGCGGCGGGTTAAAGTCGGGCACGGGAGCGCTCCGAGTGGCAGATCCCGGCACTGCCGCAAGCTGCGCGCCATGCTTTGAGAATACCCATCGGTTTGCTAGGTAACCGAGCGTAAGGACCACCACGGCGATCGTTGCGAGCACCGCCTTCGAGCGCCAGGGTGCCGGGACGGACTTTGGGGTTGTCGGCACAGCGTTCCCGCCCAGTTCCCGGGGCAACTCTCCCGACAATAGGCGGTGCACATGCTCGACAAAGGCATCCGTGTTCGCGCCTTGTGCCAGGCGCGTCCACTGCACCTCGCGAAACTTCTCCGGCACTAACGCTTGCGAATCGGACGTGCCATCGATGACGACCGGGAGCAGGAAGGCCCGACCGCCGGCCATATCGAGCGTACGCGCCACTGCAAGGTTCCACTCGCGCCGGAAATACCCTTCTTCGCGCGACTGAGTGCTCTCCGAGATCATGGGCACGAACAGGTAACACGCCTTGATCTGCTGCCGGATAGATGCATCCCAGGTATCACCTCCGCGAAGTTCACTTTGGTCGAACCACACCTCGACGTCCGCGCTGCGCAGTGCGTTGCATAACCGCTCCGCAGCGGGCGCGTCCTGGGACGCATAACTAAGGAACACCGCCCTGCCGGAGTCAGTCACGGCGCTCTCGTCACCGAGGGGCCCGGAGGATTTTCTGGTTCGGCGCGGTCGGCCATAACGCGGACTCTTCGCTAGTGTACTGCTAGCCTACCCTAAGCTATGAGCTGACGCTTTCCTGCCGCTATTTCTTCTGCTCGAATGTCTCTGATTGGCCGCCTGCGGCCTTTCGACCCCCTCCGAAGCGGCCATTCCGCCAGATTTGACAGTGCCAATTTAGCGGGCGTAACAACATCTTTTCCCGCGGGAGGCCGGATGCATTAGTGCGGACCAACACCGTCGGGCACGGTCCCGTCGTCTTGACTTTATATGGGTTGACGCCCGTAATCACAATTCGCGTGCTCGGTCGGGGACGCAGAAGAACCAAAAGGGAGCGACAAATGAACACTCTCTCAAACTGGACATGGACGCTTGCGCTTGCGACTTCGCTACTGTCGGCTGTCGTCACAGCCCCTGCGGCACACGCGCAGACCCTGACCACTCTGCACAGTTTCTGCTTAAAGAGGCATTGCACGGACGGCTTAATGCCCACCGCCGGGCTGGTGCAGGCCACCAACGGGGACCTTTACGGGACAACGGAAAATGGCGGGATCAATTACACCTCTGAAGATTGTGCGAGCGACGGCTGTGGCACCATCTTCAAAATCACTCTCGGCGGCACACTGACCAGGCTATACAGCTTTTGCTCCCAAACCAATTGTACAGACGGCGCCAATCCCCTGGCGGGGTTGATCCAGGCCACCAATGGGGACCTCTACGGGACGGCGGCTACGGGCGGCGCCAATAACAACGTTGCAGCAGGTTGTCCGACCGGCTGCGGCACGATCTTCAAAATCACTCCGGCCGGCACGCTAACTACGCTTTACAGCTTCTGTTCCCAACCCAGTTGCGCGGACGGCGCAACCCCGGTTGGCGGGCTGATCCAGGGGGCCGACGGGAACTTCTACGGGACAACGGGGTATGGCGCCAACGGCTATGGGACGGCCTTCATGATCACACCCAGCGGGACACTGACCACGCTTTACACCTTCTGCTCCCAAACCAATTGCGGGGACGGAGCGTATGCCTTTTCAGGATTGATCCAGGGCACCGACGGAAATTTCTATGGGACCACGACGCAAGGTGGGATCCACGCCAACGCTGTTGATTGTCCGATCGGTTGTGGCACGGTCTTCGAAATCACGGGCGGCGGCTCGCTGACAACGCTATACAGCTTTTGTACGCAAACCGACTGCGCGGACGGCACGCTCCCTTATACGGGACTGATTCAGGGCACTGACGGGAACTTCTACGGAACAACGTCGTGGGGCGGCCCCAACATCATGTGCGTGAACGAGGGTGTCGATTATGGCTGTGGCACAGTCTTCAAGCTTACCCCAGCCGGCGTGCTGACCACGCTTTACAGCTTCTGCTCCCAAGTAAACTGCACCGACGGCAAGCTACCCAATGGGCTGATCCAGGCCACAAACGGGAATTTCTATGGGACGTCGTTCGAAGGTGGGCTCAC
>Ga0302180_10000605_pt1 | contig 28833 bp, 23 predicted proteins | sample I_Palsa_E3_2_FD_200575 | JGI IMG/M metagenome (GOLD analysis project Ga0302180, IMG submission 200575) | Peat permafrost microbial communities from Stordalen Mire near Abisko, Sweden - I_Palsa_E3_2 | ecosystem: Environmental > Terrestrial > Soil > Palsa > Peat permafrost | place: Sweden...
GACCATGGCGTCAACGAGGCCTGACCGGAGGCGAGAACACCGAAATCGTCAAGTTGCGTCGTGACAAGCGCAGCCATGCCTGCGCTACGCCGGCCTTGGACCGATCGGATCCGATGGTTCCGTCACGCTCCGAACGCCGACAACTGAAACCCGGTCGGTAGTCAAGTCTCAATGGACTGACAACTCAACAACAGGCCACGGCGGAATGTCTACAGACACAACTCGACGCCGCCGAATGAAGAGACCAAAGGGCAAATCCCTCGCGAGAGGGAGACGCAAAGTCACGGGACTCTCCGAGTCAGCCGGACCGCACACATAGTGACTGCGCTGTCGCTGTGCCCGCGGACGCTTGAACTCGGGCCGAAGGGATAGGCAATGGCGCAGCAAGCACTTCAGCAATCGTCACGCGGTTCCGTCCTTGCGCGGCTCGCCATGATTCTTGCGATTCTGTGCAGCGCTTTGGTTGTATCGGTCAGTGTTGGGGTTGCACAAAAGACATCGGCTGGAGCGTCGCCGACAATCTGGGGAGACTACGGAGGTGGCCGCCAAGTCGGAATAGATCCCAATGGAGGCTACTGGATTGCAAGCTGGACCGGAGTCGTCACGCCTTACGGCGGGGCGCCTTCATACGGCTCGCCGGCCTCGTTCGGACTCCATCTCAACAAACCTGTCCTCGGCATGGCAGGCACACCGACCGGGCACGGCTACTGGTTGGTGGCATCCGACGGTGGCATTTTCAATTTCGGTGACGCCAGCTTCTACGGATCAACCGGAAGCATTCATCTCAACCAGCCCATCGTCGGGATGGCCCCCACACCCTCCGGGCACGGGTATTGGCTCGTCGCATCCGACGGTGGCATTTTCAGCTTCGGTGACGCCAGCTTCTACGGATCAACCGGAAGCATTCACCTCAACCAGCCCATCGTTGGGATGGCCCCCACACCCTCCGGGCACGGGTATTGGCTCGTCGCATCCGACGGTGGCATTTTCAGCTTCGGTGACGCCAGCTTCCACGGATCGACTGGCGGACTACACCTGAACCAGCCCATCGTGGGCATGGCCGCGACAACAACTGGGCACGGCTACTGGTTGGTGGCATCCGACGGTGGCATCTTCAGTTTCGGAGATGCAACCTTCTATGGATCGAGCGCCGGCAGCGGAAAGTCGGCCTTGGGACTCGCAGTCGACCCGGCCACTCTCGGCTACTCGGTCATCTATATGAACGGGTCCGCGCAAGGCTTCTCTTCATCAGGTCAGATTGCTGCGGATGTCGCGGTCTCAGGCTCGCCAGGAGCCAGCATCGGCGGAGGGACTCAAGGCGCTGATTGTCAACCCACGGTCCAACCGACGGCGTCAGTCGACACGGGTTTGACCCAGTTGTTCGCCAATGAGACCGGCCCTGGTTGGCTCGGTGCGGACATGGGGTATTCCACATTGCTTCCCAACGGGCAGGAGTCCTTTGTTTTCTCCGACACGTTCATCGGAACCGCCCAGTCGAATGGTGAGGCCAGTATCACTGGTATGCCCAACAACAGCGAACTCGTCGGCGGTCTGCCAAATCTCAACGCCGACATCAGCGGCACCTATGGATCACCAAGCTCCCTGATCCCTGACCCAGATGGAAACCACTGGTGGACCGCTGGGACCTATGTTGAGAATGGGAGCCAATTGGTCTTTGTCAATGAATACCCCGCGTCAGGCAACCTCGATCAATTCACCGGCAACTCGGGGATCGCCGTTCTGTCCCTCTCCAATGGCGGCATGCCCACCTTCAGCTCGATCACGCCACTCCCGACTGATGCCGACACGACATGGGGTCGAGCCGTCGTTCAGGTCGGCTCCTACACCTACGTCTACGGTCTCGTCAGCGCTCCCGGCGAGTTCTACGGCATGAAGGTCGCCCGCGTTCCCCTCGGAGAATCACTGCAGACCAGTGACTGGACGTACTGGAACGGCTCTCTGTGGGTGGCTGGCGAGTCCAACGCCACGCTCATCCATCCCGGGGCTCTACTCGCTGGTGTCATGGCACAAGCCGGTGGATCCGGGTACGTCGGCGTATCAATTTCGGGGGGCACGAATGGGGATTCGCAGGTCGCCCTCTCCTACGCGTGCTCGCTCACGGGTCCCTGGAGCACACCGCAGGCTGTCTACTCGGTTCCGCAGGTTAGCGAATACCCCAACGAGATCGCCTACACCGCAACCTTCCATCCGGAAATCGGGGGTCAGGGGGGCCTCGTAGTCTCGTATGACATCAACAACACGGTCACCGGAGCCGACCAGCAGGATATGCACGAGTACCAGCCACAATTCATCGTGCTCAACAACTGACCAGGATTTCCCCGCCCCCACGAGATCGGGATTGTCTGCAGAACTGCCAACCTCTATCCAAATTGGGGACAGATGGGCGGCCGACCTACCCGGCCCTAGGGGAGAAGTGCCCTGAGGCATCCCGTGCCGCACGAAATCAGTACGACCTTGCATCGACCTCTTCGATATCCGTGGCCTGGTCATGGCACCGCAAGGGGACGTCCAAACGCGAAGCGAGGAGTAGACGCGTTCCTCGTCTTCTTGGTGTCAGCGCGGAACTCCGGGAGCCCTAAGAGTTGCAGTGAGACTGCCCTGCCGTCAGCCCCACCACGTTCGCGGCGGTAGAGGACACGCAACTCAAATGGATACCAACCTCGCTCGGACGGTCGCTAAGCGCCGACGACGCGCCGAACCCGAGCTGGCCCACGTTGTTTTGCCCCCACGCCCACACCGCATCCGAGCTATCGATTCCGTACACGGTTGATCCGCCGGAGATTACCCGGTCAAATGACACGCCAGATGGGACATCAACCCGTGTGGGAGCAGTGCTGTTCGCAACTTTTCCATCCCCAATCTGCCCAGTTCCGCCTTGGCCCCATGCCCATAGCGATCCGTCGGTCAAAATCGCGACAGTCTGGCCGTTCTCGGCAGAGCTGCCGCCCAGGGAGACCTGTTCCGCCTTCGTGGGAAGGTTGACGCGCACCGGGGTGTCACTGTTCGTCGTCGTGCCGTTACCCAATTGGCCAGCGTTGTTGTATCCCCAGTCATAGTAAGAACCATCTGCCATCAGGGCTCCCGAATTCTCCCAGGACGAACCGATCGCGCGTATGGACTCTTTTGGCAGCCCGACGACTGCCACCGGCCGTGTCGAAGGGGCGGTCGAGCCATCGCCCAGTTCGCCCGCTGTGTTTCCGCCACAGGCGTAAAGCTTCCCATCCGACACGTACAGCCCATGCCCACCTGCGCCGCTGGCTTGGGTGACATGGCTGAACGGCAGTTTCACGGGGTAGCTCAGGTTGCCCTTTTGCTTGCAGAGCGAGTGCTCTACGTTTGAGCCCCAGCCCCAGATGTTGCCGTTGTCATCGATCGCCATACCGGTATCGAAGGGCATCGGGCTCGGGAGCGAGGCGATCTTTACGCCCTTTGGGAATTTGACCCGCACAGGGACTGTCGTGGACTTCATCATGCTTCCATTGCCGAGTGCGCCAGCCCGCCCGACACCCCACGCCCAGACTTCACCGCTTTTGGTCAACGCATACGAGGTCGAATTCGACGTGGAGATCTGCACGATTGTGTCAGGGGTGCCATTCACCTGCGTCGGACCATAGTATTGCAAGCCCTTCGGATCGCCCCCGCCCCAAGGATCACCCCAGCTATACACGCGCTGCGCTTGAGTTGCCCCGGCGTTCGCCGATGAGAGCGCCGTCATGGCGACGACAATGACCAGGGCTAGAGAAACCAAGTACCCCTTCATCTCAGATCCCTTCATGTGTGATGCCGGAAAGGCGGATAGAAATTCGGGATAGAGCCTCAGTGGTGTTTGTCCTCGGGCGGAAGGGCGGGAAATCCATGGCAGATATTGGCACGGCTCGTAGCTGGCTTGATGTCGGCCGTCGGCAACAAGGGCGATTGGCCATCAGGCCCCCTCGAGCGGGTACGGTTCCGGCCGGGCCAATGCGTCCAGATGGCTCAGAATTGACCCGGCACCGATACGTAGTTTCGGGGTGGCGCTCAGCCGAGATGTATCCGAGGAAACGACGGCTCCGAGGGCTTCTCTCGGAGCCGTGCCTCGGGTTGGGTCCCGATCTGCGGCTCAGGACTTTCCCGTCTAGATTTGAGGGCGGGCCTATTGAACACGGGTGGGCCGTTCCAGAGATATGGCACGACACCGCGAATCCCACTCCCGCTCACGTAGCGGTCTCGGACGGCAACACGACCAAGATCAAAACGGTCGAACGATTCACCGATTACTGGTTGCCTTCCTGGCAGTGTTGCTGTTGGGTGTGGCTGGCAGCTTTCTCGCTTCATGTGGCGGTTCACCTAGCCCCACCAAGCCGTCCTCGGCACCGCCCACACCATCAAAACGAGCTGCCGGGGGATCGAGGGTCGCGCGGACAACAACGACCCTCGCGCGCTCGAGCTGGGCGGCTGCTGCGGGAGCACTCCAGCCTGTTGTCCCGCCTGAAGTGCTCGCGGACCCGGTGCTCGACAACGTGTTCTCGCAGCAATTCGGCCCGGGTTGGATTGGTGGCGACTCGTGCTACTCGACCAAACTGCCGGACGGACGGGAAGCATTCGTGTTTGCGGACACCTACATCGGAACCACGCAGGCTGACCACATCCCGACGTTTACCGGGTTGGTGCACAGCAGCGAGCTCGTCGGCAACTTGCCCAATTTGGCGTCCGACTACGGCGGGACATATTCAGCTCCCCAGACGTTGCTCCCTGACACGTTCGACCCAGCGGGAATCTGGGAGAGCCTGGCCACACTCGTCTTCGACGACAGCCAGATGATATTCGTCAACGAGTACAAAGGCCCCTCCGGGATCTTGACGCTGCGCTACACCGGGCGTTCGGGCATCGCAGAAATGACGGTCCCCCCTGGAGGATTGCCGCAGTTGCAATCAGTCACGCTCCTGCCTGAGGACCCGGTCACGACTTGGGGAAGCGCCACATTGAAGAGCGGGGGCTATCAGTACATTTATGGCGCCGTGATCGACGGTCCCCAGCACTCGACGACGGGGATGAAGGTCGCGAGAGTTCCCTTCGACAAGTTCTTGGACATTGGCTCGTGGACCTACTGGAACGGATCGCAATGGGTCGACGGGGAGTCCAACGCCGCGACGGTGACGACCAAAAATGACCTCAGTGGCGTGGTGCCGAACCCGAATGGCAGCGGGTTTATCGCAGCGTCAATCCCTTGGGGCGCCTTCGATGACACCACGGTGGACCTTTCGTACGCGACCAGCCCACAGGGCCCGTGGACCACGCCGGAGCCGGTGTACACGATTCCTGAGATACGCGAATATGCCGGAGAAGAGGCCTACTTCCCGACCTTCCATCCTGAACTCTCGGCAAACCCGGACCAGCTCGTCGTGTCCTATGACATTGACACCGACGAGGGGTATTCAGTTATCAACCGGGATATCCGTTCGTATCAGCCTCGATTCCTCACCATCACCGGTTAGCGATAGCGCCCGATCTCGGTCCCTATTCGGTCGTATCAACCAGGGAGGCTAGGCCCGTCCAGTCGTATGACGGAGAGTGCCGTGCGGAGACTTAGGAATGCTCGATTGCGCCTAACTGCTCAGAATCGTCGAATAATCCGATCCTAGAAGCGCCGCCGCCGTTGAGGGTAACAAGGTCAAGGGTGGGAATAGTCCGTGCCCCATCACCGGTGAGAGCTGTGGACTCGTAGGGAGCGAGTTTCTTCTCCACTCCCGCAGGTGGACGACCCAGGCCATACCTATCCCGGATGAACCAGCGGAACCCATTGAGCGGACCCCGGTCATTCCTGCCCCACTGCAATTGCGCTTTCAGCTCCCAAGCGCGCGCAACGTCCTGGTCGACGGTCGAGGAAACCGCGGCGCTCGAAGGGTGCTCGACGGATTCCGTGGTCTGCACGAGCTTCATAGTCCGCTCCTCTGAAGTTATCCCTGGCACTGAAATCGACATGCCTTGCTTCTCGCTTGAGCTGTTTGCCAACTCTCGCGAGGCATACTCAAGACAAGCGTGCGGAGATAAGGAGCTTGTTAAGGGGGTGTAGGAGTCCTGTAAGGATTCTTGAACCAGCGGTTCCATGCGCTTAATCCTGACCAAATCTCTCAGAAATGTCAAGTATCCGACGAGGCCCCAGCGGGAGGTCATGGAACCGTGTGGGCCAGTGCTCACTCAAGGCATTCGGCAGCAGACTTCCGGGCGCCACGCCCACTTCGCCCGAGGCGTAGCGCCAGGGCAACTTGATGAGCTGGATGACTCTTTCAGGCCCGGAACGTAAGCGGCGCAGCTGGCGAATTGTCTGGTCGACAATGTGACACTCGCCGGACAACGGAGCCACATCCGAGAGAACTGCCTCGTCCATGGTTTCTTGTGTATTGACACTCCGACCAAGGCGGGGCAGGTCCGGAGTCCATGCGCCGCGGTGGGGGGAGGTCTAGGCCCATTTTTGGGGACCAGACCTCCCTTTAGTACCGATAGGCGTCGGGCTTGTAGGGCCCTTCGACAGGGACGCCGATGTAGTCGGCCTGCTCCTGGGTCAGCGTGGTCAGCTTCACGCCGAGCGCTCCGAGGTGCAGCCGGGCCACCTTCTCGTCGAGGTGCTTGGGGAGGACGTACACGTCGTTGACGTATTGACCCGTCTGGGTGAACAGCTCGATCTGCGCCATCGTCTGGTTGGTGAACGAGTTGGACATGACGAAGCTGGGATGGCCCGTCGCATTGCCCAGGTTCAAGAGCCGGCCCTCGGACAGGACGATGATGGAGTGGCCGTCGGGGAAGACCCACTTGTCGACCTGCGGCTTGATGTTGACTCGCTCGATGCCCGGCGTCTTCATCAACCCCGCCATGTCGATCTCGTTGTCGAAGTGACCGATGTTCCCGACGATGGCCTGGTGCTTCATGCCCGCCATGTGGGCGGCAGTGATGATGTCCTTGTTGCCTGTGGTCGTGATGATGATGTCGGCCAGTGGCAGAATGTCCTCGAGCGTGGTGACCTGGAAGCCCTCCATGGCCGCCTGCAGGGCGCAGATCGGGTCGACCTCGGTGACCACGACGCGGGCGCCCTGGCCGGCGAGGGACTCGGCGCAGCCCTTGCCGACGTCGCCGTAGCCACAGACGACGGCCACCTTGCCGCCGATGAGCACGTCGGTAGCCCGGTTGATGCCGTCGATCAGCGAGTGGCGGCAGCCGTACTTGTTGTCGAACTTCGACTTGGTGACCGAGTCGTTCACGTTGATGGCCGGGAAGAGGAGCTCGCCCTTCCTCGCCATGTCGACCAGGCGGTGCACACCCGTCGTCGTCTCCTCGGTCACGCCCTTGATCCCGTTGGCGATGGACGTCCAGCGGCCCTGGTCCTCAGCCAGGCTCTCACCCAGTGCGGTCAGGACGACCGCGAACTCCTCCGAGTCGGCCGTCGACGGGTCGGGGACGGCGCCGGCTTTCTCGAACTCGACGCCCTTGTGCACGAGGAGCGTGGCGTCGCCGCCGTCGTCCAGGATCATGTTGGGGCCGCCCTCGCCGGGCCAGAGCAGGGCCTGGAGGGTGCACCACCAGTACTCCTGGAGCGACTCGCCCTTCCACGCGAAGACCGGCACGCCCTGGGGGTCGTCGACCGTGCCGTTTGGCCCGACAGCCACCGCGGCCGCCGCGTGGTCCTGGGTGGAGAAGATGTTGCAGCTGGCCCAGCGGACCCGTGCGCCGAGCGCCGTCAGGGTCTCGATCAGGACGGCTGTCTGGATGGTCATGTGCAGCGATCCGGTGATGCGGGCCCCGGCGAGCGGCTGGGACGGCCCGTACTCGGCGCGCATGGCCATCAGGCCGGGCATCTCGTGCTCGGCCAGGTCGATCTCCTTGCGACCGAACCCGGCCAGGGAGAGGTCGGCCACCTTGTAGGGCAGGGGGGAAGTCATTGTCGTGTGTGCTCCTTTGAATCCATCGCTCAACACGTGCGCGGGCGCGCACACTTGTATGGGACGGACGGCAGAAGCGCAACGCACGTGCTCCGACCTCTGTCGGAGGCCGCGTACCCAGCCCCAACTCTATGCCCTTGGCGCCGCCGAGCGCGGACGTCCGATGCCGTTTTGCGCGGGTTGCCCCGGGCCCATGGCTGCCCGCCGACACTGAGTTGCAACCCCCATTCTAAAACGGGAGTGCCGCTACGGGCGTTGGCGCCGGGTTGCACGCCCGTTGACTTTGCAGCGGCTGCTTGACCTGCATGTTCTGTCCGGTCAGGTGGAATTTGGGTAGGAGGCGGGACATATCGTCCCCAAGGTTGTTGGCGGGTGCGGCATGCAATCACGGGTACACCCCGTCAACAGGGTCTCTTTTTGGGGGTCTCCGTGACCCATTGTTGATAAACGGAGCGATTTAGTCATGATTAGGCAGGAAATGGTCCGGTCCGAGAATTCTTAGGGAACTCATACCTGTGGATAACACCCTCCTTACATCCCCAGGTTTCTCTAGAGGTGGGGCCATGCTGTGACAGGGCCACCGATCCCTAAAGCCAGAGGCAATAGCTGTCGAAACACTCGACGAGAGCCTCAAAGGAGTTAACTCATGGATCTCGCGAAGTCGACGGAAGCCTTCGACAGTTGGTGGGACAGTGAGACTTCGCCTATGGCCCGCTGGGATCAGGCCGCTTTCGGTTCTCGAGCCGTTGATGAGGACCTGATCCGCGCCCGGGAAGTGAAGGCGGGATTGCAGTGGGTCAGGAATGACGACAGTCCGCTCAAAAGACTGCGCTGGTTCGTCTGGGACCGGTATGGCCTGGGTCGCCCACCTTCGCGAGTGGAAAAAAGGGCCAGTGCCGAAGAGTCCGCAAGCGCGCCGAGTGATGTTGCGCCGAGTGATGTTGCGCCGAATGATGTTGCGCCGAATGATGTTGCGCCGAATGATGTTGCGCCGAGTTCGCCCGTACTTCGCGTCGTGACTCCTGAGGTCGACGGCTCAGGGGCAATCGGGTCATCCGTTGAACCTACCCGGCTGGGCTCCGTCAAGCATTCCTGACACGGACCCACGCATTCTGGGCTCCAGTGGACTGCGCAAGGCTGATCCTGGGCGCCACGCGGGGCGAACGAGGAAGCGAGTGATCTCCTTCTCGGTTTGTCCTTAGGCAAGCCCGCCGGCACTGTAGTTCCATGCGCCGAGCCCGGAAGATCACCGTGGTGTGCGGAACGCTCTCGCCTCGACGGTTGCCACCACCGGCCGAACCCCGATGACGGACCTACTCCAGAAATGGTGTTGAGCGGGTAGCTGCCGCACTTGGCAAAGCCCGTTTACGACGGGCCCATTCAAGCAGCTCAACGCGACCTTGCTCGGCGCCGAGACAGGTAATTAACATCACCGTCACGTAGTCTGGTCACGGGCGCAGGCGGAGTCTCGTGAGGGACAGACCCAAGCCCCCGTAGCTCAGGGGATAGAGCATCGGTTTCCTAAACCGTGTGCGAAGGTTCGAATCCTTCCGGGGGCGCTCACAAAAATACCAGCTCAGATGGCAAAAGCTGGGCTGCATCTCCCATACTTCAGGACCATCTGGGGGAATCCCTTGGGAATCCGCATTGAGATTGCCCCGTACAAGGCCATCTGGAGTTGGCACTGGACAGGTCCTTGATCCAATCGGATTGCCAAACCTGATTGCCAAGACTCGCCACCCAATCCGTGGGTCATCTGATGCTCCTCGGTCTCGCAGCGACTTGCCGTTGATAGGCATTGACGATCAATGGCTCGCAAATCGGTGGGAGTGGCGGTTTCACGCGATCTTTGTCCACTTACGTCGTGCCTTTTGCATGGACGGGCCCGCTCTACGTGGATCGCTCGAGCGCCACCGAGGCTCTTTGGCGTAGGCGAAATCTTGGGGCTCAGAGCGCAGACGTGCCACGAGGTCCCCGAGGGGCAGCGCCCGACTCCACAGGTAGCCTTGACCGGCATCGCAGCCCAAGCCGTGGAGCACCGACAATTGTTCTAGGTTCTCCACTCCTTCAGCGATCGTGCGCAGACCTACCGCTCGGGCCAGATCGATCACCGAAGCGCAGATCGCCAGATCCTGGCCCCGATCGGTGATGTGTCGGGTAAAGGAACGATCGATCTTGATGGTCGTCACCGGCAGCTGTCGGACAAAGGTGAGGGACGAATAGCCCGTGCCGAAGTCGTCGAGAGATATCCCCACCCCGAGTTCGCGGATCCCTTCGAGCACCACTCGAATCGTCGGCACCTCGGCCATGATGGCGGTCTCGGTGACTTCGAGTTCCAGCGCTTCGAGGGGAAACGAAGAGCGAGTTGCTGCTTCGCGCACGGCCTCAACTAGGCCCAGATCGCTGACGTTGCGAGCGGAAATGTTCACGGACAGTAGGGCATCTGGAGGCAGCAACCCTGTAGCTCGCAGTTCGGCCCCGTCACGACATGCCCGATCTAGTGTCCATCGGTCGAAGTCGGCGATCAGCCCGCTTTCCTCGGCCAGCGGGACGAAGATCGTTGGCGGTATCCACCCACGCACCGAGTGATGCCATCGGCTGAGTGCCTCCACGCCGATCACGCGGCCGCTGGCCAGCTCAATGACCGGCTGGTAATGGACTTCGAGAGCATTCTCTCTCACGGCGTTCCTGAAGTCGTTGGTCAACTCGAGCCGGTCCTTGGACTCTGTCGCCAGTGACGCATCAAAGACTCGGCTGCGAGCCCGTCCCCGTGCCTTAGCGTCGTACATAGCGGTGTCGGCATAGCGCAAAAGGGCATTCGGATCGGCTTCGAGCGGCGGGGAGACGGCGATGCCGATGCTCGCCGAGACGTACTGCAAGCTCCCTCCCACCGCAATGGGTTCCTTCAAAGACGCCCCAAGTCTGTCGGCAATACATTGAGCCTCGTTCACGTCGGTGTCCTCGCAAACAAACACGAACTCGTCGCCGCCAAAGCGGGCCAGCGTGTCCGAAGGCCTGATCGCCGTGCCCAGTCGGGCGGCCACTTCGACGAGAAGTTCGTCGCCGACCAAGTGGCCGTTGGCATCGTTGATGGTCTTGAACTGGTCCAGGTCCAAGAACAGCACCGACACCGGCGCATCTCGCCGGGCGGCTCCTGCCAGCGCCTGGTTCAGCCGGTCAGATAGCAAGGCGCGATTGGGCAGACCGGTCAACGAGTCGTGTACGGCTTGACGGGACAACTCTTCCTCCAAACGCTTGCGGTCGGTGATGTCTCGTCCGATCGACGCGACGCCCACGACGGTGCCATCATCTCCATAGATGGGCGAGCCAGTCAGCGACACGTGGACCAGGCTCCCGTCTTGCCGACGACGAACGATTTCAAAATCGCGGATCGTCTCACCGACAGCGATCATGGTCATGGCGGAAAGTCGGTCCTCCGCGACCTCGTCAGTGTCGAGAAGGCTCATGTTCTTCCCAATGATTTCTTCTGGGCCATAACCGTAAAGCTCTTCGGCGCCTCGGTTCCAAGTCAAAATGGTGCCGTCAAGGCCGATCGTAAGGACGCCATCGGAGGTTGATTCCACGATGGCCGAGCGTTCTTTGGCGGCTTCCTCCGCTCTCTTGCGCTCGGAAATATCTGTAGAGACCCCGATAAGTGCCTTGAGTTCGCCCCGTTCATCGAACATTGGAGTCTGGGTAGCCAGCACCGGAAATATCGTCCCATCGCGTCGTTGCGACAAGAGATCACCGGTCCAACCGGTCCCCTTCATGGATGCTTTTACTAGATCCCTCAGCTTCTCTGGGGACGCCGAAGGGACGAGCACGGCAAGCTGTTTGTTAAGTGCCTCCGTCTCACTCCAGCCGTACATGTCCTCGGCCGCTTTGTTCCAGTAAAGGATCAGACCTTGCGGGTCTATCGCGATCACTGCTTGCCCGACCGAGGCGAGCAGTGCCGCCTGAAAACGTGCAGCTTCCCCCGCCGCCAGGCGCTCGGTGATGTCGTGAATGGAAATCACCACACCATCGGCGAGGTCGTCGATAGTGCGCAAAGGGTGGATGTTCACCTCTATCCATGACACTCCTCCGTCGGATCGGCGCACACCCCGCGTGACACCACGGAGCGGCTCATCTGATTCCAAGGTCTGCCGAGTCGTCACTTCGCCAAAATCAAGAGGCGACCCGTCAGGATGGAAGAGATCGCATGGCAACGTCGGAATGGACAAGCCCACCAACTCTTCGCGGGCACCACCAAGGATCATTGTTGCAGCCGGGTTCGCGGATACCACCACACCGTCGCTATCCAAGACAAGAAGTCCGTCGCCCAAAGACGTCATGACCGCGTCCGCCCGTGCGGACATGCGCGTCATTGTCAACTTCGATCGTGTCCGCTCGATGGCGTAGTTGATTGAGCGATGCAGCGCCCTAGCTGAGAGCTCACTCTTCAAGATGCAGTCGTCGGCACCGTGTTGGATGGCCTGTAACCCCATCTCCTCGTCGCTTCTCCCCGTCAGAACGACTAGGGCACTGTCACGGGCAGTCCCCCTAAGGGAGTCCACCACATCCAATCCATCGGCATCCGACAGATCCAGATCTACGAGTAGGCACTCGTAACGTGCGCCGAAGAGTGCCTCAATGGCGCCCTCGAGGGTCGACACCCATTTCACTGCGAAGAGGCCGATCGGCTCACTCAGGGTTGAAATGACGCGGCTGGCGTCACTAGGACTGTCTTCGACGAGCAGTACCCTTGTCGAAAGCGATTTCGATCGCTTCCTCTCTTCCGTTGAATTCATGACGCCGTCCCCTCAGGGTGTTTGGGAAAACAATGGCGTTGTTATCAAAGGAAGAAGTCGACTACAGGTAGCTTGGATTATTGTCTGCGCGACGTCACTTGGTCGGCCTGCCCACCCAAAGTTGTCGGTAAAGCGTTCCTCTTGCTATCCGAAAAGTCCCCGCCATTACGAGGACTTCGTCCTTACGTTTCCATTGTGCACACGTTGAAGTTGCGATCTTCGTCGCCATTGAGTTGCGGAACAGACTCAAATGCAGGTCAATAGGTTCCCCTGTCAGTATTAGCGAGGTTGATCCTGGTTTTAGAAAGACATTCACCGCGAAATGTGCTTACAAGCTTTGCGGCATTCGGCAATGAAGTCGAATATCGTGGATAGGTTCGTAAAGTCAAGGCTCTCTTTTCGCAATAACGAAGTGTTGGTAGGACCAGTCGACTTGACGAGCTCTAAGAAACCACTTCTGAGCAGCCAAAACGCTTGGCACCCCCGGCAGGACCAGAACCTGCGCCAGCTGCTCCGGAGGCCGATTCGGGTTGTCTAGGGCGTCTCGGGAATCGCGTCAGATGTAACTGATCAGGGCCTCCGATTTAATGACGGTTCGTTGCTGTCTCCTCCGCTCTGCCCATTTGGTTGCCAAACGAATTGCCAAATTCGACTGCGGTAGCTTCCCCTATGGGCGCAACCGGTCTCTTGCAATGCTGTCGCTTGGCAGGGGAACAGTGTGTTGCTCCGGGAGTTCCCTGGCTCCTCGAGTTCGGCACCCGTTCCGTGACTTGGTGGGCCGTACGGGATCCGAACTTCTGACCCTTTCCGTTACGCTCGAAGAGAGTCCGTGCCCTCGCTGCACGGGAAGGCCGGGGATGGCGCCGTCGAAGGCCGATACATAGGGGCCGTGCGGTCCAAATGCGATTCGTGCCACCGCGAGCTGGCGATAGAGCGCGGCGCCGCTCGGAGAGAAAAGCATCCAGGTGACCCCGCCTTGGGTGAAGAGCGATTCCTCGCCAGGACCGAGGCCGAGGGCGCTCGAGCCCAAGATCGGGCCGGCATAAGGCTCTTCGCACGGACCGGCCGGCCCCCGGCAGACTGCCACGCCGATGCCGTCACCGTCTTGGTAGGAGGGGTTGGCCGAGAAGAAAAGGTAGAAGCGGCCGTTGGCATGGACCATTTGGGGTGCCTCGATGAGCTTGTGTTCCCAGGGCCTGGTGGCGGCAAGCAACTCATCTGGCGATTCCTCGAGCGTCATTCCGTCGGGCGCGAGTCTCTGAGTCCACAGCACCGTCGGCTGGTTCTGAGGGAGATCGGGGTTCTGTGCCGGTCCCCAGGCTGCATTGACGTCGGCCTTCCAGTCGAGCCAGAGCTGGCCGTCGGGTGCAAGGAAGGTACGGGGGTCGATGGATCCCGAAGGGTTACAGATCACCGGAATGCGGCCGACGATGAAGGGGCCGAAGGGCGACGTCGACACTCCCACCCCGATGCATTTGGCCGGAACCCCGGTCGCCAAGATGTCGTCGAGGTCGGGAGCCGAGAACCACATCACGTATCGCCCCTCGACGTGGCGGACATCTGGGGCCGACGTCCAGCCGGTGGTCCAGGGCGGCAGCGCAGGCATTGCGTCCACCTCATTTCCGAGGTGCTCGAGGTCAGTGAACGCCCGCACCGAGATGTTCGGGGGGTCGTAACCGCCGGCACCGGTGTAGAGATAGTCGGTGCTGCTCCCGACCGTCACAGTGGGATCGCTCATGGGAACGTTGTAGGGCGCGACGAGCTTGCCCAAGGCGTATGAGGGAGCGGGCGGCGGATTGAGCGCGCCAGCTTCGTGTTTGGGCAAGCTCGTCCCGGCCATCTCGCTGACGGGCACGACCACGACGACGGTCACGGCAACGATGGCCGTCAGCGCTGCTGCCAGCGTTATAGGTCGTCGCGAACGCCTGGCTTGTTCGTCGCGAACTGAGCCAGGTACTCCGGTTGGGCGCACTGCGGTCATTGGAGAGCAGACTTTACGCTGACGCAGGGGTGTCTACTAAGGCAGACGAGCGTTGTCGTTGATTGGCTCGGTCCCGAAATCAGGACCGAGCCAATGCCCCAGATTTGCAGTGGACCTACCTAGGCATCTCGCCCATTCGCTTGCAGCTGTGACTCCTAGGTGACTCGTAGTCAATCCGCGCAGACGCAGAAGGAGCCGGCTCTGGGGGACTTCGGTGCACCGCTTCAGTTGCCGCGCCGTGGGCTGGTCCATCGTCGGCTGCACAGGGAAGACAAGTGCATCGGCTCGGGAGGCCAGTCCGAATCGTCTAGCCCTTCCTTCGGGTTCGATCAGGTCCTCCTGAGCTGGTGCTCAGATCCAGAGCGTCGAGAACCGTCTCGCCAGTGGCAGCGATTGGATTGCCATCTAGAGATCACCCTGAAAAAGGTCAGCCTCACCCCGACTCTCGCGAAGGTCGCCCTGCCCCCGTACGAGTCCACTTCGGGGACGCGATCTTCCTTCCTACGGGACGCGTGTTCTGGGCTACCCACTAGGACGCCGAATCTGGCGCAGCCCTCCACCTCTGGAGTCGGTTTTGGAGACGCGTCCCAAACATCCTGTTCTGTAGATCCACGTCGATACCACTGACGGTCAGAATACAGAGGTCGTCCCTGGGCGTATCCGACCGGCCAGTAGCTCCGGTCTGCCTAGAGCCGACGAACGCACTTAATTCGGCCGTTACCATGCGCTCCCTCGACGCCTTCCAGAACGCCTAAACGACGAACGTCTGGTGCAAATACAGATAGACCGCGAGTGAATCTAAGGAGATCTCCCGATGCCGGGACCAGGCCAAGAGCACATCCTGAGTGCAGGCCGGGAACCGGCCGACCGGGACCACTGATCCGGACCGGTGGATAGCGAAAGGAATGGACATGACAACGACTTCCGTCTCAGCGCCTGGACCCGTTCAGGCGATGGGGCGAACCCTGCGGATGCTTCTCGCTACAGCCACCATTCTCATCCTGCTCGCGGCTGCCTTCGTCGTCGGACACGTGACCGCCAGTTCGAGCTCGGCGCCGGGCGTAGCCCCGGCAGTGAGGACGCAGGTGCAGGGTTCGGACACCGGGATCTGCCAGCAAGTGGGTCGATTCCTGGCGGCAGGGTGCTGAAAGAACCCCTCCAGGGAGAGCCTGGAGGGACCTCGAAGGCCGGTCCACTCCTAGCGCTGCTCCCGAGGCATTCGAAGGCGGAGAGCGCGACAATCTCTCTATGACGAGCAGGCTCGCTTCTCCGGAACTGGTTGGACGACAGCCGGAGCTCACCGAGTTCGCAGCCCGCCTCGAAACCGTTCGTCAGTCTTCGGGGTCCACGATCCTCGTCGGTGGCGAGGCGGGAATCGGCAAGACCCGGCTCATCGGCGAAGCGTGCACACGGGCGAAGGGCTCGGGCTATCTGGCCGCTATCGGCGCCTGCATGCCGGCTGAGGGACGTGCCCTGCCCCATGCATCGGTAGTGGGTCTTCTGAGGGATCTGGAGCGCCAGCTCGAGGGCCGGCCCGAAGTGGAGACTCTTCGACCCGCCATGGAAGCAATTGGAATGTTGCCGGCACGGACCGACATCTCACCCGCTGGCCTGCGTGCGCGCAGAGTGACGCCCGACAGGTTTCATTCGGCCCTGGCACACCAAGTAGCAAAGAGCCTGACCTACGAGGTCCTTGCTCGAGCTCTCGTGGAGCTGAGCAGGTCGGCTCCTCTGATCGCGGTGTTCGAGGACGTGCACTGGGCCGACACCTTCACCCTCGGCCTGCTCGATTACCTAAGTCGCACCCTCGCCTCCTACCCGATCCTGTTGGTCGCCAGCTACCGCTCCGACGAACCCGGCGATCAGCACTCGCTGCGGCAGCTGGTGGCCGAGCTGCTTCGGATCGACAGTGTGGCGCGCATGGAGCTCGCGGGCCTCAAGGGCGAGGAGCTCGAAGCGCTCATGGCGGCGCTCCTCGGCCATCGGCCCAAACGAGCCCAGGTGGACACGACGTCGGCGCGCACGGGCGGTAATCCCTTCTTCGTCGAAGAGCTTCTCACTGCAGGGGCCGATGACGTGCCCGACGACCTGCGGGAGGTGGTTGTGGCCAGGGTCCGGCGCCTGGCAGAGCCTTGTCGGCGCATGCTGGATGCGGCAGCCGTCATCGGTTCGCGGATCGGACACCGCCTCCTCGCCCATGTGTCCGACCTCAGCGACGACCATCTGGACCTGGCCATAGCCGAAGCAGTAGGCACCCACCTTCTGGTCGTCGACGACGACCGCAGGGGGTATCGGTTCCAACACGACCTGGTGAGGGAGGCGGTGTACAGCGCACTGATGCCGGGTGAACGTGCCCGGGTCCACCATCGCGTGGCCACCGCTCTCACCGCCCACCCGGAACTGGTCCCCGAGGAGCCGGGTTGGCGCGAGGCCGAGCTAGCCACCCACTGGTGGGAGGCCGGAGTGTGGATCGAGGCGCTGCCCGCCTGCTTGGCTGCGGCAACAGCCGAGGCAGAGATGTTCGCCTTCTCCGAAGCGCAGCTCAACCTGACGCGTGCGTTTCTGGCCTGGGATCGACTCGGAAACGAGAAAGCCTCGTCCGTCGTCAAGGTTGATCGCGCTGCGCTGTTGGAGCAGGCCGCCGATGCCGCCTTCTTCGCCGACTCCTTGCCACGGGCCATCGATTTCGCCCGACGGTCGACCGATGCCATTGACGGGCGGGCCGATCCGAAGCGTAAGGCCATGGCCTATGTCCGGTTGGCCCGCTTCGCCTCGAATGGCGACTTGAAGGCGTCACTCGCCGCCCTGGAGGCGGCAGCAAGACTGCTGCCCTCGGGAGATCCGTCGTTCGAGTTGTCGCAGATTCTCTCCGAACAGGCCTGCACTTTGCTGGTCATGTCTCGTTTCGAAGCGTCCCATTCAGTTGCCGAACGGGCCATCGAGATGTGCCGCGCCGTCGGCAACCGCTCGGATGTGGGCACCAACCAAAGCCGTTTGGGGGTATGCCTGGTCGAGAAGGGTCGATTCGATGAAGCGGTCGCGTTGTCCCAGGAGGCCGTAGCGATTGCCGAAGAGATCGACAACGCCGAGAATCTGAGGAAGGCATACAACAACTTGGTCCACGTCCTCTTCCAGGCCGGCCGTCTGGAGGAAGCCGCAGCCGTGACGCTGGAAGGCCTGTCCAGGGGCGAGCAACTGGTGGGTGTCCGGCTCCAACACGCGGCGCTCAACAGTATCGATGCCCTGATCCTGCTGGGGCGTTGGGAGGAGGCGGGCCGGCTCCTTGACGAGATTGGAGACCGAGTTGGGGGCGGCGCCTGTGGCGAAACGCACCCCGTCATGTGTCGAGCGACCCTCTACCTGCGTCAAGGGCGCTTCGCGGAGGCTAGGGCAGCGCTAGGGCGCGTTGACGAGCTCATCGCTGACCTCTCTGACCTGCAGTTCCGGGGCACCTTCTACATGCTTCGGGCCGAGCTGGCGTTGGAAGAGAGCCGCCCTGCGGACGCCTATCGCGATGTCGAGCTCGCACTGGCGCAAGCAGCGGGTACCGACGACCAGGCCACTACATGCGAGATCTGTGCGCTCGGCGCCCGAGCCTTGGCCGACCAGCGGGACGAAGCACGCCAGAAGCGCCTCCGATTCGACGAGGACAAGGCGTCTCTACTCGCCGCCGAGCTGAGCGAGAAGGCCCAGATGCTGGTGGATCTCCCGCGACAACGGGGAACGGAGCCGCTACCGAGAGCCGATGCCCTTGCCCTGCAGTGCCGGGCCGAAGCCGTTCGGCTGTCGGGGTCCGATGCTGCCGCCTCGTGGGAGGAGTCCGTCGACCGATGGGACGGACTAGGCGGGCTGTACGACGCTGCATATTGCCGCTTGCGGCAAGCAGAGGCGCTTTTCGCGGCGCGTTCCAAGCCCGGGCGCGCCGCCAAAGTCCTGCTCGAGTCCTGGCGCACGAGTACGGAGATTGGGGCAAAGACTCTGCAAGCGAAAGCCGAGGAACTAGCCCAACGAGCTCGCGTGAGTCTTGATATGGAAACACCGCAGGCCCGACGCATCTCTCAGGTTGCACATGATCTGGGCCTTACATCACGCGAAGTCGAGGTCCTGGGTTACCTGGCGTCAGGGAAGACGGACGGCCAGATCGCCGAGAGCCTCTTCATCAGCAAGAAGACCGCGAGTGTTCACGTCTCGAATCTGCTGCGAAAGCTCGACGTCGAAAGCCGCTATGCAGCAGCAGAGATCGGCAGGCAGCACGAAATATCAGCGGATCCCACTCCTGGGGTCGCGTGACACAACGGACCGCCGGTCGATGAAGCAAACCCGGGCCGGAACTCCGGCTTCGGCACGCTAGTGGGCAACCGCTGTCCCAGTACTCCGCCGGGAAGGCGAGACGGTCGGCATGAGTGTGGGGACACGGACTATGTCGCTCATCCGATCTCGAAGGGTTGTTCAGGCTACTCATGAGTGAGCTCGAGTGCGGACTGTTGGTCACCGATCAGACGTGATCCTGCCCAAACGAGAAGCGCGCCCACCCGCCGTCGTGAACGAGAGAACCGCGGAGAGGGGTCATCGAGTCGGAGTCTTGTTTGCGCTTGGGTTCGAGGTTTGTTGAGGAGGTCCTGATGTCTGGCCTTGGCGAGGGCCCGTAGCAATTCGGGGTGCATCCTTTGCTCCTTGGACGAGGAAGAAGTATTGACGAGGGATGTGACAAGGGGCGCGGCTCGGCGAGCCCAGTGGCCCGCAGCCGGGAGCGGCGCCGTCGGCGCTGCCCTGAGCTCGATGCTGGTTAGCCCAGCAGAGCGTGATGATCCGCTGCGGCAGCGGTGGTGCACAGCATCGGCATCTGACCGTTCTTCGGATGGATATTCATGTGCACCTCCTCAGTGCTCGCGTTGGAGTCGTCATGGAAACATATCCACATCAAAATGGCGAGCTGTTAGGACGAGAACGCAATGAACCTGCGCCACAGTCGCTTCTTGACGGCTCCGTTACGTACGGTCGTTGAGAAACGGCGCACTGAGGAACTTGGAGCGGAGCGGCTGCGCGTCAGAGAGTCAAGAAGCAAAGTGGATGGGGAGCGCCTTGGTGTCGGCCGGGTTGGTCGAGCTGGCGTTGTTCACAATGACGTAGCAGCTGTGGGCCGCGTCGCAGACGCCGTTGCCGATGGCACCGGTGCCGACGTGGACGACCGTCGAGCCCGCCCCCGTGGGGTCAGGGTGCAGGATCGCAGCATGAGAAAAACTGCAGCCGGCCGAGCTTGCCGTGGAGATGTCCACTTGTGAACACTCGAGGATATTGACGACCTTGCCCGGGGTGTAGCCACTCCAGCGAACGGTCACGGCCTGGCCGTTGTGCAAGCCGGAGTTCGGAGTGACCGAGGCGTGCAAGTGGACCGCCGCCTGCTTGGGGACAGGCAAGGTTGCCCGAGAGCCCGAAGTCCAGGCGGCATGCACCACTGACTGGGAGGAGCGACCGGCGGCCGAGATGGCCTGGAGTGCCCCGTGCTCGTGTTTGAGGAAGGCATTGAAGAAGTCCGTCGTTGACTCGAAGACCGCACCTGACGTCGGACCGACGACCCCAGAGGAGGCCATGTGGGCCGTCGAACCTGTGCTGTCCGACGAGCTGTCCCAATCGAGCGTGAGCAGCGCCTTTGGTCCCCGCGCCTGGTTGAACACCGCAACGGCATCCGCATAGGGGACGAGCCCGTCGTGCACATCGGAGACGACGAGGAGCGGTGGAGCCTTGGCCAAATCGTAAGATCCACGACCGAGACCCTCGGTGGTGCCTGCCATGACGACCGCCGCCTTGACCCGGGTGTCGCGGCAGCAGCTGTTGGCGACCAAGCCCAAGGTCGTGATGGCGCCGTTGGAGTGGCCGGCCGCACCGATCTCGCTCGAGTCGACCAGGCCCGACAGCGGTCCGCTGGCGGCGGCCGAGGCACTGAGCACCTGGTCGATGACAAAGCTCATGTCACCAGGCTGGTTGCCGATGTCCCCACCATCGGGACCTCCGGGCGTCTGACTACTCGACAGCGGGAACAGGGGGGCGGCCACCACATAGCCCGCCGCCGCCCAGGCCCTCAGGAGCTGCTGGTAGTCCTGTGGCGAGCCGCCCAGACCATGAGCGAAGACGATGAGTGGGTATGGACCGACTCCCGATGCCCGGGCCGGGTACCAGATGGTGGTCACGAGGGTTCGGGAAGCCTTGCTCGGCATCCCGTCCCATGGCGGCGTCGAGCGAGAGCTGTCGACGAAGGTCATTGTCGTGGTCGCCACCGATGTCGAACCGGCGGCAGCGCTCGAGGGGCCGACCAGTCCGACGGCGGAGAACAGAAGGCCAAAACCAATTGCACCCAGCGACACCGTTCGACGGATCGCCCCCATTCCCTCCCTCCCCTCCGCTCAACCGGAATCCATCGTCTCATAAGGCAGCCCATTTTCCGTGTGCGCGAGCCGCCCGTCGACCCTCCAAGACCTTTCAGACAATGTCCACCAAAGGAGACAGACACCTGCTCTGGAGTGCGAAGCCACCCCGTCGGCTCATTTGATTCTTCCCGGGGACCTCGAAGAAGTGGCGGGGGAGGGAAGAGGCGCATCCAGGCCGGCCCCGGATGGCCGGCCGGTTCCATTGTGTCCATGTCTTGACGGCTCTGGCACTCGAGGGTGGGGCTGAGATGGCCCATGACTTCGCGAAGCCCTGACCTGGGGTGTGGACACTTTTGTGGCCGTCCAGAGACGAAGCCTCGCCATCGTCCAACAGGTTCCTCCCGCCACGGTTGAATCCAAACTGATCGCCGGGGGCGAGCTTGATAGCGGGCTGCGGCGCTGTAACCTTGTCTTATGACAGTAGATAAAGGGACCAGCGGGACTGCTTCGCCTCCGGAGAGAGCTTCCGTGATCGAGTTCAGGCTCGATCCTGGCTCGGGAGTCCCGACTTACCTGCAGCTCGTGCACCAGGTCGAGCATGCGCTGCGGCTTGGCTACCTCGCACCGGGCGATCAGCTGCCCAAGGTTCGCGACGTCGTCGCAGAGCTCGCGATCAACCCGAATACCGTGCTCAAGGCGTACAAGGAGCTGGAGGTAAAGGGCCTCGCGGCGGGACGACCAGGCCAGGGGACCTTCATCGAGGCGACGCTCAGCCAGGTCACGTTGCCCGAACTCACCAAGCTGCGACGCTCGCTCGTCACCTGGGTCGCTGCGGCCGACGCAGCGGGACTCGATGAGGACGGGATTGGCGCACTCGTGGCCAACGTGCTGCGAGATTTTCGTGAGGGCCACGGCGGCGTTGTCCCTCGACGTGGTGCAGCCGGCAGTGGCACCGAGGGCGTGGCATGAACGTCATCGAGGCCCGCGGCCTCGGGAAGCGATACGGGAACACGTGGGCGCTGCGCGATTTCACCCTCGCCCTTCCGGAGGGTCATGTGGTCGCCCTGGTGGGACCGAACGGTGCTGGGAAGACCACCTTGTTGAACCTGGCGGTCGGCTTGTCCACCCCGTCGGCAGGGATGGTCACGGTCCTTGACGGCGCACCAGCGGGATCGCGTGCAGCGCTCGACGGGATCGCCTTCGTCGCCCAAGACGCGCCGCTCTACAAGAACCTGTCCGTGAAAGACATGGTCCACCTGACCACGAATCTCAACTGGTACTTCGACCAGGGCTACGCGATCGCTCGGCTGGGCGAACTGGGAATTCCGTTGGGACAGAAATCCGGCAAGCTCTCCGGCGGCCAGCAGGCGCAGCTGGCCTTGACGCTGGCTTTGGCGAGAAGGCCGCGGCTCCTCGTGCTCGACGAGCCAATGGCAGCGCTCGACCCGCTGGCTCGGCACGACTTCATGGCCACGGTCATGACCGCTATTGCCGAGGACGGAGTGTCGGTGCTGATCTCCTCACACGTCCTGACCGAGCTCGAGCGAGTAGCCGACTACCTCGTTTTGTTGTCGCGCGGCCAGGTGCAAGTCGCCGGCGAAGTTGATGACCTCCTCGCCTCCCATCGCGTGCTGACCGGCCCCGCTACAGACGCCGAGAGCTGGGCCGAACGGCTAGCCACTGTGCACGTCCGGCGCGGCGAGGCACAAGCCCATCTTTTGGTTCGCACGGACACGAGCACGTATGAAGTGCCCCCACGCTTCGAGGAGCATCCCGTCAGCCTCGAAGAGCTCACCCTTGCCTACCTGCGCGTGCCTGAAGCCGCCTCCCTACCTGGACCCAGGCGCAGCAGTAACGCCTCACCGAGAGAGGTGACGCGATGACCACAGTGACAATTCCAGCTCAGCTCGAAAAGCGAGAAAGCCGAGGAGCTGTGCCCTGGCCAAGGATGGCCTGGGTCACCTGGCGCCAATACCGGATTGCGGTGGCCGGCCTGGTCGTCGTGCTCGGGGCCGTGAGCGTGTACCTGTTGATCATTGGTGACCAAGCCCGGTCCTTTGGCGGGGCCGCCGGACATTCGTTGACGCTCACAGCGGCGTTGTTCCAGGTGATCCCCGCGCTCATCGGAGCCTTTGTGGGTGCGCCGGTGCTCGCCAGAGAGCTCGAGACAGGCACATTCCGCTATACGTGGACCCAGGGCTTTGGGCGGGCCCGCTGGACCGTCGCTACGGTCGCACCGCTGGCCGTCGTCGTCACGGTCCTCGCAGGGATCGTTGGGTTCCTCTTCTCCTGGGCCTACGGGCCCCTCATCGGGGGGAAGTACGGGGCGAGCGTGCTCGCGGGCAACACCTTCGACCTCCACGGGGCGACCTTCGCCGCCTGGACGCTCGCTGCCTTCTCGATCGGCGTCCTTGCCGGCCTCCTCATTCGAAGGGTCGTCCCGGCCATGTTGGCAACCATGGCGGCGTGGGGAGTACTCGCCGTCGTGACGGGGGTGTTCCTACGGCCCCATTACGAAGCGCCCTTGGTCTCGAGCAATCCTGACTTACCCTCCTCGTCGTGGGTGATGAGCACATGGTGGACCCAAGACGGGAAAACGGTTAGCTCCTCTACCATCAACGAAGTGCTTCAGAAAGCGGGCGCCCAAGTGTCCGGCGGTTCGGTGTCGCTGCGGCCGGGCTCTGCCCTGGGCAACATGAGTCCCACGCAATTCCTCGTCGCACATGGATTTACACAGGTTTCGAGCTACCAGCCGGCGAGCAGGTTTTGGCCCTTCCAATGGATCGAGGCCGGCTGGCTGCTCGCATTATCGCTCCTCATAATCTCGTTGGTCATTTGGCTGGTCCATCGACGTGCGACGTAATTTTTTTAATTGGAGATGCTCACTTCCGACCGCTTTGGACCTTTTGTTGGGCACGGGGGTACAACTAATCCCACGAAAATCACACGAACCAGACTCGGTCAGTCCACCTAGTGCAGTTGGACGGAGCGCACGGGTGCGGAGATTCATGTCCTTCCCGCTCCATTCAGTTCTTACGGAATTCCGTAGATTGCTCGCCCTGACCCGCGCAGTTTCTCCTCAACGCCCCCTGGTCAATCGGTTAGCGAACCATAGGCATCTGGACGACGGGTCGCGAGGAGCGGGAACAAGGAGAGCCAGTCCCGCCGCTCGTCGATGTCCAGGTCGGCGACCAGAACCGCCGGCTCGTCGCGAGGTGCTTGCACAAGGATGCGACCATATGGATCGGAGACGAACGAAGACCCATAGAAGGTAATCGGCGGCTCGCTACCGATACGGTTGACCGCGATCATGAACGTGCCGTTGGTGATCCCGTTGGCCACGATCACCTTCTCCCACAGTGGCTCGGTGTCGAACTCAGGGTGGTCGGGTTCCGAGCCGATGGCGGTGGGATACACGAGGACGGCAGCTCCACTCAGGGAGTACGCCCGCGCCAGCTCCGGGAACCACTGGTCCCAGCAAGTCGGGAAACCGAACTCAGCACTGCCAACGCGCAGGGTGTGAAATGCATCGGGTCCGGCCGGGCCTGGAGTGAAGTATCTGTCCTCGTGGTAGCCCGTAGTGACGGGAATGTGCAGCTTGCGGGTTCGCAAGCGCAACGTCCCGTCGGGGGCGGCCACAATCGCGGTGTTGTACCCGAGGTGATTTCCGGGGCGTTCTTCGTAGAGTGATGCATGCACCAGGACGCCGGTCTCGGCCGCCATAGCGGCGGCGAAGCGCATGGTCGGGCCGGTCTCAAGCGGTTCGGGTTCGACGCGTCCCGGTTCCGGCCCGCCTGGCGTTATGGCGAAATATGGCGACAGGGTTAGCTCCTGGAGACACACGAGCTCGACTCCCTCGCTCGCGGCCAGGCGAATACCCTCGGCGAGAGCCTCCCGGTGCTCGGCGGCGTCAGCGTGCCAGGCCAGCTGCACGGCGCCAATCCGCACCGGCGCGTGCTGGGGCGGTTCGATCCGAGCGTACGAAGGTTGCGCGGTTGCGCGCAGCACTTTCATGGAAGGGGGACCTGCTGGGTGATGCAGTGCGGGCCACCACCCCCATAGGCAATTGTCAGGCCTGGTACACCGACGACCCGGCGGTCCGGATAAGCGGCGCGGATACGTTGGAGGGCCTCGTCATCGGATGGGTCACCGGCAAGTGGAACCACAACCCCCTCATTGCATAGGTAGAGGTTGAGGTACGACAGCATCACTTCGTTCCCTCCGATCCGGCCGTGAGCCAGCAAAGGAAAGTCGATCACAGAAAAGCCAGCGGCCTCCGCCCGTCGCCGATTCTCAGCCATCGCCGCGTGGTCGGGATCTCCAGAGGGTCGCGACACCATGAGCAAGGCATTGTCGTCGGTAAGTGCCGTGAACATGTCCACGTGCCCGTCTGTGTCACGGTCCCCGACTAGGCCGCGGCCGAGCCAAATGATCTCGGTCGCGCCCAGATACTCTCCCAAGTAGCGCTCTATCTCGTTCCTTGAGAGGTGTGGGTTGCGATTGGGATTGAGCAGGCACTGTTCGGTCGTCACCACGCGACCTCGATTGTCGATGCAGATCGAGCCACCTTCCAGCACGAGTGGGGCCTCGACCATGTCGGCCGCGAACCGCTGGGCGAGAGCAGCACCAGCAGCCACATCGCGGTCCCACCCGTCGAACTTCCCGCCCCAAGCGTTGAACCCAAAGTGCACCCCGAGCCGACCTTGGGGGCCCCCGACGACAAACGCGGGGCCGTTGTCGCGTACCCAAGAATCGTCGAGAGGGATCTCGACCACTTCCACTCGGTTGCCGATGGACCGACTCGCCTCCACTACGTCCGCGGCCGTCGATGCCACGACGGTTACCGGCTCGAAGGCAGCGACTGCTCTGGCGACGCCGGCATATTCGCGCTTGGCGTCATTAAGAGCCGAACCCCACAATTCCCGCCGGCAAGGCCACGAGATCAGGGTGCGCTCATGGAGTGCCGTCTCAGGCGGCATCCGGTAGCCGGCTCCTGAGGGTGCAACTCTCGGCGTGATCACTTTCGAGACGAAACCGACTCGGCACCCACAAAGTGAACCGTGCGGTAGGACTCAATGGGCATGTCCATCGTGCCTTTCCACTCGAGAACGGTCTCATTGGTCACCCGAATATTGCCCGAAGGTCGGTGAGATCCCACGAGAATCCCGCCGATTCAGAATTCGCTGTCAGTCGTCGATGCCCAGCTCAGGACGGTGGTGTCACATTATTCCAGGTAGATGGCTAAATCGGTCAAACGCAATAAGTCCGTCTGGTCCCAGTTAGACGGAGCGAATAGGTCGGCCGACTCATAACCCCGCGGTCATTGTCCACAGCATCTGTCTCCCGTCGGAATTGTCTTCCAACCGTCGGCGTCGGGTTTAAAGACGGGTGCTTCAGCCTGTTCGTCAGCGCTCCGGGAGGCACCAGCGTCGGCAGCTCGAAGAGCGAGTTCGTCCTGCTCGACCACTTAGCGGGTTGACGGGTATACGGCAGTTCGGTTGCTAAGAAGTCAGGATGCCAAGCGCTTCGCGGACCTCAGCCGATGCGTTGTTGTAGTGCTGCCGTGTGTTCGACTCATCATCATCGGGAATCAGCTCGCCCAGCGTGGTCAACTCTAAGTTGGCTGCTTCAAGCAGGTCTACAACTTGCTGTAGCTGTTCATCGTTCATGAACCAACATTATCCGCCAGGCGAAAGAAGCACCGGAACGCCCTGTGTCATGCGCTGCAGGATCAACTCGGCATCGCATGGCGTCCATGAGGTGCCCGATCCGGAGTCCGCTCCTGTCCCGAACTCGGTCCGACGAGGATTTCCTACTCGCCTCCGCGATCGGGAGCCGATGGGTCGATCACTGTCCCAGGGCGGGACCGAGCATGGCAGTGGCGAACCTGAACGCACCGGACGAGTACACGTCGCACACACCCTCCGCCGAGACGTTTCCGTCTGGGCAGAAATGCACTCCATCAGGCGACCTCACCACATTCGTTCCCGCAGGACCCGTACACGGCTCGTCGGGGAGGCAGGGGAGAGTCTTGGTGTATTGCCCGTTCAACAAGACGGACTGGCCGGCGTCGACATAGGACACACCTGCATTGGTCGCCGCAAGCGACGCGTAGATCGCGTTGAGGGAATTGATTTTTGCAGTGAGGTCCGGCCACACGTCAACGGGGGCACCGATCAGGATCACCGGGATCCCGTTGCTCCGGAAAATGTTGATGGCCGTCTGGGCGTCACTTTGGTACTTCTGGTAATAGGCCGCCGTCCCCACCGTGTAACCCGCCATGCAGGGCGTCTGGTCATCCCCTGAGAATTCGATCACGGCGACAGTCGGGTGCAGGGTCGCCGCGTCGCTCGCCATAGCTCCCAGGTCGTCACAAATGGCTATACCGTCAAAGGTCCGCAGCAGCGGCGAGGCTCCGGAGCCGGTGGCCATGAACGAAAAGTCCTGCGCCGATTGGTTCGCGAGCGAGTCACCATAGAGGGCGATGATTTTGGAGACAGCTCCGTAGAATTGCGCGTTGCCGAAGGTGAAGACGCGGCCCTGAGCAGTCGGGAGCCAGTAGCCATGAGCATCTCCGCTCGCAGCGATCCCCACCACGGAACTATCCGGGATTTCACCGTCGGCGGAACCGTAGAACCGAGCGTCGCCATAGGCGAAGACACCGCCGTCAGCGGCCACGAGCCAATACCCACCACCATCAGCGGTGGCGGTCATACCGACCACCGGTTGGGTGAGGGGGAGGCCGCCAGCCGAACCCCAGAACCGAGCGTCGCCATAGGCGAAGACACCGCCGTCAGCGGCCACGAGCCAATACCCACCACCATCTGCGGTGGCGGTCATTCCGACCACCGGTTGGGTGAGGGGGAGGCCGCCGGCGGAGCCGGAGAACCGAGCGTCGCCGTAGTCGAAGACACCGCCGTCAGCGGCCACGAGCCAGTAGCCCCCGCCGTCGGGCGTGGCCGCCATGCCGACGACAGGTTGGTTCAGGTGGAGGCTGCCTGCCGAGCCGTAGAACTGGGCATCGCCGTAGGCGTAGACCCCGCCGTCGGCGGCGACGAGCCAGTAGCCCCCGCCGTCGGGTGTGGCCGCCATGCCGACGACGGGCTCGTTCAGGTGGAGTTTGGTTGCCGAGCCGTAGAATTGCGCGTTCCCGTACGCAAACACTCCTCCGTCTGAGGCCACGAGCCAGTAGCCCCCGCCGTCGGGCGTGGCCGCCATGCCCACGAAGGGCGCGTTCAGCGTCGTGGCCGAGCTCTCCGTGGGTTCGAACACGATGAGAGCCGTCATCACCATCGCAACGACCGCGACGACCGCGACGACTCGCCCAAGCACCGGCCGCAGTATACGGAGCGGCCGGACCACCAGGGAGTGGTTGCTGCGGTTCGCTCGCGCCACACGTGTAGAGCAGCCGCACCATGCCGGCTTGATCCCCGACACAGCTCGCCGCCGACGGGACTGATCGAACACTCGCACAATTCGACGTGATCACCGTGCTGACCGATGACAGACTGACGACATCGACCTCGCTGAACTCCTGGAGCTGCCCGGCGTCAAAGAGGAGTGCGTCTTGCGCTCTGGCGTCGGGTTCATGGCGTTGCATGGCGGGTCGCAGGACCGAGGCACGGATCAGCTGGCCCGTCGGGCCGCCCAGCGGTCCGGAGCCTCCTACTACGCCATCGTGCAGCCGAGAGGGTTGCGAGTTCACCTCACCTCCCGGCTCCACAACCCGGATCATTCCGAGCGTTTGCAGGGATTCTTGCGGC
>Ga0302180_10000606_pt1 | contig 28831 bp, 28 predicted proteins | sample I_Palsa_E3_2_FD_200575 | JGI IMG/M metagenome (GOLD analysis project Ga0302180, IMG submission 200575) | Peat permafrost microbial communities from Stordalen Mire near Abisko, Sweden - I_Palsa_E3_2 | ecosystem: Environmental > Terrestrial > Soil > Palsa > Peat permafrost | place: Sweden...
GGCACATCATCAAGGTCGAGGATAAGCGCATCAAGCCGACGCCGACGTTCGAACAGGTCAAGGGCCAGCTCGAAAACTATGTCGCGCATCGCGCGCAGGCGGCGCTGGTCGAGAAGTTGCGCGCCAGTGCCAATATCGAGCGCCTCGACAAGCCGGCGTCGGCGCCAGCCGCAGATCCTTCGCTCAATACCGCAGCGCCGAGCAAGAAGTGACGCTTTTCGCTTGCGGCGCGACGCAAAAGTCTTAGTCATTCCGGCCAAGCGGAGCGAGAGCCGGAATCCGTAGCGACTGCAATGGCGCGTCACCTCGGACGTCGTGATTATGGATTCCGGGTTCGCGCTGCGCGCGCCCCGGAATGACGAAGATAACATGGGTGATCAAATTTCCCCGCTCGCGCCCGAATCGTTTCCGGAGATGCCGCCGGTGGCGGGCGTGCAGTTCGCAACCGCGGCTGCCGGAATCCGCTACGGCGGCCGGACGGACGTCCTTCTGGCATTGCTGGCGCCGGAAACAACGGTCGCCGGTGTCTTCACGCGCTCGAAATGCCCATCGGCGCCCGTCGATTGGTGCCGAGCCCGGCTCAAGGGCGGCAGCGGCAACGCCAGCGCGCTCGTAGTGAATTCGGGAAACGCCAACGCCTTTACCGGCAAATCCGGCCGCGCGGCAACAAAGCTCACCGCCGAGATCACCGCGAAGGCTGCGCGCTGCGAAACAGGCGATGTTCTGCTCGCCTCGACCGGCGTCATTGGCGAACCGCTCGATGGGTCGAAGTTTGCCGGCGTGATGGATCGCCTTGTGGCCGAGGCCACGCCCGGCCGCTGGGAAGAAGCGGCACGGGCGATCATGACCACGGACACCTTTCCAAAGGGCGCCGCATCCATCATCCGCTTCGGTTCGAGCGTGATCACCATCTGCGGCATCGCCAAAGGCGCCGGCATGATCGCGCCGGATATGGCGACCATGTTGTCGTTTGTGTTCACCGACGCGCCGATTGCGCCTGCGGTCTTGCGCACGCTGCTGCGGCAGGGCGTAGCCGACACCTTCAACGCCGTGACCATCGACGGCGACACTTCCACCTCCGACACTCTGCTCGCGTTCGCGACCGGCGCCGCCGCCGCGCACGGCTTCGCCAAGATTACGCGCCTCTCCGATCCGCGGATCGCGGCGTTCCGCAAAGGCTTTTTCGCCGTGCTCGCCGATCTCGCCGAGCAAGTTGCCCGCGACGGCGAAGGCGCGCGCAAGCTGGTTGAGATCGTGGTCGAGGGCGCGGTTTCGAAAAAATCAGCGCGGCGCATAGCGCTCTCGATTGCCAATTCGCCGCTGGTCAAGACCGCGATCGCCGGCGAGGATGCCAATTGGGGACGCGTTGTCATGGCCGTCGGCAAAGCCGGCGAGCCGGCGAATCGCGACCGCCTGTCGATCTGGTTCAACGGCATCCGGGTCGCCCACAAAGGCGAGCGCGATCCGGCCTACGACGAGACCGCGGTCGCGGCGGCGATGAAGAGACCCGAGATTGCACTCAAGGTGGCGCTCGGATTGGGTAAAGGCAGCGACCGGGTGCTGACCTGCGACCTGACCAAAGAATATATCGCCATCAACGGCGATTATCGCTCCTGACGACACGGTGGCGGTAGAATTCTCGACCGCTCTTAGGCGACTGAAGCGAAGCCAGTTTGCGCCAAATCGTCCTTGACGGCCAGCTCGACGCGGTCGCGGCCCTTGAGCTTGGCTTGGTAAAGCGCGCGATCGGCGCGCGCGACGAAGCTTTCGGGCGTATCGCCATCGGCGTACTCGGTGACGCCGAAGCTGCAGGTTATGGTGCCCGGCACTTCGAAAGTCGCTAGTGCTATCGCCGCCCGTAATTTCTCGGCGGCTTGCAATGCCATGTCGGCGTTCGAGCCCGGCAGCATCATCATGAACTCTTCGCCGCCCCAACGTGCTATCACATCGGTGGTGCGGGATTTTCCTGCCACCACGGCGGCGAGCTGCACCAGCACCTTGTCGCCGACATTGTGACCGTGCGTGTCATTCACCTCCTTGAAGAAATCGACATCGAACAGCGCCAGCGAAAGTGGCGTTCGGTACCGCGCCGCACTTGCCACCTCGGCGGCGAGCGATTGGTCAAATTTAAAGCGGTTGTGAAGGCCGGTCAGTGCGTCTGTCGTGGCCTGTGAACGCAGGTTTTGCGCCAGGACTTGCAACTGCAACTGTCGCTCCATCTGCACTCGGTCGTGCGCCGAGCGCTCCTTGCCGAACATGTAGATCAACGACATGATCGCCACCAACAGCGTGGTGACGATCCCGAGTGCGCGGCTCGCGTATACCTCCCGCGTCGGCAAAAGGATCACCAGCGACCAATCGCTGCGATTGGCGTCACGGCGGCGCACGAAGTCGCGCTGCCCGTCAACGCTGATCCAAGTCGAGTCGACGATCTCCTCCGGCAAAAGCGGCCGATCGTTCGGCTTTTCAAGGCGCCCATGCAGCACCGCCTTCTGCTCGGCGGAAAGCGGCCACAGCGCGCGGTACAGCATCTGCGGGCGGTTGGTGAGCGCCACGATGCCGTTGGGATCGACAAAGAAATAAGGCCGGTTGAACTCGCTCAAATCAGCTTCGAATACGGCGAGTGATTTTTCGAGCACGACGACGCCCGCGACCGCGCCTTTATCGTTGTGCACCGGATAGCTCGCGAAATAGATCGGGCTGTCGTTCCGCGCGTCGGAAACGAAGCGATCGCCGGCTTCGCCGGCCAGCGCCTTACGAAAATATGCAAGGTCCCGGAAGTTTCCCCCCGGCGGCTCGGCGCTCCGATAGCCGGAAGACGCGAGGACCGCACCGTTACGGTTGAGAATGAAACCCGCTCGTGCCCCGGACGCGTCGACGGCACGATCGAGAAAGGACTTAACCCCATCCAGATCCTGCGTGTCACCGCGCGCGACAAGGGACGATACGGAGGGCGATCCGGCGAGAACCTTGACCATGCTCTCCACCGTTGCGGTCTCGCGAGCGAGGTGGTTGACCAAAAGCTCGATGTCGCCGCGCGCTTCCTGCTCGACGTTGTCCTTATAGATTCCGCCGAGGAATTCGGTCAGCGCCCATCCGGTAACGAGGATTGCCGCCAACAGCGCGAGTGTCCAGACGAATTGCCGGCGCAAAAGGCGCGTGTAGCGCGTCGACGACATTTCGAGAACAAGCTGTTGGCCCCAGATCGCCCAAATGGAAAACGATATCCAGCAGGCAAGAATGCCGCGCACCAGCTGCACCGGCAGGCCGGTTACGCGGGTGAACGCCGCATAATTGATCATGCTCGCCGGCAAGAATGCCGAGGCCGGGACGATGATGCCGGCAGCAATCGCATAAAGGGCGAAACCCACCGCAGCGCCGATAGCGAGGACTTTCCGGCTGTCGGAAAAATCCCACGCCCATCGGGCGAACACCGCGCTCGCGGCGAGCGCGCCGGGAAAACCCAAGGCGTAGCGCGCGAATATTCCGGCTGCGTTTACTCCCCCGACCGCCCCGCCAAGCGCGACCGCCGCAAGCAGCGGAACATACACCCAGCCCTTCGCCCACTTTAGTCCCAGGCGGCAGGCTTCACGCCGCGCGAATTCCAACAGCAGCGCAAACGAAGCGATCATTAGCGCCACACGCACCGCAGCGAATACCGGCGTGTCGCCGAGCACGAGCGCCGTCAAATCCAGCCATTCGCCGACACCATGCAGGAAGCCGAACACGCCGAGTAGAAGCCAGGAATGATTTTCTCCGAAGCCGCGCGCTAGCGCCGCACAAGTGGCGCCCAGCAGAATGAAAGCGAGCCCGTAGAAAAAGAGAATGAAGTCGAGCTGCGAGCTAAAAAAGCCAACCATGATTTGCCGCGCGGGCCACCTTTGCGCTAGTCATTTGCTTGCTCCGGACGGCACCCGCCAGATCGCGCCGCTCCAATCCGCGAAAATATTTACCCAATGGTCGTCAACAAACGTTTGCAGCGAGGTGTAAGGATTTATGCGTATGCGGCGCTCACTCGCGGCGTCTTCCGTCGCCACACTCGAGACTTCACGTCATGAACGCCTCAAAGCTCCGGCACGTCCGCACCGCGAGCCTCGACGTCGCCTATGAGGAGAGCGGACCACGCGGCGGCGCCTCGGTCGTCCTCCTGCACGGCTGGCCGTACGATCCGCGCTGCTATGACGGCGTGGTACCACCACTGGTCGCCGCCGGATGCCGCGTCCTCGTGCCCTATCTGCGCGGCTTCGGGCCAACGCGATTTCTGCCCGCCGAGACGCCGCGCTCCGGCCAGCAGGCGGCACTCGGCAACGACTTGCTTGAGGTGATTGATGCGCTCGCCGTCGAACGTGCGATTCTCGCGGGATACGATTGGGGTGGGCGCGCCGCTTGTATTGTCTCCGCGCTGTGGCCCGAGCGCGTGCGCGGCCTCCTTACCGTCAACGGCTACAATATCCAGGACATCGCCGGATCGGGAGAGCCGCAAGACCCGGCGCAGGAGCGCCGCTATTGGTATCAGTGGTATTTTCAAACCGAGCGCGGATGCGCGGGATTGGATTTAGACCGCCGCGCCTTTTGCCGTCTGCTGTGGCAATTGTGGTCGCCGAATTGGACCTTTGATGATGCGACCTTCGCGCGCAGCGCGGCGTCATTCGACAATCCCGATTTTGTTGACGTGACGATCCACTCCTACCGGCACCGCTACGGCAACGCCGCAGGCGATCCGGCGCTGGAGGAGATCGAAAAGCGGCTTGCCGCCAAGCCGAAAATCGCAGCGCCGACCATTGCTTTGCAGGGAGAAGCCGACGGGGTCCTGCCGCGGGAATTGTCCGAAAGGCACAGCGTCTTTTTCACCGGCCCTTACCAGTACCGCGTTCTTCCAAGAATCGGGCATAATCCTCCACAAGAAGCGCCCGCCATCTTCGCCGAAGCCGTACTCGAATTGGTCAGAACTGCTTAAAGCCGTCACAGCGTCCCAAATACAGTAAATGTTTATTCACCATAGCGACGTTTGCGGAAATGAACGCGGGCGGCTTGAACCTGCCTTTACCTGCCGTCCCTAAATTGAGATCGGACCTGTGAGTGTGAATCTCGTCCTTGTCGCCGCCTGCGCGCTCATCGACCCTGACGGACGTGTGCTCCTTGCCCGACGTCCGGAAGGCAAAGCGATGGCCGGTCTTTGGGAGTTTCCCGGCGGCAAGGTCGAAGCCGGAGAGCGTCCGGAAGAGAGTCTGATCCGCGAACTGAAGGAGGAACTGGGAATCGTCGTCAATGAGGGGTGTCTGGCGCCGCTGACTTTTGCCAGTCATCGGTATCCTGCATTCCAACTGCTCATGCCTCTTTATGTCTGCCGGCGCTGGGAAGGAATTGTCGCGGCGCGCGAAGGACAAAAATTGAAATGGGTGCGGCCGAACGACTTACGCAACTATTCCATGCCTCCCGCCGACGAACCCTTGATTCCACACCTGACAAATCTGCTGTGACGGAAAGGTGCATAAGACCATGAACAAGCGATCCATATCCTTCGGCGCTGGATTGCTCCGCCGTTTCGCGCGCGATGAAAGCGCGGCCACGGCGATCGAATACGCGCTGATCGCTTCCGGGATTTCCATTGTCATTGCCGCGACAGTGTTCCAGGTCGGCACGGCCGTCAAAGCCGACTTCACCAGCGTCTCCACCGCTTTGAAATAAGTCTCCTCTCCTACTTCCCCGCTTTGTCGCCGGCGGGCAGTTCGCGCGTGCCAAGCGCGTCGGCAAGCCGCGCCTGCGCCGAGCCAGGCTTCAGCGGCCGCTGCTGGTTCGGATGCGGCGCCCAGCCGGACAGCCACAGAAATTCGAAAGTCGCGCGCACGCGCCCGTCCGCGTCGGCGAAACGTTGCCGATAAATTTCCGCCATGCGCAGCAAGGTCGCCCGCTTCAACGGCGTGCGCCTTCGATCGAGCAGCGCGTTGGTCGCGCCCATCCGCCGTAAGTCGTTCATCAGGCCGAAGACGGAATCATAGCGCACGGCGATGCTGTCGGAATCGGTTACCGGCAGCGCAAATCCCGCGCGCTGCAACAGAGCGCCGAGGTCGCGCAAATCGGCAAACGGCGCCACCCGGGGCGATAGGCCGCCTTCAATCTCGCTTTCGGCGGCGGCGAAGGATTGGCGCAGCTCGGTCAGCGTGTCGCCGCCCATAAGCACGGCAAGAAACAGTCCGTCCGGCCGCAGCGCACGCCTGATCTGAACGAATGCGCCCGGCAAATCATTGACGAACTGCAACGACAGCGCCGACACGACGAGATCGAACGCAGCATCGCGAAACGGCAGCGCCTCTTCGTCGGCGGCAACGAAGAGCGGAGGATGCAAGCCGTCGCGGTCGGTATTTGCGGCGACAATCTCCTCGATGGAATTTAAACCAGAGAGCGCGGCGCGGACCTCATCCCCCGGCGTTCCGAGATCGAGCGCGAGTGGAAAGCGCCGCAGCACTGCCGCGAGCCGTTCGGCGAGATCGGTGGCGGCGCGTTCGAGCAAAAAAGCCGCCGGTCCCAAAACACGCGCACGGGCGCGCCGGGCGCGCAGCACCTTGCGATCGAAGATCAGCGGGCTTTCGCTCATCCGACGATTTTCTCACATTCGCCACCGCGGGCGAACCATAGGCGATGACAATCGGCGGCCTGCAAGGTAACTTTCCCCTCATGTCGGCCGCGGCGGGGTTCGTCAGTTCGCCTGGAGTTAAACGGGCGGCGAATGCGGCGCGCACATTGCTGCGCGCGGCGCTGGATGTTGCGCTCCCGCCGCTCTGCGCCGTCTGCCGCGCCCCGGTCCACGGCAACGGCCTCTGCCCCGGCTGTTGGTCGAAGCTTTCGTTCATCACCCGACCCTATTGTGAGCGGCTCGGCATCCCCTTCGTCTACGATCCCGGTCCCGGCATTTTGTCGATGGAGGCAATAGCCCATCCGCCGGCCTATCAGCGCGCCCGCGCCGCGGTGCGCTTCGACGAAATTTCCCGCGCCTTGGTGCATGCGCTCAAATATGGCGACCGGCTCGATCTTGCGCCGATGATGGGGCGTTGGCTCGCGCTTGCCGGACGCGAGCTTCTTGCCGAGGCCGACGCGCTCGTCCCGGTGCCGCTGCATTGGCGGCGAAATTGGGCGCGGCGCTTCAACCAATCGGGAATGCTGGCGGCGGCGGTTTCGTCGCAGACCGGCGTGCCGGTGGCCACGTCGGCGCTGAAGCGGGTGAAGGCCACTGTCCAACAAGTCGGGCTGTCACGGTCGGAGCGCGCCGCCAATATCCAGGGCGCGTTCCGCGTGCCGGCTGAGGGCAAAGTCGCAATCGCCGGCCGCAGGCTCGTCCTAGTCGACGATGTCTTGACCTCGGGCGCGACCTCCGAGGGCTGTGCGCGAGCGCTTCTGCGCGCCGGGGCGGCGAACGTCGATGTGCTAGTATTTGCGAGGGTTGCCGATCCGGTGCAAACGTCCATATAAAGTGCTGAGGGGAAAAAATTAACGCGCTCTTATGGCTTCCGTAGAAATCTACACGCAGCAATTTTGTCCCTATTGTCACTGGGCGAAGGAACTTCTTTCTCGCAAAGGTGTCGGCTTCGATGAGATCGATGTCACCGCGGATACCCAGGCGCGCCAGGCGATGAGCGCGCGGGCGAACGGGCGAAGCTCGGTGCCGCAGATTTTCATCGGCGCCACTCATGTCGGCGGCTGCGACGAACTCTATGCGCTCGAAGACGCGGGCGAGCTCGATGGGCTGCTGGCGCAGGGCGAAGAAAAGTCCGCATGACTACGGCCCCACCGACGTTCAAGGTCGCGCTTGCGCAAATGCGTTCGGGCTTGCATCCGGACGGCAATCTCACCGCGGCGCTTGCGGCGATCGATGAGGCGGCACGCGCCGGCGCGGCGTATGTGCTCACGCCGGAAGTAACTAACATTATGGAGACCAAGCGCGAGCGGCTTTTCGCCACCATCACCGACGAGGAGCACGACCCGACGCTCGCGGCTTTACGGCAGGCCGCGCGCCGGCACGCGATGTTTGTTCATGCCGGCTCGCTCGCGATCAAGCTTTCGGCCGACAGGGCGGCCAACCGCTCGTTCCTCATCGATCGCGACGGCGATATTGTCGCGCGTTACGACAAGATTCACATGTTCGACGTCGATTTGGCGAACGGCGAAAACTACCGCGAGTCGCGCAACTACCGCCCCGGCGAGCTTGCCGTCACCGCGGACCTGCCTTGGGGCAAACTGGGCTTAACTGTCTGCTACGACCTGCGCTTTCCCGCGCTTTACCGGGCGCTGGCGGAGGCGGGCGCTTCGTTCCTTTCTATCCCTTCGGCCTTTACCCAACAGACCGGCGAGGCGCACTGGCATGTTCTCGTCCGCGCGCGTGCCATCGAAAATGGCTGTTTCGTTTTCGCCGCGGCGCAGGGCGGCCGGCATGAAAACGGGAGGGAAACGTTCGGCCATTCACTCGTGGTCGATCCGTGGGGACGCGTTCTCGCGGAGGCCGGCGCCGAACCAAGCGTGATTGTTGCCGAGATCGATCCGGCACAAGTCGTCGCCGCGCGCGCCAAGATTCCGTCGCTCCGCCACGGCCGGCGTTTTGAACTGACCGAGCCGCTTGCCGAGCCTACCCATCTGCGCGCCGTGCGGGTGCCGTGATGATCAAGTATGCGCTGCGCTGCGAGCGGGACCACGAGTTCGAAAGCTGGTTCAAGAATTCCGCGGCCTACGACAGTCAAAGAAAACGCGGCCTGATCGCTTGCCCAACTTGCGGCTCCGCGAAGGTCGAAAAGGCAATCATGGCGCCGCGGCTCGCGCGCAGCGAAAACGCCGGTGAAGAGTCGTTGCCAGCCGCTGCGGCGGCGCCGCCGACACCTTCCGCCCTTCCCGTGCCAATGCCGTTTGCGCCGCCGGGAAAAGGAACAGTCGCCATCATGTCGCCGCAGGAACGTGAGCTGCGCAAGAAGCTGAAAGAACTGCGCGAACACATCGTCAAGAACGCGGATTATGTCGGCCAGCGCTTTCCCGAACAGGCGCGCAAGATTCATTACGGCGAGACCGAACACCGCTCGATCTATGGCGAAGCTTCACCGGAAGAGGCCAAGGAATTGCACGAGGAAGGCATCGCCTTTCATCCGCTGCCGATTTTACCGGACGAATTCAACTAAGGGCGGATTACTAAAGCCCGCTGCGCTCCGAGGGCGGAAATCGTGCCGCGACGCGACGGCGAAAAGCTCCTTGGCTAGTCTGGCAGCCCCGCGGCACGCATCGCCTCGACAAGAGGTTCGGCGACCACGGGTACGGCGCCGACGGCGATGCATTGTGCGCTGCTGCTGAAGTTAGGTTGCAGCTCGAGCACCCGTCCAGCGGCGGCCGTCGCCTCGTCAACGCGGCCAAGCTTGGAAAGCGCAGCCGCCAGCATCATGTAGGAAATGCTGAACCCGGGCTTGCTGCGGATCGCTCGGCGCGCTGCGGTCGCTGCTTCATCGTAGCGGCAACGCAAAAAGTGGCCCAAGAACATTCCGTGCAAAGACGCGATCATCCATGCGTCCATCGGGCTAAGCCGGATGCCGCGCTCGCCCCACTCAATCGCGCGCTCGGCCTCGCCGGCCCACCCCATATTGAGAGCCCCCCACATGTAGGCCGCGGCAGTCGATGGACTGATCGCCAGCGCCGCTTCGAACGCCTCCTGAGCTAAAGCGCGGTCGTGCGCAACCATGCCAATCGCGTTCCCGCCGCATGTCAAGGCTACGGCGTCATCCTGACCCAGCGATATCGCCGCTTGACCGTGGCGCACCGATTTACTCCGGTTTTCTTCGTGCCTTCCGGCTCTCACGTATAAAATCTCGTGACACAGCGCCGCATAGCCGTGCGCGACCGCGTATTCCGGCTCAAGAGCGAGGGCCTGCTCCAGTAACAGTATCGCTTGCGACGCTTCGCCCGGCATCAGCGCATCGACGAGTGGAGTGGCGCGAAGCACAAGATCGTAAGCACCAAGATGCTCGGGCCGCTTACGCTTCGCTCGCTCAATCTCAGCCTGCCGCAAGCTCGGCTCGATAGCCGCGACGGTGCTTAGTGTGATCTCGTCCTGCAGCGCAAAAATGTCATCGATGGCCCGGTCATACCGCTCCGCCCAAATGTGGTTACGAGTTTCGGCTTCGATCAGCTGCACGGTGATCCGTACGCGGCCCGCCGCTTTTCGCACGCTACCTTCGAGCACGTAACGCACGCCCAATTCGCTGCCAACCTTGTTAACGTCGACCGCTTTGCCCTTGTAAGTAAAAGCCGAGTTGCGCGCGATGACGAAAAGCCATTTGAAGCGCGACAAGCCGGTCGTGATATCCTCGACCATGCCGTCCGTGAAATATTCCTGCTCCGCATCGCCGCTCATATTCTGAAACGGCAGCACGACGATCGACGGCTTGTCGGGCAAGGAGAGGCCGCTAGCCGATGCCACTGCGTCAACTACAGGCGCTTCGCGGCCAACCTGATAGACGCGCATGAGGCGCGCGATGTTTTTAAGTTTTTGCTCGCCGAAGTCCTCAAACTTGACGTCGACCTTATCGCGGACCTGGCGATAAGCGTCGTCCGAGATGCAAACGCCGCCCGGCGCAGCAATGCTTTCAAGGCGTGCAGCAATGTTGACCCCGTCGCCAAAGATATCGCCGTCTTCGATGATGATGTCGCCAACGTGAACGCCGATGCGGAACGCAATTCTCCTCTCCGGCGGCAATTGCGCATTACGCTCCGGCAGCGCACCCTGAATGCTCAGCGCACAACGAACCGCCTCCACGCTGCTGGGGAACTCCGCAAGAATGCCGTCACCCGTGGTCTTGACGATCCGGCCACGGTATTCGGCGATCATGGGTTCAATAAGCGACCGGCGCAGCGTTTTGAGTGCAACAAGGGTACCTTCCTCGTCACCCCCCATCAGCCGGCTATAACCTACAACGTCAGCCGCGAGAATCGCGGCGAGCCGCCGCTCAGGCCGCGCATCAGTCATGACAAAGTCGCCCACGCTCAGTGCGCACCCACTCTAAGGTCGAGGTGGTAGCGAGTCCACCGAGACGACAAACCGTCGAAGTGGATGTTCGCCAAGAGACGAGCCTCAGTCTGCAATCCATCCAACGGATTGCGAATCTTTGCCGCCAGCGCCGCCTGCGTGAACGGCTTCTCGATCGTGTTGACGCCTTGGTCGAGCCGCCCATTATGGACGACGGCGTTGCGCCAATAACCGGTCATGTTCAAAACATTCAGTCCCGGACGCTTGGCCGCCGTCCGTCGGTCTAAAGTTGCTTCGAGGGAACTTTCGCCTAACCTGGCTGTTTTGGGCACGGCACGCTGAGTGCCCGTGGCAGGTTTCAATTGGCCGGGCTGGCGGTGATCGCGACGCGTTGGCGCGAACGAGTCTCGCCCTCGACGCAGACAATCTCTTCCTGGAAAGTGCGTAATGCTTTTGTGGCTTGTGCGCTCCGCGCCGCCGAATAGGAGTGATGGTTGGCAATTATCACTGACGGCACGCTTGCGACGTGGGGGATTGCCGGTTTGGCGATGGTCGGCGTCATCACGCGACCCTTCCGGTGGCCTGAAGCGATTTGGGCCGTTGCCGGCGCAATCGCGGTGGTCGCATTCGGTCTTTTGCCGTGGACTGATGCCGTCGCCGGCCTCCGCAAAGGTCTTGATGTTTATCTCTTTCTCGCAGGGATGATGCTGCTGGCAGAGGTTGCGCGCCGCGAAGGCCTGTTCGACTGGCTGGCAGCACTGGCTACCAGCCACGCCAACGGATCGGCGAGCCGGCTGTTTCTCCTGACTTACATTGTTGGCGCGATTGTCACGATTTTCCTGTCAAACGATGCCACCGCCGTCGTGCTGACGCCCGCCGTTGCCGCCGCGGTGAAGGCCGCACGAGCCGAACAACGCGTGCCTTACCTCTTGGTCTGCGCCTTCATCGCCAACGCCGCATCGTTCGTGCTGCCGATCTCGAATCCGGCCAATCTCGTTATCTACGGCAATCACATGCCACCGCTGCTGCAATGGCTGCCGCGCTACTTGCTGCCTTCGGTGGTTTCAATCGCCGCGACCTATCTGGCGCTACGCTGGACGCAGCGGCGACTGCTGAGCCAAACCCTCGCCAAGGATGTGGCGGTGCCGCCGCTCTCCAGCGGCGGCAAGACCGCGGCCGTCGGTATCGCTGCGACCGCGGTCGTGCTGCTGGTGGCATCGGCCATCGATATCCGCCTGGGACTGCCGACCTGTCTCGCGGGTATCGCCACCGCGGTCATCGTCCTCGTTCCAAGACCGGCACAAACGTGGAGCATACTGAAAGATATTTCCTGGGGCGTACTGCCCCTGGTCGCCGGCCTCTTCGTTCTGGTCGAGGCATTAAATCAGACCGGCGTCATCGGCATGATCGGCACTCTGCTTGGTCAGGCTGCTTCGATTTCGGCGGCTGGGACGGCATGGGGCGCCGGCGTTGCCGTGGCCATCTCCAGCAACCTGGCAAACAACCTTCCGGTCGGCCTAATCGCCGGCAGCGTGGTGCAGAGCGATCACACGGCTGACCACATTGTGCGCGCCGTCCTGATCGGCGTCGACCTCGGGCCCAATCTGTCGGTAACCGGCTCGCTTGCGACCATTCTTTGGCTCACGGCGTTGCGCCGCGAAGATTTGACAATTGGCTTCGGCACATTCCTGAAGATCGGCGCCGTGGTCATGCCACCGGCGCTCGCTTTGTCGATCGCGACCGCATTACTGACCGGATAACGACAAACATCGAGGCAACGTCATGCAAAATATCAGCGCGGCCTGGATCTATCCCATTATCGTCGTCGGCGGCCTGCTGCAGGCTTGGGGTCCGCCCATGAACGGCGCGCTTCGCAACGCCGTGACCAATCCTTGGCTCGCGAGCCTGATCTCGTTTTTGCCGATCGTCGCTTTGCTGGCGTGCCTCCTCCTGTGCCAACCGCGGCCGTTGCCGACGCTGGCTGGCATCAGCGCCATGCCGTGGTGGGCGCCTTTGGGCGGCCTCGTCGGTGCCGTCGCGGTCGTCGCCGGCCTGTTGTTCGTGAACAAGGTTGGCGCCGGAGCGTTTGCCGGCCTCACCATCACCGCCAACATTCTGATGTCGCTTGCCATCGATCATTTCGGCTGGTTCGGGATCAACACGCATGCGCTCAACGGCTGGCGCGGCGCTGATGGTGGCGGGCATCGCGCTGGTGGCGCGTTTCTAAGCTTTAGGCCGGCGTGAAGTCCGTCAATCCAGCATATTACGAATCTTTGCCGCCAGCGCGGCCTGCGTGAACGGCTTCTGGATCATGTTGACGCCTTGATCGAGCCGCCCGTTGTGGACGATGGCGTTGCGCGAATAACCGGTCATGAACAAAACGTTCAGCCCGGGACGCTTTGCCGCCGCTTCGTCGGCCAGATCACGGCCGTTGCGGCCCGGCAGGACAACGTCGGTGAGCAGGAGGTCGACCCGCTCGGTGGCAAGAATTTTCAATGCCGACGGCGCGTCGGTCGCCCGGAAAACGATGTAATTGAGCTCGCGCAAGGTTTCGGCGATAAAAGCGCGCACATCGTCGTCGTCCTCGACAACGAGGATGGATTCGCCGCCCGGCCCCGCCGGCATTTTTGCATCTTGCGGGTCCGGCGCTTCGGCGGCGGTAGCGCCTTTGACGCGCGGCAAGTAAATCTTGACGGTCGTGCCGTGGCCAGGCTCGCTGTAAATTTTGACGTGACCTCCGATCTGCTTGACGAAGCCGTAGACTTGGCTCAGTCCGAGTCCCGTGCCCTGCCCGGTTTCTTTGGTAGTGAAAAACGGTTCGAAAGCCCGGCCGGCGACATCGCCGGTCATACCGACGCCGTTGTCGGTGACCGAGATTTCCACATACTGCCCAGGCCTGACCTCGGCATTCCTTGAGCAATAAATCTCATCGAGAAAGGTATTACTGGCCTCGACGGTTAATTTGCCGCCTTCCGGCATGGCGTCGCGCGCGTTGAGCGCGAGATTAAGGATGGCGGTTTCAAGCTGCGTTTCGTCGGCTTCGACCTGCCACACCCCGCCGGCGCCGACGACCTCGAGCTGCACCTTCTCGCCAAGCGACGGCTTGAGGAACGTCGAAAGGTGCCGCAGCAGCTTGTTGACGTCGAACACTTTGGCTTCCAGCGGTTGGCGCCGGGAGAAGGCCAGCAGATGAGCGGTCAAACGTGCGGCCCGATTCGCGCCCGTGAGAGCTTGATCGATCGCGCGCACGACCCGTTCCTGCGCCGCGGCCTGGCCGGCTTCGAGCGCCCGCTTGGCGCCGTCGAGGTTACCGATGATGATGGTCAGGAGATTATTGAAATCGTGCGCTACACCGCCAGTGAGCTGGCCGACGGCGTCCATCTTTTGTGATTGATAGAGCTGCTCGCGCGCCGCTTCTAGACGCTGCTGCCCTTCGCGCCGCTCCGTGATGTCGCGCGTGATCTTGGCAAAACCGACGACATCGCCCTTCGGATCGCTGATGCGGTCGATGACGATGCTGGCCCAGAACCGCGTGCCGTCCTTGCGCACCCGCCAGCCTTCAGCTTCGTATCTGCCTTCGCTCGCCGCGGTCGCCAAAGCGCGAACCGGAACCTCCTTGGCGCGATCTTCCGGGGTGTAGAATTGCGAAATATGCCGGCCGATGACCTCGTCTTCGGTATAGCCCTTGATCCGCACCGCGCCGGAATTCCAGTTGGTGACATTGCCCTGCGGATCGAGAAGAAAAATGGCGTAGTCGGTGACGCCTTGCACCAGGAGCTGGAAGCGCTGGTTAGCGGCTTGCGCCAGCGAATGGATTCGAACAACCTCCCGAAATTGATTGCGGATGGCCCGTAGGCCAAAGAAAGCCAACACAATAAGAACGAGCACCGCGGCGACAATGCCGAATTGCAGCAAATTATCCATTTCGGCGGCATAGTCTCGAGTCTCGACCAGGCGTCGTGTCTCCATAGAAAAGAGGCTCGTCAGGATGGCGCGGGCGCGGTCCATTAGGTCTTTACCGGCGCCCTCGCGGACTTTAGCCGTCGCGGCGTCGCTTTCGCCTTTCTGTTTGAGCGCAATGACCTGCTGGAGTTCGCCGAGTTTCTGCTCGGCCAGCTGATAGAGCGTTGCGAGCGCCGCAGCATCCCGCACGCCGGCTTTAGGCGACTGCTGCAACTGCCGAATCTCCCCCAAAAGATTTGGCGCGGCGCGATTGTAGGGTTCCAGATAGCTCGCATCGCCGGTGAGCACGTAGCCACGCTGGCCGGTCTCGGCGTCGAGCAGTTCGGACTGGATGCGGCTAAGGCTGTTGATGGTTTCGAGCGAATCGCGAACGTCAGCTTGAGCGCGTGTTTGTCTGAGCGCCAAAATCGCGGCGACCACGAGAATCGCAAGCAACAAGATAAATGCCAGCGAAAGCACGACAACGTTGATGCGCAGACCAGGCGAGGCGCTTATCGCGCGTTTTTCGTCCTGTCCTGAGATTCCCGCAGTCATCCGGCACCCCGAGCCAACTCTCGCGCAGCTACGCCAACATTCACATGTCCGGCAAGCACCATCAATACGCCCACAGCAGCAAGCCGACACCGGCGGCCACAAGCAGCATGCCCATGACCTCGCGCGACGAGGTGCGCTGGCCGAAGGCGACGCGGGCGACGATTTGGGCGAAAACCACCTCGATCAAGGCGAGGGTCCGGACACTTGCCGCGGTGGCGAGCGCGAAGGCGAGAAACCAGAATTGCGAGGCCACGGCGCCGGCAAAGCCGGCGGCTAACGAGGGCTTCCAGGTGAGAAAGATGTTGCGCAAGACTTGCGGCGTGCGCAGTCCGAGATAGAGCGACAACAACACTGCCTGAAGGGCGATGCCGACGGTAAGCGTGAATGTCGCCGCCATCGCATAGGCTGGTAAATGAAGGGTGAGGATGGCGCCTCGGAAACCAATCGCGGACAGCGCGAACATGCCGCCCGAGGCGAGTCCGATCAGAGTCGGCTTAATGCCGCCGACCATGCCGCCGGGCTTGGTCGACATCAAGAGCACGCCGGCCGTCGCTACGAGTATCGCCGCCATCATCGGCCAGGTCACCGTATCGCCGAGAAACAACAGACCGAACAGAGCCACCTGAACCGGTTCGGTCTTGATATAGGCGATGGTCACCACAAAGGAGCGTTCGCCCATGGCGGCAAGCATCAACGCGGTGGCGGCAACTTGCGCGAAGGCGCCAACGAGCACCCACGGCCAGAAAGCCCACACCGGCCGCGGCAACGGCAAGCCGGTGACCAGCACGATCGCGCCAAGGAAAACAAGCGCAAACGGAAAGCCGAACAGAAAACGGACGTGGGTTGCGCCGACGGTGCCCAGCGTCGCGGTCAACTCGCGCTGCATGGCGTTGCGCAGGGTTTGGGCGAAGGCGGCGACAATTGTGAAAACAGCCCACAGCCACGGCGTTGACGCCACTTAAGCCTTCTCCGCGACCATCATGTAATTGACGTCGGTGTCCGCCGAAAGCTGCCAGCGGTCGGCGAACAAATTATAGACGACGCCGATTTCGTCGGCGACCTTAAAGCCGCTTTGCTCGATCGCAATTTCCAGCTCGTTCGGCGTGACGAACTTTTCCCATCGGTGCGTGCCGCGCGGCAGCCAGCGCAAAATGTATTCAGCGCCGACAATCGCCAGCGCAAAACTTTTGGCGGTGCGATTAAGCGTAGCGACGAACAACAATCCGCCCGGCGCGACCAGTCCCGCGGCAAGCTCAATGAACAGGCCGAGATCGGTAACGTGCTCCACAACTTCCATAGCGAGAACGACGTCGAACTTTTCCCCGGATTGCACCAGCGCTTCCGCCGCAGCGGCGCGGTAGTCGACGCTTAGACCCGCTCGCTCGGCGTGATGTTTGGCAACGGCGATATTGCTTTCCGAAGGATCGGCGCCGACGACGCGCGCACCGAGACGCGCCAGCGGTTCAGAGAGAATTCCGCCACCGCAGCCGATATCGAGCACCCGTAGTCCGGCGAGGCTGTCGAGCCGCGCCGGATCACGCCCGAAATGCTCGGCCGCACGGTCGCGGATATAGGCAAGGCGAACCGGATTGAACTTGTGCAAAGCCGCCATCGGCCCGCGCGTGTCCCACCACTGCGCGGCAAGACGCGAGAAGCGGGCGACTTCATCCTGATCGACGCTGCCCGCCGCCTGGTCTGACTCCATCTCACTTATCCGGTTCGCATCCTGCCCAGCGGCGAAGTCCGCCTCAGGCGCATGTCCAAGAGTAAGACGTTGCCGGTCGCCCGCCAATCGGGACCCGCCGGCGCTCGTCCTAGGGCGAAAACCGGCCCGGCGGCGACCTTGTACGCCGCTGGGTAGGCTCACACATCCAATGCTTGAGGCCGAGACAGACGGGGGGTGGCGTGGCGTCAAGGATCGGCACGGCTTTCACCATCGGCCTATTCGCCGCCGTAGCGATTGCCTACCCCGCCGGGTGCGGCCATGGCGCGGAGGCAGAAACCCCGCCGCCGTCCGCCGCCGACAGCCAGTATCAGGCTTGCCTGGCCGACGCCGGCACCACGCACGACGCCGCCCGGGCGGCCGAATGCAAGCGGCTGGCGGAACAGACCGATAGCGATCGCGCCAACTGCCTCAGCAAGCTCAATCTGCCGAAAATCTATTGCGACGCCTCGTATGCGCAGCGGGATCCCAGCGCCAACTGCGCGCTTCCCGATGAAATCGGGTCGGTCATCGACGCCGAGCTCGCGCGTGCGCGTTTCCGCTGCGCGCGGTTGCTCAAAGGGCAAGAAGGCAATCTCTAACCGTTAGGGGGAAAACTTGGCGGGGAATGCGAAAGGCGAGCCGCTTACGCTATAATAGCTCCATGACTCGCCGCACACCCGACGCCCGCACCGCCGCCGAACAAGCCTTCAAGGCGGCGACCGCCAAACCGGTTGAGGGACCGCCGAAGCCGCCACCGTCACTGCCGGGCGTAAAGGAGACGGTATCGTTGCGCCTCGACCGCGACGTCCTCGATTTTTTCCAAGCCGACGGACCGGGCTGGCAGGACCGCATCAACGCCGCATTGCGCAAAGCGGCCGGGAAGTAACCTCCTCAGGTCCGCTCGATGCGCGCGGCGTAGCAGCCCGGCGCGGCGAAGTGGACGTGCAGATAGGCCGCGCCCGGGTCGGCGAACAGGCGCTCGATGGCGGCCTCAAGGTCTTTGCCGTCGGCGAGCTCCCAGCCGACCATCATGGCGTCGCGATCGAAGGCCCGGACCGCGAGCACGCGTTTGCGCAACTGCTCCGGCACTCTATCGACGGCGTCGAATGTCTCCTCGCCCCGGCGCACATAGATGGCGAAGCGCATCCGGTAAGGCGACGCGACCGCATGGTGCTCGTAGTTGACCAGGATGAGCTCGTCGCCGGTCTGCGCATCGGTGAGGCTGATGCGGCAAGGGCGCGGGCCATCGGCGATCCGCCGCGCCCCGCCGGCCCGGGCGAGCTCTTCGTCGGACAAGGTAAATAAATGGGCGAACTTTTCGGCCGGCAGTCCCTGGATGCGAAAATGCATGGCTTGGATCCCTTTGCTGCTGCGCCGAAGATGTGGGGGAACCGCAACACAAACCACCCGAATTCTGGGTAAGCTGAAAAAGCCGCAGCCATTATCTCAATTTCGCCCCATAACGTCGTATGTATTGGGGCCGGGACGAAGCTGCACACTGGGGTTATGGTGCCTGAAAAGCCCGCCTATTTTTCGCGTTTTGCCTTGAAGTTCGCCGAGCTTCTCGGCGCCGGCATCGCGACCGCGGTCAGCGGGTATCTCGTCGCTCACCTCGGCGGATATTTGTCGTGGCCGGCGAAGGCGCCCGTGCCGACTGCGGCGATCGAGGCCCCTGCGGGTGGCACTGCCAGAACGCCCGACCGGCCGCGCGACCGCGCCGCCGCGTCTGCGCCCACCGAGACTCACGCAGCTCCTGACGATCGCGCCAAAGAGCCCGCACGCGCGGCCGCAAAACCGGCAGAGGTTTCCACCCCGGTGACAACCGCCGCCGTTCCGGCGGATAACGACGACAAACGTCCGCGTGGCAGTGCGTCGTCGCGCAAGCCCACAGCCGACGCGCATGCCGCAAAGCCTACTCCGCACGAAACCGCCGAAGCCAAGGCGCAGGCGCAGGAAGCAGTCGAAGACCAGGTTCGCGCCGCGCTCGCAAATGTCGATGCGAGCCGGACACCGGCGCCAAATACGCCGACGCCCGCCGCCACGACGCCCGCGCCGCAAACGGCTGCAATACCTCAGCCGCCGCCAATTCCTGCGCCGAGCAATCCCGCCACTCCCGCGTCGGCCCCCACTACAGTCCTGTCCGCTCCGCCGCCCGTGCCGGTGGCGGTGGCGGTACCCGCAGCGCCGCCGCTCGGCATTCAAAATGCCGCGTCCGTTGCCGCGACCACGCCGAGCGCGCCGGTTGCCGTGTCGGCGTCGCCGCAACAGACTCCGGCGGAGCCGGGCCCGCTGACCACGGTCGAGATTAAATCCCGCCCGGTCGCCGGCGTCGGGGAAACCTCGTCTGGCGCGCAGGCGACCGCCGACGCCAACAATGAGCCGGACGGGAAGGCAAAAGGCGAGACCGACAAGGGTTTCTTCTCCATCATTGCCCGCCTTCCCGAAATGCTGCGCACCAATGTCCATCCCCCAAGCGGCGACCCGCCGCGGCCGCCGATGCCGGTCGGGGAATAAGCCTCGCTCCACTCGTCACGTGTGAACCTCCGCTCTTCGCCGACGCAAAGCGGGGAAAAGAACCGGCCCGCATTTCGCGCTGACCGATTTCCCGGTTAGATTGCGTCATGCTCAACTGGTACCGCGATCTCGGCGCGGCCGAGCGGCGCACGTTCGTGGCGTGTTTCGCCGGTTGGGCGCTCGACGCTCTCGACGTCCAGATTTATTCGTTCGTCGTGCCGGCGCTGATTGCGGTGTGGCACATTACCAACGCGCAAGCCGGGCTGCTCGCGACCAGCGCGTTGGTCATCTCCGCCTTCGGCGGCTGGATCGCCGGCATGCTCGCGGACGTCGTCGGCCGAGCCCGGCTGCTCATGATCATGATCGTATGGTTCGCGTTCTTCACCTTTCTGTCAGGCTTCACCAACAGTTTCGAGCAATTGCTGGTCGTGCGTGGTCTTCAGGGTTTCGGCTTTGGCGGAGAATGGGCGGCCGGTTCGGTCTTGATCGGTGAAGTCGTTCGCGGCGCCGATCGCGGCAAGGTCGTGGGCATTGTGCAGAGCGCCTGGGCGTGGGGCTGGGCCGCGGCCGCCATCCTTGCCACCATCATCTTTCAGGTCTTCGACCAGCAGATCGCCTGGCGTCTCTTGTTCTTCGTCGGCGTCTTGCCGGCGCTTTTGGTGTTTTACATCCGGACCAAGGTCCCGGAGCCTGCGATCTTCAAAGAAGCGAAACAGTCTGCGCCCAGGCGGGCCGCGCTCGACATTTTCAGCCGCGAGTTGATCACGACAACCATCCTCGGCGCGGCACTCGCTACCGGCGCGCAGGGCGGCTACTACGCGATCACCACGTTCCTGCCGACATTCCTGCGCACGCAACGCCATCTGAGCGTGCTTGGCACCGGCGGCTATCTCGCGGTCATCATCGTCGGCTCGTGGTGCGGCTATATCGTCAGCGCCTATCTGAACGACGCCATCGGCCGGCGCAAAAATTTTTTCGTGTTCGCCATCGGCTCTTTGCTGATCGCGATCGCGTATACCCAAGCGGAGATTTCAGACGCGATGATGCTCGCGCTCGGCTTTCCGCTCGGCTTCTTCGCGTCGGGCATTTTCAGCGGCATGGGCCCGGTGCTCACTGAATTATTTCCGACCAGCGTGCGCGGCGCCGGCCAGGGCTTTTGCTATAATTTCGGCCGCGGCATTGGCGCGTTCTTTCCGACGCTGGTCGGACTGTTGTCGGCTTCGGTCACGCTCGGCACCGCGATCGGCATCTTTGCTGCGATCTCGTACGCCATCGTCATTATCGCCGCGCTGGCGTTACCCGAAACCCGCGGCCGGGAATTGCTCGCGAACTAACGCTTCCCGAAGTATCCGCTCGTCGCCCTGCTGGCTTTTAGGGGCTGCGCTCGCGTACCAATCGCCCCTGAGCAAAACGTCCATGACGCGCTCGGCGCTGTGCGCCCACGCCGTTTTCGGTATGGCATCGGAATTCGGATGCTGGCCGGCGCGGTAGAGCCGCAACCAGTCGCTGATCGCCTGCGCCAGGTCGGGTTTTTCCACCGCGAAATAGAACGCGTGCTCGCCCGCCACCTCGCGAAACACGGGTATGTCGCGCGCCATGATGGGCAGGCCGTGCCGTGCGGCTTCAATCAAAGGCAGACCGAAACCTTCGGCTTCGGCCGCCGCGATCAGACAGGACGACGCGGCGTAGATCTTTTCCAAATACTCATCGGAAGGTCCGTTCAGCCAAAACAGCCGCTTGCCTCTTTCGTGATGAGATTGCAGCCGCGCTACGGTTTGCGGAATGGTGCGGCGCATGCCCTGCGGCAGGTCACGCCAGCCTTCAGCACCGACGACAATCAAATTGACGTCCACGCCGTCGCCCCAAAGCCGATCGAAGGCGTCGAGCACCGGCAAATGCCCTTTACGCGGCTCGACCGTGCCGACCATGAGAAAACTTGGACGCGCAGCGAAGGCCTCAAGATTATCTGGCGCATCCCGAGGAAAACCTCGCGTCGGAGCGGCGTTGGCAATGTCTGCCCCCGGCCGAAAGTGGCTGATGTGGAAGGGATGCAATGGTGAAAAGTCGCGCGTCTCGGCCCAATCATGCAGATCGTCGGCGACGATTTGTGAAATGCACAACGCTCCATCGGTTTGCAGAACGGCATGCAGCCACTTCTCGTGAGCAACATCATCACCCGGTGGAAAAAATTGCGGCAGGCGGAGCGGCAACAAGTCGTGGACGGTGAAATAAACAGAGACGCCGCGGCGGCGGCAGTCGGCGATCAAACCGGCGGCCTCGGCTTCAATGAGCTGTCGGCCGGAATGGTCGAGCCCGAGCACGATATCGCCAGCCTGCAGCTCGGCCGCCGCATCGGCCAGTATGTGGGGCGGGCAGCCCAAAAGATCGAGCGTGAAGCGTCGCGCATAGCGATAGTGCCAGGAACCGCCCTCGTCGCTCAGGTACACAGGCTCGACGCGAAAGCGCTCCGGAGGTTTGTCGAGAAAAGCGAGCGTCAGTTCCCGGGTCACTCTTTCGACGCCGGTTTTGAGTTCGGTGCGGCAGGTCGCCGAGATGTCGAGCAGCAATTGGCGGCTAGGCCGTTTTGTCGGCAAGGATCGGGCGATGGCGCGCGATAAAATGCGGCAGTCGGTCTCGCCGGGCGGCGGCGATACGGCGGCCGCTGCATCGAGCATGGCGGATAGTCCCGTTCCGGCTTCGGCATGGAACGCCTCGATTGCCTCGGCATAAAGCTGCGCACAGATTTCGGGCGCGTGGCGGGATGCAACTAATTCACGCGCTCCGTGGCGCAAATCATCACGTCGCCCTGCGTCTTGGTGAAGCGTTTCGAGCGCGGCGATCAGGTCGGCGTCGGAGAAATCGTCGTCGAGCATCCACACCGCGTCGGCCGGCAATTCCGCCACGCTGCCGTGCGCGTTGGCGATGACCGGCACTCCGGCATTCAAGCAATCCAGGAGAGCTCCGGAGGTTTCGCCGCGTGAACCGGTGCGCAATTGAACCGCTACATCGGCAGCGGCCAGATACTCGTAGAAACGTGAAACTTCCACCCAGCCGGTCACGCCGACACGAGCCTCAAGCTTGTTGGCGCCGATGACCTCCAGAATTTCCGCGCCATAATCGCCCGGATGATTTTCACCGACCAAAACAAGCAGACATTTGGCATCGCGCGCCAGCAACGAGCCGAAGAAGGCGTCGAGTAATCTACGACTGAGCTTGCGGGGCTCAACCCTGCCGAAAGAGCATAAGACAAACGCGTCAGGCGGCAGCCCAATCGCCTCTCGCGCCGCGGCTCGTGGACGCGGTTCAGCCGCCGCCCGCAGGTGCGGGATGACCTTCCAGTGTTCGGTAAAATCGGGCCCGAGCTGAACGCTCGCGAGCTTTCGCGCATGTTCGGAGTGCACAATGACGCCCTGCGCTGCCTGGGCAACGCCGAGATTGACCGGATAGCGTATTTTCGCCACCTCCTCGTCGCGATAGCGATCGCGCACGGCGATATATCCGTGGCTTTGATAAAGCGCCCGAGTCCAAACTCGGCTCGACGTATCGATTTTTTCGAGCCAACTGAAAAGTCCGCTAAGAAAGACGTCGTGCAGGACGACCGTGCCCGGAATCTCGACCATCAGGTCGCGCATGTAATCGTGGAAGTGCGAATTCCCCATCTGATAGATGACGCGGTCGACCATGGCGCGATTGGCGCGCAGCCACGCCGGATCGTGAACCGGGCAATCAATGCCAACCGTTACGGCATCGACCTTCTTCTGATCGGCGATCAGCACAATGTCGTAGTACCGGGAGAGCGCAGGAAGAAGATCGGCGCTGTAATCAGCAATGCCTGTCCGTTCCGGACGAAGTGGCGAGACGAACGCAAGCCGCGGACGCGACTCCGTGCCCGCGGCGACAATAGGCTCACGCGTCGTGACGCCGCCCGTTCTTTTCTCCAAAGCGCTCTTAAGTCTCGCATAGACGTATTGTTCTCGCTCGGTCAAAAGGACATCCGGAGCCGGTGCGACACTGTCGGCGAGAAGAACATTGAACGCTCGGCGCTGAAATCGCTTCAACAGCGGGAAGCGCTCAAACGGCCGGCGCGCGATCCGCAAAAGGCGCGGACGGGTCAGCACGAATCTGACAGCCCTCAGCACTACGGTTCGCGCCGTTCGGCGAGGCCATGAACGCGGGCTGAGCGTGATCCAGTGCAACTCTTGGCGCAATTTGCGAGCCTCGCCCATGAATTTGCCCGTCAGTTTTTATAGCGCGCTTTCTACAGTCATGACCAACGACAGCGCTCAATTCGGGATCGTGGAAAAATGGGCTAGTGTAGGCACATGCGAATTGCGCCCGGCATCATATCTCGACTGCAAACCGTATCTGCGCGTGAAAGGGCGCTGGTTCTTGGCACATTGGCGGTCATCTCGGCTCTGCTTTGCAATTTCGTTCCCACGCCCGCATTTCTCATTATTGGAAATACGCCGCTGCTTCCGGCTTTGTGGTTTGGCCTGGTGCTTTGCATCGGCGCGGCTTTGTGGGCCTCCCGGCGGAGCATCGATCTGGCGATAGTCATGCTATCGTCATTCGCCGCATGGTTTGCGGCCGTCGAAACCGCGGCAGGACTGCATCTGAGCATAGAACGCCAGGTAAAAGCGGCGTTGCCTTCCGGCGCTTCCGCGCCTTCGCTGGCCTATCTCGACGCGGGATGCGGGATGATTGCCGGCTTGGTCGGCAGCGCCATCGTCGTCGCCGTGATTTGGGCGGTGATACCAGCTTTCAGAACATCGGGCGCCTGGGCGCGAACCATACTTTTCGGCACCGTCTCCGGTTCTTTGCTGGAATTCATCAATGAGGGGCTAGCGCCGGCTCTTCCGATTCATATCGGCAGCGCCCTGCCGCTTTATTTGGTTTGGCAAGTCAGCGTTGCGGCGTCTATCGGCTATGCCCTCGCCGGCAAACCGGACTTTCAACGGCGGGCATCTGGCTTATTAAAATGAAAAAAGAGAGACCGCTTTGCGGCGGTCTCTCAAAGGTCGTGCTGCGGCTTCGATGACTCGGCGCTAGCTGGCCAAGCCGCGCCCTACGCCGCCTTGGATTTCCCAACGACCTTCGCAGCGGCGCGGATCACGTCCAGCACGGCACCCGGTTGGGAAAGCATCGGGACGTGACTAGAGCGTCACCGCAATTGTTGTTTTAGAAATTCGCTTGTTCGTCCGTTCGCCAGCGCTGCCGCCGCGGCATTATAATGCGCGCCATTGTGCCGGGAGAAAGCGTGCCGCTGGCCCGGATAGCTGTAAACGGTCGCGTTCGGCTTGTTTGCGAGCGCCGCTTTGATCTGAGCTTGCGCCGTCTTTGAAATAAATTCGTCCTCCTCGCCGAGATGCATCAGCAAAGGGGCGTCCAAGCCGCCAACCTCGCCGAGGTATTTTTCCGTGTCGCCTCCATGATAGGCAACGGCAGCGTCGACCTCATAGCGGGCGGCCGTGATAAAGACCATTAATGCACCGAGGCAGTATCCCTGCAGAGCGACCTTTCCAGTCGAGTCTGGCAACTCGACGGCGGTGCGCGCCGTTTCCATGATATCTTTCGCGCCCGCATCGCGGTCATACGCCGCGTAAAGTCGCAGACCGTGTTGCCAATCAGCTTCAGACCTTACGTCGAGATCGACGCCCGGCTCTTGCCGCCAGAATAAGTCGGGCGCGATGGCAATGAACCCCTGGAGTGCCAACTCATCGCAGGTCGCTCGGATATCGGCATTAACGCCAAACAATTCCTGGAGAACGACCACCACCGGCGCGGGTAACTTGGACGGCCGCGAGATGTAGGCGCCAAACGTCCCGTGCGCAGACTTGATGACGATTTGATTTTGCATGACGCCTCCTGATCGACCGGCCTCAGTCACAGCGCCGGCCGATCACTTCGTCGAAGAGATCGGTCTGCTCTCGGGACGCATTTACGCGCCCCGAGAGCACCCAGCCGGGAGGAGGCATCCCTTCACTGATTAGCCGGCGCGTGCGCTGCGGCTTCTTCAATCAGCTTAGCCGTTTCTTTCGGATGAGACATGTAAGCCACGTGGCTGGAATTTACTTCGACCGTCGTGGCATGGGCGCGCTTCGCCATCATGCGCTCTTGCTCCGGATTGATTGAACGGTCCGCGGCGGCGACCATGTACCAGGTGGGCTTGGTCTTCCAGGCGGGTTTCGTAACTTTGTGGGTGAACGCGTCGGTGGAGATCGGCACCTGCGATATGGCCATGAAGCGCGACTCCGACGACGGAATATCCGCCGCGAAATCGGCCGCGAAATGCTGCTGTTCTATCCACCAATTGCCGTTGCTGTCCGCCTTGAATGCCTGGGAGGCCTGCGGCACGGCCTGTTCGATCGAGGCGCAGCTGTCACCTTCATCGAGCGCAAATGCGGCGATGTAGACGAGTGCTGCAACGTTTGAGTCGTTGCCGGCCTCGCTGATGATCGACCCGCCGTAGCTATGGCCGACCAGAACGACCGGCCCGCCCATCGCGTCGATTGCGGCCCTCGTATATTTTTGGTCATCGGCGTAGGAGGTCTCGGGAGGCTGCGCCACCGACACCGTGTAGCCATCCTTTTCAAGGATGTCCGCAACGACTTTCCAGCCAGAGCCGTCAGCGAATGCGCCATGCACCAAAACGACGTTCTTGATAGCGGCCTTCGATGCGGGCTCTGCTAAGGCAGATTCCAGAGTCCCACTCGCCAGCGTCGCGGCGAGCATCGCAACAACGCAAACATTCTTCATGACAGCCTCCAATTGACAGCGGCAATGGACCGTCCATCGCCGTAGCACCCGAGCTGGCGCGCACCGTACGGTTTGCCGCGCGCGCAAAATTGTACGAATTTGACCGCTTTGTAAGATTCACCTGAAAACTGCTGCAGCGGAAAATTACCGGCGTTTTGCCGCTATTTTTCGAACCTTTGCCGTTGTACTCTCTTCCTTTCCGGGGCAGCTCGCATGGAAACAGCCAGAGTGTTTGTTGCTCAGGGAATTTATTTAAAGACCATTGCGGGAGGCCGTATTGAGCGGGCACGCGGTCGAAGAAGTCCTTGCTAAACGCTTCCGGATCGATCGTCCGCCCACGCTCATGGCGCGGAGATCGTCAAGAGCACGAATCGGATTCTCGCGGATCCGGAGCAGCTATCCTATGCGTGGCCGTTCGCTGGCGGTGCCACCAGAGGAGGCTTTTTCATTTCACGTTCCGCTGTCGGTGCCGTTTTTCGCGACCCTATGGACAAAAGGACGGCGCCGCGAAGTACCCGAGCTGCGCCTCGGCGATGCACAGCTGGTTGATCTTCGCGACAACCCGGTGGTCAGTTTAGATACTCCGTTCGATTCACTTCGCTTTTACATCCCTCAAATGGCGCTCGATGAGATGGCTAGTGAAGCCGGAATTCGCCGGGTGAAAGGCCTTTACGCGCCGAATTTCGGCGACCGCGATTTGGTCATGTTCGGTCTGGCACAAGCGCTCGCCGCGGCGATGGAGCAGCCTGGCGACGGCACGGCCATGTTTACCGACTGTATCGCGCTCGCTTTTTTCGCTCACGTTGTGCGCGCCTACGGCAGCGTCTCGGCGGAGAGAAGTAACGCCCGCGGCGGCCTCGCGCCCTGGCAGTTGCGGCGCGCCCGCGACTTCATCACCAGCAGTTTGGCAGGCGATCCTTCGATCTCCGACGTCGCGAAAGAATGCGGACTGTCTGCCAGCTACTTCGTCCGTGCGTTTAAGCAAGCGACGGGTCTGCCGCCGCACCGATGGCTGACCAAACAGCGTGTCGAGCGCGCCAAGGAACTTTTGCAGGACTCTGGGCGGCAGCTTGCTGATATCGCCCAACTCTGCGGCTTCGTCGACCAAAGCCACTTCACGCGCGTTTTTTCCAAGAGCGAGGGTTACAGTCCGGGACGTTGGCGCCGCCTCCATGGCCGTTAGCCTGGCGAAACTTTTTTGCTGCTATTGCGATTCTTTGTGAAGGACCCGCTACTTCCCCAAAAATTCGACCATTAAATCGATGGTCGCTTTCGGATTCTCCTCCATGATCCAGTGACCGGATGCGGGCACGATTCCGGCGGTGACGTAGGTCGCCACCAGCCGCAAGATTTCGGCTTGCGCCGCCCCGAACGACTTCTCCGCTCCGAGCGCCAGCACTGGCATGGTCAACTTGCCGTTGTTGGCCAGCATCTCCTTGTTGTCGATCGCGTCTTGATTGAACGCACCAAACTGTTCGAACGCGTCATGTATTGCCTGCGGCCGCGCATAAAGCGCGGCGTAATGTTGCCGGGTCGCCTCATCGATTTTGCGCGGATCGGCGGACAGTTCGTTATAGAAGCGGTCGAGATAAATGCGTTCCCGCCCAGCCACGAGGCGCTCCTCGTCCGGACCGCGGAAGTTGAAATGCCAGAGCAGCGGACTTTGTTTGATCTCGTCCCAATTGCCGATTCCCGGCAACGGCGCGTCGATCACAACCCATTTGCTGATACGCGCCGGGTACTGTGCCGCAAGCGCATAACCGACCATGTTGCCGATATCGTGGGTCACCAGATCGGCAGTCTGGATTTTCAGGGCATCCATTACGCCGGCGATATCCACCGCCTGGTTCTTCTTGGTGTAGCCATCGTCAGGGTGCGCTGAGAGGCCCATGCCGCGAAGGTCCGGAACGACGACGGTGTGAGTTCGCGCCAGCACTACGGCAGCCGGCGCCCACATGTCGCCGGTATCGCCGAACCCGTGCAGCATAACGACCGCTGGACCACTGCCGCCGACGCGCACATACAGCGTCGTGCCGTTGGTCTTGATCTCTTGGGTTCGGAAGCTCGAGGGAAACGGCTCGACGGCGAAAGCCGGAGCCGCAGTCAGTAATGTGGCAAAAACAATAACGGCAAAGCGCAGCATCGATCGCTCTCCAGAAAGATGACGGCTTATGGGACCGAAGGCTCGATGGACGTTGAGCGCGGTTTGGCGGGAGGTGCAACTCAAACCCGAACGTTCCGGCTGGTGCCCAGGAGAGGACTCGAACCTCCACGCCTCGCGGCGCTAGTACCTGAAACTAGTGCGTCTACCAATTCCGCCACCTGGGCTTAAGCGGCGATAGGTAGGCAGGCGTTTTGCGCTTGTC
>Ga0302180_10000607_pt1 | contig 28797 bp, 26 predicted proteins | sample I_Palsa_E3_2_FD_200575 | JGI IMG/M metagenome (GOLD analysis project Ga0302180, IMG submission 200575) | Peat permafrost microbial communities from Stordalen Mire near Abisko, Sweden - I_Palsa_E3_2 | ecosystem: Environmental > Terrestrial > Soil > Palsa > Peat permafrost | place: Sweden...
TGCGCCTCGCGCGGATTCGCCCGCGCCTGATCCGAGAGATGTGCCTTCGTCAAAATACGAAACAACGATGTCTTGCCCACCTGCGGCAGGCCAATAATGCCAGTTTTCATAAGGGAAGCCCTTAGCTGTTAGCTCTTAGCTGGATCGTCGTGCAGTCAGCGCGATTCGGCGACCGAGGCCAAACACTTTAGGATAAATGATTGAAGTGGAGATCGCCAAAATGCCGAAGGTCATTCAAATGCTTATGTGGGGACAGCCGCCCCCGGCTGTCCAGGAACCATCTGAGCGGGAAGCTAAAGGCTAAGAGCTAAAAGCTTTTGCAGTCAAATACACCACCACCAACCCCAGCAGCAGCACCGCCCCTTCCACTCTCGTCGACCAGACATGCAGCGCATCGAACTGGACCCGCTCGGGATTATCAATCGGCGCAGCACGCACATCTCCCAGCGACGCCCGCAGCACGTCCATGCGAGGAATAATCCCAAACTGCGAGATCAACGTGAGCGCGAGCATCAGGCAGAGCAGCACGTGCCGTGCCGCGAACACGTGCGCCGTCCCGTCAGTCAAACGGCTGTAGAGCAGGGAACTGCCGAGGAAGACAATGCCAGAGAAAATGGCAAGCCAGTGCAGCTTGCCGAGAGCCCGTCCAACCACGTTGCCGGCGAGATGGGTAGTAGGTAAAACAGAAAACGCCGTGGGCGCAACCACGAAAGCAAAAAAGATCAGCCCGCCAATCCAGCAGACCAGCGACAACAGCATGAGAAATCGCAGGAAGGACATAGCGGAGAATTATATCCCGCGCTGAAGTACCGAGTACCTAGCACCGAGTACCGAGTTCACTGCCGGGAGCCGCACTTCGTTGCTAGGTACTAGGTACTCGGTACTCGCAACTGACCTCTACACCGGCACCGCCACATTCTCCACAATCTCGCGCAGCACCTGGTCCGCCTGCTCCGATTTCTTCAGCGTCGAGGCATACCCTCCGTTGACCACCACGCGATGCGCGAACACCGGCACCGCCAGCGGCTTGAAATCCTCTGGAGTGCAAAAGCTCCGCACCTCCAGAAACGCCATGGCCTGCGCGGCGCGATAAAGCGCCTGCGCTCCGCGCGGCGAAACTCCCAGCGACAAATATTCCGACTCCCGCGTCCGCCGCACAATCTCCAGCGCGTACGTCACCAGCGATTCGTCCACGCGAATATGCGTCACCGCCTCTTGCATCTCAAGCACATCCGCGCCAGTCAAAACCGGTCGCAGATCCTGCAACCGCGCCGCCCCGGCCTCCGACCGCAGAATCTCCCGCTCCGCCGCCGCCTCCGGATACCCCATCCTCACCCGCATCAGGAACCGGTCCATTTGCGACTCCGGCAGCGGATACGTTCCATGATGCTCCACCGGATTCTGCGTCGCGATCACCAGAAACGGCTGCGGCAGCGCGTAGGAATGCGCGTCCACCGTGACCTGGCCTTCGTTCATCGCCTCCAGCAGCGCGGACTGGGTCTTCGGCGTGGTTCGATTGATTTCGTCCGCCAGCAAAACGTTGGTGAACACCGGCCCGCGCTTGAACTCGAATTCTTGCTCCAGCGCCGAATACACCGAGATTCCCAGCACGTCAGACGGCAGCATGTCGCTGGTGAACTGTATTCGCTGAAACGTGCAATCCACGGCGCGCGCGAGCGCCTGTCCCAGCGTAGTTTTGCCGACACCGGGAACGCCTTCGATCAGCAGGTGTCCCCGCGCGAAGACGCTGACCAGCGCCAGCCGCACTACGTCGTCTTTGCCGCGAATCACGCGCCGCAGCGCCTGTTCCAGTTCAGCGGCCTTGTGGGATACAGCAATGGCAGTCTCAGGGGACATTGGCTGGATTTTACTATCTGGCGCAGCGCCGCAGGAGTTACCGATGTCACAGGGCCGCAGCTTCTAGCTGCCAGCCTCTAGCTCCCGCCTCATGTTCCGTCATCCCTCTCGCTCTGTCATCCCGAGCGAAGCGAGGGATCTTGGCTTCCAAGCGCCGCCACAAATCCAGAACGCCAGCGGGACCCAATCTTGCGGCGATGATTAAGCGGGAAGCTACAAGCGGTTTCTACTGCATAAACTCCGCCGGCCGTCCCGTCAGCCGCTCGATCCTTTTGGCGATGGGAGGATGCGTCGAAAACAAATTGCCAAAGTTCATGCCCAGCAGTGGTTGGATAATGAACAGATGCGCCGTCGAGGGCGACGCCGCCATCGGCACCCGCCGCGAATACTCATCCAACTTCTGTAGCGCGCTCGCCAGCGCATAAGGATTCCCCGTAAAATGCGCTCCCGTGGCGTCCGCTTGGTACTCCCGCGAGCGCGACACCGCCATCTGAATCAGTCCGGCCGCAATCGGCGCCACGATCAGCATGAACAATGCCGAAAGGCCTCCGCCGCGCCGGTCGCGGTTGCCGCCTCCCATGCCCCCGAAGATCATGGCAAAGCGTCCCATGCTGGCCAGCATCGTGATCGCGCCCGCAATCGTCGCCGCCACCGAGCTAATCAGAATATCGCGATTATTCACGTGCCCGAGTTCGTGCGCCAGCACGCCTTCGAGCTCCTCGTCGTTGAGCAGCCCCAGAATCCCATGCGTCACCGCCACCGACGCGTGCTTCGGGTTCCGTCCCGTAGCAAACGCGTTCGGCGACTCCGTCGGGATCACGTAAATCTTCGGCATCGGAATGCCAATCTTCTGCGTCAGCCGCTCCACCGCCGCATAGGCCCGCGGCAGCTCCTCGCGCGTCACCGGCTGCGCCCGGTACATGGCCAGCGCAATCTTGTCCGAATAGAAATAGGAGACGAAGTTCATCACGGCGGCCAAACCCAGCGCCAGCAGCATCCCATTCTGCCCGCCAAACGCCCGTCCAATAAACATCAGCACCAGCGTCAGCGCGGTCAGCAAAAACGCGGTCTTAAATGCATTTCCCATAGTTCAATCTCACCCTATTGGATGTTACGCCCTATCAGGGGATGCAAGCCCATGTGTGGAGCGGACACTCCTGTCCGCAGCCTTTGCCTTTGATTTTGATCTTGTCTTCGATTTTGCCTCGATCGTGCTTTGCGAACGCATCAGTTGGGCACAATTCTGCCAAAGCGTCCAACCCTTCGGCAGCCTCGTCAGGGCAATTCCAAGTCAGACTAAGCCGCTAACTTTGTTACCTCGGGTGTCGCTCGGCGCACCGCCAACGTCATCGCTATCCGCGTAACGCCGCTGATGATCATGCTCACGCCCACCAGGATGCCTATCGCCCAGGCTGAACTCGATGGCCATTGCATGTAGATCATCCCACCCAATAACAGAGTGATGATCCCGTCAATCAGCACCCAGCTCGATCCCTGCATCGGGCGCATCTTGAAAAACAGGACCACATCCAGGATGCCTTCAATCAGGAACAGCGACGCCACCACCAGCGTTAGCGACGCCACACCCAACAGGGGATGCATGATCATGTATCCGCCGAAACACAGATACGCGAGCCCAACCAGCAGCTTCCAGATCATGCTGCCCGCTCCATGCGCGTGAAAGGCGAGGACGAGGTGGACCACGCCGGCCAGAACAATAAGCCAGGCAACAACCACATTCACCGCCACCGCGGCAAGAAATGGCGAACCGATCGCCAGCATGCCGAAGATAATCAGCAAAACGCCCCACACAATCGACCGCGTCGAACCGTGCCGCGCAATCTCAACCGGACTATTCTGTGCCATGGACGACCTCCTTTAATAAACGGCATAAGCCTACCTCAAAAACCGCTGCGTCGCCCAGAAAACTCGTGTGGGGACGGGCGACCCGCCCGTCCGCCCCGGCGCTCACTTTCAACGCGGCAGCGATCACGGAATTCATTAAGGAGCAGCAATAAGCTGAGCTGCCTTCGTGAGTTCTTTGTATTCGAGTTGTCAGAGTGAATGAGTTTCAGCATCGTATCGTGGAAGAGAAACGGGTTCTTGCGGTTGCTAAATCGCCACGCTATTTCCTCAAGATTCTTCCCAGAAACACGCCCCACTCCCCGCGCCCCACTCTTGTCTGTGACATCTAACCATCCCCCGACCGTGGAAAACTCTTGTCAAGCACTATTTTTATCTCCTTCCTCATGAACCTCTTACAGCTAATCACAATCCAGCAGCCCACTACATAACCGTTATAATGTACTAATCGTGATTAGCACGAAGACATACACGCCTGCCGATCTCGCCGCCGAATTCAATCGCGCCGCTAACTCCATTGTTTCCAATATTTTACCCGTAAACCATTGGATCCAAAGATTTTATCCGCCTGCGGCCAGATCGGATTCTTGCAATTCTCACAAAGCAAAGAACTTAACTCAAAGGTATCTAATATTTTTCGAGGTTTGAATCTGATGCCACTCAATCCAAATGTCAAAATCTGCACCCACATCAAAGTCACCGGAATCCGTTGCGGTTCTCCCGCCCTGCGCGACGAGAAACTCTGCTACTTCCATCAGCGCATGATCCGCGGCGTCCCCACGCCGAAAAACGCCCGCATCCATCCCATGGCCCTCGTCGAAAACGGGGAGTCCATCCAGGTCGCGCTCATGGAAACCATCAACGCCATCGTGCGCAACCAGATCGACCTGCAGCGCGCCAACCTCATTCTTCGAGCCCTCAGCATCGCCGTGCGCAATTCCCGCAACGTCCACTTCGACTGCCGCGAGTCGGAAATGGTCCGTAGTCTTCCTGAGCTCCAGCCCGTCGAAGCTCCCGCGAGTGTGCCTGTGAATGCATCAGTGATTGCACCCGCAAGAGAAGTGAGCGCGCCAATAAAAGAAGCGGGTGCCCCATCCTTGCGTCCTTTGCAAGGGTGGGCGGACGCAAAGCCGGCAGCGGAAGCCCCGGCCGCAAACGTTCACGTCCCGCGCAAACCACCAGGCCGCGTCACATCCGCCGCCCAGGCCCAAGCCGTCAACGCCCCTCGAAGGGAATGAAGAGCAGAGCTGATGGCTGAGAGCTAACAACTGGCAGCCGATTCCTCTTGACATTTCGCCTTATATTCGCCAACAATAGCGGCATGGCGATCACACGCAGGCAGCGCGAAGTCTATGACTTCATCTCCCGCTTCGTGGCGGAGCATGGCTACTCTCCGTCGTTTGAAGAGATTGGCAACGGGCTTGACCTGAACTCGCTGGCCACGGTGCACAAGCACATCACCAACCTCGAGAAGAAAGGGCTGCTCACCCGCGACTACAACCGCAGCCGGTCCATCGACCTCTTGCCGCCCAAAGGGCGCCTCAAGCAAGCCATGAGCGTGAACACCGGGCTGGTGCTGCCGCTGCTTGGGCGCATCGCCGCCGGCCAGCCCATCGAAGCGGTGCAGAACAACGAGACCATCTCGCTCGCCGACTTCGTGCGCTCGAAAGATGTGTTCGTGCTCGAAGTGCGCGGCGATTCCATGCAGGATGAAGCCATCCTCGACGGCGATTACGTTCTGGTTGAGAAGCTGAAGACGGCGCACAACGGCGACATCGTTGTCGCGCTGGTCGATAAAGATGATGCCACGCTGAAGCGTTTTTACCGCGAAGGCGACAACATCCGCCTGCAGCCGTCGAATGCGGCGATGAAGCCGATCATTGTGCCTGCGGCGTCGGTGGAAGTGCAGGGTCGGGTGATCGGTGTGCTGCGGAAGTACTAGAGCCGCTTATCCAACGTGCCGGTCAATGGCCTGCGCGATGGCATCTTTGGGACGGTAGCCTACGAGTTGCTCGACCACCTGGCCGCCTTTGAAGACCAGCAGAGTGGGGATGCCGGTGACTTTGTAGCGCATGGGCGTGGAGCTGTTGGAGTCGACATCCATCTTGCCGACTTTGAGTTTGCCCTGGTAGTCCTTGGCCAACTCGTCCACGATCGGAGCGAGAGCGCGGCAGGGGCCGCACCATGTGGCCCAGAAGTCCACCAAAACGGGCGTATCCGATTTCAAAACGTCCTGATCGAAGTTCGCATCGGTGACTTCGACGATTCCATTGCCTGCCATAGGTCTCTCTCCTCGTTGCAACGTCGCGCTGTCGGCGGACGCTCCCATGTCTCGGAAACAACGAGCGGTCGTGGCCGGGCCCGGCGATCTGATGAATACTCTCCCCCAACTTTGGGGCGAACTCATTATCCTAATCCTACCACTGCCATTGGATGCAGTGGGCGAAGCGAAAGTCGCAGACCGGTGGTTACCGGTGTCGGCCTCGGAACGGCCTGCCTTCCAGACGATCAGTGTCAGAAGGTCAGCCTTAGAAGATCAGCTTGACGGCCACCTGCATCAGCCGGGGAGGAGCCGCACTGACCACGTCCCCGAACGACGCGCTGTTGATGTTGCCGTTGACGGAAGTGGGACCGTAGAACTGGGCGTGGTTGAAGATGTTGAATCCCTCGAAACGGAATTGCAGAGACTTGATCTCGGTAAGCGGCAGGCTCTTCATCAGGGCCATATCGTAGTTGTCGAGTCCCGGGCCATAAAAGAAACGGCGCTTGGCATTTCCGGGCGTGCCCAAAGCCTGCAAGCTGAAACGTGCAGTGTTGAAGTAAGAGCCTCCGTTGCGCGGGTTGGAATTCAGGTTCAGCGGGCCGGGCGTGTATTGCGGTTCATCGACGCCGTAGTTGTTGATGCCGTTGGGTTCGGCGCCCAGCAAGGAATTGTCGCCGTAGTTGAGGAGCGTCACCGGGAAGCCGCTGCTGAAATGAGTGATGCCGGAAATCGTCCAGCCTTTCGTCCAACGGTTGGAAGCGCCGACTAAACGCTCGAAGGGAAGCTCGTAGGCATAGCTGATCACGAAGTTGTGCTTCACGTCGAACGCAGACAAAGCGCGACTGAGCGCGGGATCGGTGGGGTTGACCTCTTCTCCGACGTTCGAAGACTGATCGATGGATTTGCTGTAGGTGTAACTGGCGAACAATTGCAGGCGCTTGCTGGTGTGCCGGAGACTGAGTTCCAGAGCGTTGTAGTTGGAATTGCCGATCGTGGCTTGATTGGTGTCGCTGCCAAAATTAGAGCCGAGAGGCCCGCGGGTTCCGTTCACGATTTGGCCCGAAGCCGTGGTGAATACGTTGCTCTCTTCGAAAGGTGCACAGGTGGCCGATCCGGGCGCAACTTCGCGGGGCTGGCTCAAGCTGAGGCACAGGGCGGGATCGCCAGGGTTCGATTCCACCAGAACCAGAAGGCGATGAGACTGGTTGCCAACATAGCTGGCGCTGAACACGGTGTTGTCGCCGAACTGGCGTTCGATTGAAAGTACGTATTGCTCGGTGTAAGGAATACGGTTGTTGGCGGGGTACGCGGGGATGCCGCTGATCGGCAGATATTGCGACCATTCGAGAGAGCTATCCGGATGGCTGCTGGAGGAGTTCAGCGGCGCAAAGGTGACGGGGAAATACTGGCCCAGATCCTGTCCGTTGGAAGCGGTCACGAAGGGGTTCGAAAACAGCGGGGGAGCGGGACTGCTATACGTGGTTCCGTAAGGAGCGTTGGCCGCAAGTACCCCGATGGTCAAGGCTTCAATGGACGTGTAATACATTCCGAAGCCCGCGCGAAGACTGGTCTTGGCGGGACCGCCCAAGACTTTGCCCAGCAGACTATCCGCCGATAGATTCGGCGAATAGGCCATTCCGATGCGCGGCGAGAATTCATCGCCCGGCGGTGCGAGCGTGCGCCGCACGCCGGGATCGGTTGGGTAGAGGATTCCCGGAGGCGCTCCGGGAAAGACCACGGACTGCTTGCCCGGTTCCGTGGTCGAGATCTGATTGTACTTTTCGTACCAGGGCTCGATGCGGTCCCAGCGCAAGCCATAATTGAGAGTGAGGTTGGATCTTGCGTGCCAACTGTCCTGCGCAAAGATGCCGGTGTATTTGTTCCGGCCATAGAAGGGATTGAGCTGGCTCTGGTTGTACTGGCTGGGAATGCCGAGCAGGAAGTCGGCGAAATCGACACCGGTCTCGCTTCCGGTAAATAAGAAGTTGCCGTTGAACTGGGCGATCGGATTCACGTTGACCTGATCGTAATGAAACTCGCCGCCGATTTTAATGGTGTGGCGTCCCACGACCTTCGACAAATTGTCGAGCCATTGAAAAGTATTGTTCGCCTGCTTCAGTTCGTTCGTATTCGTTCCAGTGGAGAAGTCGTTGAAGACCAGGTTCTCCACGCCTTCGTTTTGGGGAGCAAGCGCCACGATGGTCGGCGTTCCAGAGGACGTAACGAAACCCTGAGACACCAGGCTGACGCCGCGGCCGCCTTGAGGTTTGCCGAGATCGTTGAACGCCCGCAGGAAGCTGAAATGGAGTTCGTTGACCGCTGTCGCGCTCAGCGTCTTCGTGTCACCTAAGCTGAATAGCTGCGCCCGGCCCAGATACAGCGCGTTGAAACCGGGGACACTGGCCCCGCCCTGAGCGACCGGATAGGGATTGTTCAACGAATAGTCGTCGACAAAGTAATAGCCGGAGATCAGGCCCCAGCCGGTGTTGGCATCGATGCGGAGGGCGCCCTTGTCGTCGCGCAGCGCCTGATTATAAGCGGAGGTTGCGAACTGATCGCCCAGTGAATTCGGCGCTGGAATGTACTGCAACAGATTCCGGGCGGGAACGGACCACGCGCTGGTTGGAATTTGCAGAGTAGGAAGGACGCAAGCGGCGGTGTTCGCGCAGCCGGTGAAATAGTAAGGCTCGCCCGCACTAACGGGATAGCCGAGATTCTGAGAAAGTGTGTTTGCCCAGGCGGGACCGCTCACGGCGGTGCCGGAAAAGGAACTGGCCAAGTCGGAAAGATTGCCGGTCCGATCTTGCGGGGAAGGGACGGGGATCAATCCGGTGTCGACTCCCTGGCGCTGGCGCGTGCCCTGATAGTCGGAGAAGAAGAAGATCTTGTTGCGCTGGATGGGGCCGCCGACGGTTCCGCCGAACTGATTTTGAATGAATGCGCCGCGGGTAGGAGAGAAGTAGTTGCGCGCGTCGAGATCGGTGTTGCGCAGGAACTCGAAAACGTCGCCATGAAGCGCGTTTCCGCCGGACTTGGTAATGACGTTGATCTGGCCGCCGCTGAACTCGCCATACTCCGCATCAAAATTGCTGGTGAGAATACGGAACTCCTGAATGGAGTCGAGGTTGGGAACGATGGCTGTCCCCATGTTCACGTCTTCTTCGGAGTCGCTGCCATTCACGATGAAAGCGTTCGCGAACTCTCGTTGGCCGTTGATGGAAATGGTGCCGGGATTCAGATCGCCCGAAGGCGAGAGCGCGCTGGCGCCTACGTCCTGGACTGTGGTGGAGTTGATGGAAGTTGCGGGAGCGACTCCGGGTTGAAGCGCCAGAAGATCGGTATAGCTGCGGCCGTTCAAGGGCACGGCGTTCATCTGGTCGCTGTTAATGACCTCGCCCATCTGGCTGCTGTAGGTTTCCAGATGAACTGCGCTATCGCTCACCGTGATGGTATCGTTATGCCCGCCGACCTGGAGCACGACATCCAGCAGAAGCGCGCTGTTGGTGTCGAGCACGATTCCAGTGCGACGGTAGGGTTTGAAGCCGGGATGGTTTACGTCGAGAACATAGTCGCCGACGGGAAGGACGGGGAAAGCGTAAGTGCCGTGGCCGTCGGCTGTGGCGGGTTGCCGTACGCCTGTTTTGATGTTGAGCAAAGTAACCGACGCTCGCGCAATCGCGGCGCCGGACGGGTCTTTGATTGTGCCCGAGATGCTGCCGCCGACCCCGGCCCAAGCGGTCCCCAACACGCAAAGAGACAGGCACAGGCGCAAAAGCGACAGCTGCGCTAAACTTCGTATGGTCTTTCGGGATGAAGCATGCGGTAAAGTGGCAATCCGACTCGGCACCAGTTGCAATCGAGTCGCATCTGGAGGTACGATCAGGTGCCGCCGGTGAATCTTTCGTGCCATGAGAGGGTTTGAATCCGGGCTGCGGCTAGTTGCAATCGAGTCGCATCTGAACCGCAGTTTTAAGTTTGACGGGTGTTCCCGTATTCCGTCAAGAGCCGCCGGAACAATTCGTCGCAGCGCAGTTGCGACCAGTTGCGACGGCAAAGGAAGGCTTCCATGCCATTGCCACAAACCGAAATGCCGGGCCGGTTGCAGGCCCATTTTGCCGACCGTGGAATCCGCATGACGCAGCAGCGGCGCGCGATTCTGCGCGTGATGGAAACCGCCAGTAAACACCTGGACGCGGCCCAGCTTTTGCGCAAGGCGCAGAAACTGGATGCCAGCGTGGATCGCAGCACGGTGTACCGAACGCTGCGACTGCTGAAGCGGCAGGGGCTGATTGACGAACTGGACCTGATGCACATCAACGGCGAGGGCCACTACTATGAGCGCAAGCTAAACCGGGACCATATCCACATGGCGTGCCTGCGGTGCGGCAAGATCACGGAATTTGTCAGCGATATCTTCGAGAAGCTGAAGGGGCAGGTGGAAAAAGATTGCCGGTTCCGGATTGTGGTGTCGCGATTGGAAATTGGCGGGTACTGCACGGCGTGTTCGAAGTAGGGGCGGAGAATAAGACTCGCGTGGACGCAGCGTTTAGGACAAATAAAAAAGCGTCCCGACTTTTCAGTCAAGGACGCCTCGGCAGCCCTCCCCCAGAACTGCCAAACCACTTCTGGATAGTAGGATTAGCCGTTTTTTTTGTAAACGTCACTTTGGTAATGGGTGTGCTCCCGGTCATGAACGGGTGCCGAATCGGCACGCGCGGGAACTCTCGCGGAATGACAGCATCGGAGATGAGGTTCTTTAGGGTTGCTTCTGCCAGGTTTGGCCGGCGTCGGCGGTGGTCCAGACTTCGGCGTTGGAAGTCGCCACTGTGCCGTGCTGCGCGTCTGAGAACTGAACGCTGGTAATGTCGCCGGAGAGCATGGCGTCCGCTTCGGAAGGGACCACGCGGGTCCAGCGATTGCCGCCATCGCCGGAGTGATACAACGCGCGGTCGGCGCCGCCAGCCCAGACTTCGTGGCCGATGGCCGCCACGGCGCGGAAGATTAAATTCAGACTAGCCGGCGCTTCGGCGTTCTTATTGGTGTTGCTATCGGTTTGATCGCTCGCCGTATTTGCGTTTTCGGGAAGGTTTTGCCCCGCCGCGGAGTTGATGCCAGAGGCAGGTTTCAGATCTGGGTTCACATTTTCCCAGGTTTTTCCTCCGTCGAAGGAACGCTGCAAGGCGCCGGTGGAACTGATAGTCCACCGAGGCGAGGCGCGCAGCATGAGAGCCGGTACGGTATGCAAAGCTATGCTGGGAGGCGATGGCGTAAGAGCCGGGCCGGACGCGGCTGGCGCAGGGACAGGATCTTTGGCCTTGCCGACGACCTCCAGATCGTGGAAGGTTACATTTGGGTGGAGAGCGGGTGTGTGACTGGTCAGTGAATTCTGGCTGTGGGGCGCAGCCGGGGTCTTTTGTTGGATCTTTTCTTGTGTCTCGGTTTGCAGAGCGGGCGGCGGATTTTGCGGTGCGGGAGTGATCCTATCCCTCGCGTACGAGACATTCGAGGCCAGTTCTGTGGCGTGCTGACGGCGGTATTGCAGCGTTCCCAGCGAAGCGATGAGCGCCACCCCGGCAGCCACCGCGGTCCACCGCAAAACCGGCCAGCGAAACCAATCGGCGGCACGCACGGCCGGCAACGGCGACTCGATTTGGGCGGGCAAAGCGAGAGCGACAACATCGCGGCAGTCGAAGCAGTGGGCGAGGTGCTCCGTCAGGAGGGTGCGCTCGGATTCAGGCAGAGACTGCTCGGCGAATGCGGTGAGAAGATCCGCGTCGGGATGCGGCTCAGGGGAGGGCTGTCGCAGACGCTCGAACACGATTTTGGGCACGTCTTGCATTTCTAGTTTCCGGTTTCCAGTTTCTGGTTCTTGCTTTAACTTTTTGCTCTTGGCGCCACCTTCGGCGGTAGCGGTAAATCGTCCTTCTTGTGTGGGAACGTTGCCGGCGGCGATTCTTGCATGAGGTTGCGGCGAATATCCAGGCGCAGGTCGCGCACGTCCACCTCCAAAGCCTCCTCGGCCTGGCGGCGGACCATGCCCTGCTGCATCAGGCTGGTTAGAATTTTCTTACGCAGCGACTTGGCCAGCTTATCGACCTTGCGGCTGATGGTGGACTCGTGCACGCCCAACATGCGGGCGATTTCGGCAAGGGTTCGGCCATCGAGATAATAGGAGGCGAGGACCATCCGGTCTTCGCTGGAGAGCGAAGTCAAAGCGGCATCGGTCGCGAACTCGAGGCGCGAGTCCGGGGAGGTAACCGGCTCGGGAAGGGTAGCGGCGTACTGAGCGCCGTCTTCGTTTTCTTCGTCGAGACTGACCAGGCGTTTGGTGCGGCGGTAGCGGTTTACGAATTCCTGGGCGAGGACAGTGCGCAACCAGCCTTCGAGCGATCCGCGGCCGGTGAAGGACGCGAGCTTCGAAGCGCGTTCGCCGTCGCGCGTGGTGATGCCATAAAGCTCGGCGTAGAGTGTGTCGGCGAGGTCGCGGGCGGCGGAATCCTCGCGCGCAATGCGCAGCGCAGACTGATAAAGCTTTTCACGGTAGCGGATGAGAAAGAGTTCCCACGCGGCGTTGTGGCCGGCGGCGCAGGCGCGGGCAAGCGCGAGCTCGTCGATGCGAAGGGTCAGCAGAAAAGCGCGGGCCTCCGATTGGTTCGCTCCCGCAGGCAGATACTTCGCGGCGACCTCGCAGAGAATCGCGGCAAAGGAATCGCGGGTCAGGCCGATTTTCTCAGAGCCGCTATCGGCGTGGAGTTCCGGCAATAGCCCCGAGACGGCGGATTGCACTTGAGCGGAAATCGGTTTCGTGACGCGCATGCGGAAGAGCAGAGAGTGCGACGAGCACTACTTCCGATACTACCGATTCCTTAGACGTATGTAATGTAAATTTAACGCGCAAGCGGGCTGTTTATTTCGTTCCAGCGGTGGGGTCTTGAAGCGCGAGCGATTCCGGGTTCGCAGTTCTCAGGCTTGTTCTCAGTTCTCCGGGCTGTGGTTCTGGTACCAGGTGCGCCAGGCGGCCGAGTCGTTGGGCAGGCGTTGCCTGGTGATAGCAGCGAGCGCCTGGAAGGCCCAGGCGTGGGTCTGAGCGTCGAGCGAGGGATCGTCTGAGTATTTGATCAGTTGCGGGACGGCGATGAGCCGCTGCTCGTGACTCAACATGCCGGATTCGGCAAGGCTGCAGGCAGCGCGTTCGCGCACAGTCGCCGAAGGATCGTTGTGCATGGCGTCGAGCAGGGGTCCGATGGTGGGAATGGTTCCCACCAAGGCCAGGCCTTCGACCGCCCAACGGCGCGTGTCTTCATTTCTATCTCTGGCGGAGTCTTTGTCTTTGCCTATGTCGGAATCTTTGCCGGAATCTTTCAGGTGAGCGGTCAACACTCGAACGATGCGATCGTGTTCGATTCCGCGGTTGGCCAGCAAGCCTAAGGCCCACAGAGCCCAGATCTTTTGCGCATGGTCGGAGGAATCCGCCCGCTTAACGAGATCGTCGACACTGGACTGGTTTTTCGTAAGTCCGTAGGCGGCGAGCTGCACTTCGATGGCGGAAGCCCGCACGTTGCTGTCACTGGAGTTGAGGGCGGCGGTGGTAAGGTCGCCAAGTTGCGAATCCCAGATGAGCTTTCCGCGCCAGCCCTCGATGCGCGCTTCAATCTGGACTTCGACTTGACCGGGGGCCCCGTCGGAGTGGATCACGGCGCGTTCGAGGAGAATCTCGGCCTGTTTCTGGGGCTCTTGCCGGTCGAGCTCACGCTCGGAAAGCGCCGCGGAAGAGACCTCACGATTTTGCCGCGGCGAAAACGGGCCGCTCATTTTTCCCCAAAGTGCCCTAGGACCTCCCGCGCTGGAAACGAATAACGCAAATCCGATTCCCATGATCATCGCGGCGAAGTGAAGCAGCCGCAGGGTTGTGAACTGGCGCCGGCCATCTGAAGACGCGGCATACGACTGCGTAATGTCAGAGCCAGGGCCGAGCGTGCCGCAGTCCGGAGTCGGCTGTAGACGCGGATCCACGGAATGCGGAACCTCGTCTGCGGCTTGGCGGGGCGAGGTTGGCTCCGCCGCGTCTGGTCGAAATGCGGCCATAGGCAAAGTTTAGGGAAGGCCCGGGATAGGGTAAAGTTACTTCGGGGACCCGCCACCTGATTCGATGCAAACCTGCATCCAAGCGTGGTCCGAAACTGGGAGCAAAATAGAACGCCGTGGTCCGCAAGGTTACGGAGGAATTGTGAAGGCGAAAGCAAAATTGATGCGCAATTGGTTGTCGGCTTCACTCGTTTTGCTTGTGGCCGCTGCGACTTTGGCCGCGTTCGGCCCCGGTTATAAGGTCGTGAAGACCTACACAATCGGCGGCGAGGGCGGGTGGGACTATCTGGTTGCGGACGCGGCGGCGCGGCGCCTCTACATTTCGCGCGCTACGCATGTCATCGTGCTCGATCTGGATTCGGGCAAAACGGTTGGCGACATCGCTGATACGCCGGGAGTACACGGCATTGCGCTCGCGCCAGAGTTTGGCCGTGGCTTCACCAGTAACGGGCGCGAAGGCACGGTCAGCATTTTTGATCTCAAGACGCTCGCAGCCGGCGGCAAAGTCAAGGTCGGCGAAAATCCCGATGCGATTCTTTACGATCCGGCAACCAGGCGGGTCTTCACCTTCAACGGCAAGAGCCATGACGCGACTGCACTCGATGCCGAAAAAGGCACGGTGCTGGGCACGATCAAGCTCGACGGCAAGCCCGAGTTTGCGGCCAGCGACGGCAAGGGCGAGATTTTCGTGAACATCGAGGATAAGAGCGAGTTAGTGGCGATTGACCCGAGCAAACTTGCGGTCCGGGCGAAGTGGCCATTGGCCCCTTGCGAATCGCCTACGGGATTGTCGATAGACCGGAAGCATCGCCGCCTGTTTGTGGGCTGCGACAACAAGATGATGGCGGTGGTGAACGCGGATACCGGCCGGATTCTGGCCACGCCAGCGGTTGGTGACGGCGTGGACGCGACCGCATTCGACGACGAGACCGGGCTGGCTTTTGCTTCCTGCGGCGAAGGCGCACTGACCGTGGTGCGCGAAGAGTCACCCGACAAATTCAGCGTGGCCGAGAATGTTCCGACGCAGAAGGGCGCGCGCACCCTGGCGCTCGATTCGAAGACCCACAACATATTCGTGGTGACGGCGCAGTTCGGTCCGCCTCCGGCCGCGACGCCAGAGAATCCGCATCCTCGGCCCAGCATCTTGCCCGACAGCTTTGTAGTTCTGGTCGTGGGAAAATGAGGCCCCTTCTCGAATTCTGGAGGTCCGCGATTTGGCTCGGGCTGGCGGTTGTCCTGGTACCGGCCCTCACGGTGCAGTCCTGCGCGGCTTATTCCGTGCTGACGCATGAAGAGGTCATCGATCTCGCGTGGAAAGACAACCTGCAGCCTCTGCTCAAGAAGCGATTCCCTGCCGCTACCGACGACGATTTGAAGAGTGCGCATGCGTTTGCTTATGGCGGATCGCTGGTGCAGGACATGGGCTATTACCCGCTCGGCAGCAAATATTTCAGCGATCTTACGCATTACGTCCGCAGCGGCGATTTCGTCGCCAACCTGCTCAAGGAAGCATCCGACGTCAATGAGTATGCTTTTGCGCTGGGCGCGCTTGCGCATTATTCGGCTGACAACTGCGGCCATCCCACGATCAATCAGGTCGTGGCCATCGAATTTCCCAAGCTCCGGAAGAAATTTGGGAAAGAGGTGACCTACGCCGATAACCCCAAAGACCACATCCGAACGGAGTTCGGCTTCGACGTAACCCAGGTGGCGAGGAACCGCTACACCTCCGACGCCTACCACGACTTCATCGGCTTCGAGATTTCCAAGCCCGTGCTGGAGCGGGCGTTTCTCGATACGTACAACATCCCGCTGAGCGAAGTAATCGCGAACGAAGATCTCTCGATCGGCACGTTCCGGCGTGCGATCGCGACCGTGATCCCGGAGATGACCCGCGTGGCGCTGATTGCGCGGCGCAAAGAAATTGTGGCGGAAACACCAAACTTCCGCGCACGCCAGTTTCGTTATTACTTGTCACGCACGAACTATTCGAAGGAATGGGGCCGGAGCTACAAACGCCCGAGCTTTGGAACGCGGGTTCTGGCGTTCTTTCTTAAGCTTGTGCCGAAGATAGGACCGTTCAAGGCGCTCGACTTCAAGATTCCCACCCAGCAAACGGAAGACCTGTACATCGCCAGCGTGGACCGCACCGTGGAGAACTACACGAAGCTTCTCCATGGGGCCGCCGCAGGCAACGTACAGCTTGCGAATACCGACTTTGACACGGGCCGCGACACGCATGCGGGTGAATATGTTCTGACCGATGACGCCTATGCGCACTTGCTCGACCAGTTGGCCGGGCACAATTTCGGCCAGACCACGGCGGACTTGCGGGCCAATATTCTGGAGTTCTACTCCGATCCGAACGCGCCCATCGTAACCAAGAAAAAGCCTGCCGCCTGGCAGAAGACGACGGAGGAACTGGAAAAACTTCGCGCGCTGCCAGACTCGCCGCCACAGGGTGGCAAAGCGACCTCCGAAACGGCTGTGGAGTCCCGGGGAATTGTTCGTGGAACGTGCCGATGATGCTCTTCAGCCGTGAGCGGTGGGTGGGCGAAACGCCAGCAATCGAACGACCGTTCGGTTGCCAGAATGCCGGCTTGCCGTGTATCATCGCAAAACTTTATCCAACCCTCAAGCCGGGCACTGGGCATTCCCGCGCTTCGGTGGCGCTGAGGCTTCTAAGAAATGGTGGACGATAAGTTTTACAAGGCGCGGGTCACCAAACGAGTGGAGTTCGCGCCGGACCTGTGGATGATTCGCATTCAGCCCGGCGGCGAGTTCAAATTCGCTCCGGGACAGTACGCGACTCTGGGTGTGGAGCACGATGGCAAGCGAACGGAGCGTCCGTATTCGATTGCCTCCGCGCCGTTTGAAAATGAAATCGAATTTTTCTTCGAGCTCGTGCCCGAAGGCGCGCTTACGCCGCGGCTCTACAAGCTGCAGCCGGGCGACGAATTGCTGATGCGGAAAATACCGAAAGGCCGATTCACGCTGGATACGGAAACCGGGCGGAAAAATCATTTGCTGGTTTCGACGGTCACCGGAGTGGCTCCGTTCGTAAGTTTTGTGCGGGAGTTGCACAAGGAGTGGAAAGAAGACAGGTTCGATGGCGGCCACAAACTCTATTTGCTGAACGGAGCGAGCCGGCCGTGGGAATTTGGCTATCTGGACGAGTTGCGGGACTTCGCCCAGGAGGTACCGTGGTTTACCTATGTTCCGACCGTGAGCCGGCCGTGGGATCACGCAGACTGGCCGGGAGAGATCGGGCGCGCCGACGATGTGCTGCGTAAATACGCCGACCAGTGGGGACTCGATGCTACGAATACCACGGCATATTTGTGCGGGCATCCGGATATGATCGCGAATAGCAAGGCAATTTTGAAGCGGCGTGGATTTACTGACAGAACGGCGGTCAAGGAAGAGATTTACTGGGTTCCGGCGAAGTAGTGCAAGTGCAGACGCGAGTAATCGAGTACTGACTGTTGCCGGTGGAGATGCCAGTTCATTCCGGCGGTCTCGTGATCGCCCCCTGCGAAGCGGATGAGACCAGCGCCGCGTATTTGGCAAATACGCCGGTGGGATAGCGCGGCTGCGGCGGTTTCCACTCTTTCATGCGCTCACGCAGAAGCCGGTCGCTGATCTCAACTTCCAGAAGGCGCTGGCTGACGTCGAAGTGGATGATGTCGCCATCGCGCACGGCGGCGATGGGGCCGCCCAGCGCGGCTTCGGGCGAGACGTGGCCGGCCATAAGTCCGTGCGTGGCGCCGCTGAAGCGGCCGTCGGTCAGCAGCGCGACGGAAGATCCTAATCCTTCTCCGACGATGGCGCCGGTCACGCTTAGCATCTCGCGCATGCCGGGACCGCCCTTGGGACCTTCGTTGCGGATGACGACGACATCGCCGGACTTAATTCTCTTGCCCGTTACGGCGGCCATGGCATCTTCTTCCGATTCAAAAACGCACGCCGGGCCGCGCTGCTCCAGGCGCTCATGCCCGCTGATCTTGGCCACGCAACCTTCAGGGGCAAGATTTCCCTTCAGGATCACGAGCCCTCCGGTTGTCTTCAGCGGCCGTTCCAGCGGCGCGATCACTTCCTGCCCGGGAGTTTCGATGGCGCTCTCGCTTTCCGCTTTGATGGAAAGGCCCGTCACTGTTTTGGCCGTGGGATGAATGTGATTGCCTCGCAGCAGGCGGCGCGCTAGCAGGCGCACGCCCCCGGCGCGGTGCATGTCCGCGGCTACGAAACGCCCGGAGGGCTTCAGATCGGCGAGCACAGGAGTGCGCTCGCTCACGGTTTGGAAATCATCGATCTCCAAATCGACGCCGGCTTCGCGGGCGATGGCCAGAAGATGAAGCACGGCGTTTGTGGAACCGCCGGTGGCGGCCACGGATGCGATGGCATTTTCAAAGGCATCGCGCGTCAGGATTTGTCGCGGACGGATTTCTTGCTGCAGAAGATTCAGAACGACCTTGCCGCAATCGAAAGCAATCTGATCCTTCTGTGCATCCATGGCGGGCACGCTGTTGAAACCCATCGGAGAGAGGCCGATCATCTCCATGACGGTCGACATCGTGTTCGCGGTGTATTGCCCGCCACAGGCGCCGGCGCCTGGACACGCGACGTTTTCAAGGTCGTGCAATTCCTGGTCGGTGATTTTTCCGGCGGCGTTGGCGCCCACGGCCTCGAACACATCCTGAATGGTCACGTCCTTGCCGCGATAGCTGCCCGCCGCGATGGTTCCGCCGTACAGCACCATGCCGGGAAGGTCCATCCGCGCCAGCGCCATGGCCGCGGCGGGAATCGTTTTATCGCAACCCACGACGCACACCACCGCGTCGAATAGTTGACCGCGGCAAACCAGTTCAATCGAGTCGGCAATCAACTCGCGGCTCACCAGCGAAGCGCGCATGCCTTCGGTGCCCATGGTTTCACCGTCGGAGATCGCGATGGTGTTGAATTCCATGGGAGTGCCGCCGGCGCCCCGAATGCCTTCTTTCACCTTGGCCGAAAGCCGCCGCAGGTGAAAGTTGCACGGCATGGTTTCGATCCAGGTGTTGGCCACGCCAATCAGCGGCTTGCGAAGGTCGGAGTCGGTGAAACCGATGGCTTTGAACATGGAGCGCGCCGGAGCCCGGTCGCGCCCGTCCGTGATGCCGCGGCTGCGATGCTTAAGATCCATGGCAAGAGACTACAACAGAGGGGATGGGTCGAGCAGAACGACCGTTCCAACGGAAAAACGGGAGACTCGCGGCCGAAATGGTGTTGACGCCGCACTTCAACGGCAAGTCCCCCAACCTGCATGACGCTGCCCAGAGGCATCACGCTGTTGACACTGGCAAAATCAAACCTAGACCTACGCCCTAGCCGCCTGAGCCGACTGCTCGGCCGCGCTCACCGAAGTAGGCGGATGCGGCGCCCATGTGCCGTGGTCCTCATGATCATGCAACCCGGCGCTGGAACGTACCTCGATGACATCCACGATCGCATACCACTCGCGGCAAAGCTGCCCGATCTGCTTGTGCGAAACCTCCAGCAGCAGCGTGGCCGCGTGATCCGGCCCAGCAGCCTCCGCGTGGATGGATGGAAGGTCGAGCCCTCGGCGCGAAACCGCATTGAGGATGCGCATCAGTGCGCCCTGCACGTTGCGATAACGGATGTGAAAAACCTGCATGTTAGTTTCCTCAAGAACGAAATTTGGTAATTGGGAAATTTTGTAATTGAGTAATTTAAGAAATACCGAAACCCACGGTCTTCAAATCACTCAATTGCTAAATTCCCCAATTACTCAATTCTTTCTCACTCGTCCTCAAAAACCATCTCCGAAAGCGCCGCTCCTGCCGGAACCATGGGATAAACATTCGCCTCGGGATGGCAATCGAATACCAGCAACTCCGGCTCCGGCGAGCGCAGGAAGCTCTCGATGAGATCTCCCGTCTCGGGCGCAACCGGATACTCCACCATGGCAGCCTCGTTCAGCCGCCATCCATGAATCTTGTAAGCCTTGGCGATCTCGACGAAGTCCGGGTTATCGCTCAAGTCGGTCTCGGCATAATTGCGCGCGTAGAAAAGCTGCTGCCACTGCCGCACCATGCCCAGGTACTTGTTATCCACGATCACCATCTTGATAGGCAGGCCGAGACGATGCACGGTGGCCAGTTCCTGAATGTTCATCTGAAAGCCGCCATCGCCGGAAACGCAGAGCACGCAAGTCTCCGGCTTCGCCAGTTGCACACCCACGGCGGCGGGCAGGGCGAAGCCCATCGCTCCCAGGCCGCCCGAAGTAATGAAGCCGCGAGGCGAGGAAGACCGGTAGCGCTGCGCCGCCCACATCTGGTGCTGGCCGACATCGGCAATCACCACGCTGTCTTGCGGCAGCCGGCTGAAGAGCTCGTCGAGAAACCGCGTCGTCGGCTGCGCCAGTCCTCGCGGATCAAGTTCCGCCCGCTCCGGCCCGCAAGCTACGGCGCGCCAGCCGCTCCAGTCGGGCAAAGACAAAGAGTGGCGTTGCAGCTCCGCCCGGAATGCGGGAATCGTGTCGGCCAGATTGCCGATCACCGGCAACTCACACTCCCGCACGCGGTCCAGCTGCGCGGGATCGATTTCAAAGTGAACGATCTTGGCATGAGGCGCGAAGCGCGTGGGTTCGCCGGTCACGCGATCATCCAGGCGCGCTCCGAACACGAGCAACAGATCGGTCTCGTGCAGAGCAGTATTGGCCGCGCGCGTGCCGTGCATTCCCACCATGCCCAGGTAATACGGCGATTGCGGCGGAACGGCGCCTAGTCCATGAACGGTGGCAAACGTGGGAATATTCAATTCGTCGAGCAGCCGCCGCAACTCCGGAACCGCTCCCGAAAGCTTTGCCCCAGCGCCCACCAGCGCTACCGGCCGGGTTGCCCGTTGCAGCAAGGCCACAATTGTGCCGCTGAATGCGCCTTCCGCTTTCGCATCTGTCGGTCGGGCGTGCGCAGTGAACTTCACCGGCCCGGAAAACTCTTTCTTGGCCTTCAGTATGTCGGTGGGAATGTCGATCACCACCGGTCCCGGCCGTCCGCTGCGCGCCCAGTGGAAGCCCTCGGCGATCACTTCCGGGATTTCGTCAATCGTACGCACCAAACGGCTCCACTTGGTGAGCGAGAGCGTCACGCCGAAAACGTCGGTCTCCTGAAACGCATCGGTCCCGATCATCGCCGTCCGCACTTGCCCGGTGATGCATACCAGAGGAACCGAGTCCATCTTGGCGTCGGCGATGCCGGTCACCAGGTTGGTCGCGCCCGGCCCGCTGGTCGCCATGGCCACGCCAACCTTGCCGGTGACCCGCGCATATCCTTCCGCGGCGAACACGGCACCCTGCTCGTGCCGCGTCAGCACGTGCCGCACCCCGCTGCCCTCGAGCGCGTCGTACAACGGCATGATCGCCCCGCCGGGGTACCCGAACACCAGGTCCACCCCTTCGGCGCGCATGCACCGCAAAACGATTTCGGCTCCCTTAAGCATTCCTAATTAACTCTTGTCATCAAACCTTTGTCATCCTGGGCGAGGATTGTTTTTTGCGCGAAGCGCAAAGAACAACCGCAGTCGAAAGCTTGCCCTGAGCGAAGCCGAAGGGGATCTTTTGCACCCGACCCTACCGTCGGCTCCGCAAGAAGTCTCCGCCACGACCTAGGCATTCACCGCCTGTTTGATTTCTTCCTTCGGCGATTCGGCCGCCTTCTTCGCTGCTATGCCGGGCAGCCAACTCATCATGCCGCGCAACTGCGCGCCCACGATCTCGATCGGATGCTGTTGCTCTTTCTCGCGCAACTCGGCAAAGTTGTAACCGCCTTGTTTATTTTCTCTGATCCACTCCCGTGCGAAGGTTCCGTCCTGAATGTCGGCCAGAGTCTTCTTCATCGCGGCCCGCGTCGCGTCGCCCACAACTTTCTCGCCGCGCGTCAGGTCGCCATACTCGGCGGTATTCGAAATCGAGTACCGCATCCGGCTCAGCCCGCCTTCATAGATCAGGTCGACGATCAGCTTCATCTCGTGCAGGCACTCGAAGTATGCGATCTCCGGAGCGTAACCGGCTTCCACCAGCGTCTCGAATCCCTTCTTGATCAGCGACGTCAACCCGCCGCACAGCACCGCCTGCTCGCCGAAAAGATCGCTCTCGGTCTCTTCCTTAAATGTGGTCTGCAGCACGCCCGCGCGGGTCGAGCCAATGCCATGGGCGTACGCCAAAGCAAACTCGTGCGCCTGCTTGCTCGAGTCCTGCTGAATCGCGATCAGCGACGGCACGCCGCGCCCTTCGGCATATACCCGCCGGAGCAGGTGGCCGGGGCTCTTCGGCGCAATCATCACCACGTCCACATCGCTCGGCGGGACGATCGTCTTGAAATGAATGCTGAACCCGTGCGAGAACCCCAGAATCTTTCCGGGATGCAGATACGGCTGCACGTACTGCTCATACACCGCCGCCTGCGTCTCATCGGGCGTGAGGATGTGGATCCAGTCCGCCCGCTTGGCCGCCTCATCCGGAGCCACCACCACCATGCCATCGGCGCGAGCCTGCTGCGCACTGGGGCGCGTGGGCTCCAGCCCCACGATGACCTTGCAGCCGCTGTCGCGCAAGTTCTGCGCCTGCGCGTGTCCCTGGCTGCCGTAGCCCAGGATGGCAATGGTTTTGCCCTTCAGGGCCTCAGGATTCGCGTCGTGTTCGTAGAAAATAGTAGCCACTGGGAAGCTCCTTTTACGTGTATGGCGGGCACCGCCGCCCGGCGCTCTCGACTCAGTGCATACCGACCGGTCGGTCGGCATGACTATGCTATCGAACCCTAACTAGGCTGTCAAGGAGTAAGTTCTCGATGCCAAGGTAAGGGGAGCGAATAGGTAAATGGGACTCGGGAGGGCACGGCTTCAGCCTTGCCGTTAGGACGTATTACAGGCAAAGGGCTTCAGCCCTACGCTTTGTGGACGGATATCTTGTATCGTAAACCGCGTGCCAGCGCATAGCGGATTATCTTCGCCATGCCTTTACACAATCGAATTTACGTCACCGGAATTGCAGTATCCCAGTCGTTCAGCTTCTAGAATCATGGGGTTGACGATAATCTCAAGAAGGTAGCTGAGAAGCCATCACCGATTCCTCCTTCAGCTCTAACCCCTACTCCACCCCTTCTCCCCACTGCACGGTCCGCAGCTCGCGGCTGCTCTTGTGCGCCAGCATCACCGCCCGCATGGTCCGCAGCGCCTGCTCCGGCGTAACTTCCAGTGCCGACTTCTTCTCGATCGCATCCCGCACATTCGCATAAAATCCGCGATAATCTCCGCGTTCCGTCCTCACCTTCACGCTCGGCTCGCCCACCGGGCTCAGCGTGCCCCACAAGCTTTCTGCTTCGTCTCCCCAATTTGCGCTCCAGTCCGTGCCTTGCGGGAAATCGTCTCCCCGCAGCAGCGCCTCTTGCGGATCCATCCCATACTTCACAAACGATCCTTTCGTACCATGAATCAGAAAATGCGGGCCCGGTGCAAAGGCGATGATGCGCGCCCGCCCCATCGCCCGTAATCCGGAGTACTCCAGACAAACGTCGAACGAATCATCGACCCGCGAAGTTTCCCGCTGGCAGAACGCCGACGCCGTAATCGACTGCGGTTCGCCAAACAATACCAGCGCCTGATCGATCACATGCGGTCCCAGATCAAACAACACGCCTGCTCCCGGCTGATCTGATCTTTCCCGCCACGCATTCGCCTTCGGCTCCAGGCGGAACCGGTCAAATCGACACTCATACTCAACGACCGTCCCCAGCCTGCCCGATTCCACAATCTTCTTAACCGTCTGAAAATCCCCATCCCACCGCCGGTCTTGATACACCGTGATCAACCGTCCGCGATCCGCCGCCAGCCGCACAAGTTCTTCGGACTCCGCCAGGGTCGGCGCAAACGGCTTGTCCACCACCACATCCCGCCCCGCCAATAAGCACGCCCGCGCCAGTTCGAAGTGCGAATCGTTCGGCGTGGCAATCACGCAAAGCTGGATTTCCTTATCCGCCAGCAGCTCTTCCAGCGACCGCACGACCCGCACGTCGGGATATTTTTCCCGCGCCCTCGTTCCTCTGCGCTCCAGGATGCAAGCCAGCTCCATCCCTGTCACGCCCCGGATCACCGGCGCATGAAAGGCCTGCCCCGCCAGCCCAAACCCAATCAAACCTACTCGCACCATCGGCAACTCCTCGTTTCTCCGCCGCTGACTGCTCCGTCAGCTCCACTCATCGTTTTCGATCTTTGACCCGCCGCACAAATTTCAGCCCAGACCAAATCTCCGTCACCGCGCAGACCTTCACGTCTACCAGTCCGGCGTCGAGCCCAACTTCGCGCACAACATTTTCGTCCACGTCGGTCGCCACTCCAGAACTTTTCTTCGGCCAGCTCACCCACAACATTCCCGCCGGCTTCAGCAACTTTGCCAGCCGCGAGAACTCCTTCAGCAATTCCGCGCGGGACTTGGTAAACAGCATCACAAAATCCAACGACTCTTCCTGCTTCGCCACGGTGCACTCCGCCAGGGCCTCGCGCAATTCCGCGCGCACCTCCGCCGGAGCTTTCGCCAACCACACGCGAAACCCAGCCTTGATCCCCAATTTTTTCGGAAGTGGTGTCACCGAATATCCCGGCATTCTTTGTTGCCCGTGAGGAAGAACTGCCCGATTCAACTCAAGCTGGAAGCCCGGAGCTAGAAGCTGCGCTACTGCACCGGCGCGTAATATCCGCGCCGCGCTCTCACCCGAAAATTCTTGCGGTCGCTCGCCACAATCTCGATTGTGCGAAAGTGCCCGTCCGCCTTGAAGTCCGCCGGCTTATAAGACACGGCATATTGGCTGCGCAACTCGTCCTGAATTTCGGCAAAGGCGTTTGTCACATCGCGAATCTGGAACGGAAAAAACGCCCGCCCTCCGGTGGCGTCCGCCATCCGTTCCAGCACCTTGTCGCCGGCTCCCTTGGTGCCGCTTACGTTCGTGCTGATCGTGTACACGATGGCCTCCGCGCGCTGCGCCATCTCGATCGCCTCTTCGCGGGTCACGTGGCTTTGATTGTCTTCTCCGTCGCTGAGCAGAATAATCGCGCGCCGGGTCGGTCCATTCTGCGGTTCTTTCAGCAGCTTGTCGCGGCAGGCATAATACAGCGCATCGTACAGCGCCGTGCCGCCGCCCGGCCGCAATTCGCGCACGCCGTGCGCCAGCTTTTCCGCGTCGTCGGTAAAATTCTGCGTCACTTCCGGCGTGGCATCGAACCCCACCACAAACGCCTGGTCATAACGTTTGCGCACTGTTTGATTCAGAAACTCGATTGCCGACTCCTGCTCGAACTTGAAGCGGTCCCGCACCGAACTGCTGGCATCGATCAGCAAGCCCACCTGCAACGGCAGATTCGTTTCGGCGTGAAAACTCCGGATCTCTGCCGCCGGCTTGCTGTCGTCCACAATGTGGAAGTCGGCCTGTTTCAGGTCCGTCACTCGCTTTCCGTGCTTGTCCGTCACGGTGAACACCACGTTCACTTCGTTGGTGCCCACTTTGATACGAGGGATATCGCTGGTTTCCGCGCCCGAATCGCTGGAATTCTGCGTCCCGGATTGCGACGCGTCTGCCCCAGGCGGTGAAGATTGGGACGAAGCTGGCGCAGCCGGTGCCGTTGCCGACTGCCCCGCCCCAACCTGGCACATCCCGGCGAGCAGCACCAAAACTGTTGCCCATCGGAACGCCGATTTTCCCGAGAACCTGCGCTTGGTAAAGATGCCCCTCATTTAGTTGTTCATTATATCTGTAACCGCTGGAATAGGAGTCACTCCGGCGCGTCCTCAACTTTCTTCAGAAACTCCTGCAACTCTTCTGGCAACTCACTCTTCAGCGAGATCATCTCCCCGGTCCGCGGATGCCGGAACTCCAACCCTGCCGCGTGCAGGAAATTTCTCTTCAAGACAATCACCGCATTCTTGCCGCGAGCATGCGCCGGCGCTCCATACATCGTATCCCCGACCACCGGATGCCCCAGCGCCGCCACATGCACCCGAATCTGGTGCGTGCGCCCGGTATCGATCTTCACGTCCAGCAAGGTAAACTTGCCAAACTTCGTATCTAACCGCCGCACCACACGATAATGCGTCACCGCCGCGCGCCCACCCTCGAGCCGCGCAGTCATCCGCATTCGCCGCACTGGATCACGGCTGATGCTCTGCGCCAGAGTCCCCGAATCTTTTTTCACCCAACCATGCACCAGCGCGACATATTTCTTCTTCACTTCTCGCGCCGCGAACTGAGCGCTCAGCTTGCGATGAGCGTGATCGTTTTTCGCCACCACAATCAGCCCGCTAGTCTCTTTATCCAGACGATGCACAATCCCCGGCCGCAACTCCCCGCCCACTCCCGACAAACGTTGCAGATGATGCAGCAGCGCATTCACCAGCGTCCCGCGATTGCGTGCATCGTCGGTGGCGCCGGCTCCTGCGTGCACCATCATTCCGGCGGCCTTGTTGATCACGGCAAGATCGTCGTCTTCGTAAACAATATCGAGCGGGATCTCCTCGGCAATAGCCTTGAGCGGCGCCCGCTGTGCCTCGCCGAACACGCTGATGCGCTCCCCGCCGCGCAGCTTCAGGGAAGCCTTCGCAGGACAATCGTTCACCAAAACTTTGCCTTCGGCGATCATCTCTTGCACCCGCGCCCGGCTCACGGTTTCAAGACGAGTCGCGAGGAACTGATCGAGACGCTTGCCAGCATCATCAGCCGCGACAGAGATAAGAATGGGAAACGGTTCAGGCATTCGCTGCGAAGGATATCAGACGCTCGCGCAATTAAGGCGAAGGGAGAATGGCTGCCTCGCTAGTTCCGCATCCGAAGGACGCCTGAAACTAGCCCGGCGTTTTAACGCTGGGTAGCGCTTCCCGACGCAATCACCGCAACCCCTTCAACACAATCTCAGACCTTAAGGCATAGGTATTCGAATCGGTCTTCCTGAAATCCCCAGGCAGCTCTAGCGAAACGCGGTCGTACTCTTGAGGCGGATCGCCTCCCACCAACGTTACGATCACAGCTTCCGGCCTGCGGTCGCATTTCTCTCGAAACGTACCCACCAGCAAGGGCCTGCGGCTTTGAGTTATGAATTCGACGGGGAGGGTGAAGTTTGCATCCGCCAATATTGCTTCAACGGAATCGCCTCCGAGATTGCCCGGATAAACCAGTTGCACGCGGACCCTTGCGTTGCCGGGGGCGTGGTCAACGCGTCCTTTCACGACGACGACATCGACCGGACACATCGCATACGCGAGCGCACAGGCGGCTAGACCAAAGAACAAACCTGAAAGCATCCTGGCCGTGCGGAAACCCATGGCGAACCTCCTACCCGGGCGTCAGTTCTACCTTGTGGCCCCCACCGTCTGCGCTGTCACGTTCTTAGCCCCCGGCCGCAGCCACCAAATCACCCCACCAGCCACCACCAGCCCAATGGCAATCAACTGCGTCCCTGACATCGCCCCGCCAAACACCGATCCGCGCCCCGAATCGTCTCGTATGAATTCCAGAAAGAACCGCGCCACTCCATAAATAATCATGAACGCGCCAAAGACCTGCCCATCGAATTTCCGCCGCTTCAGCAACCACATCAGAAAGAAGAAATTCGCCAGCTCCACCGCCGACTCGAACAGTTGCGTCGGCTCCAGCGGCACGTTCAGCGGAGTGCCGGTAATCTGATTGGCCAGCGGATTATGAAACACCACGCCCCAGAAATGATGCGTCTCTTTCCCGTAGCAGCATCCCGCGGCGAAGCAGCCAATCCGTCCAATCGCATGTCCCAGCGCCAGACCCGGTGCAAAGGCATCGCAGGTTCCCAGCGCGGGCATGTGATGCTTGCGCACATACCACGCCGCGGCAATAAGCGCCGCAATCAGGCCGCCGGAAAAAACTCCACCGGCCTGCAGTGTGGCTACGCTGAAAATCTCCGCCGGATGCGCCGCATAGTAGCCGTAATCATTAATTACGTAGAGCACCTTCGCGCCGATAATCCCGCACAGCACGACAAGGATGCCCAGATTCCAAGCCTTCTCGCCGTCAATCCCCAGCCGCTCGGAATTGCGCACGCTGATCCACAGCCCGATCAGCACTCCCATGGAAACCAGGAAGCCATACGTCGGCAGAAAGAACCGCCCGAAATGCACAAGTTGTGGGTACACGTTTAGGTTAGATGCGGGAAAACGGGATTCGCCACCTCAGTCTAGCAGGATTGTCCGCGTGGAGCGGTACTCCCGCCGGCTGCCGCCCTGGCGAGGCGGCCGGCGAATCTTATGGCTGGCCTTCCAGCCCTGAGATGCGGTTTTCGTGAGTCCGAACGATCTGGAGAAGGGCAGCCCTGGCATCCCGCAAGGCACCGACCTGCCGGGTGTGCTCGCCGATCTGCCGGGTATGTTCGCTAATCTGCCGGGTTTGTTCCTGGCTTTCGCGCAAAAGCAGATCGCCGGATTGCGTCAGGGCTTCATGCCGTTCGGTCAATCGATCCAGGCGTTCATCAATGGTCATATACTGATCCTGCCGCTGCCGGCGCAGGAACGAATCTTCGGTGCGCAGCGGTCAACCCTTTCCAGAGGAAAAATCAAGCCGACCCACTGTGCCGTGTGACGGGCCGAGAATGAACCCGTCGGTAGACGTTGGGAACCCGCCGAGACCCTTTAGGCATCTCCGCATGGCGGAGCGTCGCACACC